>Ga0116226_10000616_pt1 | contig 30496 bp, 21 predicted proteins | sample S1TSphfallax_FD_89692 | JGI IMG/M metagenome (GOLD analysis project Ga0116226, IMG submission 89692) | Host-associated microbial communities from peat moss isolated from Minnesota, USA - S1T2_Fa - Sphagnum fallax MG | ecosystem: Host-associated > Plants > Peat moss > Unclassified | place: USA...
ATGTCAACACTGGCCCGGTTCGGCGATGTTTACGAGTCAAGGTTTATTTCAGAGTATTACGGCACAAGCCATTGAACTCACAGAAAATGGTGTTCCGCAGCAGAGCGGATCAACACTGCTTGCAGGCGTTTGGCGGGCGTACGGAGGCCCACCCGCGCATGGCGGGCGAAGCACAAGGTTCGCGGCGCCGCCGCCGGTCAGGACGACTGGCGGCGCAGGAAGGCCGGGATGTCCATCGCGCTCTCCTCGCCCGACGCCGGGCGGACGCTCGCGCGTGGCGGCTCTGTCCGGGCCTCCGGCATCGATTGCTCCGCGTCGTAGGCTGCCGGTCGCGCCTGCGGCGGCTGGGGTGTCGCCTCGGGGGGCTGGCCCCGGAACGCGCCGGTGACGCGGCCGAACAGGCTCGGGCGCGGCGGTGCGATCGGGGCCTGCTGCGGCGGCGGCTCGGCGAACAGCGAGGCGCTGCGGCCGGGAATGCGCGGCTCGATCTGGCGCGCGGCCGGGCGCGCCTGTGCCGCCGGCTGGGGCGGTTGGCGCTGCGGCAGGCGTTGCGTAGGCTGCGGCGCCTGCGCAGCCGGCTGCTCCGCATGGCCCGGCTGCTCATGGGCGCCAGCGTGGCCATCTGCGTCCGGCTTGAAGGGCTGGGACCCGAAACGCGCGCCTGCCGGCTGCAACGTGTAGCCCGACTGGGGACGAATGCCCGGCGGCGATGAAGCACGGAGCGGCGGCGCCGGCTGCGGGTTCGTCTGTGCCTGCAAGGCCACCGCAAGGTTGCCCACCATGACCGGCGGCCCGTTGGCGGCACCGGCCGTGACCGGCTGCGCTCCGCCATTGCCGCCCCCGTTGCCCGTCTGGGGCACGCCGCCGGGCACCGCGACCAGACGCGGCCGCTCGCCGGCCTTCGTCTGCGGCGAATCGATCCCGGTGGCCACCACCGAGACGCGCACCTTGCCGGCCAGGCTGTCGTCGATCGCCGAGCCGAAAATGATGTTGGCGTCCTCGTCGACTTCCTCGCGGATGCGGTTGGCGGCCTGATCGACCTCGAACAGCGTCATGTCCTCGCCGCCGGTGATGTTGATCAGCAGCCCGCGCGCGCCCTCCATGTTGTTGTCTTCGAGCAGCGGGTTGCTGATCGCGAGTTCGGCGGCGCGGATCGCGCGGCCTTCGCCCTCCGCCTCGCCCGTGCCCATCATCGCCTTGCCCATTTCCGCCATCACCGTGCGGATGTCGGCGAAGTCGAGATTGACCAGACCCGGCGCCATCATCAGGTCGGTGACGCCGCGCACGCCCATGTACAGGACTTCATCGGCCATCTTGAACGCCTCCTTCCAGCCGGTGCGCTCGTTGGCGCGGCGAAAGAGGTTCTGGTTGGGGATGACGATCAGCGTGTCGACGTACTGCTGCAATTCCTCGATGCCCGACTCCGCCGAGCGGGCGCGGCGCGTGCCTTCGAACGTGAACGGTTTCGTCACCACGCCGACGGTGAGGATGTTTCGCTCACGCGCCATGCGCGCGATCACCGGCGCGGCACCAGTGCCGGTGCCGCCGCCCATGCCGGCGGTGATGAAGATCATGTGCGCGCCGTCGAGATGGCGATAGATCTCGTCGGCTGCCTCCTCCGCCGCCGCGCGCCCGATCTCGGGTTTCGCGCCGGCACCGAGGCCCTGCGTGATGTGCGGCCCGAGCTGCACCCGCCGGTCGGCGCGGCTGTGCATCAGTTGCTGCGCATCGGTATTGGCGACAACGAATTCCACGCCGCGCAAATTCATCGCGATCATGTTGTCGACCGCGTTGGTGCCGCCGCCGCCGACGCCGATCACGGTGATACGGGGGGTGAAATCCGTGTGCAGCGTCTGCGGAATGGTCAAATTGAGTGTCATGTCATTACTCCCCCGAGAGATTAACGCGAGTGTACGCAGGTGCGCCGATTCGCATACGCATCACACGCGCTCCCGTAGAAAATTGACGATCCGGCGGATGATCCCGCCGGGTCGGTCGGCGTCGAGATCGATATCGGCGAACGAGCGCCCGTTGCCGGACGCCCAGGCGAGCAATCCGACGGCGGTCGCGAACGCGGGCCCGGTGGCACTGTCCGGCAGTCCCCGCAGCGTCGCCGGCCTGCCGTGCCGCACGGTGCGGCCAAGGATGCGCGTCGCCATCTCGCGCGCGCCGGACAGTTGCGAGGCGCCGCCGGTCAGCACGACGCGCCCGCCGGCGGTGCGGCCCAGTCCGGAACTTTCCAGCCGCTCCTTGACGAGTTCGAACGTCTCCTCGACGCGCGGCTTGATGATGTTCACGACCATGCTGCGTGGCACCTTCAGGATGTGATGATCTTCTTCGCCGACCAGCGGCACCGGCAGCATTTCCTTCTCGTCGTCGGGGCTTGCCTGTGCGCTGCCGTAGAGCGTCTTCAGCCGTTCCGCGTGCGTGACGGGCGTGGAGAGCACGCGCGCGATGTCGTTGGTGACGTGCGTGCCGCCGATCGGCAGTTGCGCCGTGTGCTGCAACTGGCCCTCGGCGAACACCGCCATGCCGGTGGTGCCGCCGCCCATGTCGATCACCGTGGCGCCGAGCAGCCGCTCGTCCTCGACGAGCGTCGCCATGCCCGCCGCAAGCGGGGCGGAGACGATGTCGGCGATCTCGAGATCGCAGCGATGCAGGCAGCCCGACAGGTTCAGCAGGGCGGTGTGCAGCGCGTCGACCACATGCACGCGGGCGGTCAGCATGTCGCAGTGCAGGCCGCGCGGATCGTCGATCCCTTGCGCATCGTCGGCGGCGAAGCCGAGCGGCAGGGCATGGATGATATCGCGCCCGTCGGTGGCGGCGCGGGCGCGCCCTTCAAGCAGCACGCGGCGCACGTCGGCTTCGGTGACGGCGCGGCCGTTGACCGGCCATTGCACATTGAACAGCCGGCTTTCCGGCTGGCCGCAGGACAGGTTCACGGTGATCGACTTGAGGCGCTGGTCCGCCTCGTTCTCCGCCTGTCCGACGGCGCCGCGAATGGCGCGCTCGGCTTCCTCGATGTCGACGATGCCGCCGTTGCGCACGCCGCGCGCACGCTGCCAGCCGAAGCCGAGGGAGCGCGTCGTGCCGTCCGATTCGACGCGGCCGATGACGCAGACGATCTTGGTCGTGCCGATGTCGAGCACGCCGATCGGGCCGGACGGGCGCGCCCATGTCCGCGCGGGCGGTTCGGTGTCCGCCGCCATCGGGGGGAGGCGCCGCGACAAGTCGTTCATGTCGGCTTCCTCGGTTGCGATGGTTGCGGCTCTTTCGGGTCGGCGCCGTGGCCGGGCTGCGGGCGGAACACGAGGCGGTCGGGCAGCCGCAGATCCAGTGCCTGCAAGGGCCGGTCGAGCAGCGCCTGCGTGCTCTGCAACTGCGCCAGCCGCGCCAGCGCCGCGGTATCGGCACCCTCCGGCAGCAGCACGTCCATGCCGTTGGTCAGCCGCAGGTTCCAGCGCCGCTGGCCGACACGCACCGCCGCCTGCACGCGCGACTGGATATCCGGCTGTGCCGCCAGCGCGTCGATCAGGGCGGCGGCGGCGGCGGGCGCGCCCTCGCCGACGACGAGGGGGAGCTCGGCGCTGAACGTGCCGACATCGGAGTCGGTGACGAGCTGGCCGTCGCGGTCGATCAGCACGAACTTGCCGTCGTGCTGCCAGACCGCGAACGGCCGGCGCTCGGTCAGCGTCACGACGAGGGTGTCGGGCAAGCGGCGCGTGACGGTGGCACTTTGCACCCAGCGGATGCTTTCGATCCGCGCCCGCGCCTCGGTGACGGAATAGGACAGGATCGGTTCGCCGTCCCCGGCCGCGATCGCGTTGCGCAACAGCGTTTCCGGCGTCTTCTGGCGGCCTTCGACGACGACCTGCTGCACGCGCAGCCCGAGCGCGGCGGTGGAATTGCCGATGCGCTCGCGCCAGGTTTCGCCGTCGGCGTACTGCCGGAAGGCGCCGCCGCCGGCCGCGAGCAGTCCGAGCAGGATCATGCCCACCGCAAGCTGCGTGAACGAGCGGCGCACCCGGCGCCAGAACATCCGCGACGCGCTCGGCCGGTCCTGCACGTAGCGGTCCTGCACGAACGGCGTCGGACGCGGCGGCGCGGGGCGGGGGCGGCTCACGCGCGACATGCGGCGTGCTCCACCATCCAGGCGCAAAGCTCGGCGAACGACATGCCCAGATGCGCCGCCTGCTCCGGCAGCAGCGAGGTCGGGGTCAGGCCCGGCTGGGTGTTGACCTCCAGCAGCACCAGCCGCCCGGGCTCACCGCCGGTGTCGTCGTAGCGGAAATCCGCCCGGCTCGCGCCCCGGCAGCCAAGCGCGCGATGCGCGGCCAGCGCCACATCGAGCGCCTGGGCATAGGCCTTCGGATGCAGTTGCGCCGGGACGATGTGGCGCGAGCCGCCGTCGGCGTATTTCGACTCGTAGTCGTAGAAGCCATGGCGTGGCGCGATCTCCGTGACCGCCAGCGCCCGGTCGCCCATGACGCCCACGGTCAATTCGCGGCCGGGGACGTATTCCTCGACCATCGCGGTCGGGCCATAGCGCCAGGTCTCGACCACGGCGGCACGCCGGTTGTCGCCGGCGCGGATGATCGAGACACCGACGGAAGATCCTTCGTTGACCGGCTTGACCACGTACGGACGCGGCAGCGGATCGGCGTCCGCGATCTCGGCGATGGCGACGACTCGCCCTGCCGCGACGGGCAACCCGGCGGCGGCGAACACCGCCTTGGCGGCCGCCTTGTCCATCGCCAGCGCCGAGGCACGCACGCCGGAATGGGTGTATGGGATGCCGAGCCAGTCGAGCACGCCCTGGATCGCCCCGTCCTCGCCGAAGCGGCCGTGCAGCGCGTTGAACACCACGTCCGGCGCCGGATCGAGTGCGGCGATCACCGCGCGCAGATCGGTACCGACCTCGATGGGCGTCACCTCGAACCCGCCATCGCGCAGCGCCGCGATCACCTGCCTGCCGGACGAGAGCGACACCTCGCGCTCCGCCGACATCCCGCCGTAGAGAACCGCGACGCGGGTCATGCCGGCGCGCCCTCCGCCCTGCCGCCCGGAATGCCGATCCGCTTGATCTCCCACTCCAGCAGCACGCCGCTGGCCGTTCGCACCCGGGTTCGGACGTCCTCGCCGAGCCCCTCGATGTCGGCGGCGGTGGCGTTGCCGGTGTTGAGCAGGAAATTGCAGTGCTTTTCCGACACCTGCGCGCCGCCGCGCACGAGGCCACGGCAGCCGGCGGCGTCGATCAGTTCCCACGCCTTGTGCGAGGACTGGTCGGCCGGCGGATTGCGGAACGTCGAGCCGCCCGTGCGCGCCCGCACCGGCTGCGTCGCCTCCCGCGCACTGCGGATTTCGGCCATCCGCGCGGCGATCGCCGCCGAATCGCCAGGACGCGCCCGCAGCCGCGCCCGCACGACGACGGCACCGGGCGGCAGCGAGGCGTGGCGATAGCGCAGCGCCAGCTTTCCCGCATCCAGCCGCAGCAACGCCCCGTCGCGGGTGACGATCTCGGCCCAGTCGAGGCACGCCGACATGTCGCTGCCGTAGGCGCCCGCGTTCATCGCAACCGCCCCGCCGATGGTGCCGGGAATGCCGGACAGGAATTCGAGGCCGGACAGGCCCGACGCCGCCGCGTGTTCGGCGACCGTCAGATCGAGCGCGCCCGCGCCGGCGACCAGACCGTCGCCATCGGCCTCGATCGCGTTGAAGCCGCGCGCGAGACGGATCACCACGCCATGCACGCCGCCGTCGCGCACGATCAGGTTCGAGGCGGCGCCGATCGCCAGCACCGGAATTTCCGAGGGCAGCGCTGCCAGAAAGGCGCACAGATCGTCCGCGTCCGCAGGCCGCACGACGACTTCCGCCGGGCCGCCGACGCGGAACCAGGTGGTCGGTGCCAGCACCACGTCGCGCTGCGCCCGGCCGCGCAGCTGCGGCAGCCGGTCGAGCAGATGCAGCGTGTCGTCCGCCGCCATCATCGCCCGCCCCCCGCGCGCCGTGGGGTCACCGCTTGCAGCTTGGCAAGTTGCTCCGGCAGGGTCGCCGCCCAGGCGGTGATGTTGCCGGCGCCGAGGCAGACGACATAGTCGCCGGCGCGGGCGATCGCGTGGACCATCTCGGCCAGATGGTCGGGCGAGCCGAGCGGGACCACGCTGCGGTGGCCGCGCTCGCGCAATCCCTCCACCAGCGCGTCGCGATTGACGCCCTCGATCGGCGCCTCGCCGGCGGCGTACACGTCGGCCACGATCACGGTGCCGGCGTCGTTCATGCAGGTGCAGAACTCCTCGAACAATGTCGCCAGTCGCGTGTAGCGGTGCGGCTGCACGACCGCGACCACATCGCGCGCGCCGGCCTGCCGCGCCGCCTTCAACACCGCCGCGATCTCGACCGGATGGTGCCCGTAATCGTCGATCACCGTGATGCCGCCGGCCTCGCCGGTCTTGGTGAAGCGCCGCTTGACGCCTTTGAACGTCGCAAGCGCCGAGCGCAGAGTCTCGTTGTCGATCTCCATTTCCGAGGCGATGGCGATTGCCGCCAGCGCGTTCTGCACGTTGTGGCTGCCCAGCATCGGCAGGTGGAAGGGCCCCATCGTCCGCGTGCGCTTGCGCGTGCGATCGGCGACGATCACCTCGAACGACGCGCCGTTGCGTCCGGGAACCAGCTTGTCCGCCCGCACGTCGGCCTGCGGCGAGAAGCCGTAGGTGATGATGCGGCGGTCGGACAGCAGCGGGATCATCTGCTGCACGGCGGGATGGTCGATGCACAGCACCGCGAAACCATAGAACGGAATGTTCTGGACGAAATGCTCGTAGCCTTTCGCCATCGCCTCCGCCGTGCCCCAGTGGTCGAGATGTTCGGCGTCCATGTTGGTGACGACGGCGATCGTCGCCGGCAGCCGAAGGAAACTGCCGTCGCTCTCGTCGGCTTCGACGACCATCCAGTCGCCGGAGCCGAGGCGCGTGTTGGTCCCATAGGCGTTGATGATGCCGCCGTTGATCACGGTGGGATCGAGTTTCGCCCCTTCCAGTACGGCGGCGATCAGGCTGGTGGTTGTTGTCTTGCCGTGCGTGCCGCCGACCGCGATCGCCCACCGCAGCCGCATCAGTTCGGCCAGCATTTCCGCGCGCCGCACCACCGGGATCAGCCGCGTGCGGGCGGCGCGCACCTCCGGGTTGTCGGGCCGCACCGCCGTCGAGACGACGACGACCTGTGCGTTGCCCAGGTTGGCCGCATCGTGCCCGACCGCGACGGCGATGCCCTCGTCGCGCAATCGGCGCACGTTGGCACTATCCGAAATGTCGCTGCCCTGGACGCTGTAGCCGAGCGTGTGCAGCACCTCGGCGATGCCGGACATGCCGATGCCGCCGATGCCGACGAAGTGGATCGTGCCGATGCTGAGCGGCAGCGCCCTCATGCCGTGCGCTCCCCGACGCGGCGCGCGGCGATCGCCGCTTCGACGAGATCGGCCAGCCGCGCCGATGCGTCGGCGCGTCCCTGCGTGGCGGCGCGGGCGGCGGCCTTGCTCAATGCCTCCGCATCGGGCAGCAGCTTTTCCAGCCGCGCGGCCAGTGCCTCCGGCACGAAGTCGCCTTGCGGCATCAGCCAGGCCCCGCCGGCCTCGGCCAGCGCGCGCGCGTTGGCGGTCTGGTGGTCGTCGATGGCGCTCGGCAGCGGCACCAGGATGGCGGGGCGGCCGACCGTCGCCAGTTCCGCGATCGTGGAGGCGCCGGCACGCCCGATCACCAGATGCGCCGCCGCCAGCAGCGAGGCCACATCGGCAAAGAACGGCGACAGCGTTGCCGTGATTCCCGCCGCGCCGTAGGCGGCCCGCACCCGGTCGAGATCCTCCGCCCGGCATTGCTGCATGACTCGCAGATGCGACCGCAGCGGCGCCGGCAGCGCGGCCAGTGCCTGCGGCACCACGTCGGAGAACACGCGCGCCCCCAGCGATCCGCCCAGCACGAGACAGCGTGTTTCCAGTCGCGGTGCCGTGTAGAGCGCATCGGCGACCGCCGCGATGGCCGGGCGCACCGGGTTGCCGGTGACCTCGGTCGCGATGCCGCCGGGCACGCGGGCGGTTGCGGCAAAACTCAGGGCCAGCCAGTCGGCGGAGCGAGACAGCGCGCGGTTGGCGCGGCCGAGCACGGCGTTCTGCTCGTGCAGGATCACGCGCGGCCGTTTGCGCAGCAGCCGCGTCGCCACCACCGGTGCCACCGAGGGATAGCCGCCGAAGCCGACCAGCGCCGCCGCGTCGATTTGCGACAGGATGCGGCGCGCCTGCCAGGTTCCCGCCGCCAGCGCCGCCACCGCCGCCGCCGCGCGCCTCGCCCCGCGCCCGGCGATGCCGGCGCCGCTGAGAACGAAACGCTCGCACGAGGCGAAGCTCTGCGAGGCAAGGCCGCCGGAACGCGCATCCGTCATCAGCGCCACGCGATGCCCGCGCTTGAGCAACTCCGCCGCCAGCGCCTCGGCCGGAAAGAAATGCCCGCCGGTCCCGCCGGCGGCGATCACGATGGGGCGCACGGCCGGGCCCCTCACAACGCCTCTCCCGGCATCCGCCGCCGCGTCAGCGCCAGCAGCAGCCCGATGCCGAACGCGACCGCGATTGCCGACGATCCGCCATAGGAGATGAACGGCAGCGTCATTCCCTTGGTCGGAATCAGATGCAGGGTGGACGCCATGTTGACGAACGCCTGGAGACCGAAACTGGTCAGCAGCCCGGTCGCGCCGAGCACGACGAACATGTCGTTCTCGCCGAGCAGCCGGATCAACCCGCGCAGCACGATGAAGGCGAACACGCCGAGGATGATCAGGCACAGCACCATGCCGAATTCCTCGCCGGCGACGGCGAACACGAAGTCGGCGTGCGCGTCCGGCAGCACGTCCTTGACATGCCCCTCGCCGGGGCCGCGCCCGAGCAGACCGCCGCTGCCGAAGGCTTCCATCGCGCGCGTCACCTGGTAATTGTCGCCGACGTCGGGATGCAGGAACCGCTGCACGCGGCTTTGCACATGCGGAAACAGCGCGTAGGCGGCGACGCCCGCACAGCCCATCATCGCCGCCAGTCCGCCCACCAGGAACAGGTTCAGGCCGCTGACGAACAACTGCGTGAAGAACACGCCGGTCACGACTGCCAACATGCCGATGTCGGGCTGCGACTTCAGCAGCAGCGCGATCACCACATAGACGCCGCAGGCGATCAGCGCGCCGGGGAATGTCCGGCCGCGCCGACCCTCGGTGATCAGCCATGCGGCCACGACGGCGAAGCAGGGTTTCAGGAATTCGCTCGGTTGCAGCGACATGCCCGGCAGCGCGATCCAGCGCGTCGCGCCCTTGATCTGCACGCCCGCAACCAGAGTCATCGCCGTCAGCCCTAGCGCGATCACGCAACCGCCGAGCGCGACCCGGCGCACCCCGCGCGGCGACAGCAGGCTGACCCCGACGACGGTCAGGCCCGCCACCGCGAGCAGCACGAGCTGCCGCAGGATGATCATGCCGCGCGCCTGCCCGATCCTCGCCGCGACCTCCGGCGACGCCGCGAGCATCATCACGTAGCCGAACCCGATCAGCGTCGCGACCGCGAGCAGCGTCCAGCGATCGACCGTCCACCACCAGCGGCCGATCACCGACGTATCGGTGCGCGAGAGCACGGGCATCAGCGCGCTCCCCCGCTGCCGTGCGTGGGCGCGAGCGATTGCACCAGCGCGCGAAACCGGTCGCCGCGCTGGTCGAAGCCGGTGAACTGGTCCCAGCTTGCGCAGGCCGGTGACAGCAGCACGACATCGGCGGCGCCGGCACGCGCGGCGGCCAACGCGGCCTCGGTGGCACGCTCCAGCGTGCCGACCTCGTCATACGGCACCTCATGCCGCGCGAGCGTCGTTGCGAGGATCGGCGAATCGCGCCCGATCAGGAAAGCCCGCGCGACGTGCGATAGCAGCGGCGCGAGCGGTTCGATGCCACCGGCCTTCGCCATGCCGCCGGCGATCCAGACGACGCGCGGATAGCAGACCAGCGCGCGTGCCGCCGAATCGGCGTTGGTGGCCTTGCTGTCGTTGACGAAGCTGATGCCGTCGACGGTGCCCACAAGCTCCTGCCGGTGCGGCAGGCCGGGATAAGTTTCGAGGCCGCGTGCGATCACTTCGCGCTTGATCCCGAGCGCAAGTGCCGCCGCCGCCGCTGCCGCCGCGTTCTGCGCGTTGTGCGCCCCGGGCAGCGCGCGCGCATCGCTCAGATCAAAGAGTTTTCCTGCCGAGTCGCGCAGCACACCAGCGGGCGCGCAAATGTCTGCCCGCTCCGAGGAGATGGTGACGACGCGCCCCGCGCACGCGCGCATTCGTCCCGCCAGTCCGCGCGACCACGGATCGTCAACGCCGACGACGGCCACGTCGCCGGATTCCTGCCGGTCGAAAATCGCGCGTTTCGCGGCCGCGTAGCCCGCCATGTCGCCATGCCGGTCCAGATGGTCCGCGCTGAGGTTCAGCATCACCGCCACATCGAAGCGGAGAGCGGCGAGTCGTTCCAACATGTAGGACGACATCTCCAGCACATACACGCCATCGTCGGGCAGCCACGGCAGCGCCAGCGCGGCGGTTCCTAGATTGCCGCCCGCCGCAACCGGCAGCCCCGCTTGCGCGACGATATGCGCGAGCAGCGCCGTGGTGGTGGATTTGCCGTTGGTCCCGGTGATGCCGACGAAGCGCGCGCGCGAGCGGTTCTTGCGCACCGCGCGGAACAGCAGGTCGGCGTCGCTGAGGATCGGCACGCCGGCGTCGATCGCCGCGACGGCGAACCGGTGCGGCGTGGGGAGACGATGCGCAATGCCGGGCGAGAGCACCAGCGCCGTCAGCCGTTCCATCGCCGGCTCGCCAACGGCAATGCCTGCCGCCGCTGCCTGCGCGCGCGCCGCCTCGGAATCGTCCCAGGCGATCACCTCTGCCCCGAGCGCCATCAGTGCGCGTGCCGCCGGCACTCCGTTGCGCCCCAGGCCGACGACGGCAAAACGCTGGCCCGCGAACGTGGAGGGGGAAAAACTCATCGGATTTTCAACGTCGCCAGGCCAACCAGCGCCAGGATCATCGAGATGATCCAGAAGCGGATGACGATGGTCGGCTCCTTCCAGCCCTTCTTTTCGAAATGATGGTGCAGCGGCGCCATCAGGAACACGCGGCGGCCGGTGCGCTTGTACCAGAACACCTGGATGATGACGCTGACCGTCTCGACTACGAACAGTCCGCCGACGATCGCCAGCACGATCTCATGCTTGACCGCAACCGCGATGGCGCCGAGCGCGCCGCCAAGCGCGAGGCTGCCGGTGTCGCCCATGAACACCGCCGCCGGCGGCGCGTTGAACCACAGGAATCCCATGCCCGCGCCGATCAGCGCCGCGCACACCACCGTCAATTCGCCGACGCCCGGAACGTGTGTCAGTTGCAGATAGTCGGCGAACAGTTTGTTGCCGACGAGATAGGCGATCAGCGCGAAAACCGCCGCGCAGATGATGGTCGGCACGATCGCCAGCCCGTCCAGCCCGTCCGTCAGATTCACCGCGTTGGAACTGCCCAGCATCACGACCATGCCGACCAGCGGAAACGCGAATCCGAACGGGATCAGCACATCCTTGAACACCGGGACGGTAAGGCCGGTGGCCAGCGGCCCGTGCGTCAGCGTGCCGATCCAGATCGCGGCGAGAAGCCCCAGCAGTGCCTGCACCAGCAGCTTGCCGCGCCCGGACAGGCCGCGAAAACTCGCTTTCGACAGCTTGATGTAATCATCGACGAAGCCGAGCGCGCCGTAGCCGAGCGTCAGCAGAAGCACCGCCCAGACATAGCCGCTGCGCAGATCCGCCCACAGCAACGTCGACACGGCGAACGCCGAGAGGATCAGCACGCCGCCCATCGTCGGCGTGCCCTTCTTCTCGATCAGGTGACGCTCCGGGCCGTCCGGCCGAATCGGCTGGCCATTGGCTTGCACGCTGCGCAGCCAGCGGATGAAGCGCGGCCCGAACAGCAGGCTCAAAACCAGTGCCGTCAGGCACGCCGCGCCGCTGCGGAACGTCAGGTAGCGGAACAGATTGAACAGGATGAACTGGTCGATCAGCGGGCGGGTCAGGTTGAACAGCATCAGCGTGGGCCCGCCAACGCGAATTGCGGCGCTTCAAGCGCCTGCACGATCAGCTTCATGCGGCTTCCGAGGCTTCCCTTCACCAATACGGCATCCCCCGGGCGGAGCCCCGCCACCAGATGCGGCAGCAACTCCTCCGAGGTCGCGGCGTGCGCGCCACGCAGACGGGCCGGCACTGACTCGTGCAGTGCCCGCGACAGCCGGCCGCAGGTGAACAGCAGGTCGGCGGTCGATGCAACCTCCGCCGCCAGCGCCATGTGCTGGGCGAGGCCCGCCTCGCCCAGTTCCAGCATGTCGCCCAGCACCGCCACCCGCCGCGCCGCCGGTTGCAGCGCCAGCACACCCAGTGCCGCGCGGACGGCAGCGGGGGAGGCGTTGTAGCTTTCGTCGAGCAGCGTGATCTCGCCCTCGTGGATTCTGATCGTCCGGCGCGCGCCGCGCCCGCCGACCGGCGCGAACCCGGCGAGCGCGGCGGCACTGGCCAGCGGGTCGAGCCCCAGCGCATCGGCCACCCCGAGCGCCGCCATCGCGTTGGTGGCCATGTGCCGCCCCGGCGCACTCATGCGAAAGGCGACGCTCGCGTCGCCCACCAGCGCGGTCACCTCGTTGCTGTCGGGGCCGCTGACGCTTTTCAGCAGCCACACGCGGGAGTTCGTTCCGCTGCCGAACAGGCGCACCGGCGCCGCCCCGGCCGCCGCCCGCAACGTGGGCAGGTGCTGCGAGTCGGCCGGCAGCACGGCGATGCCGCCGGGCTCCAGCGCGGCCAGCAGGCTCGCCTTCTCCTCGGCAATCGCCTCGACGGAGCCCATGTGTCCCAGATGCGCGGGAGCGATCGCGGTGACCACCGCGACGTGCGGCCGTGCCAGCCTGGCCAGCGGGAGGATTTCGCCCGGATGGTTCATGCCGATCTCGACGACCGCGAATGCCGCCTCGGCCGGCATTCGCGCCAGCGTCAGCGGCACACCCCAATGGTTGTTGTAGGATGCGACCGCGACGTGCGTCGGCCCCGCCTCGCCGAGCACCGCGCGCAGCATTTCCTTGGTGGTGGTCTTGCCGACGCTGCCGGTCACGCCGACAACGCGCCCGCCGAACCGCCCCCGCGCGAAGGCCCCGAGCGCGGTCAGGCCGGCGAGCGTGTCGCCCACCATGATCAGCTTCGCCGGGTCGATGTCGCCCTCCGGCATCCGGTGGACCAGCGCGCCGGCAGCCCCTTTGGCAAGCGCGTCGGCGACATGGGCATGGCCGTCGGCGTTCTCGCCCACCAGCGCGACGAACAGGTCGCCGGGCTCCAGCGTGCGGGTGTCGATGGACACGCCGGTCGCCCCGAACGCCACCGGAACGCCGGTTGCCGCGGTCAGTTCGGCAGCCGACCAAAGTGGTGCGGTCATGCCAGCCCCGCCAGGCGCCGGATCACGCTCACATCGTCGAACGGCAGAGTCTCGGTGCCGATGGTCTGCCCCTGCTCATGCCCCTTGCCGGCGACCGCGAGCACGTCGCCCGGCCCGAGGCTGGAAAGTGCCGCCGAGATCGCCGTCTCGCGCCCGCCGACCTCGATGCCGTCCGGGCACCCCTCCAGCACCGCCTTGCGGATCGCCCCGGGATTCTCGCTGCGCGGGTTGTCGTCGGTGATGATGGCCATGTCGGCGAAGCGCGCGGCGGCCTCGCCCATCAGCGGGCGCTTGCCGGGATCACGGTCGCCGCCGGCGCCGAAGACCACCCGCAGCTTGCCCTCGGTGTGCGGGCGCAGCGCGGTCAGCAGCCGTTCCAGCGCATCCGGCGTGTGCGCGTAATCGACATAGACCGCCGCCCCGTTGCCGAGGCGCGCCGCCAGTTCCATCCGCCCGCGCACGCCGCGCAACTCTGGCAGCACGTCGATCGCCTTGGGGCATCCCGTCGCCATCGCCAACGCAGCCGCGACGACCACGTTCTCCGCCTGGAACCGGCCGGGCAGCGGGATCTCGATCTTGTAGCGCCTGCCGGCTTGGAGCAGGTCGAGCGACTGCCCCGCCGGCAGCGGCGTGGAGCCGAGCAGGCGCAGGAACGTCGCGCCTTCGCCGACCGTCAGCAGATCGAGGCGTCGTTCCCGGGTGATCGCCAGCAGCGCCGCCATGCTCTCGGGGTCGAGCGTCGTGCTCGCGACCACCGGCGACTCCGGTGGCAGCAATTCCCCGAACAGCCGCAGCTTGGCCGCGCGATAGGCGGCCATCGTGGCATGGTAGTCGAGATGGTCGCGGGTGAGGTTGGTGAAGGCGCCCCCCGCCAGCCGCAGCCCATCCAGCCGGAACTGGTCGAGCCCGTGCGACGAGGCCTCCATGGCCGCGTGCTGTATCCCCGCCCGCGCCAGCTCGGCGAGCGTTCCGGCCAATGCCACCGAATCGGGCGTCGTCAGCCCGGGGCCGGAGGCGATGCCGGGGGCGATCACGCCCAGCGTGCCCAGACTCGCCGCAGGCTTGCCCGCCAGCGTCCAGATCTGGCGGAGAAAATCGACCGTCGATGTCTTGCCGTTGGTGCCGGTGACCGCAACCAGGGTTTTCGGCGCCGGCCCTGCCAGGACAGCGGCGATCTGCGCGAGCCGTCGGCGCGGCTCGGTGTCCTCGATCAGCGGGCGCGGCGGCACGCCCGGCGGCCATTCGGTGCCGGGCGGCGCGATCACCGCCGCCGCGCCCCGACCGACCGCGTCGGCGATGAAAGCGCGCCCGTCGGCGCGCGCGCCCGGGATGGCGACGAACAGGGAGCCGGCGACGACGCGCCGGCTGTCGGCCGTGACGTCCTTGAAGTCGATCGAGCCGATGCCACGCCACGCCTCGGGCGCGATCGGCGCCGGACGGGTGGCCTGCAAACGGGCGATCAACTCATTCCCCAGCATTCGCCGGAATCCGGTAACTCGCCTCGTGCCGCAGGTCGCGCAGTGGGGGCACCACCGGCGCCGGCAGGGATGATGGCGGCAGGGACGACGGCGGCAGCGTCGGCCTGGCCGCCTCCATCGCCGCCGGGGCGTGGACGGGCGCGCGGTTCGGGACGGCGCGGGCCATCGGCGCACGGGCTGTCGGCGTGGCGGTGGCCGCCGGCTTTTCCGTCACCGTCGGCAGTTCGGACAGCGACGGCTTCGCGCCCGGCGGCCGGGCCGGCTCCAGCGGAATCGCCAGCGCCGCCTTGACCGCCGCCGCGTTATCCGTGTCGGGCAGCAGCCCCAGCATCGGCGCCGCCCGGGCGATCACCCGGCCGGCCGCCGGCGCCGCCACCCAGCCGGCGGTCGCGTAGCCATGCGTGCTCGCGTCCGCCTTCGGTTCGTCGAGCATCATGTAGACCGCGTAGCGCGGCGCATTCATCGGAAACACGCCCATGAAAGCCGAGACGCGCGAATTATGATTGTAGCCGCGATTCGAAATCTTCTCCGCCGTGCCGGTCTTGCCGCCGACATAGTAGCCGGGGACTTCCGCCTGCTTGCCGAACCCGTCGGTGACGACCAGCCGCATCAGCTTGCGCATGATGTCCGAGGTCTCCGTTCGCATCACCCGGACTCCGTTGCGAGGCGGGGCGCGATCGTCGGGAAGCACCAGCGTCGGATGCAGCAATGTGCCGCCGTTGGCGACGGCGGCGGTGCCGGCGACGACATGCAGCGGCGTCACCGCGATGCCGTGGCCGAATCCGATCGTCAGCGTCGCCGCTTCCTTCCAGTTCTTCTCCGGTGGTGCCAGCGGGGCGGCGGCCTCGGGAAGCTCCACCGGCACCCGGCTCAGCATCCCCATCCGCCGCATCCAGGCGCGCTGCCGCTCCGCGCCCGCCGCCTGCGCCATCCGCGCGGCGCCGATGTTGGAGGAGTAAGCGATGATTTCCGGCAGATACAGGTAGCGGTGCTTGCCCTCGAAATCGTTGATCTCGTACCGGCCGATATGGATCGGGTGCGTCGCGTCGAAGCCGTTCCAGATGTTCACCACCCCGTCGTCGAGCGCCATCGAGGCGGTTTGCAGCTTGAACGTGCTGCCCGGTTCGTAGACCCGCCCGACCGTGCGGTTCACCTGCTCGTCCGGGGCGGCGTGGGCGTAGTCGTTCGCGTCATAGTCCGGCAGGCTGACCATCGCGATCAGCTCGCCGGTGCGCACGTCCATGACGATGCCGGCCGCGCCGATCGCCTGGAATTCCGTCATGGCGGCCAGCAGTTCCTCGCGCACGACCGCCTGCACACGTACGTCCAGCGTCAGGCGCAGCGGCGTTGGATCATCATGCAGCCGCGCGTCGAAGAATTTCTCGACCCCGGCGACGCCATGCTCGTCCACGTCCACTCCGCCCAGCACCTGGGCTGCGACCCGGCCGAGCGGGTAATGGCGCCGCTCGGTCGGCTGGAATTGCAGCCCGACGATGCCCAGCCCGTTGATCGCCAGTTCCTCCCTGGGGGTGATCTGGCGCTCCAGATAGACGAACTGCTTGTGACTGTCCGACAGCTTCGCCCGCACCGTTGCCTCGTCGAGGCGCGGCAGCACGCTTTGCAGTTTGTGCGCTGCCTCGGCAGGGTCGATGATCTGGCTCGGGTTGGCGAACAGGCCGGCGGTGGGCAGCGAAACGGCCAGGATCTCGCCGTTGCGATCCGTGATCATCGCCCGCCCGCCGCTTGGCGCGTCCAGTGCCAGCGAGGCGGGCAGCATCGGCACGGTGGCGCCGGGTGGCGCGGCCGGCGGTGGCGCATGGTGCGCGGCCGCGACGACCTTCGGGCGCATCGGGTCGATCACCGTCGCGTCGGCGAGCTTGACGACGATCGCGACGAACAGAACGGTGAAGCCGGCGGCGGCCAGCACCAGACGGCCGCGCGTCTTTTCCAGCGCGGGGGTGCTGGCGAGGTTGGGAACGGTGGCGCGCACATGCTCTTTGCGTGGCACCGAAGCTTGCCGTGGTGCGCCGACGCGGCGTGCCGGCGTCGTCGGATCAGGGGTCGCCTTCACGTCCGGCGAAGCTGGCTTCTGCGTGGTCCTCGAAGCTGCCTCCGCCGACGCAGGCGCGTCGGGCTCCCAATCACGGGGCTGCGGGCCTCTCGCCGTTCGGGCGCGGGGCACGGTCGGCTCGCGACGGTTTCCGGTCATTTGACCGCCCCGGGCTGATCGCCGATGGCGCCATTGGCGGGCGCCACCGCCATCATCGTCCTCGCCATGCCGAGCGCGGAGGCGACCATCGGCACGGGCGGCTGGCCGGACGACTCTCTCGGCAGTTGCCGCGCGGGCGGGGACGGCGCGATCAAGGGGGCCGCCATGGCTGGCGCCGCCGGCCCGCGAGCGGCGATGGCCAGCACGGATGTGCCGGCGGACGCGGCAGGCGCCGCCGGGGCGGCGACCGGCAGGGAAGGCGCCGGGCGCTGGATCGGCAGCGGGCTCGCGGAAAGCCGTATCGGCGCGGCGTAGGGGGACGCCGCCCGGTTCGGCACGGCGGGTCGCTCCGCCGCGATCGGCGTCAGCGCGCGAGCGGCCGGTGGAGCGACGACGGCGGGACGCGGCATCGGCCGTGCAACCGGGGCGACGGCGCGGCTGACCAGGGGCGGCGCACGCAGTGCTGCGGGTTCCGGTGCGATAGCCACGACGGTCACCGGCTGCACCGCTGCGGCGCTGGCCGGGATCGCAGCGGCGGGGCGGCTCGGCGGGTGCGACGGCGGTGCCGGCTCCGTCCGCGTCGCAACCAGTGGCTCCGGGTGAGCGGGGCTCAACATCGGTACGGGTGGCTCAACCGGGGCGGGCTGCGTCGTCGGCGCGCCGACCGGCGGCAGTCGCCGCGCGATCTCGGCCATCGAGGACCATTGCGACGGCTGCGTCGGCTTCAGGTCGGGCACGTATTCCGCCGCCAGTTCGGCCAGCCGGTCGGGATTGTTCAGCAGTTCGTATTCCGAGCGCAGCAATTTCGCCCGTTCCACCGTCGCCTCGGTCGCTTCCCGCACGCTGCGAATCTGCCTGTCCACCATCTGCGCCTGATGCTTGACCTGATACAGGTACAGCCCCGAGCCGATGAAAGCGGCAAAACTCAGAAGCGTGACCGGACGGATCATGCGGGCGCCTCCATGTGCCCAAGCCGCTGCATCGCCCGCAGCCGGGCGCTGCGGCTGCGCGGATTGGCGTGCTCCTCGGCAGGCGTCGGGCGCAGCGGCTTGGCGGTCAACAGGCGCCATTGCGCGGTGCCGCGCGCCAGCAGCCCGGCCGGGTCATGCCGCGACGGCGCCGGCGCGCGCCCTGCGGCGTCCGCCATGAAGCGCTTGACCAGCCGATCCTCCAGCGAATGGAACGCGACCACCACCAGCCGGCCGCCGGGGCCCAGAAGCTCCGCCGCCTGCGCAAGTCCACGCTCGATCTCGCCCAGTTCGTCGTTCACCCGAATCCGCAATGCCTGAAAACTGCGTGTCGCCGGGTCGATACCGGACCGATCTGGCGGAACGATGGCACGGATGATCCCGGCGAGCCGCGATGTCGTCACAATCGGCGCCTGCGCCCGCTCCACCACGATCGCCTTCGCAATCGCGCGGGACCGCCGCTCCTCGCCGAGTTCGAACAGCGTGTCCGCGAGATCCTTCTCCGGCAGGAAATTGACCAGGTCGGCCGCCGTCGGCCCCGACTGGCCCATGCGCATGTCGAGCGGCCCGTCGGCGCGAAAGCTGAAGCCGCGCGCGGGAGAATCGATCTGGAACGAGGAGACGCCGAGGTCGAGCACGACGCCGTCCAGCCGGTCGATGCCCGCCTTCCGCAGCAGCGGCAGCATGGCGCCGAAACTGCCTTCGATCAGATGCAAGCGGCCGGGATTTTGCGCGGCCAGGGCGGCGCCGCGCGCGATTGCCTCGGGGTCGCGGTCGATCGCGTAGAGGGTGCAGGCGGCGGCGGCGAGGATGGCGCGGGCGTAGCCGCCGCCGCCAAACGTGCCGTCGAGATAGATGCCGCCGTCGCGCGGAGCGAGATGGTCCAACACCTCGGCCAGCATGACCGGAATATGCGTGTTCATGCGCGGGGTGCTTTCGCTGCGCCGGGCAGTGTCAGGGCACTGGCGCGGCCTCGCGCCTCGATTCGGAACCGTTCGCCTGCGGCAGGCTCCCAGATCTGGAACAGCTTGCCCAGACCAATGAACATCACGTTGTCACCGAGCGTGGCGTGGCCGATCAGGTCGGCCGGCAGCACGATGCGGCCCTCCTTGTCCGGCTCGCTCGCGTGCGCGTCGGCGTAAAGGGCTGCGGCGAGGTCGTCGTGCGCCGCGCTGAACATGTCGAGTTCGTCGAGCGGCTCTGCGAGTTTGGCGAACGCGTCGGCCGGCCAGCCTTCGATGCAGCGGCTTTTGTGCGACGGACGCAGGATCAGCACCGCGCCGCCCTCGGCGGTCGGCCGCAGCGCGGTGCGGAACGGCGCCGGGATCGAAACGCGGCCCTTCCCGTCGAGCTTGTTTGTGTGGGTGCCCAGGAACTGGCTCATTCCATCCGACCCACTTGCTACCCGCGTTCGCTCGCCTGCTGTCCCGCCCGGCTGGAATGGTCGCCACGGTGCCGATTGCCCCGCGCCGCCATGACATGGGATACCATGGGAATTTATGGGTGGTCAAAGGGATTCCATGGCGACCCGCCCCAAAAACCCCGCCGCGTCAGACAGTTAAGCGAGTGTTGACGGCTTTTGCCGGTGATTCCACCGACGCCGACACGCTGGTCGGCAGTATTTTCCCAATATTCGTGTTTTGTTCTATTCGGGATGTCACGTCGATCGGTCGGGCCGATCAGCACCGCCGCTTGCGGCCATCATCGACGCTGGGCCACGTTCCGGCCTAAAGGCACGTCACGCGAACGCCTGCCGCCAGGTCGCAGGCGCAACGCCCGAACCGAAGGGAGCAGAAATGAACGAGAGCATTCCGCCGACCGCCGAGACGCTGGACCTCGCGCAGACCCGCACCATAACCCTGTCGCGGGTGCCGACGCGGCTGGAACACGATCTGCTGGGTGAGACCGAGGTGCCGGAGGACGCCTATTGGGGCGTCCACACCAAGCGGGCGGTCGAGAATTTCCCGATCACCGGCGTGCCGGTCGGGCATTTCCCGGAATTCGTCCGCGCCCTGGTGCTGGTCAAGCAGGCGGCGGCGCGGGCGAACAAGCGCCTGGGCCATCTGCCCGCGGCGAAGTCCGATGCCATCGACCGCGCCTGCGATCTGATCGCCGGCGGCAAATTCCACACCCAGTTCGTCGTCGACGCGGTGCAGGGCGGCGCCGGCACGTCGACCAACATGAACACCAACGAGGTGGTGGCCAACGTCGCGCTGGAACTGCTCGGCCACAAGCGCGGCGACTACGCGGCGCTGCACCCGAACGACGACGTCAACATGGCGCAATCGACCAACGACGCCTACCCGACCGCGCTGCGCCTCGCGGTGATTCTGGGCACGCAGCCGCTGGTCGAGGCGCTGGACGAGCTGGCGTTCGCGTTCAAGGCCAAGGCCGTCGAGTTCGGCGACGTGCTGAAGATCGGGCGGACCCAGTTGCAGGACGCGGTGCCGATGACGCTCGGCCAGGAATTCGATGCCTTCCACGCCACCGTCAAGGAGGACGTCGCCCGGCTGCGGGAAACCTCGGCGCTGTTCCGGGAGGTCAATCTCGGCGCCACCGCGATCGGCACCGGCATCAACGCCGATCCGCGCTATGCGTCGCTCGCCGTCGAGGAACTGGCGCGGGCCGCGCATCAGCCGATGGTGCTGGCCTCCAACCTGATCGAGGCGACCTCGGACATGGGCGCCTTCGTCCTGTTCTCCGGCGTGCTGAAGCGGGTCGCGGTGAAGCTGTCGAAGATCTGCAACGATTTGCGGCTGCTCTCCAGCGGTCCGCGCGCCGGTTTCGGCGAAATCCGGCTGCCGGCGGTGCAGGCGGGGTCCTCGATCATGCCGGGCAAGGTCAATCCGGTGATCCCGGAGGTGGTGAACCAGGTCGCCTATCTGGTGATCGGCCACGACCTGACGGTGACGATGTGCGCCGAGGGCGGGCAACTGCAACTCAATGCGTTCGAGCCGACGATCGGCTACTGCGTGCTGTCGTCGCTGCGGGTGCTGACGGCGGCGATCACGACGCTGACCACGCGCTGCGTGAACGGGATCGAGGCGGATCGCGCGCATTGCATGGCGCTGGTGGAGAACAGCATCGGTCTTGTCACGGCGCTCGGCCCGGCGCTGGGCTACGAGGCGTGCTCGCGGATCGCCAAGCGGGCGCTGGCGGAGAAGCGGCGCGTCGCCGACCTGGTGCTGGAGGAGGGCCTGCTGACCGAGGCGCAGATCGCGGACCTGCTGCAACTGGAGGCGATGACGCGCCCGTCGCGCGCGCCGCACGCAGCGGCGCCGTCGCCGACGGGTGCGGCGGGATGAGGATGCCAGACGGCCTGTAAGCCGGGTTCTGTCCGCGCCTCGCGGCACGGGGCGACCATTCCTCTGGGACGCGCATTGCTGCGCGCCTCACGCGACCAACCCGGGCGACGGGGCGGGAATGCCCCTGCGTCACGGCCCCGGTTGCCCGAGGCCGCCGCCGGCCGCCCCTATTCGGTCTTGCTCCCGGTGGGGTTTACCCTGCCGCCCCTGTCGCCAGGGGCGCGGTGCGCTCTTGCCGCACCGTTTCACCCTTGCCGGCGGACGGATCGCTCCGCGCGCAGGCGGTTTGTTTTCTGTGGCACTGTCCCTGGGGTCGCCCCCGCCGGCCGTTAGCCGGCACCGTATTCCCGTGGAGCCCGGACTTTCCTCCACCAGAGTCACCCCCGGCAGCGGCCGCCCGGCCGTCTGGCACGGCGGAGGTGCGCCCGATGCGGGCGCGTGTCAATCGGGTAGGGTCAGGCACGATTGCTTCACGGCTCGCGAGCCGCGCGAAACGGAACCGGTCCGTCGCTGCGATCCATCATATCAAGCCAACGAGCCAACTCGGCACCGGAAATGACCTGCCCAGCCGCCGCCTGCCGCCGGCCGCGCTCGATCTTTTCGCGTTCCAGCAACTTGCGTTCAAGGCGCGCTGCCTCGCGGGCGGCGTCGTCGGCGGGTGGCGGCGGTACGGGCGTATCCATGGCAAAACGTTACCCTCGATGTCCCGTGGCTGCCAAGTGCGGCAGATCGCCGCACAACAGCGCCACCGCCAGCACCCGGGCCAAGGTGCCGGAATCGGCCTGCCCGGTCACCGCCTCCGGCCGCCAGTGGCGCTGGAACGCGCGCAGCACCGACGACAGCGCCGGGTCGAGCGGGCCTTCCGGTGCCACCCGGTAGCCGATGTCGGACAGCGCCGCCCGCACGTCGCGCAGGGTTGCGGCGTCCCGGACCGCGCCGCCGGTGCCGAGGTCGGGCACGTCGAACGGCCATATCCCGACACCCTCGCGCGCCAGTCCTTCCCAGTCGAAGCGCTCGCCCGGGTCCTCCTTGCGCTCCGGCGCGATGTCGCTGTGCGCCACCACGTTCCGTGCCGGCACCGGATGGCGGGAAAAAATGTCGAGGCACAGGTCGCAGACCGCTGCCATCTGTAAGACGGGAAAATCGCGATAGCCGTGCTCGTGGCCGGGGTTGACGATCTCGATGCCGATCGAGCGGTCGTTCAGCGCGGTGTGCCCGCGCCAGAACGAGACGCCGGCGTGCCACGCCCGCCGCCCCTCCGGCACCAGCCGCCAGACCTTGCCGTCCTCCTCGACCAGATAATGCGACGACACCCGCGCGGCAGAGTCGCACAGGCGGGCGAGGGCCGCCGCCGCCGTCTTCATCCCCGTGTAATGCAACACGATCGTATCGACCGGCGTTGCGGCCGGCCGGTCGTCATGATTCGGGCTGGGCGTGTCAAAGACCCTCACAGCCCGCGCTCCCGCTTGATCCGGTCCCAGGCGGCGTTGATGCGGGAGACTTTCGCCGTGGCGCTGGCGATGAATTCCTCCGGCACGCCCCGGCTCGCCAGACTGTCCGGGTGATTCTCGCGCATCAGTTTCTTCCATGCGGCGCGGATGTCGGCCGCGGTCGCGTCCCGGCCGATGCCGAGGATTTCGTACGGGTCGTCGCGATCGGCCGGCGCGCCGCGCGGCGCGGCACCGCTGGCGCGCTGCCACGCGGCCTGCCCCAGGCCGAACCGATGGCACACCGACAGCAGGAACTGATGCTCGATCACCGTGATCGGCTTGTCCGCCCGGGCGATCTGGAACAGGGCGGCCAGCACGTCCTCCAGAACGCCGGGCGCGTCGGCGAACGCCTCGGCAAGCTGGGTGGCGTATTCCTCGAACCCGTCGGGGCTGTCGCGCGCCTGGTCGAACAGCCGGCCGATATCGCGCGCCGATTGCGGCGGGATGCGAAACCCGCGCTTGAACGCATCGATTTCCAGCCGGTTCACCGGCCCGTCGCATTTGGCAAGCTTCGCCGCCAGAACCACGACGCACACGGCGAACACCTGCTCGCGCCGGCCTAGCGTCGCGGCCAGCCTTGCCGGGCTGAAGGCGGCCGGCAACCGGCCGAATCCCTTGCGCAGATCGCCCAGCCCGCCATTGTCGGCGGCATGGCCGAGCGCCGCGCCGACCACCGCGCCGAACGGACCGCCCATCGCGAATCCAGCCACGCCACCGATGATCTTGCCCCACACGCCGGCTGATCCTGATCCGTTCTCACGCAATCTGTATCACGCCGGCCGTATGTTCCACAAAGAACTGCCCGCTCCGCGCCCGACCGGGCCGCCGATTGGTGGTTGCCGCCCGCCCGTCGCCTCCTCATGCTCGATTGTGCGCAGAAGGACCCTGATGACATGGCGGGCTGGCAGTTCTGGATCGATCGCGGCGGCACCTTCACCGACATCGTCGCCCGCGACCCCGCCGGGCGGCTGCTGACGCAAAAGCTGCTGAGCGAGAACCCGAGCCGCTACGCCGACGCCGCCGTCGCCGGCATCCGCGCGCTGCTCGGCCTGGCCGCCGACGCGCCGGTCCCGCCGGGGATCGTCGAGTCGGTGAAGATGGGCACCACGGTCGCCACCAACGCGCTGCTGGAGCGCAAGGGCGAGCGAACGCTGCTGCTGGTCAACACCGGCCTCGCCGACATGGTGCGGATCGGCACGCAGGCGCGGCCCCGGCTGTTCGACCTCGCGATCACGCTTCCGACCATGCTGTACGAGCGCGTCGCCGAGATCGGCGGCCGGGTCGCCGCCGACGGCGCCGAGATCGAACCGCTCGACGAGGCCGCCGCGACGGATGCGCTCGCCGCCGCCCGCGCCGACGGCATCGGCGCCGTCGCGATCGTGCTGATGCACGCATGGAAGTTCCCGGACCACGAGCGGCGCCTCGCCGCCCTCGCCCGTGCCGCCGGCTTTGCCCAGGTGTCGGCGAGCCACGAGGTGAGTCCGCTGTTGCGGATCGTGCCGCGCGCCGACACGACGATCGCCGACGCCTACCTCTCGCCGATCCTGCGTCGCTATGTCGATCAGGTTGCCACCGAACTGAACGGGATAAAGCTGTTCTTCATGCAGTCGCACGGCGGGCTCGCCGAGGCGCGGCATTTCCAGGGCAAGGACGCGATTCTGTCGGGTCCGGCCGGCGGCATCGTCGGCGCCGCCCGCACCGCCGCGATGGCCGGATTCACCGATGTGATCGGCTTCGACATGGGCGGCACGTCGACCGACGTCGCGCTTTATGCCGGCCAGTTCGAGCGTGCGTTCGAGACCGAGATTGCGGGCGTGCGGCTGCGCGCGCCGATGATGGCGATCAACACCGTTGCCGCCGGCGGCGGGTCGATTCTGCATTTCGACGGGGCGCGCTTTCGCGTCGGCCCGGACAGCGCCGGCGCCGATCCCGGTCCCGCCTGCTACCGGCGCGGCGGCCCGCTGACGGTGACGGACGCCAATGTCTGCGTGGGCAAGATCCAGCCCCGGCATTTCCCGGCGATCTTCGGCCCGCATGGCGATTCGCCGCTGAACGCCATCCTCGTGCAGAAGAAATTCGCGGCCCTCGCCGATGCGATCGCGGCGGCGACCGGGGAGGAGCGCGATCCGCGCGAGGTCGCCGAGGGTTTCCTGCGCATCGCGGTTGCCAACATGGCCAACGCGATCAAGCAGGTTTCCGTGCAGAAGGGCCACGACCCCGCCGCGTTCGTGCTCGCCTGCTTCGGCGGTGCCGGCGGCCAACATGCGTGTCTGGTGGCCGACGAACTCGGCATGGACAAGGTGTTCATCCATCCGTTTGCCGGCGTGCTCTCGGCCTACGGCATGGGGCTGGCGGACCAGACGGTGATGCGCGAGCAGGCCGTCGAGATTCCGCTGACCGAGGCGGCGATTCCCGAGCTCGAGGCGCTGGCCGTCACGCTTGCCGCGCGCGCCGCCGAGGAACTCGGCAAACAGGGCGCCGATCTGTCCCGACTGGCGATCGCCCGCCGCGTCCATGTGCGCTACGCCGGCACCGACGCGGCGCTGCCGGTCGAGCTTGCCGATTTCCCGACGATCGCCGCCGCCTTCACCAACGCGCACCGCGCCCGCTTCGGGTTTGCCGTGCCCGGCCGCGCGCTGATCGCCGAGGCGATCGCCGTCGAGGCCACCGCCGCCGGTGAGGCGATCGAGGAGCACGCGCCGCCGCCGCGCACCGAGGGCACGCCCGCGCCGATCGAAACCGTCGAGATCTTCACGGGCGGCGCCGCGCACGCGGCCCCGGTGTTCGAGCGTACGTCGCTGTTGCCCGGCGACCGCGTCGTCGGTCCCGCGCTGATCCGTGACGCCAATGCGACGACCGTCGTCGAGCCCGGCTGGGCCGCCGATGTCACGCCGCGCGATCATCTGCTGATGCTGCGGGTCACGCCGCGCGCGGGGCGGGAGACGATGGCCTCCGGCGTGCCCGATCCGGTGCTGCTGGAACTGTTCAACAACCTGTTCATGAACGTCGCCGAACAGACCGGCGCGGTGCTGCGAAACACCGCGCAGAGCGTGAACATCAAGGAGCGGCTGGATTTTTCCTGCGCGATCTTCGATGCCACCGGCGCGCTGGTCGCCAACGCGCCGCATGTGCCGGTGCATCTGGGGGCGATGGGCGAGAGCGTCCGCACCGTGCTGGCCAATCGGGCCGCGACGCTGCGGCCGGGCGACGTGGTCGCGCTGAACAACCCGTTCAACGGCGGCACGCATCTGCCCGACATCACCGTCATCACGCCGGTCTTCGATGCCGGCGGCGAACGCATCCTGCTGTTCGTCGGCAGCCGCGGCCATCACGCCGACATCGGCGGAACCGTGCCCGGCTCGACCCCGCCCGACTCGCACACGCTGGAGGAGGAAGGCGTCGTCATCGACGATTTTCTGCTGGTGCGGGAAGGCCGGTTCCGCGAGGCGGAGTTCCGCGCGCTGCTGTCCTCGGCACGCTATCCGGCGCGCAGCCCGGACGTGAACGTCGCCGACATCAAGGCGCAGATCGCCGCCAACGAGAAAGGCGTGCAGGAACTGCGGCGGGTCGTCGACAGGTTCGGCTGGCCGACGGTCGCGGCCTACATGCGGCACGTGATGGACAACGCCGAGGAAAGCGTGCGGCGCGTGCTGGACCGGATCGGCGACGGCGCGTTTGCCTACGTGATGGACGACGGATCGCTGCTGCACGTGCGGGTGACGGTCGATCGCGAGAAGCGGCGGGCGACCGTCGACTTCACCGGCACCGGCCCGCAGCGCACCGACAATTTCAACGCGCCGCCGGCGGTCACGCGCGCGGTCGTGCTGTACGTCTTTCGCTGCCTCGTCGGCGCCGACATCCCGCTCAACGACGGCTGCCTGAAGCCGATCGAGATCGTGAGTCCGCCGGGAACCTTCCTGTCACCGGCGCCGGGCGCGGCGGTGGTGGCGGGCAACACGGAAGTATCGCAGGCGGCGTGCAACGCGCTGTTCGGGGCGCTCGGCGCGATCGCCTGCTCGCAGGCGACGATGAACAATTTCCTGTTCGGCGACGCGACGCGCCAATACTACGAAACGATCTGCGGCGGCACCGGCGCCGGCCCCGGTTTCGACGGCACCTCGGCGGTGCAGACGCACATGACCAACACCCGCATGACCGACCCCGAGGTGCTGGAGCTGCGCTATCCGGTGCGCCTCGAGGAATTTGCCATCCGGCTCGGATCGGGCGGTGCCGGCAAATGGCGCGGCGGCGATGGGGCGCGGCGAAAGCTGCGGTTTCTCGAACCGATGACCGCCGTCATCGTCGCCTCCCGCCGCGCGGTGTCGCCGTTCGGGCTGGACGGCGGTGCCGACGGGCTGGCCGGCCGCCAGTGGGTGGAACGGGCCGACGGCACCCGCACGATCCTCTCCGGCACCGACCGGGCGGAGCTGCGGCCGGGCGACGCGGTTATCATCGAAACCCCCGGCGGCGGCGGTTTCGGCGCGGGGGCGGAATAGCGTAAGAGCGGCGCCTGATGCTCGTGCTCCGCCGCCTCCTCTACCTCGTCGCGTTCCTGGTCGCCGTGGCCGTCGCGGCGGCGTGGCTGGTGGTGCCGCGCCTCGACCCGAACCTGTTCCGCGCCGACATCATCGCCATCGCCAGTGCCCGCCTCGGCCGGGACGTGCGCATCGGCGGGCCGATCCGCCTGGCGCTGCTGCCCGAACCGACGCTGACGGCGGAGATGGTGCGGCTGAGTTCCAACCAGGGCATCTCGATCACCGCGTCCGAGATGGAGTTGACGGTGGCGCTGTGGCCGCTCGCGGCGGGGCGGATCGACGCGCGCGAGCTGGTGCTGCGCGGCGCCGACATGCGCCTGCCGTGGCCGCTCGATCCCGGCGCGCTGACGGTCGTGCGCACGCCGCGCTGGCTGTCCTCGATCACCGCGCGGGTCGAGGGCGGGTCGCTCGCGGTCGCCGGGCTGACATTCACCGGCATCGACGCGACGCTGACCGCCGTCGCCGAGACCGGCAGCTACGCCACCGCCGGCAGCGCCAACTTCTCGGGCCAGCCGTGGCGTTTCACCGCGCGGCTGAGCCAGCCGGCGCCGGACGGCTCGGCGGCGCTGGATGTCACGCTGGACGGGCAGGGGCCGGCGCAGGGGGTCGGCGGGACGCTCTCCGGGCAGATCGGGACGGACGGCACGCTGGCCGGGCGGGTCAGCGCGCGCGGCCCCGACCTGTCGCGCCTGCTGCCGGCACCGGCCGTGGCGTTCGAGGCGGCCGGGCGGGTGACGATCGCCGGCGGCCTCGCGGCGGCCGACGACCTGGCGATGAAGATCGGCGGCTCGCCGGCGCGCGGGGTGGTGGCGCTGCGGGTCACGCCGGCGCCCCGGCTCGATCTGGCGCTGGCGGCCAGCCGGCTCGATCTGGATCTGTGGCTGCCGGTGCTGCTGCACGCTCCCGCGCTGGATCTGCCGACCGGTGTGGACCTGTCGGCGGAGGCCGCGAATTTCGCCGGCGGCACGCTGCGCGGGCTGCGGGCGGCGGTGGACCTGACCAACACCGGCGCCGAGGTGCGAGAGGTGCGCGCGGTGCTGCCCGGCGACGCGCCGTTCCGCCTGTCCGGCCACATCGCCCCGTCCGAGGCGGCCGGCCACCCGCCGCGCTTCGAAGGCGACGTGGCGATCACCGCACCCGCGCTGCGCACGACGCTCGACTGGATCAGGCAGGCCGGCGTGACCCCGATTGCGGCGCTGCCCGACGGCGTGCTGCGCGGCGCCGACGTCACCGGCCACGTCGTCGTCGAACCGGCACAGCTCGCGGTGTCGTCGCTGGCCGGCACGCTCGACGGCAGCCCGATCTCCGGCAGCCTCAGCATTCGCGCCGGGCCGCGCTGGAGCATCGGTGCCGGCGTCAGCCTCGACCGGCTCGATCTGGAGCCGTGGCTGCCGGCGGACATGCCGTCGCTGCGGGCGCTGCCCTCCGCCCTCTCGGCACTCGACCTGAATTTGCGGCTGGAAGCCAAGCAGGCGCTGCTCAGCGAAATGACGATCGCGCCGCTGTCGCTGGATGCCGGCGCCGAGGCCGGGCGGCTGACGCTGCGCAAGCTCGACCTGCAAATGGCCGGCGTGCATGTCACCGGCGCCGGCACGGTGAGCGAAGGCGGGCGCGTCTCCGAGGCGCGCCTCGATCTCCAGGCGTCGGAGGCGGCGCCGTTGGCGAAGTTGCTGCCGGCGTCGCTGGCGCCGCCGGGGCTCGCGTTCCTGTCGCCGCGCGAGCCGGTGGCGGGGCTGTGGCGGATGCCGATGACCGTGCAGATCCTGGGCGACGGGCCGCCGGACAAGCTGGCGCTGAGAATCTCCGCCGACCTCGGAGACCTGAAACTCGAAGCCCAGCCGACGATCGACCTGACGCACGAGAGCTGGCGGGCGACCGCGACGCTGCGCCATCCCGGCGCGCCCCGCCTGCTGGAGTCGCTCGGGGTCGGGGGCGCCGCCTACTGGCTCGGCGACGGCTCGCTCGGCCTGATCGCGCAGGTGTCGGGCGCGCCCGGCCGGCTGGCCGCCGACAATTTCGACCTCGCCGCCGGCGGCTTGCGGGCGACCGGCGCGCTGCTGCTGGACCGGAGCGGTGCGGTGCCGATGCTGACGGGGCGTGTCGCCGCCGAGACGCTGCCGCTGCCGCAACCGTCGATGCGGTCGGACGAGCCGCTCGCGACCTCGGCGCTGGCCGGCTGGGATGCCGCGATCAAGCTGCAAGCCGGAAGTGTGCTGTGCGATCTGATGCCGGCGCTGTCGCATGTCGAGGCGACGGCCGGGTTGCAGGACGGCGAAGTGCGGCTCGATGTCACGAGGGCGGAGCTGGCGGGCGGCACCGCCTCGGGGGTTGTCACGCTGGAGACCAAGCCCGATCCCCCGGGTCTGTCGGTCAAGGCCGACGTGGCGGGGGTGACGATCGACGGGCCGATGTTCGACCTGCCGATCGATGTCGTCCAAGGCACGCTCGCCGGACACGCGGCACTCACCGCCAGCGGCCACGCGCCGGCGGCGATGCTGGCGACGCTCGCGGGCGAGGCGAAGCTGTCGGTGCGCGACGGCACGCTGGCCGGCGTTTCGCTCGGCCGCATGGCGCCGGCGCTCGACGCGGGCGGGTTGGCCACGGCGCTGGCCGGAGGCGTCACGCGGTTCGACACGCTGACGCTGGCGGCGGCGATCGAGCGGGGCGTGGTGACGCTGCGCGACACGGCGCTCGAAAGTCCGGCCGGCGGCATCGTCGCCGACGGCGACATCGACCTTCCGGCCGATACCGCGGACCTGCATCTGCTGTTCCGCCCGGCGGTCCCCGACCCGCCGCTGCTCGGCCTGCGGATCAGCGGCCCGTTGTCGGCGCCGAACCGCAGCCCCGAACTCGGCCCCGCCGCAGGGTGGCGTGCCGCGCACGCCGCGCCGTCACCGGCCGACGCTACCGATCCCCCGCCAGCGCAAAAACCCTGAGCGCCGAGGCCAGCGGCCGTTCCGGCGTGCGGGCGGCGTCGATCTCGGCGATCAGCGC
>Ga0116226_10000617_pt1 | contig 30487 bp, 32 predicted proteins | sample S1TSphfallax_FD_89692 | JGI IMG/M metagenome (GOLD analysis project Ga0116226, IMG submission 89692) | Host-associated microbial communities from peat moss isolated from Minnesota, USA - S1T2_Fa - Sphagnum fallax MG | ecosystem: Host-associated > Plants > Peat moss > Unclassified | place: USA...
CCGGAGAAGATGGTGCGCGAGACGATGTCGTAAGAGAGGTGCTGGAATTGCGCGCCCATTTCCATCGGGGCGTCGCCATGTTCGCGCCAGCGTGCGGCCATGGCATCGGTCGCACGCGCCATATCCTCGAACATGGTGGCGATGATGCGCGGCGTGAAAATGGGCGCGGTGAGGCGGCGGGCGGCCCGCCAGGCTTCGCCTTCCGAGGTGAGCAGCCCGTCCCGCAAAGCGGGGCGCAGGCGGCGCTGCTGGAGATGGCCTTTGGCATAGGCGGTATGGTTGGTGACCATGATCCGCTCGATGGCGGCGGGATCATTGACCAGCACCACGCGGGGGCGGCGATTGGCTTCCAGGAAGGGGAGTTCGTAGGCGGCTTCGGGAAAGGCGGCGATGGGGTTGTCGTAGATCGCGCGGATTTTGGCGATGGTGCCGAGGCGTTTTGGGGGTGGGATGGGTGCCGCGAGGCGGATGGCAGGGGCGGGTTTGGCTTGCGTTCCGGCCTGGGCGGGTTGGGGCGCGTTGGTTGTGGCACTCATCGGGAAAGCTCCTGTCGCGTCCCGAAATGGTTTGGCCCATGGCAAGCGGGTTTGTCCATGGTTTGGGCGTGAGAAAGCAGACAGAAAACGACGTATGCCCATCCTTCCCCGGGTATGGAGAATGAGAGGTTGAGTGCGGCTTTAGAGTCGGATGACTTTAAATCATATCTGTGCGCGGATGAGTTGGCGGGCGAGTTTCAGCACGTCAAATCCCGCCCCCTTGGCAGCCGCCGCGAGCATACTGCCCAGAAGTGCGTCCGCGTCGGGCGTGGATGAGCGGCGGGCGAATTCGATGAGGTTGCGAGCGTGGGAGAGGCAGGCGGGGCGGCACGGTTCGTCGCCGATATAGGCTTGTTGCAGCGCGTAGTAGATTTGCTGCGGCAGGGTGACGGCATCATCCGGCTGCATGATCTGCTTGCCGAAGAGGAAGCGCGCCTGGGTGTTCAGCTCGATGCGCGTGCGGGTTTTGAACCGGATGACCGCGCCGTTGAGGATCATCGATTCACCCTGTTTGAGTTCCAGTATCAGTGCCGACATGGTCCCGCCCGATGTGACTATGCGGGATGTTTCGCATGGCCGCGTTAATGGGCGGTGAAAGCGAACCCGCTTTGCCGCGACACCTCGTTTGTGCCGTTCAGAGCACCGGCATCGCAGGGGCGAGGCGGCCGCCGAGACGGACGGGTTCGATGCGTATGGCAAGCCCCTTCTCGTCGGTCTCGATGAAGGCGCCGCTCACCGTGGCCGGCCCTTCCGCCGGGGCCAGCCGCTCACCCGGCATTTTGCGGATGAAACGCGCGGTTGCGGGTTCCTTGGTCATGCCGATCACGCTGTCATAATCCCCGCACATGCCGAGATCCGTCACATAGCCGGTGCCGCGCGGGAGCACCTGATGGTCGGCCGTGGGGATATGGGTATGCGTGCCGACAACGGCGGAGACCCGGCCGTCGAAGGCATGGCCGAATGCCATTTTCTCGCTCGTCGCCTCGCCATGGAAATCGACCAGTATGGCGTGCAGGTTGTTGCCGAGGCGGTGGCGGAGCAGCAGCTCATCGACGGCCTGGAAGGGGCAGTCCAGCGGGTCCATGAACAGCCTGCCCATGACCTGGGCGATGAGCACGCGGCGGCCATCTGGCAGGGTGATGAGCACGGAGCCGGCGCCGGGCGTGCCTGAGGGATAGTTCAGCGGGCGGATCAGCCGCTTTTCCTGCGCGATATAGGCGATGATCTCGCGCCGGTCCCACGCATGGTTGCCGAGCGTAATCGCATCTGCCCCGGCGGCGAACAGTGCCTGCGCCATATCGGGCGCCAGGCCGAAGCCATGCGACGCGTTTTCCGCGTTCACGGCGACAAAATCGAGTTTCAGGCGGGCGCGCAGTTCGGGGATGGCGCGGATGGCGGCCTCGCGGCCGGTGCGGCCAAGCAGGTCGCCGAGGATCAGGAGCTTCATATGCGTTCTATAGAGCCATCCCGGATGGTGTAACAGGCGGCGGCAAGCCCCACGAAGGGCTCGGGGTCCGTGCCGGTGATCCAGGCGGAGAGGTTGAGCGCTTCCAGCGCTGCGAACAGCGCCGCGCGATGGGCGGCATCCAGATGCACCAGGGGCTCATCCAGCAGCAGCAGGGGGGCGGTGCCGCGCATGGCGGCGATGAGGGCGGCATGGCCCAGCACGATGCCGATGAGCATGGCTTTCTGCTGGCCAGTGGAGGAGAATTTCGCGGCGCGCGCGGTCTTGGCGTCGGTAATATCGAGATCCGCTTTGTGCGGGCCGATGGCGGCGCTGCGGCCCTGCATGTCCTGCGCGCGGGCGTTGCGGTAGGCGGCGCGCAGGCTGTCTTCCACTTCAAGCGCCGGGGATTGGCCAAGCCGTTCGGCAATCGGGCAAAGCAGGCCGAGGCGGACCAGGGGGAAGGGCGCCGCAGCCCCGGCGGCGAGGGTGGCGTTGAGCTGGCCGATAAGGGCGGCGCGCGTGGCGGTGGCGGCGACCGCGTGGCGGGCCATGGAATCCTCCAGCCCATCCAGCCAGGTCGGGTCCGGGTTTTCCGCCAGCAGCCGGTTGCGCTGGGCGGAGGCGGACTCAAAGGCGGCGATCTCCCGCGCATGGGCGGGCTCCAGCGCCACCACGAGACGATCCAGGAATTTGCGGCGGCCCGACGCGGTATCGGTAAACAGCCGGTCCATTTGCGGGGTGAGCCAGACGGCGGAAAGTGCGGCGGCGATTTCCGATTGCGACCGGGGCCGCGCGCCGTTCAGCTGGAAAATACGGCGCTCCGGCGCGCCATCCGCCGTGCCGGTGCCGATTTCGAGCTGGTCATCGAAACGCGCGGCGACGGCCCAGCTGCCGGACTCTCCTGCCCCGCGCCGGGCGAGTTCCGAGAATTTCGCGCCGCGCAGGCCGCGCCCTGGCACCAGCAGCGAGAGCGCTTCCAGCAGATTGGTCTTGCCCGCCCCGTTCGGCCCCGCGAACACGTTAATCCGCGCTGCCGGGTTGAACCGCAGCGCGGGGTAGGAACGGAAATCCGTAAGGGTTAGGCGCGTTAGCTGCGTTGGGGTCAGACCCGCATCGGCATGAGCACGTAGACCGCCGAATTATCGTCCTGGTCCCGCACCAAGGTGGGTGCCGCGCCATCGGCGAAGACGAATTCGACCTTGCCTTTGATCTGCTCGGTCACATCCGAGAGGTAGCGGGCCTGAAAGCCTATTTCGAGCGGGCCGAACTGATAATCCACCAGCTCGGAGCCCAGCTCCTCGGAGGCGGTGCCCTGCTCGGGGCTGGCCGCGGAGATGACCAGCAGATCCTTGGCGAGCGAGAGCTTCACGGGGCGGTGACGCTCGGCGCTGATGGCCGAGACGCGGCCCACCGCGTCGTTGAAATCCTTTTTATCGACGCGCAGTACCTTGTCGTTCCCGCGCGGGATCACGCGGTCATAATCCGGGAAGGTGCCGTCGATCAGTTTGCTGGTGAGACGCATCCCGCCGATGGTGAACTGGATGCGCGTCTCGGAGAGAGCGATTTCGATTTCCGCGGAAACCTCGTCCAGCAGCTTGCGCAGCTCGGTGACGGTTTTGCGGGGAATGATGACGCCGGGCATGCCGGACGCGCCGGAGGGCAGCGGTTCCTCAACCCGGGCGAGGCGATGGCCATCCGTCGCGACCGCGCGGATGACGGGGCCGCCCTCGCCTTCCGCCGCATGGAGGAAAATGCCGTTCAGATAATAGCGCGTTTCCTCGGTGCTGATGGCGAATTTGGTGCGGTCGATCAACCCGCGCAGCTCCTGTGCGGAGAGCACGAAATGATGCGAGAGCTTGCCGGCATCGAGCTTGGGAAATTCATCGACGCTGAGCGCCACAAGGCTGGTCGCGTAACGGCCTGCGCGCAAGGCGAGCTGTGCGTCTCCGCCGGGATGGTCCAGCTCGATGACCGCGTTATCGGGTTGGCGGCGCACGATCTCATAAAGCGTGGTGGCGGGCACGGTGATGGCGCCGTTGCGGGAGGTTTCGGCGTTGACCTCCTCGACCAGCGCGATTTCCAGATCCGTCGCGGCGATGGTGAGCTTACCGTCCCGCACGGCCAGCAGGACATTGGCCAGGATGGGGATGGTGTTGCGCTTCTCGACCACGTTCTGCACGTGGGCCAGCGACTTCATCAGCGTCGCGCGATCGGCCTTGAACTTCATGATACCCTTCCAGACGGTAAACCGGATTCTTGGTCCGTTATCGAGACCGATTCGTGAATTAGCGTAGCAAGGGTGATGGGTATAGGGAAGGTGCGGGTTTTTGTGCACCGAAGGGGGATATCCGGCGGCGCAATCGCCGAACGGGACGGCCGCAACGCGGCGGTTGGCCGGTATGTGCCGAGGGGACGGGGCAGGCCATTATTTCAGACAGCGACTCCCCGCTTACGCCTACGGAACCGGACTCTCTATCGAACGCTCTAAAACGATCGCGCTAGTTCTCCAGCACGCGGCGCAGCAATTCGACGTCTTCGGCAAAAGCGGCATCCTGACCCATGAGTTCGGTCACGCGCGAGACGGCATGCATCACCGTGGTATGATCGCGGTCGCCAAAATTGCGGCCGATATCGGGCAGGCTTTTGCTGGTGAGCTGCTTGGCGAGATACATCGCGATCTGACGCGGGCGAGCGATGTTGCGCGCACGCCGCGCCGAGGACATTTCCGCCACGCGGATATTGTAATGATCCGCGACCTTCTTTTGAATTTCCTGAATCGACACTTTACGGTCGAATGCCTTCAATACGTCGTGCAGCACTTCATGCGCGGTTTCCATGGAGAGCTGACGGTCGAACAGATTGGCATGCGCAACGAGGCGGTTGAGCGCGCCTTCCAGCTCTCGCACGTTGGAGGTAATTTTGCGCGCGAGGAATTCCAGCACCTTTGCAGGCACTTCCACGCCAGCGCGGGCAGCCTTGGCTTCCAAGATGGAAATGCGAAGTTCGAAGGTCGTGGCATGAAGATCGGCCACCATGCCGCAACCCAGCCGGGTGCGCAGCCGGTCTTCCAGGCCCGAGAGATCGGAAGGCGATTTGTCGGCGGAGATGACGATCTGCTTGCCTGCATCCACCAGCGCATTGAAGGTGTGAAAGAACTCTTCCTGCGTGTTGTCCTTGCCGATGAGGAATTGCAGGTCGTCGATCATCAGCACGTCCACGCTGCGCAGCTCGTTCTTGAATTCGAGCGTCGATTGCGAACGCAGCGCGTTGATGAAGCGGTACATGAATTTTTCCGCCGACATATACGCAACGGAAGCGCGCGCGCCGCCATTCTGTCTTGTGGAAAGCTCCCAGGCGATGGCGTGCATGAGATGCGTTTTGCCCAGCCCGACGCCGCCATAGAGGAAAAGCGGGTTGAAGCCGGCGGTGGCCGGAGATTCCGCCACGCGGCGCGCGCAGGCATAGGCGAATTCGTTCGGCTTGCCGACAACGAAGGTATCGAAGGTAAAGCGCTGGTCGAGCGGCGCGATCACGTCCGCGCGCTGTACCGGAGGCGCCGCGACGGTTGCAGGTGCTACGGGGGCGGGCTCGGCAAGGTTGGGGGCAGTGCCGCGTCCCGGCTGGGCGCGGATATCCACGCTGCGGATGGCGGGATTTTCCGCCTGCCAGAGTGAGGTGATGAGGTCGCCATATTCCTTCTTCACCCAATCGCGCAGAAAGCGCGTGGGGAGCGTCACGGTAACTTCATCGCCGTCCAGCCCGGCAAGGCCCACCTGCTTCAGCCAGGTGCGGTATTCCACATCGCCGACTTCCGCCTGCAAGCGGGCACGCACGCGGCCCCATTGTTCGGAAAGACCGGTATCACTCTGACGCATTGGCGATGAATGCAACGCAACGTCGCCATCTCGCATGGAACCGATCTCCAGGCTCATTCCCAATTGCCGCTCCCAGCCCTGCAAAATCCGCGCAATCAATCACTTCTTGATTCGCAAAAGCCCTGCTCAGGCTTGAACTTCCCAGAAATGAGACAACGTCAGACAGTATTCGTAAGCCATGGAGTTTAAGTCAGAAGACAGTTCTCGCGCAAGCGCTCAATTGGATCGGCGTGCCCGGCAAACCCCTGACGCCACGAAAAAGTCCCGTAAAATCAATGATATCTAGCCAATGAAGATAATTTTGCAGTATTTAACATTGCGTTATCGAAACGAAAAAGCGTACAGACATTGAAAAGCCGGAGGAATCTTCGTTACGGAAGGATTACACCGGCTTGGAAAAGTCTAGAATTTTAAACGGAACCCGATATCACGAAACCGTGTACGGCAGAGCAAAAGCGCGTCGAAATCAACCTCACATGGCCAACCTCAACGCGGTTCAGCTCAGGATATTTTCCAGGGCAGTTTGAGGTTCAAGTGAAACCGCGAAGCGATCTCACCTCAAACCGGCCGGTTTTAAGCGGCGGCGGAAATCGCCTTAACGCGGGCCGAGAGGCGCGAGATTTTGCGCGACACGGTGTTGGCTTTCAACACGCCCTTGCCGACGGCGCGCTGCAGCTCCGGCTGCGCGGCGCGGAAGGCGGCGAGTGCCACATCCTTATTGCCGGCGGCGACGGCTTCCTCGACCTTGCGGATCGCGCCGTGGACACGGGATTTACGTGCCTTGTTGCGCGCGGTGCGCTTGATGGTCTGGCGAATGCGTTTTTGGGCTGAAGCAATATTGGCCATGATGTCCGACAAAAAGAGGTGTGTTTAGCGAAGCGCGCGGTCTAGACCGGGCGCGCGGCGGCGTCAAGCGATGCGGCCGGGAGGCTGCTCCGCCGACGCCCCTGCCCTGTTGGCTTTACTCGCGAATGACCCAGTGCTTGCGCATCGGCGTGAGGACCTCCCAGCTGCCGGTAAAGCCCGGCTCGATCACGAAGCGGTCGCCCGGTCCGGCGGCAAGGCGGCTGCCGTCATCGCCGGCGAGGACGCAAGTGCCGGAAATCACGCGAACATACTCCCACTCACCATAGGAGATGCGCCATTTGCCGGGCAAAGCCTCCCACTCCCCCGCGCTCAGCCGCTCGGCCGGGTTGTCGTAATGCACCCAGGTCCGGGTTTGCGGCGCGCCGGAGAGGATTTTCTCGGGCGCGACCGGCTCCCATTTGGCGTCATCAGAGGCTGGCAGAGCGTGCAAACGGCTCATGGCGTGTTGGCCGGGGCTGCCGGGGCAAGGGCGGCGGGGCCGGCGCCCGGCAGGTAGTTCGGCACGGCCGGATTCGTGTTGCCTGCCGGGATGGGCGACGCGCCGGTCGGTATGGGAGTGGACGCGCCGGGCGGTGCGGCCAGCGGCGTTGCCTGGATGCCCCCGCCCAATGCCCCGCCACCGCCGCCGCCGATCCCGCCGCCAGGGGCGAGCGGCGATGCGCCGGGCGCCGTGGTCCAGGAAAGCCAGGGGCCGAGATTATGCTGAATCTGATATTGCAGCTGCACGTTCATGTTATCCATCAATTGCTTGGTCAGCCCGTAAAGCGCTGCCTGCACCACCGATTCGTCGGCGCCCGGGTCCGGTGCTGTCTGGCTGGCCGAGACCGAGGCCTCGGTATAGCCGGTGGAATGCCCATCCGCGCTGGTCAGGTTGATATCCACGGTCATCGTCCCGGTGAGATTGCTGCCGACCTGATCGATCGAGGCGGTCTCGATCGTCACCGTGCCCGTACCGGGCGTGCCGGAGGGCACGATTCGGTGGTTCAGCATGGCAAGCAGCGCATTCGCGGGCGGCTCGGGGTCCTGGCCGATCAGCGTCGCCTGGCCGGGTGTCGGCACGTAGCTGTTCACCACGTTCAGCGTGGAGACTTTGAGGACGATCGGCGGCAGATAGGAATAATCCAGCTGCGGAAATGTCTGCGGCGGGGTGGAGCCGCCGCAGCCGGACAGCGCCAAACCGGCGAGAGGTGCGAAGTACCAAAATTTCATGCAGAGGCTCCAGGCCGGCCATTGACGGAATCGCGGGCAAATCGAAAGTCGAAATTACAGAATTCGCAGGTCATGACGATGTCTCCCTCGACCGACATATGGTCGAGATCGTCCGGCGAAAACCCCTCCAATATGCCGCCGAGCCGGGCGCGCGAGCAGCGGCAGCCGAAGCTCAACGCACGCGGACGGTCCACGGCCACGCCCTCACTATGATACAGGCGATAGAGCAGCCGCTCCGGCGTGAGCGAATCGTCCAGCAACTCGGTCTCGGTGATCGTATCGGCGAGGATGGTGGCGGTGCGCCAGGCTTCCTCCTGCTCGGCTTCCGAGATTTCGGGCGAAATGCCCCCGGCGCCTGCAATGCGCTCGACCACCAGGGCGGACGCGCGCCAGCCGGCTGGCGTGTCGGCTGCGGCGAGATAGACCTTGCAGGGCAGCTGCTCGGAGGTGGCGAAATAATATTCGGCCATCTGTGCAAGGCTCTCGCCCTCCAGCGCCACAATCCCCTGCTGCGGCTCCCGATCCGCGCCCTGATCCACGGTAAAGGCGAGATAGCCCTCGCCCAGCATCTGCTTGGCCGTGGCGTCCGCCGGAATTTCAGCCGCCGGGTCGATCCGGGCATAGCCGCGCAGCGCGCCGATATCCGTGCAATCGGCCAGGAGCATGGAAACCGGGCCGTCGCCGCGCGCCTGCACGCTGAAGGAGCCGGAGAATTTGAGCGCGCCCGCCAGTGCAGCGGCAAGCGCCATGGCCTGGCCGAGCAATGCCCGCACCGGGGGCGCATGGTCATGTCGTGTGAGCAGCGTGTTCGCCAGCGGCCCCAGGCGGATGAGCCGCCCGCGGACCGGCTGGCTGGGTAGATAGAAGGGGGTGATGCCGCGCGGCACGGCGAGGTCCGGCACGTCTGGCCGGGTAGAGTCGAGGAAAGCCGGGAGATCTGTCATCCGCGCGAAGATAACCAGATTTTTGCGCCGTTGCCATAAGCCCCGAGTCCGGTTAGCGGTTTGCTATGACTTTAAGCGATACGACGACGGATCTGGGCACCTATATCAAGCGATTCTCGCGCGCGAGCGTGCTGGTGGTGGGCGATGCGATGCTCGATCGCTATGTCTATGGCGAGGTGACAAGGGTGAGTCCTGAGGCGCCGGTCCCGATTCTGACCGTGACGCGCGAAGTCGCAATGCCGGGCGGGGCGGGCAATGTGGTGCGCAACCTCATCGCGCTCGATGCCGCCGCGGCCTTCGTTTCCGTCGTCGGCGACGACCAGGCGGGCTCCGACCTGACCGGGCTGATCGGCGGGCAGGAGCGCGTGGAGCCCTGGCTTCTGGTGCAGGGCGGCCGCACCACGACGTTGAAAACACGCTATATTTCGCAAGGCCAGCATCTGATCCGCGCGGACCGCGAAGAGACGATGGCGCTGCCCGAGAAGCTCGCCGAGCGGCTGGTGCGGATTGCGCTGGATGCGATGGCGGCAACCTCCGTCACCATTCTCTCGGATTACCGCAAGGGCGTGCTGAGCGAGGATGTGGCCGGGCAGTTGATCGCGGGCGCCAAGCAGCTTGGGCGCAAGGTGATCGTGGACCCCAAGGGCAAGGATTACGCGCGCTATAAGGGCGCAGACGTGGTGACGCCCAACCGCCGGGAGCTGGCGGAAGCGACGGGGCTCGCGGTGGATACCGAATCGGGCATCGTGGCGGCGGCCCAGGTGCTGCTGCAACGCTATGATTTCGGCGCGGTGCTGGTCACGCGCGCCGAGGATGGCATGAGCCTGATCACGAACACCGAAATCCGGCATTATCCCGGCGAGGCGAAAGAAGTGTTCGACGTCTCCGGCGCGGGGGACACGGTGGTGGCAACGCTGGCTGCGGCGCTGGCGGTGGATGTGCCGCTGGCCGAGGCCGCGCGGCTCGCCAATATCGCGGGCGGAATCGTGGTGGGCAAGGTCGGCACCGCCGTGGCGCGCCCGGCGGATATTCTGGCGGCGATCGCCCCCGCCACCGGCGCGCTGCGCAAGGTGGTGACCGCCGCGGCGGCGGCGGAAGCGGCGGAGCGCTGGCGCTCGCGCGGGTATAAAGTCGGCTTCACCAATGGCTGTTTCGACCTGCTGCATCCCGGCCATGTGCATTTGCTGGAACAGTGCCGGGCGATGTGTGACCGGTTGATCGTCGGCATTAATTCCGATGCTTCCGTCAAGCGCCTGAAAGGCCCCGCGCGACCGGCCCAGGGCGAGGCGGCGCGCGCGGCGGTGCTGGCATCGCTCGCCAGCGTGGATTTGGTGTGTTTGTTCGAGGATGACACGCCGCTGGAGATTCTGAAGCTGATCAAACCCGACCTGCTCATCAAAGGTGCGGATTACACGCGCGAGACGGTGGTGGGCGCGACTGAGGTCGAGAGCTGGGGCGGCAGCGTCGCGCTGGCCGAGCTGCTGCCGGGACATTCCACCACCGCGACGCTGGCGCGGCTGCGGGGATGAGCGAATTGCCGCTCGGCCCGGAAGTCGATTCCTGGCCACGGCCCCTGCCCGCCCGAACGCCGCTTTCCGGCACGCATGTGACGCTGGAGCCGCTGCACCGCCGGCATGTACCGGAGTTATGCGAGGCGGCGCGCGGCGCGGATGAGAGCTTCACCTATCTGAGGTACGGGCCGTTCGCCTCGCGCGAGGCGGTGGCGTCATGGGTCGCGGCGAGTGCCGCGCGGCATGACCCGATGTTCTGGGCGGTGCGTCCGGTCGCGACGGGCATCGCCTCGGGCTGGCTGGCGCTGCTGGATATCGACCCTGCGAACGCCGCGATCGAGCTGGGCAGCATCTGGTTCTCACCCCGCCTGCAACGCACGCGGGCGGCGACCGAGGCGATATATCTGCTGTTGCGCCGCGCCGCCGACGAGCTGGGCTACCGGCGGCTGGTATGGAAATGCGATGCGCTGAATGCGGCCTCCATCCGCGCGGCGGTGCGGCTGGGCTTCACGCAAGAGGGCGTGTTGCGCGCGCATCAGGTGGTGAAGGGGCGGCAGCGCGATACGGCGATGTTCAGCATCACCGCCGAAGAATGGCCAAGCCGGCGCGACGCCATGGCGGCATGGCTGGACCCGGGCAATTTCGCGCATGACGGGACCGCGAAAAACGGGCTGGCGAGCTTCAGAGCTGGGTGACCGAATCTGCCGGTTGCTCAGGGTCCACCATGAACTCGACACTGCCTTCCAACGTCTCGCCTGGGTTGAGAATCGTCATGCCCTCGTCAAGCGCGTCGCCATTGGGGTTGATGCCGTCCGGCCGATGGGTGACTGGCTCAGCCGCGAAATAGGGTTTGCCTTCCGGCGTAAAGAGCACGAGCTGGGTGAAGATGGGGCTGGCACTTAAGGTGACACGCGGGCGGCCGGAGGCAGTGATTTCCACCGCGCCGCCAAAACCACCGTAATCATTGTCGATGGCGCCATCAATCGCGTGGCGATGGGCGAAGTTGAAGCGGCCCCCATCCGGAATGGCGTGGGTTGGAATGTCCTGCCCATCCTTCGCCCAGACATAGCTTGCGGAAAAGCGCAGCACGGTACCGGGCGCGCGAAAGAAATAAGGGTGCAGGCCGATGCCGAACGGCGCAGCGCTTGAATGCGTGTTGCGCAGGCCGAGGCTGAGACGAAGGCGGTCGGGCAAAAGTTCAAAATGCTGCCATGCCTGGTAGAAGAAGGGCCAGTCCAGATTCTGCGGCGTCACGTCGAGCGTGCAGCTCAGCGTGGTTGCCGTACGGGCGGTCTCCTGCCAGGGCATGAAGCGGGATGTGCCATGCAGCGCGTGGCGCGGGTCTTCGGCGTCGCGCGCGATGAGATGGCGCTGCCCCGCGAAGCTGAAGGCGGCGGCGCGGATGCGGTTGGAGAAGGGAATGAGCGGGAAACAGGAAAAATCCCTTCCATCAACGGCCAAGTCCGGCGTGTCCCGCAAAATCGGCGCGTCGCCATGTCGGAAATAGGCAATGCTGGCGCCGAGGCTGGGCTTCACGCCCAGGGTGAGCGGGCCGGCGCGGAGATGAATGAGATCCTGCATCGGCTTAAACTGGGGAAGCTCGCTTGCGATTAAAGCAGGCGGGACGTGACGGCGCGCAGCCGGGGCAGGATTTCCGCGTTGAACCAGGGGTTTTTCGCCTCCCAGCCGATAGTGCGCCAGGACGGATGGGGCAGAGCCAGAATGCGCGGATGCGCGGCATAAGCCCGAACATGCGTCGTCATGCTGCCGGGGCCGAGATAGCGGCGCTGGGCGTAACTGCCGATGAGCAACGTGAGTTCAAGCTGGGGCATGAGCGCCAGGAATTTCTCATGCCAGGCAGGCGCGCATTCCGGGCGGGGCGGACGGTCGCCACCTTGGGGCAAACGGCCCGGATAGCAGAAACCCATGGGCATGATGGCGATGCGGGCGGCATCGTAAAACGCCTCTCGGTCCATCGCGAGCCAGCTCCGCAGCCGGTCGCCGGAAGCGTCGTTGAACGGGATTCCGGTGAGATGCACCTTGGTGCCGGGCGCCTGCGAAATGATGATGAGCCGCGCCGTGGTGGAGACGCGAAAGACAGGGCGCGGGCCGAGGGGAAGTGCAGCGGCGCAGATTTCGCATGCACGCGCCTCAGCGGCGAGCGAATCCAACGGCGCTATAAATTCCCTCATGGGCGAGAGAAAAGCCAGGCATGGCCGGGCTGCCCCGGCCATAACGGATTGAGCGATTTAGAACGGAATTTCGTCGTCCAGATCCGTGCTCGGGCGCGTGTCCCAGCCGCCGACGGCGCGGGCCGGGGCTTTGGCGGGGGAAGCAGCGCGCGGGGCATATTCCTCGCCGCCGCCATAACTGCCGCCACTACCCGAACCCGCATTCGGGTTGCGGTCCAGCAGCTGAAGCTCGCCGCCGAAACGGCCGATGAGTACCTCGGTCGTGTATTTGTCCTGGCCGGACTGGTCAGTCCATTTGCGGGTCTGCAGCTTGCCCTCAATGTAAACCTTAGAGCCTTTGCGCGCGTATTTTTCGGCCACTTCCGCCAGCTTGTCGTTCATGATGACGACGCGGTGCCACTCGGTCTGTTCCTTGCGCTCGCCGCTTGCTTTGTCGTTCCAGGAATCGGAGGTGGCGATGGTCAGATTGACGATCTTCATGCCCGACTGGGCGTTGCGGATCTCCGGATCTTTGCCCAGATTTCCAACCAGAATTACCTTGTTCACACTACCGGCCAACCCGACCTCCTCTACTTTAGATTGTCTTTAACCTTAACGCATTCTTCGCAAATAAACCAGCAGCGCGAATTTGCTTTATAGCGAAACACCCCATATCTTACAAGAACAATACACGAACATTCGGGGCGATGATGGCGAAGACTCAGAACCAGGCGGGGTATATTACCGTGCGCGGCGCGCGGGAACACAACCTCAAAAATATCGACATCCAGATTCCCCGCGAGCAGCTGACCGTGATCACCGGGCTTTCCGGCTCCGGCAAATCCTCGCTGGCGTTCGACACGATTTATGCCGAGGGGCAGCGGCGCTATGTGGAGAGCCTGTCCTCCTATGCGCGGCAGTTCCTCGAGCTGATGGGCAAGCCCGATGTGGACAGTATCGAGGGACTCTCGCCCGCGATTTCCATCGAGCAGAAAACCACGTCGCGCAACCCGCGCTCGACCGTCGGCACCGTCACGGAAATTCACGACTATATGCGTCTGCTCTGGGCACGCGCGGGCGTGCCCTATTCGCCCGCCACGGGCCTGCCCATCGAGGCGCAGACCGTCTCGCAGATGGTGGACCGGGTGATGACGATGAAGGAGGGCACGAAATTGCTGCTCCTCGCCCCGGTGATCCGCGACCGCAAGGGCGAATACAAGAAGGAACTCGCGGAGTTGCAGCGCAAGGGCTACACGCGCGTGAAAGTAGACGGAAAACTCTACGAGATCGAGCAGGTTCCGGCGCTGAACAAAAAGCTGAAACATGAGATCGAGGCGGTGGTGGACCGCATCGTCGTGAAGCCCGGAATCGAAAAGCGGCTTGCGGATTCCTTCGAGACCGCGTTGGGACTTTCCGACGGGATCGTCTATGCCGAGGGTGCCGATGATGCGAGCCGCACGGTGTTCTCGTCACGCTTCGCCTGCCCGGTAAGCGGATTCACGATCGAGGAGATCGAGCCCCGGCTGTTCAGCTTCAACTCCCCACACGGCGCCTGCCCGGCTTGCGACGGGCTGGGGCATGAGACCTATTTCGACCCGCATCTGGTGGTGCCCGATGAGCAGCGCGCGCTGGGCGATGGCGCGGTAATGCCCTGGGTGAACGCGCAATCCCCCTATTACGACCAGACGCTGGCCAGCCTTGCGAAATATTTCGGTGTAAAAATGACCATGCCTTGGGAGAAATTGCCCGAGGCTGTGCAAAACGGCATTCTATACGGCACCGGCAAGGCGGAGGTGGATTTCACCTATAAGGATACAGCGCGCGCCTATACCGTGAAGAAACCCTTCGAAGGGGTGATCAAGAATCTGGAACGGCGGTTGCGCGAGACGGATTCCGCATGGACGCGCGAAGAACTCTCCCGCTACCAGGCGGAGCGGCCTTGCGGCACCTGCCATGGCGCGCGGTTGAAGCCCGAGGCGCTGGCGGTGAAGGTGGCGGGCAAAAATCTCGCCGAGGTGGCGGAGCTTTCCATCGCCGCGGCGCGGGAATGGTTCGACGGCGTGGCGGCGACGCTGACACCGCAGCGTCTGGAAATCGCGCGGCGAATCCTGCGGGAAATCCATGAGCGGCTGCAATTCCTGGTGGATGTGGGGCTGAATTACCTCACTTTGGCGCGCGGTTCGGCAACACTCTCCGGCGGCGAGAGCCAGCGCATCCGGCTGGCGAGCCAGATCGGCTCCGGGCTGACGGGCGTGCTCTACGTGCTGGATGAGCCTTCCATCGGGCTGCATCAGCGCGATAACGAAAGGCTATTGGGCACGCTCCAACGGTTGAAACGGCTTGGTAATACCGTGCTGGTGGTGGAGCATGACGAGGATGCGATCCGCAGCGCGGACCATCTGATCGACATGGGTCCGGCGGCAGGGATGAATGGCGGTTTTGTCGTGGCGCAGGGCACGCCGGCGGAAGTATCGGCAAATCCGAAATCGGTGACCGGCGATTATCTCTCCGGGCGGCGGATGATCCCGATTCCAAATCCCCGCAGGCCGGTGCAGAAAAACCGTGTGGTGAAAGTCATTGGTGCCACCGGCAATAATCTGAAGAATGTGTCGGCGAGCTTTCCCCTCGGCGTGTTCACCTGCATTACCGGCGTGTCCGGCGGCGGCAAATCCACGCTGGTGGTCGATACGCTCTACAAGGCGGTCTCCCGCCGGTTGATGGGCTCCGGCGAGGTGCCATCAGCCTTCGAAAAGCTGGAAGGGCTGGAGCAACTCGACAAGATCATCGATATCGACCAGTCGCCGATCGGCCGCACGCCGCGCTCCAACCCCGCGACCTATACGGATTTATTCGCGCCGATCCGCGACTGGTTCGCGGAAATGCCCGAGGCGCGCACGCGCGGCTACAAGCCAGGGCGGTTCAGCTTCAACGTGAAAGGCGGGCGCTGCGAGGCATGCCAGGGCGATGGCGTGCTGAAGATCGAAATGCATTTTTTACCGGACGTGTTTGTGACCTGCGATACCTGCAAAGGCAAACGCTATAATCGCGAAACGCTGGAGGTGAAGTTCCGGGAAAAATCCATCGCCGATGTATTGGACATGACGGTGGACGAGGCGCTCGGCTTCTTCAAGGCCGTGCCGAAAATCCATGACCGGCTTTCGATTCTCTCTCGCGTGGGGCTGGGCTATATCAAACTCGGGCAGCAGGCGACCACGCTCTCCGGCGGTGAGGCGCAGCGCATCAAGCTCGCCAAGGAGCTGGCGAAACGGCCGACCGGGCGCACCTTGTACATTCTGGACGAGCCGACGACCGGGCTGCATTTCGAGGATATCCGCAAGCTGCTGGAAGTGCTGCATGCGCTGGTGGATGCGGGGAATACGATCATCGTGATCGAGCATAATCTGGAGGTGATTAAAACCGCCGATCATGTCATCGATCTTGGCCCCGAGGGCGGCGATGGCGGCGGCCGGATTGTGGCGGTCGGCACGCCCGAAGACATCGCCGCGAACAAAGCAAGCCATACCGGGCGGTTCCTCGCACCGCTGCTGGCGGTGAAGCCGCAACGGACCAAGCGCAAGGCGGCGGGTTAAACCCGCCGCACCGGGCCGGGATACTGCGCCACCTGGTCGTCCGCAGTGAGGAGCAGAAAGCCTTCGACACTGGATTGCGCAAGCAGCATCCTGTCGAACGGGTCTTTGTGGATCTGGGGCAGCGTGGCGATCGCGGCGGCGTGGTGGCCGGTCACCGCGAGTTCGATATAGCCGTTATCGCTCAGACCACGGCGGAGCAATTGCGGGTCCAGCGTGAAATCCGGCTGGCTGAGCCCTTGCTTGAGGGCGACTTCCCAGATGCTGGCGGCGGAAAAGAACAGCTCGTTTTGTGGGTCTTCGATCAGCGTGCGGGCATCGGGCGAAAGCTTACCCGGCGTCAGGGCAGCCCAAAGCAGGAGATGCGTGTCGAGCAGGCATTTCATGCGCCGTTCATACGCCGTCGAAAAGCTGCGCGATCTCGCCGGCACCCATCTGGTCAAAGTCTTCCGGGACGCTCCCCAGACCAGCCAGGAAGCCCAGGCGGCACGGCGCTCCAGGGGTGGCGGCGGAGATGGCGGTGACGCGGACCATCGGCTTGCCGGATTTGGCAATGGTGAAGGATTCGCCACGCGCCGCCTGTTCCACGAGGCGCGAGAGATGGGTTTTGGATTCGTGGATATTGACGGTGGACATGGCGCAGCTTTGAACTTAGTTCACTGAACGTAGTTCATATCCATACACGCAACGAGAGGGGAGACGCCCCCCGGCACAGACCGGGTTAAATCGTGGCTTTAGAGGCGCTCGTCACATTACCGGCGACGGGCGGGCCATACACCGCGCGGGCGCGTTTCAGGAAGGCATTGACCATGAGCCGCACCGCCTCGGTGAAAACCGCGCCGATGGCCTTTTGCAACACGAAGTTGCGGAATTCGAAATCGACGAAGAAATCCACCATGCAGCCCTCGGCATGCGGAGCGAACTGCCAGCGGTTATGGAGATATTTGAACGGCCCGTTCTCATATTCCACCTTGATCGAGCAATGCCCAGTCGCATCCGGCGGAAAGAGGGTGACGCGAGAGGTGAAGCTCTCGCGAAACGGGCCGAAGCCAATGGTCAGGTCCGCCACCAGATCATTGCCGACATGGCTGCGTATACGCGCCCCCACGCACCAGGGCAGGAAGCTTGGATATTTGCCCACATCCGCCACCAGCGCGAAGAGCTGCGCCGGGCTGTAGGGGACGAGTTTTTTCTCCGTATAAGCCGTCACGCAGCAAGCATCCTGGCGCGCGCCGCGCGCAATGCCGCAAAATCCGCATCCGCATGATAGGAGCTGCGGGTGAGCGGGGTGGCGGAGACCTGCAAAAAGCCTTTGGCGCGGGCCATGGTCGCGTAATCCTCAAATTCCTCGGGCGGCACGTAACGGTCCACCGCCGCGTGTTTCACCGTGGGCTGGAGGTATTGGCCGAGGGTGAGGAAATCAACATCCGCAATCCGCAGATCATCCATGACCTGGCCAATCTCGGCGCGCTGCTCGCCCAGCCCCACCATGAGGCCGGATTTGGTGAAGATCGTAGCGTCGAGCTGCTTCACCCGGTCCAGCAGGCGCAGCGACTGGTAATAGCGCGCCCCCGGGCGAATGGTGGGGTAGAGGCGCGGCACGGTTTCCAGATTATGGTTGAACACATCGGGCTTCGCGGCAACGACAACCTCCAGCGCGCCTGGCTTGCGCAGGAAGTCGGGGGTGAGGATCTCCACCGTGGTCTCAGGGGCTGCATTGCGGATCGCGGCAATGACCGCGGCAAAATGCGCGGCCCCACCATCGGCGAGGTCATCGCGGTCGACCGAGGTGATGACGACATGGCGCAGGCCAAGTGTTGCCACCGCCTCGCCCACACGCTGCGGCTCTCCGGCATCGAGTGCGGCCGGCACGCCGGTCGATACATTGCAGAAGGCGCAGGCGCGGGTGCAGATCTCCCCCATGATCATCATCGTGGCGTGGCGCTGGGACCAGCACTCGCCGATATTCGGGCAGGCCGCTTCCTCGCACACGGTCACGAGGTTCTTGCTGCGCATCAGGTCGCGGGTCTCATGGTAGATCGGATGCGTGGGCGCCTTCACCCGTATCCAGGCCGGCTTGCGGCTAATCGGATTATCCGGGCGGCCCTGCTTTTCCGGATGGCGAACCCGGTGGTCGATCTCGATACGTGTTGTCATATGATGTCTCTACCTGAGCAGGCCGGGGAAATCACCCCGGCCCGGCACCGGGTTAGAAATGTATAACCTGGCCGTAGGCGTCAAGCACGGATTCATGCATGGCTTCACTGACCGTGGGGTGCGGAAAGACGGTTTCCATCAACTCCGCCTCGGTGCTCTCCAGCGTACGCGCGATCACATAGCCCTGGATCATCTCCGTCACCTCCGCGCCCACCAAATGCGCGCCGAGCAATTCGCCGGTTTTGGCATCGAAAATGGTCTTGATCAGCCCCTCCGGCTCGCCCATCGCAATCGCCTTGCCATTGCCGATGAACGGGAAACGGCCGATTTTAATCTCATGCCCTGCTTCCTTTGCTTTGGCTTCCGTGAGGCCGACGGAGGCGACCTGCGGGCGGGCATAGGTGCAGCCCGGGATGTTGCCGGTATTCATCGGATGCGGGTTCCGGCCCGCGATCTTCTCAACGCAGATAATCCCCTCATGGCTCGCCTTATGCGCGAGCCAGGGCGGCCCGGCGAGGTCGCCAATGGCATAAATGCCGGGCTCGCCGGTCTGGCCATAGCCATCCACCACCACATGCGTGCGTTCCACCTTCACCTTCGTACCCTCGAGCCCGATATTCTCCACATTGCCGACGATGCCGACCGCGGAGATCACCCGGTCCACGGTGAATTTCTCCGCCTTGCCGCCGGCCTCCACTGTCACGGTGACCGTATCCTCGCCCTTCACCACGCCCTTCACAGTGGCGGAGGTAATGATCTTCATCCCCTGCTTCTCGAATGCCTTGCGCGCGAAGGCGGAGATCTCGGCATCCTCCACTGGCAGCACGCGGTCCAGCATTTCCACCACGGTCACTTCCGCACCCATATTGCGGTAGAAGCTCGCAAACTCGATGCCGATGGCCCCCGAGCCGATGACCAGCAGGGATTTCGGCATCGCCTCGGGCACCATCGCCTCGAAATACGACCAGATCAGCTTGCCATCGACCTCAATGCCCGGAATCTGCCGCGGGCGGGCACCGGTGGCCAGGATGATATGCGGAGCGTGCAGTACGGCCTTGGGCTTACCATCCGCGCCCTTCAGCTCCAGATTGCCGCCACCCATCAGCCGGCCAAACCCGTCATACACCGTGATCTTGTTCTTCTTCATCAAATGCGTGACGCCGGAGGTCAGCTGCTTGGAGACCGCGCGCGAGCGCTTCACGATCTTGTCCAAATCGAATTTGATGTTATCCGCCGAAAAACCGAACTCGCCCATATTGTGGAGAAGATGGTTGATTTCCGAGGAGCGTAGCAGCGCCTTGGTGGGAATACAGCCCCAGTTGAGGCAGATGCCGCCGAGATGCTTGGCCTCGACCACGGCGACTTTCATTTTCAGCTGTGCGGCCCGGATTGCCGCGACATAGCCGCCAGGGCCGCCGCCAACGACAATGAGATCGAATTCGTCTGCCATGATCCTGTCCTTTTTTCAGTGATAAGGCCAGGGCGCTGCCCTGGACCCGCGGGGGCCGGAAGGCCCCAGACCCCTTAACTTTTACGCGGCCAGAGCATTCAGCGCCTGGCCGCTCAACCGGTATCTCAGCCAGGCGGATTGCGGCTCGGCGCCCATGCTGTCGTAGAATTTGATGGCCGGCGCATTCCAGTCCAGCACCTGCCAGTCCATGCGCAAATAGCCGCGCGCCAGCGTGAGTTTTGCGAGATATTTGAAAATCGCGCGGCCGATGCCATGGCCGCGATAGGCCTCGCGGACATAGACATCCTCAACCGAGAGGCCGGGACGGCCCGTCCAGGTATTAAAACTCTCATACCAGAGCGCAGCACCTTGCGGCGCACCGTCGATTTCCACCAGCAGCGCCTCGGCGCGTTTAACCGGGCCGAAGAGGGAGTCGTGCAGCTGGGGCTCGGTCATTTTGGCGGCATCGGGTTCGCGCTCGAACGCCGCCAGCTCCTGGATGAAGCGCAGAAGAATGGGCACATCCAGGGGCGTGGCGGCGCGCAGGATCACAGCAGCAGGCTCAGCGGATCTTCCACGATGGTCTTGAGCGTGGCGAGGAATTCCGCCCCCGCCGCGCCATCCACCACGCGGTGGTCGCAGGAAAGTGTGACCGTCATCATGGTCGCGATGACGATCTCATCCTTCTTCACCACGGCCCGCTTCTCCCCCGCGCCCACCGCCAGGATCGCGCCCTGCGGCGGGTTGATGATGGCGGAGAATTCGGAAATGCCGAACATGCCGAGATTGGAAATCGAGAAGCCGCCGCCCTGATATTCATCGGGCTTGAGTTTCCCGGTTTTGGCGCGCGCGCCCAGATCCTTCATCGTATTGCTGATCGCGGCCAGGCCTTTCAGATCCGCCTGCCGGATGATCGGCGTGATCAGCCCATCCGGGATGGCAACGGCGATGGAGATATCGACATCGTCATACTGGATGATCGCCTCTTCGGTGTAGCTGGCATTCACATTCGGGTGGCGGCGCAGCGCCACGGCAGCGGCTTTGATGATGAGGTCGTTGACCGAAAGCTTGAACGCGCCCGGGCCATCCTTCGGGGATTTGGCGTTGAGGTCGGCGCGCAGCTTCAGCAGTGCGTCGATCTCGTAATTGGCCGTGAGGTAGAAATGCGGCACGTTCTGCTTGGATTCCGTGAGGCGCTTGGCGATGATTTTGCGCATCGAGGAGTTCGGGATTTTTTGATGCGGCGCGGTAATGACCGGCGCGGGCGCTGCCGCTTTCGGCGCGGCGGGGGCAGCAGCGGCAGGCCCAGCGGGTGCGGCTTGTGCAGCCGCTGGAGCGGCGGCTTGCGTCGCCGGGGCGGCGTCCAGATCGGCCTTCACGATGCGGCCATTCGGGCCGGAGCCCTTGATCGCGGAAAGGTCGATGCCAGCCTGCTTGGCCATGCGCCGCGCAAGCGGCGAGGCGAAGACGCGCTCGCCGTGGTCCTCTGCCGCAGGGCTTGCAGCCGGTTTCGCCACGGCGGCGGTTTTCTCAACCGTGGGCACTTCTTTCGGGGGCGCGGCGCCCTTGGATGCCTCTGCCTTCGGCGCGTCCAGCACCCCGCCCTTGGTCTCGGTGAGAATGCCGATGACAGCGTTTACCGCCACGCCCTCCGCGCCGTCCGGCACCACGATTTTGGCGAGGAAGCCTTCATCGACCGCCTCCACCTCCATGGTCGCCTTATCGGTCTCGATCTCGGCCAGCAAATCGCCGGATTTGACCTCGTCGCCCTCTTTTTTCAGCCAGCGGGCAAGCTTGCCCTCCGTCATGGTGGGCGAGAGGGCGGGCATCAGAATGTTCGTGGACATGGTTTGGCCTCCCTCAGAACAGTTTCTTCACCGCATCCACGACCCAGTTGGGCTGCGGCAGCGCCAGTTTCTCCAGATTGGCGGCGTAGGGCATCGGCACGTCAAGGCCCGCCACGCGCACCGGCGGCGCGTCCAGCCAGTCGAAGCAATGCTCGGTGACCGTCATCGCGATTTCCGCGCCAATACCCGCAAACGGCCAGCCCTCTTCCACGCTCACCACGCGGTTGGTCTTCTTCACGCTCTCGACGATGGTCTCCACATCCAGCGGGCGGATGGTGCGCAAATTGATGACCTCGGCGCTGATCCCCTGTTCGGCCAGGGTTTCGGCGGCCTTCAGCGCGATATCGACCATGATCGAGAACGCGACGATGGTGACGTCCGTGCCTTCGCGCTCGATTTTCGCCTTGCCGATCGGCAGGATGAAATCCTCCGATACCGGGCAGTCGAACGTATGCCCGTAGAGAATTTCATTCTCCAGGAAGATCACCGGGTTGGGGTCGCGGATGGCGGCCCGCAACAGGCCCTTGGCATCGGCGGCGGACCAGGGTGCGACGACCTTCAAGCCCGGACAATGCGCGTACCATGACGCGTAGCACTGGCTGTGCTGCGCGCCGACGCGCGCCGCAGCGCCGTTCGGGCCGCGAAAGACGATCGGGCTGCCCATCTGGCCGCCGGACATATAAAGCGTTTTGGCGGCGGAGTTGATGATCTGGTCGATCGCCTGCATGGCGAAGTTGAAGGTCATGAATTCGACGATTGGTTTCAGCCCGTTCATCGCCGCACCCACGGCCATGCCGGTGAAGCCGTGCTCGGTGATCGGCGTGTCGATGACGCGGCGCGGGCCAAACTCATCCAGCATGCCCTGGCTGATTTTATAGGCGCCCTGATACTGCGCGACTTCCTCGCCCATCAGGAACACATCCTTATCGGCCCGCATTTCCAGCGTCATCGCCTCGCGCAAAGCCTCGCGCACGGTGGTGGGCTTGGTCTCGCCCCATTCCGGCTCGCTCACCTCCTGCACGGTGGCCGGCGCGTGCTTTGGCGCGGCGGCTGGGGCTTCGGCCTTGGCGGCGGGCTGTGCCGCGGGTTCGGCCTTGGGTGCGGCGGCGGCGCTCGCCTCATCGGCGTTCAGCACGGCGATGACGGTGTTGATGGCGACCCCTTCGGTGCCCTCTTCCACCAGGATTTTCGAGAGCACGCCTTCATCGACGGCCTCGACTTCCATCGTCGCCTTATCGGTCTCGATTTCGGCCAGCACGTCGCCGGATTTCACGGTATCGCCCGGGTGCTTCAGCCATTTCGCAAGCTTGCCCTCGGTCATGGTGGGGGAGAGCGCGGGCATCAGGATATCGGTCGCCATGTTACTTGGTCTCCACCAGAATGTCAGTCCAGATTTCGGATTCGTCCGGCTCGGGCGAGGTCTGCGCGAATTCGGCGGCTTCCTGCACGCGGGCCTTCACGTCATCGTCGATTTTCTTCAGCTCGGCCTCGGAGATTCCAAGATCTTCCAGCAGCTTCTTCGCGGAATCCAGGCAGTCATGCTCGGCGCGCATCCGCTGCACCTCCTCGCGGGTGCGGTATTTCGCGGGGTCGGACATCGAATGGCCGCGATAGCGGTACGTCTTCATCTCTAACAGGAACGGGCCCTTGCCGGCGCGGCAATGCGCCACGGCCTGCTCGCCGGCGGCCTTCACGGCCATCACATCCATCCCGTCCACCGAGAGGCTCGGCATGCCCCAGGGCACGCCGTTCAGCGAAAGATCGCGCGAGGCCGAGGAGCGCTCGATGCTCGTGCCCATGGAATAGCGGTTATTCTCGATGATGAAGATGACCGGGAGCTTCATCAGATTCGCAAGGTTGAAACTCTCATAAACCTGGCCCTGGTTGGACGCGCCCTCGCCGAAATAGGTCAGCGAGACGCGGTCGTTCTCGCGGTACCAGTTGGAGAAGCCGAGGCCGGTGCCAAGGCTGACCTGCGCGCCGACAATGCCATGGCCGCCGAAGAAGCCCTTCTCCTTGCTGAACATATGCATGGAGCCGCCTTTACCGTGCGAATAGCCGCCGGAGCGGCCGGTCAGCTCGGCCATCACGCCTTTAGGGTCCATCTCGCAGGCCAGCATATGGCCGTGGTCGCGATAGGAGGTGATAACTTCATCGCCCTTGTCGATGGCGTGCTGCATGCCCACCACCACGGCCTCCTGGCCGATATATAAATGGCAGAACCCCGCGATCAGGCCCATGCCGTAGAGCTGCCCGGCTTTTTCCTCAAAACGGCGGATGAGCAGCATTTTGCCATAGGCGGCAAGCAATTCATCCTTGCCCATCGAGGGCTCGGGCTTTTTCGATTTTTTTGCTTTGTCCTGGGCCGCTGCCATGCTCGAACTCCGTAGCTGGAAAGGATTGTTGAACGGCACCTAGGCGCATGAATGGCGCGGACGCAAGGGTCGTGTTTCCAAAAAGCCCTATCTTGCGCTGCAACAAGATGAATTAACCAATAAGTGGTTAAGTTGTTTTTAGGGGCTTGAGCCGAAAATTATCGACGAAATAATATTTTAAATTCGGGCGAATTTTAACCCCAAAAAGCCCGTCGGTCGATGAAGATCGTGCGATTATTATTTATCGTTTGAATGCGAAAGATCGATGACGAGATCGTTCGGATCGGCCAGGTTGAGCACCTGCCGGGCCTGGCTGTCCAGCATATCCCCGGCGATGGATTGGCCGGAAAGATCGGCAATCCGCGTCTCCCACTGGGCGCGCTCGGCATCCACCGTCGCGAATTGCTGCTGCGCCTGGGCGAGTGCCGCGCGCTGTTCCACCTGGGATTCCAGCCCGCCTTTGCCATGAATCGCGTTCCAGCCAAAATAATAGGTAATGGCGAGGAAGATGGCCGGAGGGGCAATGGCGCGGAGGCGATGTTTTGTAGCGCGGAGCAAAATAAATCCTTGACCGGAATGAATAATCCTGACTCGCCCGAGTCTGTATCACCCGCCCGGCGTTTCGCAAGAGGTTTTTCGCCTATCCCTATGATTTTAATAAATTCTGCTCTATCGCCGCGCGGCAGCCAAGCGCCAGCGCGGCGACTTTTTTAAAACGCTAAGCCTTTGTTTTTCCTAACTTTGCTGAAACTTGCCTTGATTTCACCCTGTTTCCGTCCTGATTGCGCCATTAGGGGTGCCTATATCCCGATAATGGAGCTTTGGAGGCCCGTGATATGAAAGTTAGAATTCTGGCGCTTGGTGCCGCGATGCTTGGAGCCAGCCTGTTGCTGACGGCACCGAATGCCAAGGCCGATTGGCATGACCATGACGGCGGCGGCTACGGTTATGGCGGCGATGGCGGCGGATGGCATGGCGACCATGATGGCGGCGGAGACCGGCGTGGCTGGTACGACGGATACCGGCACTGGCATTGGTATGCGGGATACGGTCCAGGCTACGGCTATTACCCGCCGCCGCCGCCCGTTTATTACGCGCCGCCGCCGCCGGTTTACTATGCGCCGCCGCCGCCCCCGCCGGTTTATTACGCACCGCCGCCTGTTTATTACGCGCCTCCCGGCATTACCGTCGGAATTACCCCCTAAACCGAAACGGCCAGGATCAAAAATCCTGGCCGTTTTTTCACGAGCACATGTCGCTCAGGGCCATTTCACTTCCGGCGGCATCGACATCAATATTGCCTCCGTATTGCCGCCGGTTTTCAGCCCGAATGTCGTGCCGCGATCGTAAAGTAGGTTGAACTCCACGTAGCGGCCCCGGCGGATCAGCTGGGCATCGCGCTCCTCCGCTGTGAACCCCTCCCCCATGCGGCGGCGGACGATGGCGGGATAGGAAGCAAGAAAGGCTTCGCCGACATCTCTGGTAAACGCGAAATCGTCTCTTGGATTGCCGGAGTCGAGATAGTCATAAAAAATACCTCCGGCCCCGCGCGGCTCGCCGCGATGCGGCAGGAAGAAATATTCGTCGCACCATTTTTTGTATTTCGGGTAATATTCAGCGCTGTGCTTGTCGCAGGCTGCCTTATAAGCGGCATGAAAAAATTCGGCATCCTCGGCGGCCTCGGCCGTGCCGGGCTGCAGCGGCGTGAGATCGCCGCCGCCGCCGAACCAGCCTTTGGTGGTCACGATCATCCGGGTGTTCATATGCACGGCCGGGACTTTGGGGGAGCGCATATGGGCGACCAGGCTGATCCCGGCGGCCCAGAATTTTCCGTCCTCATCCGCGCCGCGCATCTGCTTGGCAAAATCCGGAGAGAACGCGCCGTCCACCACCGAAATGTTCACGCCGACTTTCTCAAAGACATTCCCGCGCATCACGCTCATCTCGCCGCCCCCGCCTTCGGGGCGGTCCCAGGCAGTGCGGGTGAAGCGGCCTGGCGTGCCGCCTGACTCGTCCTCGATCGCCTCGAACGCCGCGCATATCCGGTCGCGCAAGGCGGCGAACCAGGAAACAGCTTCGGGTTTTAACGTATCATGGACGGGGCGGGCAGGATGATCGTTCATGCCGGGCAGGCTAGTACGACCTTGCCTAAGTGTCATCCACTCTTGAAATTTTCCGGCGTTGCCGCCATGCGTGTTCCGGAACAGTTTGCGCGCTAGGAGACGAGATGGCTGGGACGTCGGTACATGCGGTGGGTCAGGAAGCGGAGTCCCGGCGTGATTTCTTGAAAATCCTGACGATCTCCGGCGGGGTCATCGGGCTGGGCGCCATCGCCTGGCCGTTCATCGACGCGCTGGGGCCGGATGCGGATGGCAATGCGGCGGCGCATATGATCGTGAACGTCGCGGCTATCGCGGAGAACACGGCGATCAAGGTCACCTGGGCTGGGCTGCCGATCTATATCCGCAAGCTCACCGCCAAGCAGATCGCCGATAATGAGTTCGTGGTGCCCGAAAGCCTGCCGGACCCGGCAAGCTATACCGACCGCGTGAAGCCCGGCTATGAGAGTTTCGTTGTCGTGGTGGGGCTGAACACCGGCGTGCCCTGCGAGCTGGAAGGCAATGACCCGAGCGACACGCGCGGGCCGTTCGACGGCTGGGTCTGCCCCTGCGATGGCAGCGTGTACGACCCGCTCGGGCGGGTGCGCAGCGGTCCGGCGCGGAAAAATCTCGGCATCCCCCGTTTCACATTCCTGAACGACGCGCAAATCCAGTTCGGCTGAGGATAGAACCATGAGCACAGACGTTAAAGCATCCTGGGTATCGGCCCGGCTGCCCATCCTCGCCCAGGCGCAGGTTTTCTTCACGGAACGCAACTTGGCGCGGGAAGCGCCGTATCTCGGCCTGCTGCCGGCCCTCATCACCGCAGCTTTGGTATTCATGGCGGCCTCAGGCCTCGTGCTCTCCGTCTATTACAATGGCGGGCAAGGCTTCAGCTCTCTGCAATTCATCGACCGCGATGTGAGCAATGGCTGGCTGATCCACGCCTTCCATGAAACCGGGACGACGATGATCTTCGGCGCGGTGTTCCTGTATTTGTTCCGGGGCATCTTCACCCGCGCCTATAAGGCACCGGGCGAGCTGGTTTGGATTTTCGGCGTGGCGCAATTCGCCCTGCTGCTGCTGGTCGGCTGGCTCGGCTACACGCTGACCGATGGCGCGGTGAGCCATTGGAGCCTCACCACCAGCGCCGATGACGCGACGCTGCTGACCGGCATCCCCGGCGCGGTGGCCACCTGGTTCTTCGGCGGCCCGGCGGGCGAGGGCACGCTTTCCCGTCTCGTCGTGTTCCATACCGTCCTGGCGTTGGCGGTATTCGCCATTGCGGCGCTGCATTACGCGGGGTCGAAGGCGATCGCGCCGAAAGTAAGCGGGCGGCAGGCGGTCGGTTTTCATCCTTATTATACGTCGCAATATTTCGTCGCCCTGGTGGTGTTCGCGCTGATCTTCTCGGTGCTGGTCTTCTTCGCGCCGCATCTGGGCGAAAACCCGCTGAACGCCGGACCCGCCGACCCGCTGATCGTGCCCGCCGCCCTCACCCCGCCCTGGTATCTGGCCCCGCTCAGCGCCGTGCAATCGGTATTCCCGGGCATTTACGGCGGGATCATCGGCGTGGTGGCAGCCCTTGGCGTGCTGTTCGCCTTGCCCTGGCTGGACCGTTCCGGGCCGAATGGCCGGGCCGGTTTCGTGTATAAATTGCTGGTGGTCGTGCTGGCGCTGGATGTGATCGGGCTCGCACTGGCGATCTCCGCCGGGCCTTCCGCCATTGCCGGCATTCTCGTGCTTGTTTTCACGGTCTGGTATTTCCTGCACTTCCTCGTGCTCACCCCGCTGGTCACCGCGTTGGAGGCAGAATAATGCGTCTCATCTTTACCCCCGTTCTCGCCGCCAGCCTGCTCTTTGCCGCCCATGCGCGGGCCGATGACACGCTGACCCCGCTGCATTTCCAGTCTCAGGGCACATTCGGCTCTTACGACAAAGCAGCATTGCAGCGCGGCTTCCTGGTCTATCAATCGGTTTGCGCGGGCTGCCACTCGGCCAACGAGCTGCATTACCGGGATTTGGAAGCGCTTGGCTTCACCCCCGACCAGGTGGCCGGCATCGCCGCCAATGTGAAGCTGGCCGATGGCTCGGCTGCGACGCTGGATGACGTGTTCAAGGCGCCGCCGGTGCAGGAAGCCGCCTTTGGCGGGGCCGTGCCGCCGGATTTGTCGAATATCGTGAATGAGCGGCCGAAGGGGCTGGAATATGTCTATAGCCTGCTGACTGGCTATCCTGCGGCAGCGCCCGATAATGTGAATCTGCTGCCGGGGCACTACTACAACCTCGCCTATCCGGGTAACCAGATCGCCATGCCTGCACCGCTGAAGGGCAATGATGTGGCCTATGCAGACGGCACGCAGGCAACCGCGCAGCAGGAAGCCGCCGATGTGAGCGCGTTCCTCGCATGGGCGGCGGACCCTAATCTCGATACGCGCCACGCGGTCGGGCTGCGGGCCGTGCTGTTCCTCGCCTTCCTCACGATCATTGCGATTGCGAGCAAACGGAAAATCTGGCGCGAGAGCGTTTGAAGAAACCCTCGGAACTCATTCAGCTAAAGGTGCATCCATGTCTGAAACCGTGACCCCTGTCATCGGCATCATCGGCGGTTCGGGGCTCTATAATATCGAAGGACTGACGAATACGCGCTGGGAGCGGGTGGAAAGCCCCTGGGGCGAGCCCTCGGATGAATTGCTGATCGGCGAGTTCGAGGGTGCCAAGGTCGTGTTTCTGCCGCGCCACGGGCGCGGGCATAAAATTTCTCCCTCCGGGCTGAACTATCGCGCCAATATCGATGCAATGAAGCGCGTCGGCGTGACCGATATTCTCTCGCTCTCGGCCGTCGGCAGCCTGAAGGCGGAGCTGCCGCCCGGGCATTTCGTCATCGTGGACCAGTTCATCGACCGCAGCTTCGCGCGCGAGAAGAGCTTCTTCGGCACCGGCTGCGTCGCGCATGTTTCGATGGCGCATCCGGTCTGCCCGCGCCTGGGCGACGCGCTCGAGGAATCCGCCAAGGCGCTGGGGCTGCCGGTGACGCGCGGCGGCACGTATCTGGTGATGGAAGGCCCGCAATTCTCCACGCTGGCGGAGAGCAATCTCTACCGCAGCTGGGATTGTTCGGTCATCGGCATGACCAACATGCCGGAGGCAAAGCTCGCCCGCGAGGCCGAGATTTGTTACGCGAGCGTGGCCATGGTGACCGATTTCGATTGCTGGCACGAAGACCATGACGCAGTGACGGTGGATGCCGTGGTGAAAGTGCTGCTCGGCAATGCTGACAAGGCGCGCGGGCTCGTGAAGACCGTGCTGCCGAAGATTTCCGCTGAACGCGCCCCCTGCCCTGCCGGCTGCGACCGGGCGCTGGAATACGCGCTGATCACCTCGCCGGAAGCCCGCGATCCGGCATTGCTGGCGAAGCTGGATGCGGTGGCCGGTCGTATAATCTAGGAAGCTCCCGCGAGCGCGGTCAGCACGATTTTAAAGTCCGGATTGCGCATCGAGCCGGCCGAGGAAAAACTCTCCTCGGCCATGCAATCCTCATTACTGGGCAGAAAACGGGCCGAGAAGATGACACGCTGGCCCAGGGCCAGATTGCGGGCCGTCGCGTAGATCGGCGAGTCCGCTTCCACCAGCATTTGCGGCAGGTTGAGGAGCGGGCTTTCCGGCGTGCTCAGCGTGAGATGCGGAGTCAGCATGATGACGATCCGGGCACTTTCCTTGCCCGCGAAATCCGGCAGCGCGTTGGGTTCGATACGGGTGATCCAGCCGCTCCAGCTCTGCGCGCCGAGAGTCGGCAGCACGCGGCATAAAGCAGCGGCGCGGGCCTGGCGCATGCCGACGCGGGCAAGGTCGTTTGGCGCGCCGATCCAGGATTCTCGCGCCTGCGAGATGGTGGCGATGAAGGCCGTCTCAGGTACTGGCATCATCAGCGCGGCGTGGCGGTGCGGGAGGGTCGCCAGGAACAGAACGCCACCTGCGATGACGAGCATGGCCAGGGTCTTCTGACGCGCCGTAAACCGCGCGAGGAGATCGTTGTCCGCCTTCATGAAATTCCCTGCCCGGCCCATGGGTATGATGAGGGGAAGCGCAGCCGCGCCGTCAACGCCCGCGCCGGAAAAAACCTCTGCCATGATGGGGTTGTTGGTCTTGCGCCGCGTAGCTGATAGCGTTGCGGCCATGCTCGTCAACAGCGCCCTTGCGGCCTTTCTGCTCGCCTTTCCGGCGCTGTTCTCAATCGTGAATCCGCTGGGCGGGGCGATCATCTTCAATGAGGTAACTGCCCTGCAAACGCATGCGCAGCGTGCGGCGCTGGCACGGCGTGTGGCGGTTTATTCGACCATCGTGATGCTCGTGACGCTTTTGGCGGGCAGCTATATCTTAAGTTTTTTCGGCATTTCGCTGGATGCGCTGCG
>Ga0116226_10000618_pt1 | contig 30466 bp, 31 predicted proteins | sample S1TSphfallax_FD_89692 | JGI IMG/M metagenome (GOLD analysis project Ga0116226, IMG submission 89692) | Host-associated microbial communities from peat moss isolated from Minnesota, USA - S1T2_Fa - Sphagnum fallax MG | ecosystem: Host-associated > Plants > Peat moss > Unclassified | place: USA...
GCGATATCTGGTTTTTTGGCGGACATCAGGTCGGCCAGCACGCGCGCCGAGCCGCAGGACATCGTCCAGCCCAGTGTGCCGTGGCCGGTGTTGAGGAACAGTTCGGGGTATTTGGTCGGCCCGATCAGCGGCGTGCCGTCCGGTGTCATCGGGCGCAGGCCGGTCCAGAAGCTTGCCTTGCGCAGGTCGCCGCCATTGGGGAACAGGTCGCCCACCGAGAATTCGAGCGTGGCGCGACGCGGTTCGGACAGGACCGCGCTGAAGCCGGCTAGCTCGGCGGTGCCGCCGACGCGGATGCGATCGCCGAGCCGGGTGATCGCCACCTTGTAGGTTTCGTCCATCACCGTGGAAGCGGGGGCGGCTTGGGAATTCTCGATCGGGATGGTGATCGAATAGCCCTTCACCGGATAGACCGGTACGCTGATGCCGAGCGGGGTGAGGAGTTTGCGGGAGTGGCTGCCGAGCGCCATCACATACCGGTCGGCGGTATAGGTTGCGGTTGCCGTGGTGACGCCGGTGATGCGGCCGGCCTCGGTGGTGAGGCCGCGGATGCTCTCGCCGTGATGGAACACCACGCCGTGCCCCTCGGCGAGCTTGGCCAGGCGCTGGGTGAATTGGTGGGCGTCTCCGGTTTCATCGCCGGGCAGGCGCAGCCCGCCGAGGAATTTTTGGCGGGTCAGCGCCAAAGCGGGTTCGGCGGCCACGCAGCCGTCGGGGTCGAGCACCTCATAGGGTACGCCGCCCTCGTCGAGCACCGCGGTGTCCTCGGGGATGTGGTCGAGCTGCTTCTGGGTGCGGAACAGCTGGAGCGTGCCGCGCTGGCGATCATCGTAGGTGATGCCCTCGTCGGCGCGCAGGTCGCGCAGACAATCGCGGGAATATTCGGCGAGCCGCACCATGCGCGCCTTGTTGGTGTGATAGGCGGCCTCGGTGCAGTTGCGCAGCATCAGCGCCATCCAGCGCCACATGAACGGCTCCAGCATGGGGCGGATGACCAGCGGGCGATGTGTCATCATCATCCATTTGATGGCTTTCAGCGGCACGCCGGGGCCGGACCAGGGCGCTGAATAGCCGGGTGAGACCTGGCCGGCATTGGCGAAGCTGGTTTCCATGCCCGGCTGTGGTTGACGGTCCAGCACCACGACCTCGTGGCCGGCGCGAGCGAGGTAGTAGGCCGAAGTGGTGCCGACGACGCCGGCGCCCAGGACGATAATCTTCACGCAGCATGCCTTCCACAGATGATCGAGACGGATCATGCCCTGCAACATCGGTGCCGGAAATGCCTTGCCGCGAAACGACGGCTGGACAGGCGTGATTGAAAAGATTGCCATTTTGGCCGCCTTCATTGGGCTGTACTGTGATGGCGAGCCGCCGCTCCGGGAGATGACGCCATGTCCGAAGTCCAGTTACCCAGGCAGTTGGATGTGGTCATCGTGGGGGCCGGCTTCGCCGGGCTGTTCATGCTGCATCGGCTGCGCGGACTCGGCCTGTCGGCGCGGGTGCTGGAGTCGGCCGGCGGGGTTGGGGGCACCTGGTATTGGAACCGCTATCCCGGCGCCCGTTGCGACGTGGAAAGCATGCAATATTCCTATTCCTTCTCGCCCGACCTGCAGCAGGAGTGGGTGTGGACGGAGCGCTACGCGTCGCAGCCGGAAATTCTCCGGTACGCCAACCATGTCGCCGATCGCTTCGATCTATGGGGCGATATTTCGCTCGATACACGCGTGGCCAGTGCTGTGCTCGACGCCAACCAACTGCGCTGGACCGTGACGACCGAAGCGGGTGACGTCTATTCGGCGCGGTTCTGCGTGATGGCGACGGGCTGTCTGTCCAACGCGCGGGTGCCGGATGTGCCCGGCCTCGACGGGTTCGCCGGCGAGACCTATCACACCGGGCAATGGCCGCATCATGAGGTCGACTTCAGCGGCAAGCGCGTCGCCGTGATCGGCACCGGCTCGTCGGCGATTCAGGCGATCCCGGTGATCGCGGCCCAGGCCGCCCACCTGACCGTGTTTCAGCGCACGCCCAATTTCAGCGTGCCGGCCCATAACGCGCCGCTGCGACCGGCCGACGCACAGGGGTGGAAGGCTGATTATCCGGCCCTGCGTGAGCGGGCCCGCAAGATGCGGTCGGGCATTCTGTATGAGCTCAATCCGCAATCGGCGCTCGAGGTGAGTGAAGCCGAGCGCACGCGGGTCTATGAGGCGCGCTGGTTGAAAGGCAGCACCCAGTTCATGGCGGCGTTCGGTGATTTGCTGACCAGCAAGGCGGCCAATGACACCGCGGTCGCGTTTCTGCACGACAAGATCCGCGGCATCGTGCACGACCCCGCCACCGCCGAGGCGCTGCTGCCGCGCGATCACCCGGTCGGCACCAAACGGCTGTGCGTCGATACCGGCTATTTCGCCACGTATAATCGCGACAATGTCACCCTGGTCGATCTGCGTCGCACACCGATCGCCGGCATCACCGAAACCGCCATCCGCACCACCACAACGGACCACGATATCGATTGCATCGTGTTCGCGACTGGGTTTGATGCCATGACCGGGGCGCTGCTGCGCATCGACATACGTGGCCGCGACGGGCTGTCACTGGCGGCAAAATGGGCGGCGGGCCCGCGCACCCAGCTCGGTGTGATGAGTGCCGGATTTCCCAATTTCTTCTTCGTCACCGGCCCCGGCAGCCCGTCGGTAATGAGCAACATGATCGTGTCGATCGAACAACATGTCGACTGGATTACCGATTGTCTGGCCTATCTGCGCACGCATGACGCGATCGGCATCGAGGCGAACCCGGACGCCGAGGATCGCTGGGTCGCCCACGTCAACGAGGTTGCCGACAAGACCCTCTACCCGACAGCGAACTCCTGGTACATGGGCGCCAACATCCCGGGCAAGCCGCGCATCTTCATGCCCTATGTCGGCGGCGTCGGCGTGTATCGCGAGCTGTGTGACGCGGTGGCGGCACAAGCCTATCCCGGCTTTCACACGCTGCGGCGCGACCCGGTGGTCGCCGCGGCAGAATAAGGCGCCATGATGCTCGATCCCGATACGCAGTCCGTTCTCGACCTGATCAAGGCATCAGGGCGACCGCCGACCCATACGCTGTCCGTCGCCGAGGCGCGCGGGTTCTTCGCCGCCTCCCGCAACGTGCTGGCGCCGCCGGCACCCGACGTGGCACTGTCCCGCGATCTCACCGCGCCCGGCCCGCACGGCGAAATTCCGCTGCGCCTGTATCGCGGCGCCGGTACGCCGATCGGCGCAAACCTGCCCACGCTGATCTATTTCCACGGCGGCGGCTGGGTGCTCGGCGATCTCGACTCGCACGACGTGGTCTGCCGCACGCTCGCCAATGACGCCGGCTGCTGCGTCGTCTCGGTGGATTACCGGATGGGACCGGAAGACAAATTCCCAGCGGCCGTCGATGACTCCGCCGCTGCGGTCGCATGGATCGCGAGCCAGGCCGACAGTCTCGGGATCGACCCGACCCGCCTGGCCGTCGGCGGCGACAGCGCCGGCGGCAACCTCGCCGCCGTCATGGCGCTGATGGCCCGTGACGGCAAATTGCCAAATCTTTGCTACCAACTTCTGATCTACCCGGTGACCGACCTGACCGGCAGCCAACTCTCGTTCCAGCGCATCAGCCAAGGCCTGCCACTGACCACCGCCACCATGCTGTGGTTTCGCGAACACTACGTGCGCGGCGAAGCCGATCATACCGACTGGCGCGCCAGCCCGCTGTACGCCACCACGCTCGAAGGCACGCCGCCCGCCTTCGTGCTGACGGTCAGCCACGATCCCCTCGCCGATGAAGGCATCCTCTATGCCAAACGACTGGAACAGGCCGGCGTGCGTGTGACGCACCTGCATATGTCCGACCAAATCCACGGCTTCATCACCATGGGCAAACTCATCCGCGCCGCCACCACCACCCTGGCCACCATGGCCGCCCACATGCGCGATACATTCGCCCGGGCGGGGTGAGGGGTTGGAGCGCGGCAGCAAGTAAGCCGGGCGCTGCCCGGACCCGCCAGGTCCGGAGCGCGCCTTCGCGCGACGGGCCAAGCCCCTGGACCTTAGATGTGAAGGGTGTTTGAGGAAGGGGGCTGACAAACAGGTTGCAACCGCCTTGTAAGCCCCCTTCCTCAAACACCCTTACGTCCGGGGGTTCAAAGGGGCGTGTGCCCCTTTGCGGGTCTGGGCAGAGCCCAGCCTTGCTTGCTGCCGCGCCCCAACCACCCCTCACCCCGCCCGCGCGCTGTATTGGGCGTCGTGGAGGCGGCGGTAGAGGCCGTCGGCGGCGATGAGGTCGCGGTGGTGGCCTTGTTCGGCGACGCCGTTTTCGTCGACGACGACGATGCGGTCAGCGGTTTGGATCGTGGCCAGTCGGTGGGCGATGATCAGGGTGGTGCGGCCTTCCGCCAGTTCGGCGAGGGCGGCCTGGATGGCGCGTTCGGTTTCGGTGTCGAGTGCCGAGGTGGCTTCGTCCAGGATCAGAATGGCCGGGTTTTTCAGGAACATGCGCGCGATCGCCAGGCGTTGTTTCTGGCCGCCGGAGAGTTTGACGCCACGTTCGCCGACGATGGTGTCGAGGCCGGCGGGGAGGCGGGCGATGGTGTCGTCGAGCTGGGCACGGCGGGCGGCGTCCAGGATGTCCGACTCGCTGGCGTCGAGCCGGCCGTAGGCGATGTTTTCGCGCATCGTGCCGCCGAACAGGAACACGTCCTGTTGGACGATGCCGATCTGGCTGCGCAGCGATTTCAGCGTCATCGCGCGGATGTCGATGCCGTCGATGGTGATGCGGCCGGCTTGGACGTCGTAGAAGCGGGGCAGCAGCGAGCAGATGGTGGTTTTGCCGGCGCCGGACGGGCCGACGAAGGCCACGGTTTCGCCGGCGTTGATGCTGAGCTCGACGCCGGACAGCACGGGTTTGTCGGCGCCGTAGCCGAAGCGCACGGCTTCGTAGCGGATGTCGCCGCGCAGGCCGGTGACGGCGCGTGCGTCTGGCGCGTCGACGATGTCGGGTTCGGTGGCGAGCAGTTCGGTGTAGCGGCGGAAGCCGGCGATGCCTTTGGGGTATTGTTCAAGCACCGCGTTGATCTTTTCCACCGGGCGGAAGAACACGCCGATCAGCAGCAGGAAGCCGACGAAGCCGCCTTCGGAGAGTTGACCGTGCAGCACGAAATAGGTGCCGGCGACCATGACGATGATCTGGGTCAGTCGCATGCTGAGGTAGCTCAGCGAGGTGCTGGCCGCCATGATGCGATAGGCCTGGAGTTTGGTGGTGCGGTATTGCGCGTTGTCGCGCGCGAACAGCGCGCGCTCATGGTCCTCGTTGGCGAACGCCTGCACCACGCGCATGCCGCCGACATTCTCCTCGATGCGCACGTTGAACTGGCCGACGCGGCCGAACAAAGCGCGGAACGAGCTGGTCATGCGGGCGCCGTAGCGGCTGGCGAGCAGGGCGGAGGCTGGCACCACGAGGGTGGTGACCAGGGCCAGCCTGGCGTTGACGGTGAACATCAGCGCGAAGGCGCCGATGAAGGTCATCACCGCGATGAACAGATCCTCGGGGCCGTGGTGGGCGACTTCGCCGACTTCTTCCAGGTCTTTGGTGATGCGGGAGACGAGGTGGCCGGTTTTGTTGTTGTCATAGAAGCGGAACGACAATTTCTGCAGATGGTCGAAGGCGCGGCGGCGCATTTCGGTTTCGATGTTGATCCCGAGCATGTGGCCCCAGTAGGTGACCACAACCATCAGGCCGGTGTTGGCGAGATAGATCGCGAGCAGGCCGGCCGAGGCGAGCAGGATCAGCCCCCAATCCTGGCCGGGCAGCAGCTTGTCGACGAAGCCGCGCACCGCCATGGGAAAGCCGAGTTCGAGTAGCCCGGAGATCACGGCACAGCCGAAATCCATCAGGAACAGCCGTCGCCACGGCCGATAATACGCGAAGAATTGCCTCAGCATGCGCCCGGACCAGCCTCGTTATCGTCTCTGCGGAACCTGCACGATAGCACGCGCGCGTCGCCGATGTATGATCCGCTGGCATGCGACGGGAGGAGACCAATCATGCCGCACGACCATCCGCACGAGGCGCCGGCGCCGGACTGGAAGCATAACGGGGTCAAGGTCATTCCGGGCGACCAGCTGGATGCCAATACCGCGCAGACGCCGGGGATGAACCGCGCCGCTGCGATCAATCTGGCGCGGGTTGGCGCGCAGAAGATCTGGGCCGGGACGGTGCATATTCATCCGAACGCCAAGACCGGGGCGCATCATCACGGGGCGCTGGAAAGTGTGATCTACGTCGTCAAAGGGAAGGCGCGGATGCGGTGGGGCGAGCAGCTCGAATTCGTCGCCGAGGCCAACGCGGGGGACTTCATTTTCATCCCGCCTTATGTGCCCCACCAGGAAATCAACGCATCGACCGATGAGACGCTGGAATGCGTGCTGGTGCGCAGCGACAATGAGGCGGTGGTGGTGAATTTGTCGATCGATCCGGTGGAGAAACCGGAAGAAGTGCTGTGGATCGATCCTATCCACCGACCGCCGGTTTAGCGCGCGTGGGGTAGCTAGCCCTTGGCCAGGCGGCGCACGGCGGGGGAGGCGTTGCGGCGGCCTTCGCCGGCGTACTCCTCATGATATTGTTCAATGCGAGCAGGGTCGTAGAGATAATTGACCATCAGGCCGGCGCTCTCCTTGAGGCCCTTGTCGGAGATGTCGGCCTTCGGGTTGAGCCGTTCGATGCGCGCGCCGTTGGATAGATGGAAATGCGCGACCGAGTCGGCGGCCCGCTTGTTGCGGGATTCGCTGACCAGATAGCGGGCGCAGAGCCGCGACAGAATGGGTTCCAGCACGCGCCCGGCGGCCTGGTCGCGCAGCCAGCCGCGGCGGGTGAGGATGGTGGTCAGCGAAGCCGCCCCGCTGTCGGTCTCGACGAGGCCGCGCAGGGCGGTGTTCTCCTCCTCGGTCAGCAGGTTGGCGTCCGGGTTGGCGAGCTCGCGATCGAGCCAGCGGCGGAAGCCGGGGATCGGCGAGAGGGTGGCGAACGTCCTGAGGTTGCGGAACTCGGCAGACAGCACATTGACCACGCGCTTGATCAGGAAATTGCCGAAGCTGATGCCGGCGAGGCCGCGCTGACAATTGCTGATCGAATAGAAGATCGCGGTGTCGGCGGCGGCGGCGTCGAGCACCGGGGCTTTCTGGTCGAGCAGTTGCTGGACGCTGCCGGACAGGCCCTGGACGAGGGCGACCTCGACGAAGATCAGCGGCTCCGAGGGCATGCGGGGATGGAAGAACGCGTAGCAGCGGCGATCCGAATCGAGCCGGTTCTTGAGGTCGCGCCAGCCGCGGATTTCGTGCACCGCCTCGTAGCCCACGAGCTTTTCCAGCAGGGCGGCGGGGCTGGTCCAATCGATCCGCTGCAGTTCCAGAAAGCCGACGTCGAACCAGTTGGCGAGCAGGGTGCGCAGGTCGCGCTCGAGGGCCGCGAGCGGCGGGTTGCCTGGCATGTGCTCCAGCAGGAAGGCGCGCAGGTCGACCAGGAACTTCATCCCGTCCGGGATGGTGGTGAATTGCGTCAGTAGTTGCATGCGCGGCGGTTCGAGGGCGTGGCGCAAGTTCATCTGGGCCTGGGCTCGCTCGGCCTGGTCGTTGGCCGATTGCAGGGCGGCGTAGGCGGTGGCGACTTCGGTGGGATCGGAGTCGAAGCTCGCCAGGGTGCGCAGGAAATGGCCGCGCTCGGCCTCGTCCAGCAGCAGATAGGTCTGGGCGAGCTTGGCCGCCCGGTTGCGCGCGCTGACCTCGCCGCCGCGTGAGGTCAGGCAGGCCTGCATCTGCGCCTCGATGCTTTCGTCTTCGTCGCGGGACACGCCGGCGGCCATGTCGCGCCAGACCGTGGTGATCCGGCGAAGCGCGCGATCGAACAGGCCGGGGGCCGCAATCTCATTCACGAATCAATTCCCAATGTTGCTGGCGCCGCACTGGGACAGGATGTTAGCCGGGGGCCCGCGCAAAAGCACGCGCGAAGGCACCCGCGAAAGCGGGCGGCAGGTCTTCCGCCAGCAGCCCTGGTCCCGCGATGTCGGCGGCTTGCCCGTGCAGCCAAACGGCGGCGCAGGCGGCCTCCCAGGCGGGCATGTGCTGCGCCAGCAGGCCGCCGATGAGGCCGCTGAGCACATCGCCGGAGCCGGCGGTGGCGAGGGTCGGGGGCGCCGAATTGTTGATGGCGGCGCGGCCGTCGGGACTGGCGATGATGCTGTCCGAGCCTTTCAGCACGACCACGGCGCCGGTGAGCTGGGCGGCGGCACGGGCGGCGGCCAGCCGGTCGGTGCCGACGGGGCCGAACACCCGGGTGAATTCACCCTCGTGCGGGGTCAGTACGGCCGCACCACGCAGGTGCTCGGGGGCGCCGGCGCAGAGTGTCAGCGCGTCGGCGTCGACCACGATGTGGCGGCCGGCGGCGAGCAGGATGGGCAGCGCGCGCCGCGCATCGTCGGCACCCAGGCCGGGGCCGCACACCCACACCGTGCGGCGCGTATCCTGGAGCTGGTGCTCGATCGTCGTGGTGTCCACGATCACGCCGGGGGCACCCGCGCGATACACGTCCGCACTGCCGAGGGCGGCGATGGTGACCAGGCCGGCGCCGCCGCGCCGGGCCGCCTCGGCGGCCAGACGGGCGGCCCCGGTCATGCCGGCGCCGCCGAGCACGGTGGCGTGGCCGCGACTGTATTTATGGCCGGTGTCGGCGAGGCTCGGCAGGCTCCAGAGGCCCGGCGCGTTGCGGAAGGTCGTGGGGGTGATGGCGTCGAGCACGGCTGGTGGCAGGCCGATATCGGCCAGCACCAGTTCGCCGCACAGGTCGCGGCCGGGCAGCAGCAGATGGCCTGGCTTGGCGCGGAAGAAGGTCACCGTCAGCTCGGCGCCGGGGGCGAAGCCGCGCACCGCGCCGTTGGCACCGTCGACGCCGCTGGGCGTGTCGATCGCCACCAGCCGGCGGGCGGCGCGCAGCACGTCCGCGACCTCGGGCGCGATATCGCGCGCGAGGCCGGCGCCAAACAGCGCGTCGACGACCAGATCCGCGCGGGCGACTTCGCTGGCGGTGAATGGCACGCGGGGGCCGCGCCAACCGGCCGCCGCCGGGATCGCGTCGCCATGCGGGGGCGCCAGGGCCGCGACAAAGACCGGCCAGCCCCACTGCGCCAGCGCGCGCGCGGTGACGTAGCCGTCCCCGCCATTATTGCCCGGCCCGCACAGCACCAGGGTGCGGCAAGGCGGGATGCGGCGGCGGATCGCGCGGGCGACGGCGCGGCCGGCCTGGTCCATCAGGTCGCGGACGCTGGCGCCGAGCGTCGTGGCCAGGTGATCGGCGCGCGCCATCTCCGTGGGGCTGAGCAGTTGGAGCGGAGGAGCGGGCATGTTTGGTGACTTCCGGCAATGGACGCGATGCTGCGCGCGATGCATCGTCAACGGGTCATGAGGCGTGTCGGGTGCATCGCGACGCGCGGGCTGGCCGCGGGGGGTGCGTCGGGATGGCGGTGGTGATCACGGTTGCGCAGCAGAAGGGGGGCGCGGGCAAATCGACGTTGCTCGCCAACCTGGCGGCTTTGCTGGCGATCGACCGGTCGGTCGCCATCGTCGACATCGATCCGCAGCGGACCCTGAGCCGCTGGCACGCGCTGCGCGCCGCGCGGCGGAACGCGCCCGGCATCACTTTGTCGGACGTGTCCGGCTGGCGGCTGGGCGGTGAGCTCGACCGGCTGCGCGGCCGGCACGATATGGTGCTGATCGACAGCCCGCCGCGCATCGATACCGACGCAAGGCTGGCGGTGCGGGCCGCCGATCTGGTGCTGGTGCCGGTGCAGCCAAGCCCGCCCGATCTATGGGCGGCGGCGGGCACGCTCGATCTGGCCCGCGCCGAACGGCGGGTGGCGCGCATCGTGCTGAATCGCGCGCCGGCCGGCGGACGGCTGCGCGAGGCGGTGGAGGCGGAGATCAGACGGCAGGCGTATCTGGCGCTGGACGCGGTGCTGGGCAACCGTATCGGCTTCGCCGGGGCGTTCGCCCAAGGGGCGGGGGTTACCGAGACCGCTCCCCGTTCCATCGCTGCCGTCGAGTTGCGCGCGTTGCGCGACGAGTTGACGCCACTGTTCAGCAGGAATGGGCAGGGAGCAGCTTGAAGGTGACCAGTTTGCCGGACATCACGAAATCGCCGAAATCCATCGAGAGATCGTCGGCCACCCCATTGTCCCAATAGCGCATGCCGACCTCGTAATCGGGTTCCACCGCCTCCTTCGTGTGATCGAAGAAGGCCACGTGCACCATGGTGCTGGGCAGTTTGGCGAGTGCCGGCCATTTGTCGGCCTTTGGCGGGTTCCAACTGGTGATCGCGATGGAGCTATATTGCGCGCCATCGGGGCTGGTGCCGTCGAACAGCGGCAGGGCCAGGAATTTCTTGCCGTCCCGTGCGGCCGCGATGATCGCCGCGGTGTGCGCGGTCGGGAACAGGGTGCCTTTGGGCAGCGGCGTCGTCTCGGGTTTGGCGCCGGTGTAATGCACCTCGCCGGGGCCGCCGTTCGGCTGCAAGGTGGCCTCGCCGTTGATGTCGCTGGACACCGCGCCGTCCGTGGTCTGGCGCATGTGGAAGCTCATCTTGAGGCCGTCCTTGCTTTCCAGCGTGGCGTAGTCGGACAGCATCTCGATGTCCTGGCCGTCCCGGTTGGTCAGTGTCATGGCCAGGCGCTGCTGGGTGGCCCAGCCATCGCAGGCGTTCTGCACCTCGTAGGTCATTTGCCCGGTGGCAGCCGTGACGTCGCCGCGCGCCGAATGCAGCGTGAGGGTGTAGGCCGCCTGGTGGGAGGCGAGGTCGTTGGCCCGGGCGGTGCCGGGGGCGACCAGGGGGCCGATCGCCATGCCGACGGCCGCGAGCCACCCGAAAGCGCGAGCCGATGCGGGCAATGAGGGGTGGCGCAAGCGCATGCGGCGATGTCTCCTGAAACGACCGCACTTACATAGGTATACCGGCCGCACTCCGCCAGCATGTCGCAATCTGGCCGCGTCAGCCGCCGTGCCGCGTTTGGCGCACGGCCTCGGCTCGCAACGCCACCAGGGCCGAGGTTCGGCACAGGCTTTCCGGCGCCAGGCGGGTGTTCTGGCGAAAGCCCGACAGAAAGCGGCGCAGCCAGCCGGGCGACTTGCCAGCGGCCTGCGCGCTGCCTGGCTGGACTGCATTCATTTTGTCAGCATCAGCAAGAATGGCCATCCGGCCCTCCTGTTGCTCAAGCGTTTTTGCTCAAGCCCGGGAGGCCGGTGACCGCGGCGGTATCAGCGCGTCGGCGCTGCGCCCGCGATGGTCACATGCTCGTCCCGAGCCACGGAACAGCCCTGGCGGATCACGATGGACGACGCGGTGCGTCGACTGTCGCAGTCCGTGGGCTGGCTGCTAGATCGCGGTTTCATGTGGTTCCTTGTGTGGAGTGGTCGTGAAGCACGCCTACGGCGCCGATCACGTGGTTGTCATATACGCCGGCAGGGTCGCCGATCAAGCAGAACCGGCAGTGTGCACGCCCCAACAGATGAAAGTTCTTTGGTTCTTTCGTCCAAGAAAGAACGCCTTGCCTTAAATACCCCCGCCCCAGAACTACCCCCGCCCCAGAAGGGTCGCCGCCTCCGGCGCGAAATAGGTGAGCACTCCTGCCGCCCCCGCGCGCTTGAAGGCGATCAGGCTTTCCATCATGGCGCGATCATGATCGAGCCAGCCGTTACGCACGGCGGCCATGATCATCGCGTATTCGCCGGACACCTGGTAGGCGAAGGTCGGCACGCCGAACCGCTCATGCACGCGCCTGACGATGTCGAGATAGGGCATGCCGGGCTTGACCATCACCATGTCGGCACCCTCTTCGAGGTCCATGGCGACCTCGCGCAGGGCTTCGTCGGTGTTGGCGGGGTCCATCTGGTAGGTTTTCTTGTCGCCCTTGAGGGCGCCGCCGGAGCCCACGGCATCGCGGAACGGGCCATAGAAAGCGCTCGCGTATTTGGCGGCGTAGCTCATGATCCGGGTGTGGATCAGGCCGTTCTCGTCGAGGGCGGCGCGGATCGCGGCGATGCGGCCGTCCATCATGTCGCTGGGCGCGATCACGTCGATTCCGGCGTGGGCCTGGTTGACCGACTGTTGCGCGAGGATCCCCAGCGTCTCGTCGTTGGCGACATAGCCGTCGCGGATCACCCCGTCATGGCCGTGATCGGTGTAGGGATCGAGCGCCACGTCACCGACCAGGCCGAGGTCGGGGAATTCCCGCTTCAGCAGGCGGGCGGCGCGGCAGATCAGGTTGTCGGGGTTGCCGGATTCGGTGCCCTCGGCGTTTTTCAGCTCGGCGGGTGTGGCGGGAAACAAGGCTGCGGCGGGAATGCCGAGCCGCACGGCGGGGGCGACGTGGGCGGCCAGCCGGTCCAGTGTGACGCGCTGCACGCCGGGCATCGAGGCGACATCGGTGGTGATGTTCTCGCCCTCGATGACGAAGATCGGCCAGATCAGGTCATCCACGCTCAGCCGGTGTTCCGCGACCAGCCGCCGCGTCCAGGCATCGTGACGGGTGCGGCGCATGCGGGTGGTGGGAAAGCGGCCGGCGGACATCGCATTCTCCTGTTTTCCCATGCATAAATCCGATCCGGCCGGGATGCAAAATAGCGCCGGCGCCGATATGGTCGCGGCATGAAAACCATCATCCGAGTCCTGCTGTTCTTCCTCGTGACCCTGGTCGGCGCGGTCACCGCACGCGCGCAGACGCCGCCCAAGGTGACCATGGTCCAGCTTCCCGGCCCCGAGGGCGTGATGCTGAAGGCGCGGCTGGTGACGCCGTCGGTGCCCATCGTCGGCCCCTCGATCGTTGCGTTGCACGGGTGCGGCGGCGCCTATCGCAAGCGTGACGAGGAATGGATCAAGATCCTGACTGACGCCGGGCACGTGATCCTGTTCCCCGATAGTTTTGGCTCGCGCGGATTGCGGTCCCAGTGCCGGGTGCCCGAGCCGCAGCGGGTGGCGACCTCCGGCGGGTTGCGGCGGCGGGACGCGCTGGACAGCGCCAAATGGCTGGCCGCGCAACCAGGCACGCCGGCCGGCGGCGTGGTGCTGTTCGGCTGGTCGGATGGGGGGAGTACCGTGCTGGCGGCTGGACGCGCGTCACCCGACGTGCCGGCGGGGCTGCTGCGCGGGCTGGTCGCGTTCTATCCGGGCTGCCGCGGCGCTTCGATCAATGCCAGCTGGCGACCGGCGGCGCCGCTGCTGATCCAGATGGGCGAGAGCGATGATTGGACGCCGGCGGCGCCGTGCCACGCGCTGGCGGCCCGCGTCGGTGGCGCGCTGACGCTGGTGACGTATCCGGGCGCATACCACGATTTCGACGCGCCGGTACCGGTGCGGGAGATGCAGAGCGTGCCGAACAGCCAGCTCGCGGACCATTCGGTGCATGTCGGCGGCAATCCGGAGGCGGCCAAGGCGGCCATCGCCCGGGTGCAAAATTTCCTGGCGACGCTGCCGGCCGTAACGCCATAGGCAATAAAGCAAGCAAGGCTGGGCAGAGCCCAGCCTTGCTTGCTCCTCAGGTTGTCTCGAAATCCATCCCATGCGCATCCATGCCTGTGGCATGCGCCGGCTCCGCGAGTTTGGGCGCGAAACTCGCGTATTTGGCGCAGCCGAACAGCAGGGCGGCCACCGCCAGGTAGCTGATCGCCACCGTCGGCGTCTGGGCGATGCCGATCGCCTCGCCGTGAATGAAGCCGAAGAAGGTCAACACCACGCCGGCCAGCGCAAACGCCGAGGCTTTCACGAACTCGCGTTCGATGATGAACACGGTGATCGAGCCCAGCACGATGCCGGCCAGGGTGGCGCCGCCGCCGAGCACATCGAGCCCGTGATACAGCACGCCCGAGCCGGCCAGCTTGTCCATCCCGAGGGCAGCCGCGTTGGTGCCGGCGACACCCAGCGCGCCGTCGATCTGGGTTTTGCCCCAGGCTGCGATCTGCGGGATCAGCGCCAGCACGATCGCCGGCGCGTGGCTGTGCGGCGTTTCCTGGAACGCCTGGGCGCCGATCAGCATGCCGATATAGAGCAGGATCGGCAGGATCGCGACGACCGGGATCGCCGAGCTGATCAAAGCGAGGATGCCGAACCAGGTGAGCACCAGCATCAGGATTCCGGTTGCGGCCGAGTAGCCGATCCGCCCGCCCATCGCCTTCCAGCCGGGATGGCCGATATACACCGCGTTGATGAACGGGTTGCCCATCAGGCAGCCGATCAGGCTGATCACGCCGTCGGCGGTCAGCACCCGCGTGGTGGGGAACGAGTCGCCGGCGACCGCGGCGCTCTCCACATTGTCCATGGCTTCCACGAGATCGTAGATGCCGAACGGGATCGCGGTGACCAGGATGACGCCGAAGAACTTGAAGCCGGCGAACACATGCTCGGTGGCCGGCAGCGGCACGGAGAAGCCGAAATTGGTGACCGACGAGGTGAGCTTGGCCAGCGTCATGCCGCCATAATCGAGGCCGAGGGCCGAGGAGCCCCAGGCGATCACCGTGCCGACGGCGATCGCCACCAGGCCGCCGGGAATGCCGCGGAAATAGCGCACGCCGCCGAACCAGTTGGCCAGGATGATGGCGAAGCACACGACACCGATCACCGGGGTGGAGAACACCTGCGCGGCCGGGCTCATCGAGATGAACGTGATGGAGATGCCAGCGAGCGAGCCGAGCAGGGCAGCGCGCGGCGTGATGCGGCGGATCCAGGGGGCGATAAAGCCGCCGGCCATCAGCACGAAGCTCTGGATGAACACCCAGGTGAGCCCGGCCTCCCACGCTTGCACGGGGTCGCCGGTTTTGATCACCACCGGCAGCATGATCACGAAGGTGACCACGAACATGTGCGGCACGCTGATGCCCGACGGCAGGGCGCACACGTCGCTGCGGCCGGATTTCTTGCCCAGCCGGTAGCCGAGCCAGGCATAATACATGGTGCTGAGGAACAGCATCAGGCCGAGTGCCGGCAGGATGCGGCCAAAGATCAGCGCGTCCGGCATCTTGATGACGAAGCGCAGCAGCCCGGTCAGCACCAGCACGTTGACCAGGATGTTGGTGCCGAAGCCGAAGAAGGCGTTCCAGTCGCCGGGCACCCACCAGCGCGGGCTGTAGGACGAGGCGGTGCTGCTGCTCATGGTGCGGTCTCCTTCATTGCGGTGAGGGGAAGCAGGTCGATGACGTCCCGCGAGGTGCCGACCCAGCCGAAGATGCCGCCCTGCGCCTTGATCATGGCCAGGCCCATCTCGTGGAACTGCGGGAAATACGAGCCGGCGCAATCTTCCAGCACCAGGCAGTCATAGCCGCGATCATTGGCCTCGCGGACGGTGGTGTTGACGCACACCTCGGTGGTGACGCCGGTTGCGATCAGCTGGGTGATGCCGCGATGTTGCAGGATCGCCTGCAGGTCGGTGGCGAAGAATGCGCCCTTGCCGGGCTTGTCGATCACGGGCTCGCCGGGCAGCGGGGTGAGTTCGGGGATGATGTCGTGGCCGGGCTCGCCGCGCACCAGAATGCGCCCCATCGGGCCCGCGTCACCGATGCAGGTGGCGCTCCGGCCGCGGATTTTTTTGGCCGGCGGCAGGTCGGCGAGATCGGGTCGGTGGCCTTCGCGGGTGTGGATCACCAGCAGCCCGGCGGCGCGCCAGGCCGCGAGCAGGCGACGGTTGGGTTCGATGGTGCGGCGCAGTTGGCTGACATCGTTGCCGAGCATCTCGCCGAACCCGCCTGCCTCGAGGAAGTCGCGCTGCATGTCGATGATCAGCAGGGCGCAATGCGCGGGCTGCAGCAGGAATTCATAGGGCTCGGCGGGCACGGCGATGACGCCGTGCCGGATTGGAGCGGAATGCATGCGGCTCCCCTCGCTGGGGTGAAGATCTGCGGGGTTAATTGTGTGCAATTCATGTGCCAGATATGCACAAGACATTTATCGTATGCAATTTTTCGACGCGCCGCATCGCTGGGCAGGGACTGCCCGCATTCTTTGCAGTTTGGTCGCGGTTGCCTAAGGTTTGGCCGGCTGCCCGAGGGCGTTGGGCGTGGTGGGGGGGTGCAGCTGCAAACCCTCAATGGACAAAAGTTCTTTGGTTCTTTCTTTCAAGAAAGAACAAATCTTCTCTAATATTGTGTAGGGCTGGCTATCGCATGTCCACGACATGCCCGCGCCCGGTGGTCTCGGCGCGCGAAAGGATGCACGCGGCCGCCGCCAGGTCCTGGGCGGCGACGCCGAGCGAACGATAGAGAGTGATGTCCGCGTCGCCTTCGCGTCCGGCCTTGGTGGCGGCCAGCACCTCGCCGATTTCGATCGCCTGATGGCCGGGCGGGATCAGCCCGCGGTTGCGGGCCGCAATGATCTCGGCGGCCTGCGCCTCCAGCGAGGGACGAAAATCGGTGAACAGCCGAGCCGCCAGCACGCAATCGGCATCGATTTCCTGGCGGGTCGGCACCGAGGCGCCGACCGCGTTCACGTGCAGGCCGGGATGCAGCATTGCCGCATGCACCAGCGGCCGGTCGGCGTCGGTCACGGTGCAGACGATGTCGGCTGCTGTGATCGCGTCGGCCACCGTGTCGCAGGCCTCGATGCCGTAATGGCGCGCGAACGCGGCGGCCTTGGTCGCGTCACGGCCCCATACCAGCACCCGACGGATGGGGCGCACCGCGCGCATCGCCGCGAGATGGCTGTGCGCCTGCTCGCCGCAGCCGATGAGTGCCAGGCAGCTGGCGTCGGCGAGGGCGAGTGCGCGCGTTGCGACCGCACTGGCGGCCGCCGTCCGCAGCGCGGTCAGCACGGCGGCATCGAGGCAGCCGGTCGGCAGCCCGGTTTCGGGATCAAACACCAGCACCAGGCCGGCATGCGAGGAGCGGCCTTGTCGGGGATTGTCGGGAAACAGGCTGAGCAGCTTGGCGCCGTAAATGGCGGGGTCGCTGATCGCACCTGGCATCACGCCCAGGCGGTTGCCGTGGCCCAGCGCCACGCTGCTGCGCAGGGGAAGCTGCGCGCCACCCGCCGACACGCAACGCATGGCGTCGGCGAGCGGCGCGATCAGGTCGGCGACCCCGACCAGGGCACGGATATCCTGCCCGGTCAGGATGCGCATCAGCCGGCGCGTTTTATCGCAAGAGCCGGCATCAGCCGGCGCGCTTTATCGCAAGAGCCGGCATCAGCCGACGCGCTTTATCGCAAGAGCCGCTGGGGCCTGGCAGGTCGGCATCATCTCCATGCGGTTGATGTTCACATGCGCCGGCAGCGCCATCACCCAGGCGACCGCCTCGGCGATGTCCTCCGGTGTCAGCGGCTGGGTGCCGGCATACACGGAGGCGGCGCGGGTCGCGTCGCCGGCGAAGCGGACATTGCTGAATTCGGTGCCCCCGACCAGCCCGGGCTCGAGGTCGGTGACCCGCACGCCAGTGCCGATCAGGTCGGCGCGCATATTCAGGCTGAACTGGGTGACGAACGCCTTCGAGGCGCCATACACGTGCCCGCCGGGATAGGGATAGATCGCCGCCGTGCTGGACATATTGATGATGTGGCCGCGATCGCGCGCCACCATCCCCGGCAGCAGTGCGCGCGTGACATGCAGCAGGGCGGTGACGTTGGTCGCCACCATCGTGTCCCAATGGGTGAGGCTGGCTTTCCAGGACGGATCGAGGCCCATCGCGAGGCCGGCATTATTGACCAGCACGTCGATCTCGCGCCAGCCCGCCGGCAGGGCGTCGGGCAGGGTGGCGACGGCGGCGGCGTCGGTCACGTCGAGCGGGAACGGCAGCACGGCGTCACCCAGCTGGTCATGCAACGCGGTGAGCCGGTCGGCGCGGCGGCCGGTGGCGATTACGCGATGCCCGTCGCGCACCGAGCGCTCGGCGATGGCGCGGCCGAAGCCGGCCGATGCGCCGGTGATGAAGACATTCAGGCTCATGGCGATGTCCAGTGCGTGGGATGCAGGCCGCGATCTTGGCCTCGCCCCCACGGGAAGGAAACCCTCAGAGTCCGTTTCAAAACGCGCTAGGGTGAGCACGCTTGCGTGTTTTTCCGAGCACCGAAGCGAAGCGACCGCTTGGTCGTGAGCTCCGCTCGGTCGCTCGCCGAGCGACGGAGCACAGGAAACGCACGTCAGATGATCAGCATAGGTGAGTTTTCAAACAAACTCTCAGTCCGGAATCTGAAACCGGACGGACACCGGGCAATGGTCGGACAGCCGTTCCTTCCAGGCGGCCCCGGTCTCGCGATACACCAGCACGCGCAGCGTGTCCGGCTGCATCCAACCGCGCGCGGCCCCGCCGGCGATGATGTGGTCGATGAAGCCCGGCATGTCCCAGCAGGGGGAGGATTGTCCCGCCGTCGCGCGCGACAGAGGGGCGGATTTTTGCAGGTCCGGCCAGAACTGATCGGGCGGTTCCATCCAGCGATTGAAGTCGCCGAGCAGCACGAATGCGACCCCTTCGGCGCGGCGCTGGGCGATCCAGCCTTGCAGCGGCGCCAACTGCCCCAGCAGCGTCGCGCATTGCGGTCGCGTCGAGCTTGACAGCGGATCCTGCCTGCAGCCGGTTTTCAGATGCACCGCCAGCACGCGCAGCGGCCCGCCGGGCAGATCGAGCGTGACGTCCGCGCCGCTGCGCAAATGATATGTCGCGTCCGGATACAGATCGAGTCCGACCAGATCGGGGTTGGCGGTGAAGGCGATGCCGAGCCGGATCGCGAGCCCGACCCGCTGGACCACATGATCGGCCGTGGTGTGGATCGCGTAGCGGTCCGGCGGAAACAGCCGGGCGGCCATGGCGGGGCCGTCCACCTCCTGAAACGCGATCACATCGCCCGCCAGCCGGTCGGCGTAGCCCCGCAGCAGCGCCACATCGTCAGCCGCCTTCGGCGTGACATCGCTCGGCAGGGCAGGGTCGCCGGCCGGCCGGTCGGTGAGCCATTCGAGGTTCCAGGTGGCGATCTTCAGCGTCTCGGCCGCGGCGGGCGCAACGAGCAGGGCTGCCCACAGAAAAATCCAAATGATGCGCATACGGTACGATATCCGTGTCCCGGCGATGCCGCCAGCATTTCCCTGGATTTTTCGGACGATTCCCCATTGCCGGACCGCGCGAGGGCGCCCTACCGTTCCGCTTCGCAATCCAGGAGTTCGCCGCATGCGACATCTCGCAATCTTGTCCGTCTTGGCGCTGGCTGCTGGCGTGGCGGCCTCGCCCGCCCACGCGCAGAAATCGGCGGACACGTTGCGCGCGGCCTGGGTCGATCAGATCACCGACATTGATCCTTATTATAACAGCCTGCGCACCGGCCTGGTGGTGGCCCACCAGGCGTGGGACGGGCTGGTCTATCGCGATCCCGAGGATTTCAAGATCAAGCCGCTGCTGGCGACATCGTGGAAATGGGTGGACGACACCACCCTGGAATTCGAGCTGCGCCACAATGTCACCTTCCACAACGGCGACCCGTTCACCGCGGCGGACGTGCTTTATACCGTCTCGGTCATCACCGATCCGAAATCCGGCATCGCCGTGCCGAGCAATTTCGCCTGGCTCGCTGGCGCCGAGGCGATCGACGATTTCCATGTGCGCATCAAGCTGAAGCGCGCCTTTCCCGCGGCGCTGGAATATATCTCGTTCGTCATGCCGATCTATCCCAAGGCCTATCGCGAGAAGGTCGGCCATGACGGCTACAAGAAGGCCCCGATCGGCGCCGGGCCTTACAAAATCACCAAGGTCGACGGCATCAACGAAATCGATATGGAGCGCTACGAGGGCTACTACGACGGCAGCTCCAAGGGGCGGCCGCCGATCCGCAAACTGGTGATCAAGGAGCTCAATGATTCGACCGCGATGGTGACCAGCCTGCTAGGCGGCCAGCTCGACTGGATCTGGCAGTACAATCCCGATCAGGTCGACGCCATCAACCGGATGCCCACCTTGCAGGGCGCGCGCCAGGAGGCAATGCGCATCATCTTCATGGGCATCGAATCCGATGGCCGCGGTACCAACACCAAGCCGCTGCAAAATCCCAAGGTGCGCCAGGCGATCATGTACGCGATCGACCGGCAGACCTTCGCCCGCCAACTGGTGCAAGGCGGCGCGCGGGTGCCCGATGGACCCTGCTATTTCACCCAGTTCGGCTGCGACCAAACCGCGGAGACGCATTACGGCTACGATCCCGCCAAAGCCAAGCAATTGCTGGCCGAGGCCGGCTACCCCGATGGCTTCGACACCGAGCTCGTCGCCGCCCAGCCGCCCAACCCCGCCTGGCCCGGCGCGATCCAGAATTATTTGTCCGCTGTCGGCATCCGCGCCAAGGTCAGCGTGCTGCAGGCGACCGCCGCGATTCAGCGCGCCGAGGCGGGCGACGCGCCTTTGTATCTGAGCTCCTGGGGCTCCTATTCGATCAACGATGTGTCCGCCATCATCCCGTATTTCTTCAACGGCGGCCTCGATGATCAGGCTCACGATCCGGAGGTGACGAAACTGCTGGCCGAGGGCGGCAGCGTGGTCGATCCGGAGGCGCGGAAGAAAGACTATAGCGCGGCGCTGAAGCTGATTACCGAGAATGCTTATTGGGTGCCGATGAGCACGTCGGTAACGACTTATGGGTTTTCAAAGCAGCTCAATTTTAAGGGGTATCCGGATGAGATGCCGCGATTCTTCCTCTCTAGCTGGAAGTGAGAAAGGAAGAGGTTCTTTTTTGAAAAAAAGAACCAAAAAACTTTCAATCTTCTTGGCGAAAGGGAGAATACGAGGTGAGCGCTTCCATTTGTTCCAGGCGCTCCAGCCTCTCGACTTCCAGGAAGTCGGCGATCGCGCGGCGTAGGCCACTATGGGCGATCCAGTGGGCGGAGAAGGTGGGCTTGGGAAGGTAGCCGCGCTGGATCTTGTGCTCGCCTTGCGCGCCGGCTTCAACGCGTTTCAGGCCGTTGGCGATCGCGAAATCGATCGCGCGGTAATAGCATAGTTCGAAATGCAGAAACGGCCAGTCGCCCGTGCAGCCCCAGTTGCGGCCGTACAGCGCCTCCGATCCCAGCAGGTTCAAGGCCCCCGCGACGGGCTTGCCGTGATGCAGCGCCAGCATCAACACCACGGCATCGCCCAGCCGCTCCGACAACAACGGAAAGAACGCCTTGGTGAGGTAGGCGCTGCCCCATTTGCGATCCACCGTCGAGGTGTAGAAGCCGTAGAACGCCTCCCAATGCTGCCGGGTGATCTCGTGGCCGCGCAGGGCGACGAACTCCAGACCGCAAGCATTGGCGTCCCGCCGTTCGCGCCGCAGCGTCTTGCGTTTGCGTGACGACAGCGCGCCCAGGAAATCGTCGAAGGTCTGATAACCGTCATTCTCCCAATGGAACTGGGTGCCCAGCCGCTGCAGCCAGCCGGCCTCGCCGAGCGTGGTCCATTCCGGCTCGCTGCAAAACGTGACATGCACCGATGACAGTTTCAGCTCGTCGCACGCCTGCGCCAACGCGCCGCCGAGCTCACGGGCGCCGATCCCGGCATCGGGACGGATCAGCAGCCTTGGGCCGGGCACCGGACTGAACGGCGCCGCCACCTGCAGCTTCGGGTAATAGCGGCCACCGGCGCGCTCGAACGCATTGGCCCAGCCATGGTCGAACACATACTCGCCGTAGCTGTGCGACTTCGCATACATCGGTGCCGCCGCGACCACGCGCCCCTCGGCGTCCTGCAGCGTCGCGTGCTGCGGCAGCCAGCCGGTGCGCGCGTTGGCCGATCCGCTATCCTCGACCGCGGACAGAAAGGCGTGGCTGACGAACGGATTGCCGGTGCCCGCACAGGCGTCCCAGGCCTCCGGCGAAATCTCGCCGATGGCCTTGTGTAGAACCAGGGTCAGGGAACCGGAGCCATCGGGCATAGCGAAAAAATGGGTTGCGAATGCCATGCTGCAATGCACCGCGCACCATCGCCGTGCGCCAAAATGCCGATCAGGTGATGCGGAACATCCCTTCGACTTCCACCGCCGCGTCCGCCGGCAGCGACGGCACGCCGATGGTGCTGCGCGCATGGCGGCCGGCGTCGCCGAACAGCGCCACGGCGAGGTCGCTGGCGCCGTTCATCACCAGCGCATGCTGGGTGAACTCGGGCGGGCTCGCGATGAAGCCGCCAAGACGCACCACCTGCGCCACGCGGTCGAGATCACCGCCACAGGCGGCCTTCAGATGCACCAGCACGTTGATCAGACATTGCCGCGCCGCCGCCTGGCCCTGCTCGATGGACAGGCCGCCCGGCCCGACCTTGCCGGTGACCGCGATCACCCCGTTGACCGCCGGCACCTGTCCGGACACGACGACCAGATCACCGGTGATCACATAGGGCACGTAATTGGCGATCGGCGGCATCGGGGTGGGCAGGGTGATGCCGAGCTCGGCGAGCTTTGAGTCGATGAGTCCAGTCACGGGAAAATCCTTTTGGGACTTGATGGAGGTGAGGAATGAAGAGTCTTCTTTTTCTGAAGAAAAAGAAGCAAAAAGACTTTTATCCATAAGACTCAATCGGTTGCAACCGATTGGGTCTTATGGATAGGAGTTCTTTGGTTCTTTCTTTCAAGAAAGAACAACGCTTGCTTTTGACCGCGCTAACGCGCCACCAATCGCAAAGCGCGCCGGCGCGGCCTGGGCCCATCCTCCCGCGGCAAGTCGAGCGGCAGCAGCGGGGCGGGCTCGGCGCTGGCCTGCGCGTCGACATCCTCGTCCTCGGTGGTGGCGACGTCGGTGCGGCCGAGATAATTCACCGCCAGATGGCGGAACGCATAATCCAGCAGCGAGCTCGCGCGCGCTACCGCCGGATCGCCCTCGACCGTGCCGGCCGCGCCGAATCGCGTTGCGGTGAACGCCTCCACGAACGCGTCGAGCGGCACGCCATGCTGCAGACCCAGGCTGACGGCGACGCCGAAATTATCCATCAGTCCGCGCAAAGACGGGCTTTCCTTGGGCAAGGCGATGGTGATCTCGCCGAGCTTGCCGTCGGCATATTCGCTGGTGCTGAGCACCATCTTGTGGCCGCCGACCGAGACCTTCTGGGTGTAGCCGGCGCGCCTTGCCGGCAGTTCGCGATGGCCCGGGCGGGCAATCTCCGCTGGCGCCATGAGCGCTGATGTCGCCAGCGTCGGGCGCGCCGGCATCATCTGGATGTGGGCTGCGACCGCGTCGTGCATGGCGATGTGATCGGCGACACCGACGGTCGCCAGCACGTCCTGCCCGGCGATCAGCGCTGCCAACGCCGCCTGCGCTGTCAGGCCGCGGCTGACCAGCCAGGCCTGCGCCGTGCGTGTCAGGCCTCCCGCATCATCCAGCGGCGAGAATGCCGGCGCGATGCCGCCGGTCTCGACGCCGAGCAGTGCCTCCGCGGGGCCGGGCGCCATGATCGCCGTGGTCGTGACATGGCGGCGGGGCGCCGTCGCGGCGCGGGCCTGCGCGTGACGTACCGCGTCCGCGAGGCCGGCGATGGCGGTGGCGGCGGGGCCGACCAGAGTCGCCCCTGGCGGCGCGATGGCGCCGAACCGCTCTGCCATCGCCGCCGAGCCGAGGTCGGCGTGAGCGCGCAGCAGGGCGGCCAGGGCGGCCGCCACGGCGCGCGCGGCGTCGCTCGCATAATCGAGGCCGAGCAAGGCCAGCAGTCCGGCCAGATCGGCCATGCCGATCGCCAGCGCCTGGGCGGCGGGGGCGGCCAGCGTCAGGGCGATTGCGGCGATCTCGGCCGCCTCGGCGAACGCGGCCACATCGAAGCCGTGCGCCGGATCGTGGAACGCCACCAGATTGAGCACGAAGCCGGGGCAGGGGGTGGGCAGGCCCTGCCAGAGCGGCAGGCTCGGCGCGCCACGGCGGGTCAGCAGCAGATGATGCAGCCGGTCCGCCAGATCATCGGCCAGCCCCGCCTGGCGGGCGCGCTCGACGATCGGGCGGATCCAGGCGTCGGCCGCGTCGACGAGACGTACCGCGCTGTGGCCGGGCGCCAGGGCGGCGAGCGCCTCGGCGGCCTGCGGCTCCCATGCCACCGGCAGCGTCACCATGCGGGCGGCGGCGTCAGGGTCGGCGGCGGCCATGGTCTGGCGGGTGCGCACACCCTGCCAGAGGCGGGTGGTCAGAGGCTGGGTGGTCCGGTGCTTCGTCATGCCCGGAGCCTAGGCGGCGGCCCGTGACTCGGGAAGCGTATTTTGCGGTCTAAATGCATATCGACCACAAAATCCTGTGGATAGTGGCGTATCCCGCAACGTTCGCGCGCGCACCATGGACCGTGGCCGCCGGCGTGCTTATATCGGTGTCATGGACATCGGCACACGCATTCACACATGGTTCGCTGGCCGCCTGGTTGGGCGCGACAGTGACGGCAACATCTACTACGAGGATAAGCGCGAGCGGCCGGGTTTCGCGCGTCGCCGCTGGGTGGCCTATGCCGGCGCGCCCGAGGCCAGCAAGGTGCCGCCGGAATGGCATGCCTGGCTGCATTACACGACGGCGGCGCCCTTGCCCGAGCTCGGCCGCAAGCCCTGGCAGAAGCCGCATCTGCCCAACGTCACCGGCACGGCGATGAGCTATCGCCCCGCCGGCCATGATTACAGCGGCGGCCAGCGGGCGGCGGCGACCGGCGACTACGAAGCCTGGTCCCCAGGTAGCTGAACGGACGACATTGGATGGCACAGCGCAATGTGACTGAACTGGCCGCGGGCGCGGTCGTCCTCGTGGTCGCGATCGCCTTCCTGGGCTACGCCATCGTGAATACCGGCCATGGCAAGGTCGCCGGCTATTCGCTGCATGCCGATTTCGACCATATCGATGGCCTGGCCGTGGGCTCGGACGTGCGCATCGCCGGGGTCAAGATCGGCAGCGTGACGACCACGTCGATCGATCCGCAGAGCTATCAGGCTCGGGTGGCGTTCAGCGTGCAGAACGATATCAAGCTGCCGACCGATTCCAGCGCTGAAGTGACCAGTGACGGCCTGCTGGGCGGCAAATATCTGTCGCTGTCGCCAGGCGGTGCCGACAAGATGCTGGCCGACAACGGGGCGGTCACCATCACCCAGGGCTCGGTCAGCCTGGAGCAGTTGCTCGGTAAATTCATCTTCAGCGTCAGCGATCTGGCCAGCAACGTGCAGAAGCAGCTGGACAGCAACAAGGCCAAGGCCGGCGATGCCGGCGGCGGCCTGACACCCCCGCTGAAATAAGCGGCCCGCGATGAGCGAGGTTCCCGCCCGCTGGCTGCAACCCGATGGCACCCCGGTGTCGTGCCGTGAGAAGCTGCGCACGCTCGCTGACAATCACACCGAGCTCGCGCAGGTCATGCAGGACGCGTTCGAGGATGCCGTCCTGATGGGTGTCGATGAGACCGCGATGCGCCAGATCCTGGAGACTATGGTGCGCGACCTGCGCAGCCCAGCCCGGCTGCCCACCGGGACATGACGCGGGCCTATCTGGTCGCGCTGATCGCCGCTGCGGCGTTGCTGGCGCATGTCGCCTGGGCGCAGCCGGCGGCGCCCGCGACCGATCCGGGTACCGAAGGTAACTCGCCCGCGCCACCGGTGATCCCGGTCACGCCGGATCCCTCACCGGGCACGGCCAGCCCCGCCCCTGCCGCCCCCTCCAGCGGAGCATCAGCGCCGGACAACACCCTGCCGGCGGTGCCCACTGTCCCGGTGCCGCTCGCGGGCGACTGGGTGCCGCGCGGCACGGTGCTGCTGCAGGCGCTCGACAAGGTGATGGCCCGCAGTGTGTCGCTCAGTGGCAAGGTCGGCGAGACGCTGCATTTCGGCACGCTGACCATCATGGTCACCAGCTGCATGGCCCGCCCGCCCGACCAGCGTCAGGATGCCGCCGCGGCAATGACGATCACCGACAGCGAGCCGGACGGTCCCGGATTCACGGGCTGGATGTTCGCCGACGAGCCCGCGCTGTCGATGCTGCAGCATCCGCTGTACGATATCCGACTCGCGGCCTGCCGGTGACGAGCCATTGGCCCCGCCTGCCGGATCACGCGGCCTTGCTGCTCGATATGGACGGCACCCTCATCGAATTCGCACCAACACCCGACAGCGTGGTCGTGCCGCCCGATTTGCTCGGGCTGCTGCGCCGTCTGCGCGCGCTGCATGGCGATGCGCTCGCCGTCGTCAGTGGTCGTCCGATCGCAGAGATCGACGGCCTGGTCGGCGATGCGCCGTTCGCGGTCGCCGGCGAACATGGCGCGGCAATCCGTCACGCGCCGGATGCCCCGATCGAACGCGTGCGTATGCCCGATATTCCCGCAGACTGGCTGGCCGACGCCGAACAGGTGGTGGCGGCCCATCCCGGCACCCTGCTGGAGCGCAAGGCACACGGGTTCGTGCTGCATTATCGTCGTGCGCCATCGGCCGGCCCGGCGTTGCTGTCCGCCATGCAGGCGATATGCGCCCGTCAGCCCGACGCATTTGCGATCATGGGCGCCCTGATGGCGTGGGAGCTGAAGCCCCACGGCGCCGACAAGGCCACCGCCGTGACCGCGCTGATGGCGCGCGCCCCATTCCTCGGCCGGGTGCCCGTGTATGTCGGTGACGATGTCACCGACGAGGACGGCATGCGCGCCGCTCGCGCCCTCGGGGGACTGGGCTGGCGCGTGCCGGATGTCTTCGGCGATCCCGCCGGCGTGCGCGCCTGGCTGGCCCGCGAAGCGGCCAGATCGCGGTGATGCTGGCTGGTGGTGGGGGATCCGGCTTCCTTGCTTCGCTGGGCCACCCCCACCACCAGCCGGCATGATCACACGATCGGCAGGTTCGTGACCGCCGTTTGGTAGGCGGCATTTTGGCTCAGCGTGTCGTACCAGGTGCGCAGGTTGGGGCTCGCGGGGCGACCGGGGATATCCATCGTCAGCCAGCGATGCGCGTGCACGCCGAAGGCGATGTCGGCGAGCGAGAAGGTTGGGCTGGCAATGAAGGGTTGCTGCCCCAGTCTCGCGTCGACGATCCCCCAGATGGTTGCCGCGTCGGCGATCGCCGTGGTGATCGCGGCGTCGTCGCGCTGCGCCGGCGGTGTGCGGATCAGCCCGATGAACATGATCGTCTGATGCCGGGTGAGGGCGGTCTGCTGGAAATCGAGCCAGCAATCGATGGTCCCCCGGGGTGCCGCGTCGGGTGGGTAGAGCGAGCTCGTCGGGGCGTGGGCGTTGCAGAGATAGCGCAGGATGGCATTGCTCTCGAACAGCGTGAGACCGCCGTCTTCCAGGCTCGGCACCAGGCCGAGCGGGTTGAGCGCGCGATATGCCGGCGTGTCGGTGCCCCCGAACGGGCCGCCGACATCGACGCGTTGATAGGGCAGGGCCAGATGCTCCAGCAGCCAGATGATTTTCATGACGTTGCTGGATGTGGCCCGGCCCCACAGCTTCAACATGGCGAATTCCCTTCGGTGCGGCGCGACACTACGGAGCTGCCGCGGCGTCGACAATCTGCCGCGCGGCGACTTGCCGATTTCCGCGATGGCCGCTCATATGCATCGCATGATGATCCCTCGCCTGCGCGTCGCATTGGGCCTGTCGGTGGTGGCCGCCGCCTTGGTGTTGGGGACCGCGTTTGCCTCCGAATGGTATGGTGGGCTGGTGCCTTGCGCGCTGTGTCTGGTGGAGCGCTGGCCGTACCGGATCGCCATCGCCATCGGCCTGATCGGACTCGTATTGCCTCGCTGGCTGGCGCGTGTGGCGCTGGCGCTGGTGGCGCTGACGATGGTGGGGGCCGCCGCGACCGCGGTGGTGCATGTCGGTGTCGAGCTTCTGTGGTGGCCCAGCCCGTTGCCGGAATGCGCGGCGCCGCATTTCAGTGGCGGCAGCATCGCCCAGCGGCTGGCCAGCATGCCGCTGACGCCATCCAAGGCGTGTGACGAGCCGACCTATCTGATCGCGTGGCTGCCGGTGTCGATGGCGGAAATGAACCTGATCTGTGCTCTCGCGCTAGGCGCGGCCATCACCATGTTTTTGCGCAGCACCAGCAGGAGCGACCCATGAATGATGCCGTCGACACCGCCGGAACCCTCGCGCTGCCCGGCGACGTGTCGCCCCCGTTGACAGATGACGCTTCGCCCCCGTTGACAGATAACGTGTCGCCGCCGTTGCCGGGCGATATGTCGCCACGTTCGGCGATCGAACGGATGATCCGGGTCGACCATGCCGGCGAATATGGCGCCAAACGCATCTATCAGGGTCAGCTCGCGGTGCTCGGGCGCAGTGACAAGGCCGAGCTGCTGCGCCACATGCAGGCGCAGGAGCAGGTGCATCTCGACACGTTCGCGGCCTTGGTCGCCCAGCGGCGGGTGCGTCCCACGGCATTGCTGCCGTTCTGGCATGTCGCCGGGTTCGTGCTGGGGGCGGCGACCGCGGCGCTCGGCGAGCGGGCGGCGATGGCCTGCACCGTTGCGGTCGAGGAGACCATCGACGAGCATTATGCGGCGCAAAGTGCCGCCCTCGGCGACGATGAGACGGAATTGCAGCAGACGATCGAGACGTTTCGCGCCGAGGAGCTGGAGCATCGCGACATCGGCCTGGCCAACGGCGCCGAACAGGCCCCGGCCTATCGGCTGCTGACGCAGATCATCAAGGTGGGATGCCGGGTGGCGATCCGGGTGAGCGAGCGCATCTGACGGGCGATTGAGGGCGGGTCGAGAATGATCGGCCTGGGAACCGCGCGGCGATAGCGCCGTTGCCGTGAGTGTATCTCAATGTACCGTCAGGCGGTATTGACCGCCATCAACAAGGTACCCCGCGCTCGTGATGCCTACCCCGCTCTCCGGCTGCCGCGTTCTCGTCGTCGAGGACGAAGTGTTGATCGCCATGTTGCTCGAAGCAGCGCTGGAGGATGCGGGCTGCGTGGTGGTCGGGCCGTATTCCACCCTGGCCGACGCCAGCGCGGCGGCCACGCGGGAAACCGTGGATGCCGCTTTGCTCGACGTGAATTTGGCCGGCGAAAAAATATTCCCGGTCGCCGAGCTGCTGCAGGCGCGCGGGGTGCCTTTTCTGCTGCTGTCCGGTTACGGCGAGCGCGCGACGCCGCCGGAGCATCCGGACTGGCCGACCCACGGCAAGCCGTTCAACATCGATGAATTGCTCGGCGCGTTGGGCCGGATGGTGTCGGCGGTGTGAGGCGAGCCCGGCTGGGCTGAGCCCGCCGGTGCTATCCTCAGACGGCGGCCTTCTTGCGCGCCAGGGCTTCTTCGGGTGTGGCCACACCGCCATGGGCGGCCGACCAACCGACCGGGTTTTCCAGGAACTTGCGGACTTCGCTCAGGGCGGCGTCCGAGAAATAGGGTCGTTCCCGGCACGCCTCCAGAACATCCCACCAGGTGCAGAGGTGATGCAGGTCGATATCCATCCGCTTCAGGGTGTCGAAGCTGCCGGGGAACACGCCGTAGAAGAACACCACGAAGGCGTGATTGATGATCGCGCCGGCGTCGCGCAGCGCCTGGGCGAACTGGATCTTGCTGGCGCCGTCGGTGGTCAGGTCCTCGACCAGCAGGGTGCGCTTGCCTTCGGGAACGTCACCTTCGATCAGAGCATTTCGGCCGAAGCCCTTGGGTTTCTTGCGAACATAGGCCATCGGCGCCATCATCCGATCGGCGATCCAGGCGGCGAACGGGATGCCCGCGGTCTCCCCGCCGGCGACCGCCTCGATGGTTTCATAGCCGATGTGGCGGCCCAGCTTTTCCACCGCGAGTTCGCAGATCTTGGCCCGCGCGCGGGGGAAATAGATGATCCGGCGGCAATCGATATAGACCGGCGACTTCCAGCCGGAGGTGAAGGTGTACGGCTCCTCCGGGCGGAAATTGACGGCTTTGATCTCCAGCAGAATCCGCGCCGTGGTCAGGGCCGCGTCGCGGTCCCAGTCGGTCATATGCTGCTTTTCCATTGCCACGGCCTTCATCTTTCTGCGGCCTCCCGAGGGAGCGACTTCACTTTCCCGTCGATGGATCGGGACGGCTGTTGTCCTAGCTTCCCCAAGCGCCTACGTCCATCGGCATGACCCAGATCCGTCAGGGCACCGAGCCTCGGGACACCGAGCAACCGATCGAGCAGGCCACTGGGTATGACCGGGTGTGGGTGCTCGACGATCCGCGGGCCGGCACGTCGGCGCAGGCGATCGGCATCGCCGAGCGGCTGGGCGTGCCGTTTCGTCGGATTCCGCTGGTGTGGAACTGGCTGGCGCATCTGGCGGGCATTCCGCGCAACGGCTCGCTGGCGGGGCTGTCGGCGGCCACGCGCCGGTTGATCGGCACGCCGGTGCCGGCGCTGTCCCTGCCGGGCGCGAAGCCCCCGCCGGGGCGGCGGCCGGACCTGGTGATTTCCTCCGGGCGCCGGTCCGCGGCGGTCGCGCTGTGGCTGAAGGCCCAGTATGGCTGCCGCGTGGTGCACTGCATGAGCCCGGGGATCGCCGGGCTGATGCGCGC
>Ga0116226_10000619_pt1 | contig 30378 bp, 26 predicted proteins | sample S1TSphfallax_FD_89692 | JGI IMG/M metagenome (GOLD analysis project Ga0116226, IMG submission 89692) | Host-associated microbial communities from peat moss isolated from Minnesota, USA - S1T2_Fa - Sphagnum fallax MG | ecosystem: Host-associated > Plants > Peat moss > Unclassified | place: USA...
GCAACGGCCACACACATCGCTACAATACAAAACGCCCGATGAGGTTCATCGGGCGCCTTTTACTGATCTCTGAATGGCAAACCGGCTTGCATTCAGGTGTCAACTTATTTCAGGACGGGACACGATTCAGCTTATTGGAAAGCTTGAATCCCTGTTTGCGCGCGACCCAGAATCAACGCATGGATGTCGTGCGTACCTTCATAGGTGTTCACCACTTCCAGGTTGACCATATGGCGGATGATGCCAAATTCATCCGAGATGCCATTGCCGCCCAGCATATCGCGTGCGACACGGGCAATATCGAGTGATTTGCCGCAGGAATTGCGCTTCATGATCGACGTGATTTCGACTGCTGCCGTGCCTTCATCCTTCATGCGACCCAGACGCAGGCAGCCTTGCAAGCCCAGCGTGATTTCGGTCTGCATGTCAGCCAGCTTCTTTTGCACCAGCTGATTTGCCGCCAGCGGACGACCGAATTGTGTGCGATCGAGCACATACTGACGCGCCGTGTGCCAGCAGGATTCCGCTGCACCCAACGCACCCCAGGCGATGCCGTAACGGGCCGAATTCAGACAGGTGAACGGGCCTTTCAAACCGCGTACTTCCGGGAATGAGTTTTCTTCTGGGCAGAACACTTCATCCATCACGATTTCGCCAGTGATCGATGCACGCAAGCCGAACTTGCCGTGGATCGCCGGGGCGGACAAGCCCTTCATGCCTTTTTCCAGCACGAAACCGCGAATCGCACCTTCGTCATCCTTGGCCCAGACCACGAATACATCAGCGATAGGGGAGTTGGAAATCCACATCTTGCTGCCGGTCAGGCTATAGCCGCCTGCGACCTTCTTCGCGCGTGTCACCATTGAGCCCGGATCGGAGCCATGGTTCGGCTCTGTCAGGCCGAAGCAGCCTATCCATTCGCCGCGAGCCAGCTTAGGTAGATATTTTTGTCTTTGCGCTTCGGTGCCGAATTCATAGATCGGCACCATCACCAGCGACGACTGCACACTCATCATCGAGCGATAACCAGAATCGACACGCTCCACTTCACGTGCGATCAGGCCGTAGCTGACATAATTCAAGCCAGGGCCGCCGTATTGTTCTGGGATGGTTGGGCCTAGCAAACCCAGCTCGCCCATTTCGCGGAAAATCGTCGGATCGGTCTTTTCGTGACGGAAAGCTTCCAGAATGCGTGGCTGCAATTTGTCCTGGCAATACGCCTGTGCCGCGTCGCGCACCATGCGCTCTTCGTCGGTCAATTGCTGGTCGAGTAACAGTGGATCTTCCCAATGGAATTGGGCTTTGGTCTTCGTATGTGGTGCGTTCATGCCATCTTTTCCTGTGATGATGAGTGGACTACGAATATCAAAATACGGAACACGCTGCGTATTGTACTCCTGCTACCAGACCACTTAGAGACTGTCGCGAAATTACCATGGCGGTGTTGCAGCTCCTAGCCGTACTACGCGTACTGTCTTCGTCGCAACGCCTAGCCACGCTAATTTCGCGACAGTCTCTTAGCCAATTGGCCCGATCAACCTTCCACCGTGAAAAATCAGTGGCGCTTGCGCGCTGAACTCGCAGCGTTCAACCTCGCCGACGAAGATCACGTGATCACCTTCGGGATAGCGGCTGCGGTTATGGCACTCGAACCATGCTGATGCGCCTTTCAGCACCGGCAGGCCGGTATGGGACAGGGTGAAATCCACACCTTCGAAGCGGTTATCAAGGCGACGCGCAAAACGTTCTGCCAGCGGCGCTTGATCAGCGGCCAGCACGTTGATGACGTAATGCGAATTGCCGGTGAAAACAGGCAGGCTGTTCGCCGTTTGTGCGAGGCTCCACAACACCAGCGGCGGATCCAGCGACACCGAGTTGAACGAGCTCGCGGTCAAGCCGAGGAAGCTGCCGTCCTCCAAACGTGTGGTGATGATCGTGACGCCAGTGGCGAATTGCGACAAGGCTTTGCGAAAATGCTGAATGTCGAATTCAGGTGGCGTGCGGGGCTTTTGCATGTCAACTCCAATTTGCGCAAGCCGACATTATGCCAAAAAAGAAACGCGATGCCGCGAAAACCTCAGTCAGCAGGAACTTACTTGCGTGCAGCAATCGTTTGCGCCAGCATTTCCTTGCGCACCAGCGCCTTGAACGACTCCGGCATCCATGGGCGCGCCGCAACCAGGATACTGATCGGTGTCTTGTCCTCGAATGGTAGTTTCGTCTCGTCCTGATGCAACTGTGAAAATTCGCGTGCAATCTGCTTCAGGCGACTCAATACCGTGGAAATCGATTGTTTCGACAACATGACATTGACCAGTTGCATGGCTTCGTCTTCGCCATCGAATTCCGACGCCAGGAATTCACTATAGGCCAGTTCGCGGAAGTAGTTCTGGATTGGGCCGTTCGGTATCCAATGGAAAGTGCGCGATACCAGCAGCTTCGCGCGGTTATTCGGCAGCAGTTCCAAAAAGCCGATCTTGTCCAGGCGCGTCAGGCATTTGACCACTTCTGCTTCAGTCAGTTGATATACGCGGACGATATGCTCGACACTGATCAAGTTCAGCACCGACACCGCAACCACGAACATCTTGGTATTGCTGATGATCTCTTTTTCCTGATCGTAGGTCAGTTGTGAAATCAGTTGCGGATCGTCGTGCTGCGGACTGGCGATATCGTTGAAATCGATCCCTGCGGCATGCAAGACCTGGTCAAGCCGTTGCAGTGTGAAATTCTTTTGCGAGAACATGCGCTTTACGCTTGCTTCCGACATCTTGATACGTACCGCCAGATCGGCATAGGTGATGCCGCGCGCTTTCAGTTCGCGCTTCAGGGAGTCGACCAGCGTGGTAGCGTGCAGCATAGGGGTTTCCGTTCAGGTATCGGGATGGCTTTCATCATCTCTGCAGATGTATTGTAGCTATATTTGCAAAGATGCATGTTTCAAATGTCTGCGATGAGGCATCGCTTTGCTGATAGTTTGATGTCATTCTCCCCACGGACGACGCATCATACTTCAAAACCAACAATAGCCAGCGGAACGTATTGCCGTTCAGACTGTCTAAATTCACAATAGGACTGTCAGGAATATCGTCTTGACCCGACCAAATCAACGCGACAGTAACTATAAAGGGTAAGTATCGTGAGCAAGCAACTTGAAACCGCGACTTTGGGCGGAGGATGTTTTTGGTGCGTGGAAGCCGTGTACCAGCAACTCAATGGCGTGCAACTGGTGGAATCCGGTTATTGCGGCGGCAAGATGCCTGATCCGACCTATGAGCAGGTATGTAGCGGCACGACCGGCCATGCCGAGGTGGTGCGCGTACAGTTCGACCCTGCCGTTGTGAGTTACCGCGAAGTGCTGGAAATCTTCTTCACAATCCATGATCCGACTACATTGAACCGGCAAGGTAATGACGTCGGTACACAATACCGCTCCGTGATCTATTTCCATTCGCCGGAACAGCGCGAAACCGCGCAGCATGTGATCGCGGAAATGGCGAACGTGTGGGATGCGCCCATCGTCACGGAACTGACCGAAGCGCCGACCTTCTACAAGGCTGAAGACTATCACCAGAACTACTTCAACCAGCATCCGCTACAAGGGTATTGTGCCTTCGTAGTGGCGCCGAAGGTGGCGAAATTCCGTCAGACTTTCGCCGCCAAGCTGAATCCTTAAACGATATCAAGGCTGCAGGCGTGTGCGTTGCCACACGCCGTCTGCTTGCAGCGTATAGACGATGCGATCATGCAGGCGTGAAGGGCGTCCCTGCCAGAACTCGATGACATCAGGAATCAAGCGGAATCCGCCCCAGTTTTCAGGGCGTGGCGGATTCTCGCCGAATTGCGCTTCAACCTGCTTCACCTTTTCTTCCAGTGCTTCTCGGTTGGCGATAGGCTGGCTCTGTGCCGATGCATGCGCGCCGATGCGGCTGCCGACCGGGCGGCTGTGGAAGTAGGCATCACTATCGGCTGCCGACAGCTTCTCCACACGTCCTTCAATACGCACCTGCCGCTCCAACTCCTTCCAGAAGAACAGTAGCGCAGCATGTGGATGGCTCTGTAATTCCATTCCTTTACGGCTGTCGTAATTGGTGAACCACGTGAAGCCTTTCGCGCCGAAATCCTTGATCAACAGGATGCGGGACGACGGCCTGCCGTTTGCACCGACGGTAGATACGCTCATCGCATTGGCTTCCGGCACCTCTGCGCTCAAGGCTTCGTGGAACCATTTGGAAAACTGCTGGATCGGATCGGGATCGGTGTCGGTTTCCGTCAAGCTGGCCTGGCTGTAGTCGTTACGTAAGTGGGAAATAGTCATAGGTTCTTTAAATTCAATCTGTAATGCCACGCCGCTGCTTCATTGCGCAGCCCAGCAGGGACATTTGCTCTTCACTGAACAAGCGCTTTGCCATCGGCGCGATATGGCCTTCTTCCTTTTCCATATGTGCGCCGTATAGCGTCGAAAATTGCTGCACGTCGTCTGCGGATAGTGTCGCAGCCGACCCCGCAGCAATCTGCCGCAATTGCGTCGCGATTTTCTTCCACAATACATCCATCTGCTGATGCTCCTGCAGGATTTCCGGCAACAGGCGATCCAGTGTCTGCATATCGTCGCCAGCTGCAGTGCTTTGCAACATCGGCAACAAGTCTTCTTCCTCGTCGGCATGATGTTTGGGTGCAGCCTCATCAAAATACTTTAAAACTGCCGCCGCACCTTGTTTTGCATCAAGGTCTGCACCGAATTCTGCCAGATGCGGCAGCAATTTTTGCATTGTTGATAATTGCTTGCGGATTTTGTCGTGACAATGTTTCAAGACAGCGATGGGCTGGTCGAAATCCGGGGCCGATTGGAAGAGGGCGTTGGTCATTTTGTGCGCTGACATGTGAGCGAATTGGCAATTCTGTCCTCTTATTATGCCCAATAATCGTCCGTCCGTTAAAATAGCGGGATGATGACGATTAATTCCACTGCTTCTGCTGCTGCAACCGCTGCACCTTCCCACGATATCGATTTTGAACGGCGCTTCGGCGGCGTTGCGCGCCTGTATGGCGACGCCGCGCTGGCGCGCTTTCGCAATGCGCACGTTTGCGTGATTGGCGTTGGTGGGGTCGGCTCGTGGATCGTCGAAGCATTGGCCCGAAGTGCCATCGGCAAGATCACGATGATCGACCTTGACCATCTGGCCGAATCGAACGTGAATCGTCAACTCCACGCCTTGACCGATACGCTGGGGCAGGCGAAGGTCAACGCGCTGGCACAACGCATCGCGCAAATCAACCCGACCTGCGAAGTCACCGAGGTTGAAGACTTCATCGATGCCGACAATCTCGATGCGATGATCGGCTCGCGCGGCTTCGACTACGTCATTGATGCGATCGACAACGTGCGTGCCAAGGTCGCCTTGATTGCCTACTGTCGTGCGCATGGCATCAAGCTGGTCACGATAGGTGGCGCCGGTGGCCAGGTTGATCCAACCAAGATCGAGGTGCGCGATCTATGTCGTACCGAGCAGGAACCATTGCTGGCAAAAGTGCGCAAGCTGTTACGCCAGCAGCATCGTTTCCCCCGTGGCATCAAGAACAAATTCGGCATTGATGCCGTGTTCTCGACCGAACCGCTTCGTTTTCCTGAAGCCGAGGAGGCTTGCGAAATTGGTGACGTCGATAGCGGCACCGAACGTGCTGGCGTTACCGGCTTGAACTGCGCGGGCTTCGGCTCAGCAATGGTCGTCACCGCCGCCTTCGGGCTGGTGGCGGCGTCGCTGGTGTTGAACAAACTCGCTGCCGGGGCTAATACTCCACAGGTCGAGCCTGTGCAGCCGGATGCCGCACAGGTTGCTGCCTAGCCTGATATGCTAATTAGCCATCTACCTTCACCACGAGCTCGTTCTTCACGGCACGCACGCCATCGGTTTGGCGTGCAATATCTTCAGCCTTTTTCGAGTCGTACTTGGTGCTGACCTGACCGCTCAGCCAGACGACGCCCTTGTCGTCGGTATTGACGCGAATATCCGCCAGGCTCTTGAAATGTTCGGCCGCCAGCTTGGTCTTGATCGCTGCGGTGATAGCGGAATCCTTGACGAAGGTACCTGGATGCGAAGCATCGACGTCATCGGCAAAGACGCTACCAGCGGACAACAATGTACCTGCGGTAAAAATGATGGGATAGAGCAGATTGCGTTTCATGATCACTTCTCCTGGTTGATTAATTACCTCTGATCACGATGCGGTCGCTATATGAACCGATATCGCGTATGCGCGTTGGTCTATGCCTGCGCTTTTATAAATCAAGACTGACGCACGAAGCCATTCTCAATACGAACTTGCTGGCCGACGTGCAAATACGCGCCGTCATCCTGCGTGAACACCTGATAGCCCCCCTGGTTTAAGCGCACGCCAATTTGGTAGGTGCTATGCGCAGGAGCAACAGGGACGCCAGAAACGTTGGATGCGGCTACCGGTGGTGCTACGACCTGCACCAGTTGAATCGACTCGACCACGCCAAACGTTGCTGCAGGGGCCGTGACGATTGTGCTCGATACGACAGGTGCTGGTTCAGGTGAGTAGCTGCTGCAGCCACCAAGCAGAGAGGTGAGGGCGACAGCCGAACTGCAAAGCAAAATAGAACGTACGGTATTCATGGCAATCCCTTTCGTAGATTGTTTGTACCGGAAATGAAGCGAGGTCTGACCCTCGCGTGCGAGATAGCATCACCGACGTGATCGGCTCTCGCAGGCGGTGGAAAATTGCGCCCGTGATTTTGTATCTCTGGCAAATTGGACGTGTGTGTCAGCTTGTAAGTTCCGCAAAAATTTGCGGATGCTGATGTTGTGATCCGTAATTATTGGCTGTCGTTATTGATGTTTTCGTAGTGCAATCGACGATGATGAATAGCAAGTGAGTCGCTTTGGCTCGGTTGGATTGCTGCCTAAACGCCGATATCCTCGTTCCATAGCGTCGGCTGTGCAGCGATGAAGTTCCGCATCAATTGCACACAAGTGTGATCCTGCAATACATCGACATGCACGCCGTGTGCCCGCAGCACATCTTCATCGCCGACAAAAGTTTGATTTTCACCGATGATCACTTTCGGAATGCCATACAAACGAATGGCGCCGCTACACATTGGGCAAGGGGATAGCGTGGTGTAGATCACCGACTCTTGATAGACAGATGCCGTTTGCCGCCCGGCATTTTCCAGTGCATCCATTTCGCCGTGCAGTACCACGCTGCCTTGCTGTACACGGCGGTTATGGCCGCGCCCGATGATTACGCCGCGATGTACCAAAACGGAACCGATGGGAATGCCGCCTTCAGCCAAGCCTTTCTTTGCTTCGTCGATTGCTGCTTGCATGAATGCATCCATGTTGTCTCCGGTTAGCCTTGCTTGCGCGCGGCGAGCCAATTGGCGAATTGCTCTGCTGGCATCGGCTTGGCGACGAAATAGCCTTGTGCAAAATTGCAGCCGTATTCGCGCAGGCGTTGCAGTGATGCTTCTGTTTCCACGCCTTCTGCGATGACTTCCAGCTCCATCGTATGTGCCAGATCAATGGTGGAACGCACGATCTTCAAATCGTCGGCATCGTCGTCCATGTGCAGCACGAAGGATTTGTCGATCTTCAACTCCTCCACTGGCAGGCGCTTCAAATAGGACAATGACGAATAGCCAGTACCGAAGTCATCGATGGAAAGTCGCATACCGATATCGCGCAGGCGTTCCAGCGCCTGCAAACCTTGCGCCGGGTCTTCCATTGCAGCACTTTCGGTGACTTCAAGGCTCAGCCGTTCGCGTTTGATGCCATGCTTGTTAAGCAGTGTGTCGATGTAATCGGGAAAGCCCTGATCGCTCAAATCGCATGCCGACAGATTCACGCACAGACCGATGTTCATCTCTCGCCATGCAAGCAATTGCAGGCAGGTCTTTTCCAATACCCAGCGGCTGATCTGGCGGACAGCGCCAGTTTGTTCGGCAAACGGGATAAAGCTATCCGGCGGCACGATGCCACGTTGCGGATGCAGCCAGCGTACCAGCACTTCTGCACGCGTGACGACATTGGTTTGCAAATCCAGCTGTGGCTGGAAGTACAAGGTCAATTCGTCGTGTTCGATTGCGTGACGTAATTCGCTCAACAGCGACAGATTATCTTTCACTACCTGCGCATGACGTGAATCATAGGGAACCGGGCCATTGTTGGCACGTTTCGCAACATGCATCGCTTGTGCTGCACACAGTAGCAGGCGATCCGGCTCGTTGCCGTGCTCCGGCGAGAGGGCAATACCGATACTGGCTTCGACATCAACGGGTTGTCCGCCGACGTCAATTGGCTTTGCCATGGCGCTCAGGATCGTGTTGGCGACATCGATAGCTGCCGTCGCACTGCTCGGACATAGTAGGACACTAAACTCATCAGCCTGCAAGCGCGCCACCATGCTACCGGATTGCGTCACCACAGTTTGAATGCGCTTGCCGACTTCTTTCAGTAGCATGTCGCCAGCTTCATAGCCGAGAGCATCGTTGACGTTCTTGAAGCGGTTTAAATTGAGTGTCAATACAGCGATTTCGCGATTGCCGGGGGCGACTGCATTTAACACTTCGCTCAATTGCTGGTGAAAGCGCGTGCGATTCGGCAAGCCAGTGAGTGTATCGAAGTATGCCAACATGGTGATGCGTTTTTCGCGTGCATCAATGCCATAACGCATGCGATCCAGCGAATTCAATAGCGTCTTCAATTCACCTTCGCCGGTTTGTGGCAGGCTGGAATCTAGCTTTCCTTGCGCGATCTGATCGGCAAAGCCAACCGCACCGGAAAGTGGCTGCACGATGGAGCGCGTGATGGCGTAAGCGGACAAGGCTGCGATCAGGATAGCAACCACACCGAAGGAGATGATCAGTTTTTCTGCCAGTGCCCCCGCTTCGCCATTGGCGGCGATCTGCGCTTCCACGCGGCGGTTTTGCTGCGTGACCAGTTCATCGAGAAGACGATCCAGCAATTCCAGCTGCGGCACGGTTTTCTCGACCATTAATTTCTTTGCGCTAGGGACATCCAGCTCGATCTCATCGACCGTGGTATTGATACAGCGATCCAGCGCTTGTCGTGCGGCCATGACCTCGCTGAATACGTCCGGGTCTTTGCTGGCTCCTGTTGCGGCAGTTACATCGTGCAAGCCATTCAGCGATTCGGTTAGTTGCTGCTTTTTCTGATCGAGATTGGTATAGGCAGCGACGCGCGCATCGCGGTCGTCGAGGAAGAAGAGGGAATACAAGGCCGTTACCTGCGCCCGGGCAGCGAACTGGGCGCTTCGCGCCAACTGCGATTTGTGCAAGCCATCGCTGCGCAGAAACTCTGAACTGGCTTGCAGGCGGCTGATCTGCAGCAAGCTCAATAAGGCCACGCCTGCCAGAAAGATCAGCACGGTGGTAAAAGCGACCCCCAGTTTTCTTCCTACCGTCCAACTCCGCATAGGCGGCTCCTTTCGGTTTCGTCATCGATACGTCCATATTATTAATTGGTCGTATCGACACGATCAGACTTACAGGCAGTAGCAAAAGGTGCATGGCTGCATTGCAACTCCTAGCCATACATTTGTACTGTTTTCGTCGTGGCGTCTTGGCCTGCCCCTTTTGTTACTGCCTGTCGCGGGGAGGCGCTGACAAATCAATGACAAAATGCAACGCCATGATCAGTGAATTTGCTACCTGCTACCGGCAGAAATTCCCATTCATAGCCATTGTCTTTCAAATTCATCTTCAACACACCGTGCGTGGTTGCATTCGCCAGTTCGCTGTTGGCTTTGCGAAACAGGAAGGGGGTCAGGTAGGCGCCGCCAGTGCCGACGACGAATTCGCGGATGCCGTGGGCGATGTCTGCGGTGCCATCTGCGTCTTGCGGGGCGAAGCGTTCGTAGTCGTGATCGTGTCCGGTCAGCACGACGTCTGCATGCGCGGCCTGCAGCAATTGCCAGAATTCGCGCATGCTTTCGTTATTGCCATGGCCGCCGGAACTGAATAAGGGATGATGCCAATAGGCGAGCGTGCAACGTGCTTTCGACTGCGCCAAATCCTTTTTCAGCCACGCCAGTTCCGCTTCGCGCACAGCGCCGTGCAGGTTGCTGTTGATGGACAGCAGATGCCAGTTGCCAAGATCGAAGCTGTAATAAAAGCCGGGTGCCTGACCTGCGGCGGCCCCGAAGTAATCGCGATAACCCCCTGCTTCGGGCGTGTAGTACTCGTGATTGCCGGAAGCAGGGCGGGTGCGATCCTTGAAGCGGCCCCAGGTCGGTGCATAGCAATTGGTGAATTCTGCTGTGACGCCAACCGGGTAGGCGTTGTCGCCTATCGTCAGGATTTGCGCGGTGGCGTCGTTGGCAATCTGCGTATCGATCAGTGCAGCGGTCTTGGCTGCATCAGAGTGCGCAGCGGACTTCCTGCCGCATTCGGCGATATCGCCTGCGGCATAGATCGTGACGCCGGTTCCGGTCAGGCTGGCGACGTCGATGACAGGCGGGAAGGCATTGACAGGTTGAAACGACAGGCAGCCATACAGCGTGCAGCTTAAAGCGATGGTCGTTGCAGTCAATAAAGACTGTGTGCGTAGTTTGGGAGCATTTGCCATGATCGGCATCAAGAAAAATCCGGGATTGATATCGTCGATAGTGTGACGCAGCTTTCCGCTTTGTCAACGAGGATTATACGCAAGGGTTTATGCAGGGCAACCCATGTTGATAATAAAGTCATAAGCCATTTCCTGCGCATCCTCTCGATTATTGCTGAAAGTGGAATAGTAATTTGTCTTTAATGCACTTTATTGTTAACTGGAGGATGTTTAGACTGCATCAATACCAAATTGCATTGAAAGTCGGCATGGTTGAGTCCTTGCCTTCTGTTATTGACGGTATAAGCTTGACTAAGCAATTATTGATGTGGATAACATGACGGATACAGCAACTACCTTGTTTGACGCGAACCAATCTGTGATTGTCGATGGTATCGGACACTTGCTCGGGCGCGCGCGCAACATGCTGGCGAAGTCGCTCGATGCTGCATTGGCTGAGCATGACATCACGCATACGCAAGGCTCTATCCTGTCTTTGCTCTCCACCGGCAAGTACGTCACTGCTACCGATCTGGCACGGGAGTTGTATATCGATGCCGCATCGATGACACGCATGATCGACCGCCTGGAAAAGCGCAAGCTGACCGTGCGTCTGCCACGTGGCGACGACCGCCGTATCGTCAATCTGCGCCTGACTCCGGCTGGCCGCATTCTGGCTGAACGTCTGCCAGACATCTATTGCAGCGTCATGAATCGCAATTTCGCGGGATTTTCCAAAGAAGAAGTGGTGCAAATGCGTGGGCTGTTGAACCAGCTGCTCGTCAATTGCACCAATAGCGCCAATATTCACTCATCTGGCACCGGCACCAAGGTTTGACGCGCATTGTCATTGCGTCGTTGAGCAATTTTTAGAACGATTTTGACTGATTGTCACATACGATCATGAACTCACTTTATTCATCAGCGCCAAAAAAGGCATTGATCGCAGCTGGCGTCGCTGCCATGCTGTTGTCGGCCTGTGCGAACTACAAGGGCATAGGCAGTGACGCGCATCAGAACACGTCTGCCGACTATGCGACTTCCACCAGCCTGCCCGGCCAAAGTGGCAACTGGCCAGCAGAAACCTGGCCGACGGCAATAGGCGGTGCGCCTTTGCAGCAACTGGTTGACGAGGCGCTTGCCAACAACCCCAGCATGCAGATTGCCGCAGCACGCGTAGGTTCCGCACGGGCGATGATCGAAGGCGCGAAAGCGGAATCCAAGCCCATCGTCGGGGCCAGTTTTAGTGATACGTATGAGCGCTTCACTGAAAATGGCTTGATCCCGCCGCCATACGCAGGACAGTACTATCAAGATGGTTAACTGGCGCTGAGTTTTTCGTATGACTTCGATTTCTGGGGCAAGCATGCTGCCGATTTGCGCGCCGCGGTTTCTGGCGACAAGGCGGCGCAAGCCGAGCAATACAGCGCCCGTCTGATGTTGACTACAGCGATTGTGCGCTCCTGGGTGCAACTGGCACGCCAGTACGATCAACTCGATCTGGTCGAGCAGCAGCAGGAATTGCGCGCCAAGATCGACAACCTGACGCAATTACGCCTGAAAGCCGGTCTTGATACCCAATCGGACAAGCAAGCCAGTATATTGCAAACGGCACTGCTGCGTTCCGAACACGCGCAATGGCAAGAGTCGATTGCGCTGACGCGTAACCAGTTGGCAGCGTTGGTCGGCAAAGGCCCGGATCGTGGGTTGACAATTGCACGCCCCAGCTTGCCTGGCGATGCAGCGACGACCTTGCCGGATAACCTGCCATTGCAATTGATGGGCCGTCGCCCGGACATCGTTGCGGCACGTTGGCGCGTTGAGGCAGCGCAAGGTGGTATCGATGCGGCCAAGACCGACTTTTATCCGAACGTGAACCTGTCCGCTTTCATCGGACAGTCGGCACTCGGCATGCAATACCTGTTGAAGAGCAGCAGCCGTGTTGTCGGCGTTGAACCGGCGATCAGCATGCCGATCTTCGAGGGCGGTCGTTTGCGCGCTCAGTTGAAGGGCAAGGTAGCGCAATATGATGTTGCCGTTGCTACTTATAACCAAGCCTTGAACGACGCCTACCATGATGTCGCGGATCAGGTGCAATCGCTGCGCGTCAATACGACGCAGTTGGAGAACCAGCACGCAGCAACGCAGGCAGCTGTCAATTCGCTGAAGCTGGCGCAACAACGTGAACACGTCGGCACCGTCAACATGCTGCAGGTGTATGCAGCAGAGGCAACCTTGCTGTCGCAGCGTCGCATGGAACTCGATACCAAGGCACGTCGCGCCGATCTGAGTGTTGCTTTGATCAAGGCACTTGGTGGTGGTTTCGACGACGGCGCACAGCACCTAAATCAGACATCCCCGGAACAAGAACACTCAGCAGAACAACCTGCAGCATCTGCAACGCCTGCCAACTCATCCAATCAACCTGCTGAGAAATCTGCATCATGAACGCTACCAGCCCAACAACACCAGCCACACCAGTGACGCCTGCTCCTAGTGGCAAGCGTCGTACCTTGCTGATTGGCTTTACCGTCCTCCTGATAATCGCCTTGATTGGGTACGGCATCTACTGGTTTATTTTCTCCAGCCACTATGAGAGCACCGACGACGGCTACGTCGCGGGCAATATGGTGCAGGTGACACCACAAGTCGGCGGCACGGTGACGGCAATCAATGCCGATGATACTGATCTGGTGCAAGCGGGCAAACCGCTGATCGAACTGGATCGCGCTGACGCCAAGGTCGCATTGGATCAATCGGAAGCGCAACTGGCGCAAACCGTGCGTGAGGTGCGCACGCTGTTCGTCAACAACAATACGCTGACCGCCAACGTGAAGGCGCGTACCGATGAAGTGGATCGTGCGACCGCTGACTTGAAGCGTCGTCAGGAACTGGCTGGTACCGGTGCTGTATCGAAGGAAGAGGTTGATCACGCGAAGACTGCTGTACAAAGCGCACAAGCGGCCCTGGACGCAGCCAAGGAGCAACTGAATTCGAACCGTGTATTGACCGATCGTACTACGATTGCGAAGCATCCGAATGTGTTGCGCGCTGCTGCACAGGTGCAGGCTGCTTATCTGGCCTACAGCCGCACAACCTTGCCTGCACCGATTACCGGCTATGTCGCCAAGCGGTCGGTCCAGGTTGGTCAACGCATTGCCCCGGGAACACCATTGTTGTCCATCGTGCCGTTGAATGCATTGTGGGTTGACGCCAACTTCAAGGAAGTGCAGGTATCGCGCATGCGTATCGGCCAACCAGTCACCCTGCGTTCCGACATCTACGGTTCCGACGTGACTTATCACGGCAAGGTACTCGGCCTGTCCGCAGGTACTGGTGCGGCATTCGCGTTGCTGCCTGCGCAGAATGCCAGCGGTAACTGGATCAAGATCGTGCAGCGTGTTCCTGTGCGTATCGCGCTCGACCCGGCGGAACTGGAATCGCATCCACTGCGTGTCGGCCTGTCGATGCAGATCAAGGTTGATATTGCGGACGCCAGCGGTACTTCTCTGACCAGCAAGGAACCGGGCCGTACGCTGCCAGCTTACAAGACGACCGTGTTCGATAACGCCGGTCAAGAAGCTGATGCACTGATCGCTCGCATTATCGCCGAGAACAGCAACAAGAGTGCCGAAGGCGACAAGGAATAAGAGCCGTTCATCCTGACGGAATACGCATATGAGCGCTCCTAATTCTCAACCTCTGCAGCCATTGACAGGCAGTTCGCTCGTGCTCGGCACGCTGGCGCTGTCCTTGGCTGTGTTCATGAACGTGCTCGATTCGTCCATCGCGAACGTATCGATCCCCGCGATTTCCGGTGACCTCGGCGTATCGCCGCAGCAGGGTACGTGGGTCATTACCTCGTTCGCGGTGGCGAATGCGATCTCGGTGCCGCTGACTGGCTGGCTGACCATGCGCATCGGTCAGGTGCGCCTGTTCGTCAGTTCCATCCTGCTGTTCGTGATCTCCTCTTGGTTGTGCGGGATGGCACCGAACATTGGTATCCTGATCGCTGCACGTGTGCTGCAAGGTGCAGTGGCCGGGCCGATGATTCCATTGTCGCAAGCACTCCTGTTATCAAGTTATCCGCCTTCCAAGAGTGGGATGGCCTTGGCCTTCTGGGGCATGACGACGCTGGTCGCACCGATCATGGGGCCACTTCTTGGTGGCTGGATTTCCGATAATTACACCTGGCCGTGGATTTTTTATATCAATATTCCGATTGGTATCTTTGCTGCCTGGGCAACCTGGGGCATCTATCACAAGCGCGAATCGGCAGTGATCAAGAAACCTATCGACAAGGTGGGCCTGGGCTTGCTGGTGTTGTGGGTCGGCTCGCTGCAATTGATGCTGGATAAGGGCAAGGAACTGGATTGGTTCAATTCCATCGAGATCGTTGTCCTGGCTGGCCTGGCTATCGTCGGCTTCATCTACTTCGTGATCTGGGAATTGGGTGACGCGCATCCGGTGGTGGATCTGTCCTTGTTCAAAGGCCGTAACTTCAGCGGCGGCGTGGTGGCTATCTCGATTGCGTATGGTTTGTTTTTCGGTAGCCTCGTGATCCTGCCGCTGTGGCTACAAACGCAATTGGGTTATACCGCAACGGAAGCGGGTAAGGTGATGGCGCCGGTCGGTATCCTCGCGGTGATCCTGTCACCAGTGGTCGGTAAGTTGTTGCCAAAGATCGACGCTCGTTTTGTAGCGACGATGGCCTTCATCATTTTTGCCGTGGTGTTCTATCTGCGTTCGCGTTTCACCGTCGATGTCGATGCGTTTTCGCTGATGGTGCCGACTGTGATCCAAGGTGCAGCCATGGCGATGTTTTTCATACCGCTGACCTCGATCATCCTGTCCGGGCAAAAACCGGAAAAGATTCCTGCGGCAGCGGGCTTGTCGAACTTCGCCCGTATCATGTGCGGTGGTATCGGTACGTCGGTGGTTTCGACAATCTGGGAAAACCGCACCACGCTGCATCACGCGCAATTGGCTGAACATACCGGCGTGGTCAATCCGACATTCGGACAGGCTGTGCAAAATCTCGGTGGTATCGGTATCCCGGAGCCGGGTGCATGGGCAGTGATCAATCGTACGATGGATGTGCAGGCTGCGACGTCATCGGCGACCGATATCTTCTGGATTTCGTCGGTGCTGTTCCTGAGCCTGATTGCGTTGGTGTGGATGACCAAGCCGTCGAAGTCGGCTGCCCCAGTGGATGCTGGTGGCGCACATTAAACTATAGTACCTATCTGGTCGCGGTCAATCGGCTGCGACCAGAATATTGCAGCGTATCTTCTCCACCAACACGGCGTCTGCCGAACCGCGCCACCAGCGCATTGCCAATGGTTTCTGGCGTGAGTGGCCGACAATCACCAGTTCAATCCCCAGTTTCTCCACCAGATCGGTGATGACATTGACTGGCTCGCCTGCTTGCAGGTGATCGATTACTTTCAACCCGGCATTCGCCAGGATCGCATGACTGGATGCGAGTTCATTATCGATCTTGTATTTTTCGGCAGCGAGCAGCGCTTCACATACGTGTTCGCCAGCCATCAGGTAGGTGCCGACGTTGATCACGCCGAGCAAATGGATTTCCGCATCAGGACCGGGCGCAAGCCGTACACAGGCATGCAGAGCCGAGCGACTCTCCGGCAGTTCATTGTAGGCAACGAGTATCTTTTGAAACATGGCGTGCTCCTTAGCCGGTGCTGGCGCAAAAATCGTCTCCTGTGATTGCATTATGCAAGAGCTTATTGCAACAATCCAGAGGAAAAGATGCTGGCCCGCAATAAGAGGTGCTAACAAAATGTGCATGGCAGTGTTGCTACTCCTTGCCGTACAGTCGTACTGTCTTCGTCGCAGCGCCTTGCCCTGCGCATTTTGTTAGCACCTTAAGAGCAGGATGTGGGTTACCGCAGATGTGGTTGCTTGATACCGGTCGTAAAAGACTGGGAAACATTCACCATGTGAATATCGGCTATTCCCAGAATAAAGTATCTGAATGTCATGCAGTACAGTATCTTTGTTTTGTCTCCTCCAATCTTCTTTATGAAAATTGGAACTCGCCCGCTAACCATTAGGTTAGCGGGCATTTTTCTGGGTGCTGTTTTAAATCGGCAGTGCTTCCTGGATATCCCCTTATATGTCATTGATCAGGTGCTGCAAGATTGATCGTGCCCTCGACATTTTCCAAAAAGCTGCGTTGCTCGTGCAAGATGAAGCGTTTCTCTTGCGCCATTGCAAAATTGTCCTGCCCTTCAGGATCAGCCTTCAAACGCTTGCGATAGCTCTCATAAGCGGCGAGGCTTTCGAATGCGATCAAACCCCAGGCAATATCATTCGTCCCCTCATGCGGTAGAAAATAGCCGAGCAAATGACCTCCACAACGTGGGATGATACGTCCCCAGTTTTCTGCATATTCCCTGAATGCGTCGCGTTGGAATGGGTCGATTTCATAGCGGATGAAGCAGGTAATGGTCATGTTGGCCTCCATTGGATAGGTAAGGCCATACGGTAGCAGATTGCAAAATGACAATGCTTCGATTAACATCGAAGTGTGGCTTGTAACCTATCAAGCTTTTTATTGGCAGCAAATTAACAGCGGCAAATATGGGTCGCAAAGAAGAAATATCAGGGGATGGAATGGTTAAGGGGAAGTTGGCACAGGCGGTTTGCCTGGGCTTGATGGCAGGTAGTATGTCTTCGTTCGCAGCACCTGCAACGGCAGTCAAAAATGCGACGGATGGTGGGTATTTCGGGCTGTTTCCGGCGAATAACTTCTTGGAGACGAATGGCAGTTGTACCGATTGCGTCAGCTTGAAGCAAGGTCTGTGGTACTTCCGTGACGACGTGGTGGCCTTGCCCAAGCCTGTCTTTCCGATTGCCGGATTCTCGAAAACCGCGCGTCAGGATGCGGATGTGCGCGAATGGTATCAAAGCTCCGCAGCGAAGCAGCTCGATTATCCTGCGCTGATCTGGCTGGGTTCGCCCAACGTGATTGACTCGGTCACCATGACTGCCGATGGCAAGCAGATCAAGACTGCCGATGGCGACCTCATGAACCTGCAACTGGTGTCTAAGATCGCCACCAACCGCTCCTTTTACGATGCCAGCAGCCTGGAATATTTCAAGTCGCGTCCATTGAAGCTGCGTGGTGTCTACATGCCAAATGGTCCGCAACCCACCTTCGTTGCCCGTACCGTCTGGCCGAAGGATTTTGCAATCGACCAAAGCAAATTGACTGACGCCCCATTGGCGGGCAAGGAGTCGCTGGTATCTTTCGTGCAGGCAGATGACGGCGGTGCGAAGGATCAATTCTCGACGCGTCTCTTGTGGGAGCGTCACCCAGGGCAGGTACGCAATTGGCAGGACAAGGCTGTGCTCGGCATCATGTTGAACGGTGGTCAGGGCGACGACGATGAATCGCTCGGCGGCCATTTTGCTGTTGCGACCGGTAGGTATCAACAGAACGGCGACTGGTCGGACTGGATGGTGAACAGCTTTTACAATCTTGACTCGTTCAGCGAGAAAGGCATTACCGCCTCGATGACGCCGATGGATAATTACCTGATGGATTTGAACAGCGGGCAGCAATACTATCGCCCGTCTTACATGCTGGTCGCCGTGCTGAACGATGCACGCACAGTGCAGGCGTATCAGGGTGGGATCGAGCGTACCTACAATCACTTCTATCGTCACGACTTCACGTATCAGCATGCTTCTGCCAATTGCGCCGGGATCAGCATGGACGTGTTTGAAGACCTTGGCTGGCATATCCCAGAACGTGGCCCGACAGGGCATCTGAAAGCAATCGGCGCCTACGGTTATCTCGCGGTGAAGGACAAGAGCCTGGCTAGTGGCCGCAAGATTTACGATTACCTGAGCGAAGAGCAAACACGCCTGTTGCCTGCGGTAGCCTTTGATGCGGCAGGGCAGGATTTGATCGATCTCGTGCAAAAGAAGTCCGACCGCAGCCTGACCTCATACGAGCAGCAATTGCGTGACGATGTCGAAGCGCTGGTGTTGGTGCGCATTCCGCAAGTGCCATCGAGCCGCGTTCTTGGCGCCAATCCGGTATTCTCGTTCGATGAGTACATGAAGCGTACGCCTGCTGATCATTCTAAGTGGAAGATCGTGCCAGTTGATCCACGTCCATTCCCGCGTGAATTGCGTGATGGATTGGCGCTGGAAGAACCAATGAAGTCATCGGTGCCAGGGCCGATTGCAGCGATCATCACGATTCTGGTGCTGGGTGTCGGTTACATGATGCGCAAACGCTTGCAAAAACGGCCATAAAATACTGCGAAATTACCATTCGCATGTGGCTAAATTGATGCAATTACGATCTCTCTGTTGTTAATTTGCAATAATTAACAGTTATATATCCACTTGTTAGATACACTACAGGCATAAACACCCCAATTTAGCCTCAATTCGCAGGATGGGGTTTTGCCTGTGGGATGGTAAAGTTGATACAAAGGAATCGCGAAAAGTATAGAACTTGGGCAAGACTTGCTGGTCTTACCAATATTCTTGGCACTTCGCCAACGCATTTTCTGACTTCCAATTGGACCAAGCCAATATGGAATTAGTGGGACGACAGGCAGATCAAAAGCGCGACGTGTGTGCATACACCCGGACGCCCTTCGCACAGCGTACGGTACAGCTGGTGCAGGCAGGCTTACGGCTATCGGTTTTGGCGGTCGGCCTGATCTATGGCAGCTCTGCAAGTGCCATTGGTCTTGGCACCTTGCACGTCAAATCCGCATTGAGCCATCCGCTGCAGGCGCAGCTTGACCTGATTTCCCCCACCGATGCCGACCTCGAGTCAAAATGCTACCGCGTCACGATCAATTCGCTCGACGGTGCGCAACTGGCCAAGGTTGCAGTGGAAGTCAAGGCAGATGGTCCCACTCCTGCGCTGATATTATCGACCACGCAAAGCATCGATGAACCGGCATTTGCGTTGAGCGTTGTCTATAGTTGCAGTTCGTCCAGCCATCGCGATTATCAAGTCTTGCTTGACTTGGCCCCGGCGACACCCGTTGTCGAGGTGCCGCGTTCGGCAACCACCACCTCTGCGCCAAGCGCGCCGGTTAAACAATCGTCGGATGGCACGCCACAATTTACGGTCGATACGAATCTCCCCAATCCCGACGCGCCGGTGAAGAAAAGCCGCCGCCATCACAACGCCAGTAGCAATAACACTGAAGTCGTGCCGAGCACTGCATATAACGCGGCCCCACCGTTGGCGAGTAATGAGTCCACCGAACTGCGTCACAAGAAGCAAGGCACGAAGAAATTCCGCAACGTGTTAAGGCTTAGTGACGATGACAACGTTGACACTAGTTTGGACGACAACGAAGGCATGCATTTGCGCGTGAGTCGTGGCTTGTTCGGTTCGAACGCTGCGGAGCCTCCGACACAATCTGCTACCCCAGTCGTAGCGACTCCTGCTGCAACGCCGTCTGCACTAGGCGCCAATGATCAGTCTGCACAACCTGCTGCACCGGTTGCTGCGCCTGCCATCGATCCGAACTTGCAGATATTGCAGGCGAAGATACGCTTGCTCGAAGCGCAGACGGAAGAGTTGCGCAAACTGAACGCCATCCAGCAAGCCAAGTTGGATGCTGCGCAGGTAGCCAAGAGCGATAGAAGCCAGTTGTTGTCGCTGTACTTCCTGCTGTTTTTGAGCTTCATCGCCATCGTTTGGTTGGTGTGGCGTATGCGTCAGATCGAGTCGGACATCACGGACAGCCAATGGCATCACATCGTGCCAGAGACGCATGGAGAAGAGCCATCGTCGCCAGCTAATGTGCAAACGCGTGTGGCGCAAAACGACGATGATGATTCTTTCCTCGATGAGCCGCGCAAGCCTGATGTCACTAACGTGAAGCCCTTGAAGCCGCAGCCCAAGCTGGTTGCGGTTGATAGAATGGATATGCCTTTCGATGGCGACGACGATACAGAGCCGGTTGCGCCAGCGTTGATGACGAATGAACCTCGTCCGAAGAGCGATGGCACCGGCCATGAATATAAATTCAATGCCCCGGCCAAGGCAGCACTGCCTGACGCCGAGGAAATTCTCGATGAAATCCAGCAAGCCGAATTCTGGATGGAGATGCATCAGCCCGAGCGTGCCATTGAAATCCTCGAATCGAACTGGGGCGGCGACCGCCCGACTTCGCCATTGCCATGGCTCTACCTGCTGGATTTGTACCGGCAGGTGAATGACCGCGACAAGTATGAGGATTTGACCGCGCGTTTCGAGCACATCTTCAACGGCAAGGTCGGTCGCTGGGACGATAAGGGTGAGCTGGACGCTGCGCGTAACCTGGAAGACTTCCCTGCGGTTCTGAACAAGATCATCCAATTGTGGCCCACGCCGGATATCGTGCCCTATATGGAAAACCTGCTGATTGATGACCGCGACGGTCGTCGCCAAGGATTTGAGCTATCCGCCTACCGTGACATCCTGTTCCTCACCAATATTGCTTATGCGGTGCAGGGTGAGGGTGAGTCCAAGGCCGCACATACGGCGCCGGAATGGTCACTGTTGAACTGAAATCAATAGCGATTCTTATCTGGTGTGGCAAATCTGGATCACAACAACATCTGCTGTCGTAATCTCCCCATTTGCATTCTCAGCTTGCGCAAAAAGGCGTAGGCTAGAGTGCGTTTTATCAGATTAGCCTTCCCGCTGCCTCAGTGTTGTTTTCAAAAAGATAATACTCATATGTCTCGTTTGCTTGGCGACATATGGTGCAATCTAGCAACTATTTGGGTTTTTAAATTGTTTGATTAAAAATCGAAAAATTTTCTACTGATTTTTCATTTTTGAAAATTTATGAAGTACTTTCTTCGTAATTTGAATAATTTTAATGCCTGATTGAACACATAAACAATCTCTTGCGTTCTACAATCCCGGGTTCGACATACTGCGATTTGTGCGACTTGGGTATACGGAAAGCAAGGCGAAAAATGCATTCCTTCGCACGTATCAATGCTTAATTGAGTATTAATAAATCAGTATCCTCACGCAGTATTAATGCGCAGTATTAATGATTAATCAAGGAGATCGACACATGACTACAACTCGCTACACCCAAGATCACGAATGGTTGCGCATCGAAGCCGATGGCCTGGTTACCGTTGGCATCACCGACTTTGCACAAAGCCAACTTGGCGATCTGGTGTTCATCCAATTGCCAGAAGTCGGTGCCAATCTGGGCAAGGGCGACGAAGCTGCCGTGATCGAGTCGGTCAAGACTGCTGGCGAAATCAACATGCCAGTCGCAGGCAACGTCGTTGAAGTCAACGCGGTTCTGGCTGACGAGCCAGGCACGGTCAATGAAGACCCGCAAGGCGAAGGCTGGTTCTTCAGGGCAAAAGTGGAAGATGTGGCAGCCATCAATGCATTGATGGACGAAGCAGCTTACAAGGCGTACATCGCCGACTTGGGTTGATGCCAATAGGCACGTAATGACGGCCTTGGTAGATACCAAGGCCAGGCAGGATTTGAATTTCGATAGTTTGCAACGGGAGTTACCATGATTCAGAAACGGTCTGCTTTGGCCGAATTGGAGCAACACACGGATTTTATCGACCGCCATATCGGCCCGGGTGAAGCTGACAAGAAGGCGATGCTGGCGCAGCTTGGCTACAGCGATATCGACACCTTCATCAAGAAGGTCGTGCCAGCCAGCATTATGACGAACCAGCCGTTGGCTCTCGGCGCGGCGCGCAGCGAGCCGGAAGTGCTGGCAACGCTACGCAAGATCGCATCGAAGAATCAGGTATTCACATCCTACATCGGTATGGGTTACTACAACACCCACACGCCGACAGTCATCCTGCGTAACCTGCTGGAAAATCCAGCGTGGTACACCGCGTACACGCCATATCAGCCGGAAATCTCGCAAGGTCGTCTGGAAGCGCTGTTGAACTTCCAGACCATGGTATCGGATTTGACAGGCATGGAAATCGCGAATGCGTCGCTGTTGGATGAAGCGACTGCAGCTGCTGAGGCGATGACCTTCTGCCAGCGCGTCTCGAAGAGCAAGAGCACCACCTTCTTCGTATCGCAAGACTGCTTCCCGCAAACAATCGACGTCGTACGAACACGTGCTGAACCAATCGGCATCAACGTCGTCGTCGGCGACCATCGCACAGCGTTGGACGATCTCGACTGCTTCGGCGTGTTGTTGCAATATCCGGCCCTCGATGGCGATGTGCACGACTACGCTGACTTGGTCGCCAAGGCACACGCGAAGAATGCATTGGTCGTCGTTGCAGCAGACTTGCTGGCATTGACGATGCTGAAACCACCGGGTGAATTCGGCGCCGACGTTGCTGTTGGTTCCGCGCAGCGCTTCGGTGTGCCGCTCGGTTACGGTGGCCCACATGCTGCCTACTTCGCAACCAAGGATGCGAACAAGCGCGTAATGCCTGGTCGCGTTGTCGGTGTTTCTATCGACAGCCACGGCAACCCGGCATATCGCTTGGCATTGCAAACACGTGAACAACATATCCGCCGTGAAAAGGCGACCAGTAACGTCTGTACCGCGCAAGTGTTGTTGGCCAATATCGCCAGCATGTACGCGGTCTATCACGGCCCGGCTGGCTTGAAGACCATCGCACAGCGCGTGCATCGTCTGGCTGCAACATTGGCTGAAGGCTTGCGTCGCCTGGACTTCCCGGTCAAGAACACCTATTTCTTCGACACGCTGACCGTTGCAACCGGCAACCATACACAGCAAATCCACGCTGCTGCACACGCTGCTGGCGTCAACCTGCGTATCGTCGATGGCGATGCCGTCGGTATCTCGCTTGATGAAACCACGACCAGCGCGCACATCGAAGCGTTGTGGTCGGTATTCGCTGGCAGCACCAAGACCCTGCCGGTCTTCGCAGACATCGAAGCAACGATTGGCGATTACCTGCCAACTGCATTGCTGCGTACCAGCGCTTACCTGACACACCCGGTGTTCAACCGCCATCACTCCGAAACACAGATGCTGCGCTACCTGCGCTATCTGTCGGACAAGGACTTGGCCCTGGATCGCACCATGATCCCGCTCGGTTCCTGCACGATGAAGTTGAACTCGACCACCGAAATGATTCCAGTGACCTGGAAGGAATTCGGCGGCATCCACCCATTCGCGCCGTTGGATCAGGCACAAGGCTATCACCAACTGATCGATGAACTGGAGCAGATGCTGGTTGCCTGCACCGGTTACGACGCCGTATCGCTGCAACCGAACGCCGGTTCGCAAGGTGAATACGCTGGCTTGCTGGCGATCCGTGCTTACCACCAAAGCCGTGGCGAAGGTCATCGCAACATCTGCCTGATCCCAAGCTCCGCGCACGGCACTAACCCTGCGACGGCGCACATGGCAGGCATGCAGGTCGTCGTCACCAAGTGCGACGACAACGGTAACGTCGATGTTGCCGACCTGAAGGCAAAGGCAGAAGAACACTCGAAGAATCTGGCTGCATTGATGGTGACTTACCCATCGACGCATGGTGTGTTTGAGGAAGCGATCCGCGAAATCTGCGACATCGTCCATCAACACGGCGGTCAGGTATATATCGACGGTGCGAACATGAACGCGATGGTCGGCCTGTGCGCGCCGGGCAAGTTTGGCGGCGACGTATCGCACCTTAACCTGCACAAGACATTCTGTATTCCACACGGTGGCGGCGGCCCAGGTGTTGGCCCGATTGGCGTCAAGTCCCATCTGGCTCCGTTCCTGCCAGGACATCGTATGCTGGACAAGTCGTTCGCACCGGTCACCGCAGCACCATGGGGCAGCGCGAGCATTCTGCCGATCAGCTGGACTTACATCGCGCTGATGGGCCGTGACGGCTTGAAGCACGCCAGTGAAATGGCGATCCTGAACGCGAACTACATCGCGAATCGTCTGGCGCCGCATTACCCGATCCTGTACTCGGGCGAAGGCGGTCTGGTCGCACACGAATGTATCGTCGATCTGCGTCCAATCAAGGAGGCAACCGACATCACCGTAGAAGACGTTGCCAAGCGCTTGATGGACTTTGGCTTCCACGCGCCAACGATGTCGTTCCCGGTTCCAGGCACATTGATGATCGAGCCGACCGAGAGTGAATCGAAGGAAGAGCTGGATCGCTTCTGCGATGCGATGATTGCAATCCGCGACGAAATCCGTGCCGTCGAAGCTGGCACCATCAAGGCGGAAGACACCGCATTGCGTCATGCGCCACATACGTCGATGGATATCGCCGGTGCATGGGATCGCGTCTATTCGCGTGAACAGGCTGTGTTCCCGGTTAAGTCGTTGAAGCAGGGCGGCAAGTACTGGCCACCAGTCGGTCGCGTTGATAACGTGTACGGCGACCGTAATGTAGTCTGTTCTTGCCCGCCAATGAGCGATTACGAGTAAGGCCACCAATATAAATCTACTGCGCAACCCAATCTCGTGTCTGCGATGCTCACCGTACAAACCGTACGGCTGCGCTTCTCGAAACGATATCGGGTCGCTCGCTACGATTTCTAGAGGTGCCCTAACCGGTAGGACAACATAATCGGCGCGGGCTACCCGCTCGCGCCTACAACGGCTGTAGCAACGGCAGGGACTTCTGCAACCTGCTGCAGTCGCCAGGAGCGAAGCAAATGGCAATTAGTGTGTTTGAATTGTTCAAGATCGGCATCGGCCCATCCAGCTCGCATACGGTCGGCCCGATGCGTGCGGCGCTGACTTTCGCTACACGCTTGAAAGAGCAGGGCTTGCTGGAGCGCACGGCGTCGGTCAAGTCGGAACTGTATGGCTCGCTTGGTGCCACTGGTAAAGGCCACGGTAGCGACAAGGCTGTGCTGCTTGGCTTGCAAGGCGATGCACCCGATCTGGTCGATACCTCGACCGTCGAAGCAAAGCTGGCTGCAATACGCGGCAACAAGTGTTTGAATCTGTTGGGCGAGAAAGAAATCACCTTCATCGAGAGTGAACACCTGCTGATGTACAAGCGGCAGTCCTTGCCGTATCACCCGAACGGTATGCGCTTCACCGCGTATGACGCCGACGGCGCAGAGTTATATGCGAAGGTGTATTACTCGGTCGGTGGTGGCTTCGTCGTCAATGAGGACGCGGCAGGCAAGGATCGTATCGTGCCAGATACGACGCCATTGCGCTATCCATTCAAGAGCGGTGCCGAATTGCTGCGTATCTGCAAGGAACACAAGCTGTCGTTCTCGCAGGTAATGCTGGAGAACGAAGCAGCGTGGCGTCCAGAAGCGGAAACGCGTGCAGGTTTGCTCAACATCTGGAAGGTGATGCAGGATTGCGTGAAGGCAGGATGTCATGCAGAAGGCATTTTGCCCGGCGGTTTGAAGGTGCGTCGCCGTGCTGCGGAAATGTATCGCAATCTGTCCAGCCAGCCTGAGATGAGTTTGCGCGATCCGTTGACGACCATTGACTGGGTCAACCTGTACGCATTGGCTGTCAATGAAGAAAACGCCGCAGGTGGTCGTGTGGTGACTGCACCGACCAATGGCGCAGCAGGCATCATCCCTGCGGTGCTGCACTACTATCATCGCTTCATCAGCGGTGCGAACGATGACGGTGTCGTGCGCTTCCTGTTGTGTGCAGCAGCTATCGGTGTCCTGTACAAGGAAAACGCATCGATTTCCGGTGCCGAAGTTGGTTGCCAAGGCGAAGTCGGTGTCGCGTGTTCGATGGCAGCAGGTGCATTGACTGAGGTTATGGGTGGCACGCCCGAGCAAGTGGAAAACGCTGCGGAAATCGGCATGGAACACAATCTCGGCCTGACTTGCGATCCTATCGGCGGGTTGGTGCAGGTACCTTGCATTGAACGTAATGCGATGGGTTCGATCAAGGCGATCAATGCCTCGCGCATGGCTATGCGTGGTGATGGCAATCACTACGTATCGTTGGACAAGGTCATCAAGACCATGCGTGAAACTGGCGCGGACATGAAGATCAAGTACAAGGAAACGGCGCGTGGCGGGTTAGCCGTCAACGTTATTGAGTGCTAAAACCCGCTTATGATCCTACTGCGCGGCCCTGATTTGCCGCCAAACAGTGCTCAAAATCCTCATGTACTTCAGTACATTCCGGTTTTTCCGCGCTGTTTGACGACAACTGAGGGCCGCTCGCTACGGATCATAAACGGGTTTGAAACTGCGATCGGGCTACGAACAATTTAATATTAGGAAAAATTATGGACAACACCGAACTGAAGATCACGCCGCTGTTTAACCTGCACAAGGAACTGGGCGCGAAGATGGTGCCGTTCGCTGGCTATTCGATGCCGGTGCAATACCCGATGGGTGTGTTGAAGGAACATAACCATACGCGTGCGCAAGCTGGCTTGTTCGACGTGTCGCACATGGGCCAGGTACGCTTGTCCGGCCCGAACGCAGCGAAGGCGTTCGAGACACTGGTCCCGGTCGATATCATTGATCTGCCACTGAACACCCAGCGTTACGCCGTGTTCACCAACGAACAAGGCGGCATTCTTGACGATTTGATGGTGTCCAATGGCGGCGATCATCTGTTCGTCGTCGTCAATGCAGCATGCAAAGAGCAAGATGTGGCCCATATGCGTAAGCAATTGAGCGGTCAATGCGAAATCGAAGTCCTGGATGACCGCGCATTGCTGGCCTTGCAAGGCCCAGCTGCTGTTACCGTAATGTCGCGCCTGGCTCCAGAAACCGCGAAGATGATTTTCATGGATTCCGGCAAGGTTACGCTGGTTGGCGTCGAATGCTATATCAGCCGTTCCGGTTACACCGGCGAAGACGGTTATGAAATCTCTGTGCCTAATGCAAAGGCTGAAGAACTGGCGCGTCTGCTGTTGGCGCAACCTGAAGTTGCTCCGATTGGCTTGGGTGCGCGTGATTCGCTGCGCCTGGAAGCAGGCTTGTGCCTGTATGGTCATGATATGGATACGACGATTTCGCCAGTCGAAGCCAGTCTCGCGTGGGCATTGTCGAAGCCACGTCGCGCCGATGGCGCTCGTCCAGGTGGTTATCCAGGCGCGGATGTGATCCTGCGTCAGTTGGCTGAAGGCGTGTCGAAAAAGCGCGTCGGCTTGGCAGTCAAGGATAAGATGCCAGTGCGCGAAGGTGCGGAACTGGTCGATGCAAACGGTAAGGTGATCGGCAAGGTTACCAGCGGCGGCTTTGGCCCAACAGTCAATGCACCAGTTGCAATGGGCTATGTCGAAACCGAATTCGCCAAGGTCGGTACTGCCTTGTTTGCTATCGTACGTGGCAAGCAAGTTGCAGTTGAAGTGGCGAAGACCCCATTCACGCCACAGCGTTACTATCGCGGTTAAATATGACAGACATCAAGCAAGAGAGCGCAGTTGCACGTCCGGTGCAAGCCGGTGAAAAGCTGCGCGGCGCGGACAAGATGGCGCGCATCCCGATCAAGATTGTACCGACCGAGCGTGCACAAATGCTGCGCAAACCATCGTGGATACGTGCTGAGTTTACCGGCACCAAGGAAGTTGCGCGCCTGAAGTCCATCTTGCGTGAGAACAAGCTGCACACCGTTTGCGAAGAAGCGAATTGCCCGAACATCGGCGAATGCTTCAAGGGCGGCACGGCGACCTTCATGATCATGGGTGACATCTGCACGCGTCGTTGCCCATTTTGCGATGTCGGTCATGGTCGCCCGAATCCGCTGGATGTGGATGAACCGAAGAATCTCGCCAACACGATTCACGCGATGAGTTTGAAGTACGTGGTCATCACATCAGTGGATCGCGACGATCTGCGTGACGGCGGCGCAGGTCACTTCGTCGATTGCATCCGCGAAACGCGCGAGCGCAGCCCTGGTATCACGATCGAAGTGCTGACACCGGACTTCCGTGGTCGCATGGATGTGGCGCTGGAGATTCTCGATCAGGCACCACCAGATGTATTCAATCACAATCTGGAAACCATCCCACGCCTGTACAAGCAGGCGCGCCCAGGTGCCGATTATGCACACTCGCTGCTGTTGCTGAAGCAATTCAAGGCACGTCATCCAAACGTACCAACCAAGTCCGGTTTGATGCTGGGTTTGGGCGAAACGTTGGAAGAGGTCGAAGAAGTGATGCGCGACATGCGCGAGCACAACATCGACATGCTGACGTTGGGCCAGTACCTGCAACCTAGCGTGCACCACCTCCCGGTACAACGTTATGTGACGCCGGAAGAGTTCGACATGTTACGCGTCAAAGGCGAGGCAATGGGCTTTACGCACGTTGCATCTGGCCCGATGGTACGCTCGTCGTATCACGCCGATTTGCAGGCCAAAGAGGCGCTGACAGCTTCTTAAGTACTGCCAGCAGCCTTTCAGACTTGATATTCGCTGACGATATCGAGCAGTGGTCCCAGGTGGTTTTCGTAATGCTTCCAACGTGCTACGGAAGTCTTATAGATTGGTTTGCGCACCTGGGCCAAACTTGCTGTTTTGACGCGCCGCGTATTGCGGTGGAAGTCCAGACAGCTATCGTCCCACGGCAAACCGAGATAATCGAGCAGGCGACGCGCCTGTTCTTCGGTATTCGCCACCATGTTTTCATAGCGTAGATCAAGGATGGTGCCTTCTGGCAGCACGTCATGCCAGTGACGCATCAGCTTGATGTAGCGTGCGTAATAGCGACCCAGCGTGCCAAGATCATAGGCAAAGCGCACATTCCCCTTGTTGAACAAACGTGAGTAGCAGGAGAAGCAGGAATCCATCGGATCGCGCATGGCGTGGATGATCTTTGCCTCGGGCAGCATCAGGTGAATCATGCCGAGGTAGAAGAAGTTTGATGGCATCTTGTCGGTGATGCGTGTTGCGTCCGGCGCGTTGTGCCAAATGCGCTCGGTATATTGCTCGCCGAGGCGGCGAAAATCCTCGCTGGAGAAAGCGGATACGGCGTTCGGGTATTGCTTGTAATCGGCTTCAGGCATCGCGCCGATTACCACTTCATTCATGTCCTTCAACTCGCCTGCACCGAACACACCGGGATGTGTTGATAATATCTGCTCCAGCAATGTAGTGCCCGAGCGTGGCATGCCGACGATGAAGATCGGCGCTTTGCCGGAATGTGTCGGCTTCGGGCGTGCAGCAAAGAATTCCTTGGTAAATACTGACATTATCTGCTCGAGCATGATGTCGTCTTCCACCTCGTCCCAGGCGAGGATCGAGTATTTCAAGCGATTACCTTGCTCATACGCGGAGAACGATTCATCGTAGCGCCCAACATCTTCGTAGGCTTTGCCGAGCGCGAACCAGTAACGGATGCGCGTTTCGATTGGTAAGTCATCAATCATTGGGCCTTGCTTTTCCAGCATGGCGAGATGCGGATCATCCTCTGCATAGGTCTTCAGCACAGATAAGCCGAAATGCGGTTCGACGAAGTCAGGTTTGAGGGCAATGGCACGCTCCAGTGCTTCCTTCGCCTCATCAAGACGTCCTTCGGACTTCAGTGTATTGCCGAGGTTGCTGTAAGCCTCGGGATATTCAGATTTGAATTTGATCGCATTCCGGTAGCAGCTTTCCGCTTCTGCGATGCGATCCTGATCGTGCAGTGCATTTCCCAGGTTGTTGTGGGCGCTCGCATAGTCGGGGCGCAGCTCCAGCGCTTTTCTGAAATTGGCCTCGGCTTCGGCGAAGCGACCTTGTTTTTTTAGTGAGACGCCGAGGTGATTGTAAGCCTCGACAAAATTCCGGTTCAGATACAGGGCTTGGTGATAGCGGACTTCTGCGTCGTCTGCGCGCTTTTGCGACATCAGTGTATCGCCGAGGTGAAA
>Ga0116226_10000620_pt1 | contig 30311 bp, 32 predicted proteins | sample S1TSphfallax_FD_89692 | JGI IMG/M metagenome (GOLD analysis project Ga0116226, IMG submission 89692) | Host-associated microbial communities from peat moss isolated from Minnesota, USA - S1T2_Fa - Sphagnum fallax MG | ecosystem: Host-associated > Plants > Peat moss > Unclassified | place: USA...
ACATGGCCGGGCTGGAGGTCTCGTGGGCGCGGAAGCCGAGGGCCGCGGCCTTTCGGTTTTGTCTGTATCGACGCGGGACGACAGCGTGGCCGCGGTTAATGGGTGGATCGCGCGCGAGGTCATAGCGGCAATGGCCGGAGCCGACTTCCCGGCGACCACGCGCCGCCGGCATGGGCTCGCCCTGGCTTCGGCGGCGGCGGCCGTGCGACGCGCGCTGTCTGGTCTCGCCCAGCCGGAATTGGCGGCTGAAGATCTTCGTCTGGCCGCACGCGCCCTGGCGAGCGTGACCGGCCGGATAGCGTCTGAAGACGTCCTTGAGGAGGTATTCGCAACCTTTTGCATTGGGAAGTGATCTGTTTCACGTGAAACAAGCCGTCGCCGACGCCTCGACCGGAGCATGCCTCTCGGCTATGAAAACGCCGCCCACGAAGTGGAAAAATTTAGGACGATAGGAAAGAGAAACTGGAGTGACCCAGAGCTGGGATGTCATTGTTGTCGGGGGAGGCCACGCTGGGTGCGAGGCCGCCGCGGCGTCGGCTCGGGCGGGTGCGCGCACGCTTCTGCTCACCCACAATCTCGGGACCATCGGCGAGATGTCTTGCAATCCCGCCATCGGCGGGGTCGGTAAAGGTCATCTTGTCCGCGAGATAGATGCGCTAGATGGGGTCATGGGTCGGGTCGCCGATGCTTCGGGGATCCAATTTCGGCTGTTGAACGCCTCTCGCGGCGCCGCCGTACGTGGTCCTCGCGCTCAGATAGACCGCGCTCTCTACCGCCAGGCCATGAGGCGGCAAATGGAAGCGACCGATAACCTGACTCTGGCCACAGGCGCCGTGGAGGATCTGGTGATGGCGCGGGGTCGAGTTGGCGGTGTTCGCACGGCTGACGGCGCCGAGTATTTGGCGGGAGCGGTGGTGCTTACCGCCGGGACGTTCCTGAAGGGCATGATTTTCAGGGGTTCGGAGCGAACACCGGCTGGCCGGGTTGGCGAAGCGCCTTCAGTCGCCCTTTCGGACCGGCTCTACGCTCTTGGCCTGGAGATGGGACGGCTGAAGACGGGTACGCCGGCGCGGCTGGATGGCCGGACGATCAACTGGGCGGCCGTCGGACGGCAACCGGGCGATGATAGCCCCACGGCATTCTCCTTTCTGACGCGCGCTCTTCCCAATCGCCAGATTTCTTGCGGGGTCACCACAACGACCGCCGAAACCCACCGCATCATTGAGGCCAATCTTTCGGAGTCGGCGACCTATGGCGGCGGCGCGACCGGTCCCGGCCCTCGCTACTGCCCGTCCATCGAGGATAAAGTCGTGCGCTTCGGGGACCGCGACGGTCACCAAATATTTCTTGAGCCTGAAGGGCTGGACGACCACACCATCTATCCCAATGGGATTTCCACATCTCTCAGCGCGGAGACGCAGGATCGGTTTTTACGTACGATTCCCGGCCTGGAGACTGTGGAGGTCGTGCGCTACGGCTACGCCATCGAATATGACTATATCGATCCGCGGGAGCTGACGGCGGATCTGGCCGTGAAGCGGTTGCCGGGCCTATTTCTTGCCGGCCAGATCAATGGCACGACGGGTTATGAGGAGGCGGCCGCTCAGGGTCTCATGGCGGGCTTGAACGCGGCGCGGCTTGTCTCGGGGGCGCCCCCCGCCGTGCTTGGGCGTGACCAAGCCTATATCGGCGTGCTGATGGACGACCTCGTGACCCATGGAGTTAGCGAGCCCTATCGGATGTTCACCAGTCGCGCTGAATATCGCCTTCGCCTCCGAGCCGACAACGCCGACCAGAGACTGACGCCCCAAGGGCAGACTTGGGGCCTCGTCGGCAAGGCCAGGCGTGAGGCTTACAGCGCAAAAGCCGCATGTCTTGAGGGCGTGCGGCGGACCGCGGCGGGACTACGATTGTCATCGTCGGAAGCAATCCGGCTGGGCTTTCAGGTCGCGGCGGATGGGCAGCCGAGGTCACTGACCCAGCTCCTGGGCACGAAGGGCGGCGGGTGGTCAGAGCTTGAAACCGTCTGGCCAACTCTTCATGGATGGCCGTCATTTGCGCGCGAGCAGATCGAGATCGACGCGGCCTACCACGGCTATGTCGAGCGCCAGGACGCGGACATCACACGATTTCGCCGAGACGAGAATCTGACCCTGCCAGTGGACATCGACTATGCCGCCCTCGGCGGCCTTTCCCATGAGGCCCGGGAAAAGTTGGCGGCGGTCCGACCCACGACCTTGGGCCAGGCGGGCCGGATCGAGGGCGTCACCCCGGGCGCCCTTATGGCTCTGCTGGCCCATGTCCATCGCCGCGCGGCTTGAACGTCCGGCGCTGCCGACAAATTTTTATGACACGGTCGGTTGGACGGACGAGGCGGAGGAGTCTTTCCGCCAACTTCAAACGCTGCTCGGCGCGGCAAATGAGCAGATCAATCTGGTCGGCTCTTCGACCTTAGCCGATTTCTGGACGCGCCACGTGGTCGATAGCGCTCAATTGCTGTGGATCGCCCCAGGGGCGCAGGTATGGGCGGATATTGGCTCCGGGGCCGGATTTCCGGGCCTTGTGCTCGGAATCTTGCTCAAAGGCCAGCCAGGCGCGCGGATTCATCTCATTGAGAGTTCAGCAAAACGTTGCGCATTCCTGCGCGCCGCGGTGGCGGAATTGGCCCTACCTTGCACCGTGCATCAGGCGCGAGCCGAGGGGTTGCGCCTTGACGTCGATATCGTAACGGCGAGGGCTTGCGCGCCCCTCGACCGGCTTTTGGGGTATGCCCAGACCTTCTTCGCTCGGGGCGCCCGAGGGTTATTTCTCAAGGGCGAAAGCGTGGAGTCCGAAATATCCGCCGCCCGCGCCAACTGGCGATTCGACGGAGAGGTTGGAATGAGCTTGAGTGATCCCCGTGGCCGCATCTTGTCCATTGGAAGGCTCGCCCGTGCCTCAAAACCCTAGTCCACGAATTCTCGCCATTGCCAATCAGAAGGGCGGGGTGGGCAAGACGACCACAGCGATCAATCTGGGTACAGCGTTGGCCGCCGTGGGAAAATCGGTGTTGCTCATCGACGCGGACCCGCAAGGTAATGCCTCCACGGGTCTGGGGGTGTCGCGCCAGATGCGCGGCAAGACGCTTTATGATGTCTTGATGGACAATACGTCGATCTCGGATGCCGTGATCGCGACGAACGTCCCCAATCTTAGCCTGCTACCGGCGGAGCCCGATCTATCTGGCGTCGAACTTGAACTCGGCGCCGCCGCGGGGCGGGCCTATCGTCTCCGGGACGCCCTGAAGGACAAGCGGGCGGATATGGGATTCGACTATGTGCTCATTGATTGCCCCCCGTCTCTGAACCTTCTGACGGTCAACGCCCTGTCCGCTGCGGACGCAGTCCTGGTGCCGATGCAATGCGAGTTTTTCGCCCTTGAGGGGCTCAGTCAGCTCCTGGGCACGGTTGAACAGGTCCGCGCGGGGCTCAATCCAAACCTGCAAATCCAGGGCGTGGTTTTGACCATGTTTGATCGCCGCAACAGTCTTTCAGCGCAGGTTGCGAAGGAAGTGCGCGCTCATTTGAAAGGCAAAGTCTATGACGCAGTCATACCCCGGAACGTCAGGCTTTCGGAGGCGCCGTCGTTTGGCAAGCCCGCATTGATCTACGATCTCCAGTGCGCGGGAAGTCGCGCCTATCTAGAGCTGGCCAAGGAGGTTATTGCCCGGGAGCGCCAGGTTGGCGTTGTGACCGCATGATGGTGCGATGGGACACATGACATTGCGCGGGAATCGAGATGGTTGAGACGCGGCGCGGACTAGGTCGAGGACTCTCGGCTTTGCTGGACGACGCGAGGAGCGCGACCACGGAGGATCGCCGCGCGGAATTGGGTGTGGCCGATCTCCCCTTGGAGCTTATTCACGCCAATCCGGAGCAGCCGCGGAAAAAGTTCGATAAGCAGGATCTCGATGACCTTGCGGAGTCCATCCGACAAAGGGGCGTCATTCAGCCTATCCTCGTGCGACCCCACCCGACGAAGGCTGGGGCCTATGAAATCGTGGCGGGCGAACGACGGTGGCGGGCGGCTCACATGGCCGGACTTCGCACGATTCCCGCGCTCTCGAGAGAATTGACAACGCTCCAGGTCATGGAGATTGCGCTCATCGAGAACATTCAGCGGGCCGATCTGAGCGTGCTGGAGGAAGCGCGGGCCTATCAAGCCATGATGGGGGCCTTCAGCCGTAATGCGGATGATATCGCCAAGGTGGTTGGCAAGAGCCGCAGTCATGTCGCCAATGTCATCAGGCTGCTGAGATTGCCTTCCGAGATCCGCGAACACCTGGAAGAAGGCCGGCTCACGGCCGGGCACGCGCGAGCGCTATTAGAGCGCGATGACGCCGTGTCCCTGGCTGAAAAGGTTATCCGCCGAGGTTTGAATGTTCGCCAGACCGAGGCGCTCGCACGGCAGGGCGCGGACGCGCCTCAGTCGCGGGAGCCTCGCGGGCCCAAGGACCCCGACACCCGTGCTCTTGAAACGGATCTTTCGGAGGTCCTAGGCATGGACGTTGAAATTCGTGACTCGAAAGGGGCCGGAAGTTTGACGGTCAGATACCGCTCCCTCGAACAACTGGACGAGCTTTGTCGACGCATGTTGGTGAGGCCCTCGCGGGCGCACTGAGTTGCGGTCGCGCTCTCATCAAAGCCCCAACCGACGCGCGTGACTGGCGATTGCGAAGGCAAGCCGCTCCGCAAGAAGGCGATCGGGAGCCCCGGTGCGCCGGCATGCCAAGTCCGCGGCGAAAATATCCCGCTGCGGGCCCGACAGTTCGGCGACCGTCCACGCCGTGGATTGTCGAATAAACTCCCGCTCTGATTTCCAGAACACACCCACCGTCTTGGCGGCGGCCTGAGGGTTCGCGCCCCCTTCCCGCAGCTGGGCCGCTCGTCGCAGGCGGGTCAGATGGCCCGCGAGCGCGCGGATCGCGGGGATTCCAGATTCTCCTTCAAGATCGGCGCGCCGCAAGTCCGCCTGGGCCGCGCCAAGCCGCCCGCCGAAGGCATGCAGAGCCGCCTCGGTCAGGGACACATCCGGCTCGACGCCAAAGAAGGCGGTGAGATCCTCAAGGCGCGCCGCCCCACGCGCGCCTGGCCCGAGGAACAGGATCAGGCGTTCAATCTCCTGTCTGGCCACGCCCCTGTCATGGGGAAGTCTCGCGCCGAAAGCCTCGAGCGCGCGCGCGTCGAGGCTGACGCCCTCCCGCGCCAGGGCCTCCCGGGTCAGGCGGGCCAGATCGCCAGCATCATCCTCGTAACAGGGTATAAGGGCGCACGCCTCATGGTCCTTTCCGGCCTTGATGAGGGGATTGTCATTGCGTAGGGCTTCGGACTCGATGAGGAAGAAGGCCTCGGGATTGAGCGCCCCGGCGAGGTGACGTTCCAGGGCCTCCCCCGCCGGCCGATCGGCGCTACTCCCCGATAGCCTCAGCCGCACCAGACGCCGGCCACCCATCATCGAAACCGCCGCCAATTCCCCTTCCAGACGAGCAGGATCGGCAAGGACGTCACTTTCAGTAAGATGAGCTGCGTCAAACGGGTCATCCGGATTGGCGGTGACCGCTCTGGCGAGATTTACGCCCCGCTCCCGGACAAGCCCGACATCTCGTCCATGGATAATGGCGGCCCGAATGCCCATGGGTGGGCCGGCGATAAACCGCTCGACATCAGCAGGCCGACTCAGGATCACTGCCCCGGGACCCGGTCAGCCGGGCGCCTGCCGCGCCATCCAGGCGGCTAGCTTTATTTCGATTCGCCGCGCGGCGTCCGCCGCGATCCTGGCGTCGGCGTCCTGAGCGGCTGCGATATCCGCATAGGCTTGGCCTGAATCGTCATAGCTGACTTGGCTGGCCACGCTGCCCGTGCTCACAACCTTCCCGGTTCCAACGGCCACCAGGTTGTAGTGGACGGTAAGTCCAACATCATAATAATCGGCAACGTCCGTTCGCGTCAGTCCGCGGGGGCCGCGGGTCTCGGCGAGGGTCATTTCAAGCCGATAGACCACGGGCGCTGCCTTATCGCGTCCGAGGGCGTCATCTAGGTTCTCCCTCAGGAGATATCCGACGCGGCCGGCCGGCGCCGACACCGCGATGCGGGACAGGCCCTCGGTGACTCCTGGCGCGCCATAGAGCGGTGTGAAGCCGCAGCCCGCCAAGGACCCCGAAAGAGCTCCAAGCGCGGCAATCAGCGCGGCCCGGTTCATCCCGCCACCAGATTGATGATCCGGTCGGGCACCACAATGACCTTCTTGATCGCCAAGCCCTCAAGTTTCCGGACGATATCCATATCCTCCATCACAAGGCGTTCGATCTCGGCTGCGGAGGCGCCCACGGGCGCGCGGACTTCGCCCCGGCGCCGACCATTGATCTGGACCGGGAGCATCCGGTCTTCATCCCCGGCCAGCGCGGGGTCCCAGACAGGCCATGGCGCCTTGGCTACAAGACCGCCCTCGCCCAGCGCCGCCCAGCATTCCTCCGCCAAATGTGGGGCGAAGGGAGCGATCAAACGCGCCAGGGCTGACAGAGCGGAGCGCCGGGAGCCTGGCGCCGCCTCGGACTCCAGCCGTGCCGTCCGCACCGTCGCCGTGAACTCGTAGATCCGGGCGATAGCGCTGTTAAATCGAAACCCCTCGATCGCAACCGTGACCGCTTTGATCGATTTGTGGGTCGCGCGCGCAAGGGCCAAGTCAGCCGCCGGCGAGCTGTTCGCGTCGAGCGCCGGCTCCGAAAAGGCGTCAAATTCCGCCCAGATGCGGTTCACCAGGCGCCATGCGCCTTCCACGCCAGACGTTGTCCACTGGACATCGCGCTCTGGGGGCGAATCCGAAAGCACGAAGATCCGCGCCGCATCCACGCCGTAGACCGCCGCGATATCGGCCGGGGCGACCACGTTGCGCTTGGACTTCGACATCTTTTCAGGATCCCCGAGGATGAGCGGTTCGCCTGTCGCCACCAACACGGCGCGCCGCGCCGAACCTTCTGAAACGATCTCCACCTCACTTGGGTCCACCCAATCTCCGTTCTGGCGGCGGTAGGTCTCATGGGTCACCATCCCCTGCGTAAACAGTCCCGTGAACGGTTCCTGAACGCCCAGAAGCCCGCAGTCCGCGAGCGCGCGCGTGAAAAACCGCGCATAGAGCAGGTGAAGAACAGCGTGTTCCACGCCGCCAATATATTGATCCACCGGCAGCCAGTAACTCGCGCCAACCGCGCCGATGGGCTCTTCGGCATGAGGGTCGGCAAACCTTGCGAAATACCAGGAGGAGTCCACGAAAGTGTCCAGGGTGTCGGTTTCCCGCTCGGCCGGGGCCCCACACTGCGGACATGGCGCGTGCTTCCAGGCCAGATCTCGATCCAGGGCGTTCCCCGGCCGGCTGAAATCGAGATGGGTCGGCAGGCGCACAGGCAACTCATCTTCGGGAACCGGCACAGCGCCGCACACGCCGCAATGGATGATGGGAATCGGGCATCCCCAGGCCCGTTGTCTTGATACGCCCCAGTCTCTCAAGCGATAGACCGTCGCGCCCCGCCCGACGCCCAGCTCTTCAATGCGCGCGATCACCGCGCGCTTGGCCGCCTCTATCTCCAGGCCGTCGAGGAACCCGGAATTGTAGATCCGGCCCGGCCCCACATAGGCCTCCTGTTTCACGTGAAACACCGCCGGGTCTTCGCCGGGCGGCAAAACAACCGGCCTGACGGGCAAGCCATACTTCCGGGCGAAATCCAGATCCCTCTGGTCGTGGGCGGGGCATCCGAAGATGGCGCCCGTCCCGTAATCCATAAGCACAAAATTCGCGATCCAGACAGGAAGCGTCTGCTCAGGAAGGAGGGGGTGCCTCACCTCCAGGCCGGTGTCCCAGCCCTCTTTCTCGATGGTCTCGATGGCCGCTTCGGACGTGCCGCCTTTCTGGCAAGCACTAATGAACGCCGCCGCGTCTGGTGACGCGGCCGCCAGGTCTTCCGCTAAGGGGTGATCAGGCGACACCGCCAAGAAGCTGGCGCCGAACAAAGTGTCGGGCCTGGTCGTATAAACCTCCAGGCCTCCCCTCGGCGAGCCATTAGAATAATCGAAGGTTAGCTGGAGCCCTTGGGACCTGCCGATCCAGTTCTCCTGCATAAGGCGCACTTTGTCCGGCCAACGGTCTAACGTCTTCAATCCGTCCAGCAGCGCGTCGGCGTAGTCTGTGATCCGTAAGCACCATTGTGCAAGCTTGCGACGCTCGATCAGCGCATCCGATCTCCACCCCCGCCCGTCTATGACTTGTTCGTTGGCCAAGACTGTCATGTCCACGGGATCCCAGTTGACGAGACCCTCCCGACGGTAAACAAGGCCCCGCTCCAAGAGGCGCAGGAACAGGGCCTGCTGGCGGCCATAATATTCTGGATCACAGGTGGCGAATTCGCGCGACCAGTCCAGGGCGAGGCCCAGCGACTTCAGCTCGGCGCGCATCAGATCGATATTGGAGCGCGTCCATTCTCTAGGATCGACCCCGCGCTCCCGCGCGGCGTTCTCGGCCGGCAATCCGAAGGCGTCCCACCCCATCGGATGCAGCACGTTAAAACCGCGCGCCCGTTTGAACCTCGCGATGACGTCTCCCATCGCATAGTTCCGCGCATGCCCGACATGAAGTTTCCCCGAAGGATAGGGGAACATCTCCAGGGCAAAGTATTTCGGCCGTGATGGATCAGTCTCGGCGCGAAACACGCTGGCCTCATCCCAAGCCGCCCGCCACTTCGGCTCCGCAGTCTTGGGATTGTAGCGCGCCATTCCAACTCGACTCCGCCCTGGGGTGAGAGTCGCCTCTTACCTCGAAATCATCCCGGCCCGCCATCGGCTTGGGCGATTGGCGCTCAATGCGCCGCGCTTTAGCGAAGGTTGGAAAGCCTCAACTCGCGCGCCCGGGTCAGAATCGCGTTCTCAATATCGATCGAGGTTTGGTCCGCGACAGGCGAGGGCGTCCAGCCCCCCTGCCCGTTGCTAATCTCCTTAAAGATCGTGACGGTCAGGCCGTCGGCGCGCAAGCGACCATCCAGTATGTAGACAGTGGCCTTAAAACGCTCCGTGGGACGTTGCGGATCCACATACCAATCGGTGTTCACAACCCCGCCATAGGGATCGGCGGACTGAAGGGGCATGAAGGCCAGCGTATCCAGCGTTGCCCGCCATAGGTAGCTATTCACCCCAATCATTGCGGTTTGCCCACCCCTTGGGGCGCCGTGGGAAGCCTTTCCCCCGCAGGCGACCAATCCGAGCATGCCGATAAGGACCAAAATGTTTCCCGAGCCCCGAAGACCCCAACCGCGACGCTTTTGACTTATCATGGGCTCCATTCCGATTTGGGGCGCCGGCGCCAGAGCGCCTTGGCTTCGCCCCGCGGGGCCTTGCGTCTATAACATTCAGTCCCAACCGCCAAATACCAATCGCGTGGCCAGCCGGCCACAATGTCTTGTGATTGCGTGGCCCATGTCGGAATCTCAGGCCTAGGCGATTGACGATGTTCCTGCTTGCGCATTTATCAAACGAGATCCGATCTTAATTATCATTCCCGTCTGGCGATTTTTGGGGTTCGAGTAATCTAACTATGAGGCCGGTTTGGCTTTTTTTGGGGACTTTTGTGTTCGTCGCGAGTCTCGCGGCGAGCCCGGTCACTCATGCCGAAACAACAGAAATTATGCTGGCGGCGAAGGATTTCATTGCGCAGGGACCGGCGCCGTCCGCTCCCGCCTCGGGTCGGACCCTGGAATGGGATCCCCGCAAGGGACATTGGGGTCTGAAGCTAGGGGTTGATCCGCGCACTGATCGTGAGACCCAGTTTCGTGATATGGCCCCCGGGGTTTTTTATAAACTTTCCCCAAGATTGCATATTGGTGGGGATGTGACGCTTGCCCCCGATAGTTTCCCGGGTGTGCCCGGGCAGCATCTCATTGACCCCCAGTCGCCCAATCCCCGGGTAAGGCTGGAAACGACCTTCAAGTTCTAAGGTGTCCCACCGGCGCGGCGCCGCTCACGGCCGCCGCGCCAATAGCCCGCGACCCCTTTAGCTGGCCTATAGTCCTGGCATTTATGCCGCCCAGCGCATAGACGGGCAGCCCAGCAACGCGCGCCAATCGTGCGAACCTGAAGACGCCCATCGGCCTAATTGCTGAGGGGCTATCGCTGGGAAACACCGGGGAAATGACCAGGGCCTCGACACCCGCCGCCCGAGCTCTCCGGACCGCGGGCTCATTATGGGCGGCGGCCGACAGCCAGAACCGGCTCCTCACCGAAAGATTTCGACCGCGCCAGGCCGCCGCCCGCTCAGGCAGATGCACCCCATCAGCGCGGAGCTGTACGGCGAGCTGGATGTCCGCGCCAACAAAGAAGATCAGGCCACGCCGTCGAGCGATACGGATCAGCCTTCGGCCTTCGCTCATCGCCGTCTTTGCTCCGAAAGCGCGATACACGACGCCACACCCCCTCGGAAGCGCCGCGATGATGTGCGCGGGGTTGGGCGTACGGTGCGGATCTGTGAAATAGAGGAAAGGCGGCCAGCGCTTTCCGCTTCGCGGGCGGGCGCCCAGCGTGCGCGCGGCTTGCGCGAGTTCGCACAGCGGAGATTTACTCAATGCGAACGTTCCATCGCGATCCCGTAACATCCCTCATGAGCGTGTCCGCGCGCATTGCCGCGGCGGCGGAAGCCGTGGGACGAGACCCTGGGGATGTGCGCCTGACGGCGGTATCCAAGCAACAACCCTGGAGCGCCGTTGCGCCGGTTCTCGGCGCGGGTCAACGCGTCTTCGGCGAAAACAGGGTGCAGGAGGCGATGCAGCGGTGGGGCGACCGTCGCCAGGGCCTTGAACTTCGCCTCATCGGACCCTTGCAAACCAACAAGGTCCGGGACGCCATCGGCTTCTTTGATGTGATCGAGACTCTCGATAGAGCAAAGCTCGCCGAACGCCTCGCCCGCGACATCCAGGCTCTCGGCCACGCGCCGCGGCTCTATGTCCAGGTGAATACCGGCGAGGAAGCCCAGAAGGCCGGCATCGCGCCCACCGAGGCTGACGGCTTCATCGGGGTATGCCGAAAGGAGTATGGGCTCGTCATTGAGGGGCTCATGTGCATCCCGCCGGTCCGTGAGCCGCCAGGGCCGCATTTTGCGCTGTTGGCCAAGATTGGCCGCCGCAATGGCCTCACGAGGCTCTCCATGGGCATGAGCGACGATTTCGATATCGCCATTGGCCATGGCGCCACGGACGTGCGCGTCGGCTCCGCGCTCTTTGGAGCACGCGATCTCACCGCCGCCGGGTCGGACTAGTCGCCGAACCCTCGCCCGGCCGACTGCCGTCCCGTGGCGCTCCGGGCTTGGCGTGAGCCTATAAGCGGGTGCATGTTCAACGCCATGCCCCCGCGCAAGACCATCCTGATCATCGACGACGACGACGACCTGCGTGAACTCCTGCGCGAGCAGCTCGAATTGGGCGGGGACTTCGCCGTGGAGACTGCGCCAAACGCCGCCGACGGCGAAAAGCTTGCTCTGCAACTGCGCCCCTACCTGGTGCTGTTGGACGTTGATCTTCCCGACGGCGATGGCAGGAAGGTCTGCGCGCAATTGCGGCGCGCCGGCCTTAACGCGCCCGTCATCATGCTCACCGCTGCCTCCAGCGAGGCCGAGACCATCTTGGGGTTGGAATCGGGCGCGACCGATTATGTGACCAAGCCTTTTAAATTCAACGTATTGATGGCGCGGATTCGCGCTCATTTGCGAACGCACGAACAGTCCGAGGACGTTGTTTTTCACATTGGCCCCTATGAATTTCGGCCCGGTGATCGGATTCTCCACGATGTGAGAGGTCGAAAGCTGCGTCTCACCGACAAGGAGGCCAATATCCTCAAATATCTCTATCGCGCGGGGGCGAAGGCCGTCACGCGAGACGAACTTCTCTCCGAGGTGTGGGGCTATAACGCGCATGTGACCACGCACACGCTCGAGACCCACATTTACCGGCTTCGTCAGAAGATAGAGCCGGACCCCGCACACGCTCGCATTCTAGTCACCGAAGCGGGAGGTTACAGGCTGGCGCCCTGAAGGCCCCATCAGATAATAAGGTCCGCCGTGATGGGCGCATGATCGCTCGGTCGCTCCCAGGCGCGCACCTCATCGTGGATATGGGCGCTGATGACGCCTTCCCGTATGGCTGCGGCGCGAAGGCCGGGCGTCAACAGGATGTGATCGAGTCGCAGGCCGCGATCAGACAGGCGAAAGTCCGCGGCGCGATAGCTCCACCATGAGAAGAGCCGCTCTGGGTCGGGCCTAGCGGCGCGCACGATGTCTAGAAAGCCAAGGCTGCTTGAAAGAGCCGCCATAGCGGCGACCTCAGCGGGCGTGTGGCTGACCACCCGCGACATCTGCTTGTGGCTCCAGACGTCGAACTCGCCGGGCGCGATGTTCAGATCGCCGCAGATGATGAGGGGATCCCTGGGATTCCTCCGCGCCATATCGGCGGTCAGACGGGCGAAGAAGTCCAGCTTATGCGCAAACTTGCGATTGACCTCCGGATCCGGCTCATCGCCCCCGGCCGGCGCATAGAGATTGTGGATATCGATGCCGGCGACCCTCGCCGAGACGCATCTGGCGTGGCCTTCGCGGCAGATATCGAGGGGGCCCGCAGCCTCAAGCGGCAGAGATGAGGCGATTGCGACCCCATGCCATCCCTTTTGGCCGACAATCTTCAAGTGCGGGTAGCCCGCCGCGATGAAGGCCTCGGCGGGGAAGGCGGCGGTCTCGCATTTGATTTCCTGCAAGCACAGAACGTCCGGCCGCTGCTCCCGGGCGAATTGCAACACCTGATCGAGCCTGAGCCGCACCGAGTTTACATTCCAAGTGGCGAGTCGCAGGCGCATTTCCCCTCATACGACCACGCCATGCGGGAGGCGAGCCGTACGGCCTCATTTCATGGGCGTGACCTCGCCCATCCCGATTCCATGGAGGCTTGGGTCATGGATGTCGAAAAACAACTTCGGCTTTGGTTCGGTGCGTTCCAGGCGCGTCAGGCGCACATCGACGCTCTGGCCACGCGAATCAGTGAGGAGCCACCCCGTCAGAGCCATGGGCGACCTCTTGAAATCGAGACGTATGCGACCGTGGCCCGCGCCCCGGCTATCCGCGAGCGTAATGTTTAGCTCCGAGTCCGAGGAGGTCACCTTCTCAACCGTTACCTTCCGATCAAAGCGGATGTTCCGGGAGAGGAAAATCGACAGCGGCGTGAAGCCCAGCGGGTAGTTCTGGATTGTCTTCAGTCGGCGATTCACGACGGAGACCAGACGACCGTCAGAGGCCATGGCGAGGCCTGATGGAGCGTCATAGTCGAAGCGCGCGCGACCGGGGCGCTGTAGCCAAAACGCCCCTGACTCTTGCCGGCCCGCGCCGTCCGTCTGCATAAAACGCCCCTCGGCGTTTGTCAGGCCATCAAGATAGTGCGCCGCCTGGTCGACGAGAGCCTGATCCGTGGGCGACAGCGGCGCGCCCCACCCGATGGTCGCCGCCGTCCAGCCGGCGCAGGAGGCGATCAGACCGAAAAGGAGACCTCTGCGTGGGGTCATGAAATGGCCATCCTGAGTATCGGCGACGTTTCACCGCAACGTCTGAACCGCGCAATCGGAGCCTAGATGGGTGGCGGCGCGGCGAGAATCTCGCGTTTACCGGCATGGTTCGCGGCGCCGACGACGCCCTCCTGCTCCATGCGCTCCATGAGCGAGGCCGCACGATTATAACCGATCTGGAGCCGACGTTGAATGTAGCTCGTGGACGCCTTCCTGTCGCGGGTTACCACCGCGACGGCCTGATCATAAAGATTATTTCCCGGCTCCCCATCCTCGCCCCCCTCGGAAAACTCCGCTTCTTCTGGTGCGGTCGTGACGTCGTCCAAATAGTCGGGTTCGCCCTGCTCGCGGAGGTATTTCGTGACCGCTTCCACCTCGCCATCGGACACGAACGGCCCGTGAAGGCGGGTGATCCGGCCGCCGCCAGCCATGTAGAGCATGTCGCCAAAGCCGAGAAGCTGTTCGGCGCCCTGCTCGCCCATGATCGTGCGGGAGTCGATCTTCGATGTCACCTGGAAGCTGATCCGCGTGGGGAAGTTCGCCTTGATCGTGCCGGTGATCACATCCACTGAGGGCCGCTGGGTGGCCATGATTAGATGGATCCCTGCGGCGCGAGCCATTTGGGCGAGCCTTTGCACGGCGCCCTCGATATCCTTGCCGGCCACCATCATCAGGTCAGCCACCTCGTCGATCACCACCACCAGATAGGGCATGGGTTCGGGGCGAAGCTTTTCCTCCTCGAAGATCGGCCGCCCCCGCGAATCGAATCCGGTCTGTACGGTGCGAACGAAGTGCTCGCCCTTCTGCAAGGCCTCGTTGGCCCGATCATTATAGCCCGCTACATTACGCACGCCGATTTTAGACATGCGACGATAGCGATCTTCCATTTCCCGGACGGTCCATTTCAGAGCCACGATCGCCTTTTTCGGGTCGGTCACAACCGGCGCCAGGAGATGCGGGATCCCGTCATAGATCGACAGCTCGAGCATCTTGGGATCGATCATGATGAACCGACACTTCTCAGGCGGAAGGCGATAGAGAATGGAGAGGATCATGGCGTTGACCCCTACCGATTTGCCCGATCCGGTCGTGCCGGCGATCAGCAGGTGCGGCATCCGCGAGAGGTCGGCGATATAGGGCTCGCCGCCGATGGTCTCGCCCAGCGCCAGGGGAAGCGCCTGTCCCGCTTTTTCATATTCAGGGCTCGCCAGAAGGTCACGGAGAAACACTGTCTCTCGCCGAGCATTGGGAAGCTCGATGCCAATGGCGTTTCGTCCGGGCACAACGCTCACGCGGCACGCGGCCACGCTCATCGAGCGCGCGATATCGTCGGAGAGGGCTACCACCCTGGCGGACTTCACCCCCGCGGCCGGCACGAGTTCGTATAGGGTGACAACCGGTCCTGGCCGAATATTGTCGATCTGGCCCCGCACGCCGAACTCGGCCAGGACGCCTTCGAGCTGTCGCGCATTTTGCCGCAGAATGGCCTCATCGAACTCCGTCGCGCGCGCCTTGGGCTTCGCTAGCATGGCCAGCTCGGGGAGGCGGAATCCGCCCACGTCGCCGAACGGGAGCGTGGGCTGACTCTCGCGCGCCTCTCGGCTTGAAACGCGCCCGGGAGCCTTGGGAGCCTTAATCGCCAGGGCAGGCATGCCGGCGTCCCCCTCGAGCACCCGCGGCGCATCCGCGAGATTGGGTTCGGACAGGGGCGCGACGCGCCGCGTGGCCGAGGACCGCTTTTCTGCCCGCGCCGTGGCCGCTGTCGTCCTGGCCGCGGGGCTTGGCGGGCTAAACCGCCATCCCGTTCGGCGCATGCCGATCAAGCGCAATGAGATGAGCGCGGCGCCCAGGCCGGCAAGGCCCGTCACGCACGCCGCCAGGACTCGTGGCTGGGGTGCGGGGGTTTGGGCGACCCATTGGGTTATCACATCAAGAAGCCCATCCCCGACAAGCCCCCCTATCCCCGCCGCCAGGGGCCAAATGCCCGGCGCGGGAAGCGCCGCTAGCGCCACGGCGATGAAGACCGCGCCGACCAGCCCCGCGGCGACGCGAACGCCTCGTGAAACCCAGGCCGGCGAGGGCGGGGTCCCCAGAAGGCGGTCGACACCGGCCGCGATCAAAAGGACGGGGAAAAGGCAGCCGGCGAGGCCGAAAGCCTGCATGGAAAGGTCGGCGAGGAGCGCCCCCACCGGCCCCATCAGGTTTTTAACTACGCCGGCGCCGACAGTATTGAGGCTGGGATCTCCCGCCCGATAGCTCGTCAGAGCGAGGGCCAGAGCCACCCCGGCCACAACGAGGGGCCCGCCCAAGAGACGGGTCCAGACGCCCGGCCGCGCCGCGACGCTGCTCTCCGCCAGGCCCCGCGCGAAGGGTCTGCCCATCAGGACCTCCATCCCGTGAAACCGTTAAGACTAATATGAGTCCGGTTGTGCCGGCAAAGTGTTAAGGGCCCGCTACCCGCGCTCGCCAATCATGAAATCCACGTCGCCGACGCGGTCGATCTCGCCGCGCACGCGGTCACCGATGGCCAGGGGACCCACCCCCTCGGGCGTCCCCGTGAAGATCAGATCGCCAGGCGCCAGTCGCCAGAGACTTGAAGCCTCCTCGATGATTTCGGCGACGCCCCAGATCATATCCGCCATCTCACCTTCCTGCTTGAGGGTGCCGTTGACCCAGAGCCGAATTGCGCCTGTCGGGGGCGGCCCAGACCACCTGCGGATCGGGCTGATCGGCGCGGAGGCGTCAAACCCTTTCGCAGCGTCCCAGGGCTGGCCTTTGGCCTTGGCCGCCGTCTGGAGGTCACGTCGGGTGAGATCGACGCCCGTGGCATAGCCGAAGACCAGAGACAGGGCCTGATCGGCCGATACGGAACCGCCGCCTGCCCCAAGGGCTATGACCAGCTCGACCTCATAGTGAAGCTCCTCGGTGCGTGAGGGAAAGGGAACCTTAAGGTCGGATACCACGGCGTCAGCCGGCTTGCTGAAGAAGAAGGGCGGCTCGCGGTCGTCCCCGCCCATTTCGCGCCTGTGCGCGGCATAGTTTCGCCCCACGCACAGAATGCGCCGGACGGGAAACACCGCGGCCTCGCCCAAAATGGGAAGGATCGGCGTTGCGGGCGCTGGAAAGAGGAATGGCGGCATAAGCAGGCCTTGGCTGATGACTTCAAGCGTCCAACGCGACCCTGAGGGCGGCGGCGATCTGGCGTACATTATAGGGCTTAAGGACAACCGGAGCATCAAAGCCCGCTGTGTCCCCCCCCATATCGCGATATCCCGTCGCGAAGATGAACGGCGTACCGCGGTGCGCCAGGCTGTGGGCTATGGGCGTGACCGACTGTCCATTGAGGTTGGCGTCCAAAACGGCCACGTCGAAGTCCAGGCTGGCCAATCGCCACGCCTCGTCCAGGTCGCTGGCAACCCCTACGATATGTGCCCCCGCCTCGGTCAATCCAGCCTCCAGTTCCAGTGCGAGCAACATCGCGTCCTCAACAATCAGCACTTTGACGCCGCTGAGGTCAGTCAAGCTCTCGGACCCAGAGGAGGCTCCGTCCGGGCGCGGGGCGGATTCAGCGCGAGGCCTCAAGGCCCCCCTCGTATCGGCCAAAGCGGTCTCGCCAGCCGTGAGACGGACCCGCACCCCCTCGCTGCTAAGCTCAAGGAAACTGGTTCCCCCGAGTTCCCGTCCGGTCACCCGCTCGATAAGAGTCCGCCCAAAACCATATCCCGCGTTTTGGTCTGCCGGACCGCCCCCGGTCTCCAGCCATTCCAGCTCGAAGCCGCCCTGCGGCGTCCCCTGCCAAAGCACTTCCACGCGCCCCGCCGCAGAGGCTAGCGCGCCAAATTTCATCGCATTGGCGCCCAGTTCGTGCAGCGCCAGGGTCAAGGCGTTTGTGGCGCGGGCGTTTAGCAGGACGTCGGGTCCGCGCCAGGTCACCCTTCCCCCGGCGAGGGCGCCAAGGACCGCCGCGGCAATGTCGCCGATATCCGCGCCGCGCCACCGTGTCGCGGCGAGCAATGTGTAGGCCGACGCCATGGCATCGATTCGACCCATGAAACTGGCCAAGAACTCATCGATCGAAGACGCATGCCGGGCAGATTGCGCCGCGAGGGATTGAACGGACGCCAGCAGGTTCTTGACCCTATGGTCCATCTCGAGGCCCAAGGCGTCGTCCTCGATCTCCTTCGTGCTTCTGCCGGAAAGTCCATGAGTCATGCGCGCGGTGTCCAAGGCGTCATGCGTGGCGCCCGGGGAGCGGGATTTATGGGGCGGTCCAATTATCGGGCGGTGAACCATGCCTCCACAACCTAACGTTCCGCCCGGCGAAGCCAAGGCCAGAGCCCAAAAGTTACACACATTGAGGCTTGGACGCCGGTCGCAGGAACCCAAGTCTTCCCAGCCGCGTTGGATGGCCCATATGAGCTCGCAGAGCACATCCGCGCTCATGTGGGCAGGCGCCCTTCACATCGGAGATCCTTTCCATGCCTATAGAGACACTGGAACTTGCGACCGAACAGGCGGACGCCGCCGGAAAATCCGCGACGGACGCGGTGGACCACGGCCGGCTGGCCCTGAACGAGGCCATCGTGGCGGCTGAGAAGGTTTTCGTCGAGGGCGCCAAGCGCGCGGACAAGCTGTTCCGTGAAAGCGAGCGCACTCTAAAAGAGAACGTTGAGCGCCTTCGCGAGCAGGCCAAGGTTTATGGCGAGACCGCGGGTCAATCGGTCGATGACGCGCAACGTTATGTTGTCGAACGCGTCACTGAACGCCCAGTGACGGCGACTTTCGTGGCTCTGGGGATCGGTCTTCTTCTCGGCGTATTCCTCTCCGGCCGAAATAAGTGATCCCGCGCCGGCTTGTGCTGGCGTGCATCCTCGCCTCCGCATTTGGCGCAGCCGTGACCGTTTCGGTGGTCTCAGGGTTTTTGGCCGCTCTAGCAGCGCTTGAACCCTGGGCCGGCGTTCCCGGCGCGGTGGCGCTGATCGCATTGGCGCTGGCCGCCTGTCTCGCGCTGCCGGCCGCTTTTATTGCACCGGGCCGTTCCCGTACGCGTCAGACAAGCCACCCAGCGTCTGGGTCGGAGTTCCTCGCCCGGGTCGGGGTAAGGATACGAGAACGTCCCTTCCTGACAGCTGGCCTTGGAATTCTCGCCCTCCTTCTGGTGCTGCTGAACCCTCGGTATCTAGGGGCCATTCTCCGCGCCTATCTCCACGCGGGGACAAGCCGTCGCCAAACCTATGGCTAGGCCGCGCGTTCCTGACCCCGAGGGTGGAAAAACAGGGCCTGACCCATCGCCGCCTTCACTGTCTCGGGCTGGAATGGCTTAGTGATCAGGAATGTAGGCTCCGGCCGTTCGCCAGTGAGAAGGCGTTCTGGGAAGGCGGTTATGAAGATCACAGGAACATCTGATTGAGCCAGGATGTCCTTCACCGCGTCGATGCCTGAGGATCCATCCGCCAGTTGAATGTCCGCCAAGACAAGGCCCGGAGTCTCCCGTGCCACGGCCGCGCGCGCCTCGGACCGAGTCGCAGCGACGGCTGTGACCCGATGCCCCAACTCTCGCACAAGCGCTTCAATGTCGGCCGCGATGACGGGCTCGTCTTCAATGATCAGCACGCTTGTGGCGAGCTCGGCGTCGATCTCTCGCTGCGCTTCGGATATGAGCCGTTCGACCTCGCCGAAATCGGTGGAGAGGATTTCTGCGGCTTCGCTGGGTGAGAACCCTTCCACGGCGGTGAGCAGAAATGCCTGACGCGAACGGGGAGCGATCCGCATGAGGCGTAGGCGGGGGGTGGAGGGCCCTGTCGCATCGCCATCGGGACTCTCCAACTGGGCGCCCGTAACATGCCAGATGGTGTGAAACACCCGATAGAGCGCGACACGTGGCGAGAAAGCGGCCTCAAGTTTGCGGTCTCCCGAAGCCAGGGCTTCCAGGGCGACTCGCACATAGTGATCGCCCGTCGTTTGATCGCCGGTCAGAGCCCGCGCGTAACGGCGGACAAAGGGCAGATGCGGCGCCAGTGTCGAAAGAAGACTCATTACCCCTCCGCGGCCAAATCGAAACCGGCCCCGACTGTATCCAATGGGCGCCGGATTATCGCGCCTTTTTAAAGGCGTGCATTCCTTCAACGTGCCAAAACGTTCGAGTTAGTTTGGGGTTCCCTTTCAAGCTCTGGTTCTCGAAGCGTCTGTGGAACTTCACATAGGCTGGGACGTTCGACAGCGGCGAAATGGGGGGCCATTCTGACTCGCGGAAAGCTTAAATGGTCCACAGCGATTGCGATTGGGGGACAATGACGAAGGCTCGCAAAGGTTCACCTGAGGTTGAAGAAGCGCGGCTTCGCCAGCAAGCCATCGGCGCGCGCCTTCGGCGTTTGTTTGACGACGTCGTCAGCGAGCCCGTGCCTGAAGATTTCTTGGCTATCCTCCGTCGCGCGGAACCGGGCGAGGACGCCGTCGAGAGCGCCCCCCCCAGGCCCGGGTCCGAGCCCGACCCGTCATGAGCGTAGCCTTGCGCGAGCGGGACCTCGCCGACCCCGCGCGGGACGTGGCGTTCAAGCGCGAACTCGTGGCCCTGATCCCCCATCTACGAGCCTTTGCGCGAACCTTGACCGGCGATGCGACCGCAGCGGATGATCTCGCCCAAGACGCCATGTTGAAGGCCTGGGACGCCCGGGCGAGTTTCCAAATGGGCACCAATATGAAAGCGTGGACCTTCATGATCCTACGCAATCAGTTCTATTCCGAGAAGCGGCGCTCTTGGCGACAGACCGAACTGGACCAGGAAGCCGCTGAACGCACTCTCATGGCCGTGGATGATCCCTCCGCGCCAGTGGCGCTCGACGAACTTCGGCTTGGGCTTGGGATGCTCCCCGCCGAGCAGCGCGAGGCTCTCATTCTTGTGGGGGCGGGCGGCTTTGCCTATGACGAGGCCGCGAAAATCTGCGGCTGCGCCGTCGGCACCGTCAAGAGCCGCGTGAGCCGCGCGCGACAGGCGCTTCAGGCCATTCTGAACGGCGGCCATTATGACCGCGATGGCGCCCCGGCCGGAGACGCCATGGGCTCGATTCTCGCGCATGCGGAGCGCTTGAGCAGCGCCAGGTGACACCCGGACGGACCGCCAGTTGGTGGTTGCGCACACCTATCCGCGCGCGCCTCGCCCTGGCCCTCGCCTTAGGTCTGGCGCCGCTGCTCATTCTCGGGACCATCCAGTCCCTTGTGAACTACCGCCTCGAGACACGCGATCGCCGCGCCGAACTGGTTGATGTGGCCCAGCGTAGCGCCGCCAGTGTTCGCTCTAGAATGCTAGCCGGCCAGGTTCTGCTCGAGACGCTCGCGCCCGGCGCGGTGGGGGTCGATTGCGCCCAAAATCTGGCTGCAATCAAGGATCGCCTGACGGGCTACGCCAATCTCATTCGTTTCGATTCCATTGGGCGGGTGGCCTGCGCGGCCGCCACCGCGCCCCCCGACCCCCTCCGGCGGGATCGCCCCTGGTTTCGCGCCCTAGCCAGCGGCCAGGCCATGACCTTTACCGATGATCCGGGCGTTTCCTATGCGGCGACGCCCGCCTTGATCGCGAGTTTCCGAGATGAGGATTCCGACGGGCAATTCAGAGGCGTGCTGACGGCCGTGCTGCCCCTATCAAGCCTGCGGCCTGATCGTCCCGTGTCGGGCGCGCCTCCGCATTCTGAAGTGGCGATCGCCGATTCGACGGGGCTTTATCTCTCCAGCACGGACGCGTCTGCGTTTCCGGTGCGCCTGAACGGCCGCCTCGCGGGGCCCGCGCGGTCCGAGCCGTCCTTATGGCTGGGCCGGAGCCGCGATGGACGGCCCCGAATCTTCACCTCCGCCCCCTTGGCGGGCCAGGACGTTTTCGTGCTGATTTCCGCGCCCAACGACCCGCTGTCGTGGGCGGCCGTCAGTCCAATCGTCGCCGTCGCCCTGCCTTTGCTCGCGTTCGTTCTCGCACTCGCTGCGGTGGGAATTGTCGCCGACCGCGGCGTGGTGAGGTGGATCGCTTACCTCAGGCGGTTCGCGGCGATTTACGCTCACGGCCGTTATGGCGTTCACCCCGTCAAGGCGCTGGGAGGCCCGCCCGAAATCCGGGACCTGGCCCGAACCATGGACGCCATGGCCGGCGTCATCGCGGCTCGGGACCGCGCGCTGAAAGAGGGCTTGGCCGAGAAAGACGGCCTGATGCGCGAAATCCACCATCGCGTGAAGAACAACCTCCAGGTCATATCCTCTCTCCTCAATCTGCAGCAGAGGGCTCTGTCTGATCCAGCCGCCCGCGCCGCTATGTCCGACACGCGCCAAAGGATCACCGCTCTCGCCCTAATCTATCGAGCTCTCTATCAGGGCGTCGACCTCAAGCGCGTCGACCTCAGAGACTTTCTGGAGGAATTGATCGCCCACCTGGTCGTCAATGAATCGGGCGGCGCTGCTATTGAGACCCATCTCGAGATCGACCCCCTGACGATAGACCCTGACCGGCTGGCCCCTTTGGCCCTTTTCGCCGTTGAAGCGATCACAAACGCCAAGAAGCACGGGCTCGGCGAGCGCGGGGGGCGGCTGACGGTGACCTTCAAGGTGCGTCGCGGAGAGGCCGAACTTCGGATCAGTGACAGCGGTCGAGTCGGCGCGCCGACGCCCGTGGTTGGCGAGGGGGTGGGGCGTACCTTGATGACAGCCTTTGCTCGTCAGATGCGGGGCGCGGCGGATTTTTGCGCGGGGCCTCGGGAGGGAATCACTGCCCGGCTCGTTTTTCCGACGTCGGACCATGCCGAACCTGAGACCTAAGATCAGGGCTCTCTGGCGGCAAGTGGAACAAAGCCCGCGGCAGGGCGTTCTGCTAATTGGGGCGCGGGTCGCCCTTTGACTGACCCAACCCGGAGTCCATTATATGCATCGTTTCCTTCTTCTCGCGGCCATCGCCGCGACCCTCGCCGTGTCGGCCTGCAACACTGTCGCTGGCGCTGGTCGTGACGTTTCGGCAACCGGTCACGCGGTTACCCATACGGCCGACGACGCGAAACCGCGGTAGGTCCCCATTTCAGGCCCGCGCGTGTCAGGCTGGACACGTGAGGGTTACGCAAAACTGGCCGTCTTGGACGCTAAGGTCCAAGGACCCGCCTGCCGAGGCGGCCAGGGCGTAGAGATAACGGCCGGGGGCCCAGCGCCCCGGCAGGCCCGATCCGGGCCCTAAACCCTCGAGGCCCGCTAAGGTCTCGGGAGCGATGAGCGTCCGCGCACCCGCGCCATCGACACGGGCGCGCCAGTTTCCCTGATCAAGCGTGATAGTCAGACGCGCGAGGCCGCCCGAGGCGAGAGATTCGGCGCTTATCTGCAGCAGGATGAGCGCGCTTTGAAGGACAAGGCGCGGGGCGCCATGCTCCACCGCGCTCACATCAAGTCGCGCCCGTGACCCGGCGAAGGGGGACTGCGCAAGAACATCGAACGCGTCCTCCTCCAATCCCCCCCCGCCGCCGAACGCCGCGCGACAAAAAGCGATTCGCGTGGCCAGCTGAGCTAGGCTATCGCGAGCCAGCGTCAGCGCCTCCGCATGCAAATCGCGGCTATCGGTGTCGCCGAGAACATCGAGCGCCGCGGTCAAGCCCGATGTCGGGCCGGCGATGTCGTGCAAGGCTCGGGCTACGAGTTTGGCCGCCAGAACCTCCGGCGCGAAGGCGTCGCGATTTTTTATCATGGCGGGTCGAGGCTCCGGTGATTTGCCCGCCTAAGGAAGCCGCTCTAGAGACTATCCATGCGCCCTGAAGAGATTGGATACCGCCTCGCCGACATTGTCGAGGAGGCGTCCCGCTTGATTCTTCCCCTTTGGCGATCAGGCCTCGCCGTGACCACCAAGGCCGACGAGAGCCCCGTCACGGTGGCGGACCAGCGTGCGGAGCGGCTGATTTTGGCGCGGCTGGCGGAGAGTTTTGGCGACATTCCGGTGATTTCGGAGGAGGACGCCAGTGAGTTTGGAACCCCCGAAGCGATCGGCCCCCGGTTTTTCCTTGTGGACCCGCTGGATGGCACCAAGGCCTTCGTGCGCGATGATCCCAACTTCACGGTCAATATCGGCCTGATTCAGCATGGCCGTCCGATCATCGGCGCGGTGGCGGCGCCCGCCACGGGAGAGACGTGGTTCACGGCAGATCAGGGCGCGCGAAAGCGCAGGTTCGGCGAGGCCAGCTCTCACACCGTCGGGGCGCGACCCGCCCCGGCCGAACCTCTGGCGCTCATCAGTCACACGATGTCGGCGGCGGCATTGGATGATCTAAAGGCCCGCTATGGCTTCAGCCGCACCGAGCCCATGGATTCATCCATCAAGCTGTGCCGGATAGCCGAGGGTGCGGCGGATATCTATCCCCGCCATGGCCCGACCATGGAATGGGATATCGCGGCGGGACAGGCGATCCTAGAGGCCGCTGGGGGCTCGGTCACCACGCCCGAGGGAGTTAGTCTTGGCTATGGCAAGGCCGCCGAAGGATTTCGGAACGGCTGGTTCGTCGCCCGGGGCGCGGCATAGACTTCGCCCCTAGATGCCGCCGCGCGCGATCAGGCGACGGGCGATGATGATCCGCTGCATCTCATTGGTGCCCTCGCCGATCATCAGTAGCGGCGCGTCGCGATAGAGCCGCTCGATGGGATACTCCTTGGAATAGCCATTGGCGCCGAAGATCCGCATGGCCTCGGTGGCGACCTCAAAGGCGGTCTCGGTGGCGAACCATTTGGCCATGCCCGCCTCAAAATCGACCCGTCCGCCCAGATCATAAGCCCGCGCCGCATCCTCCACGAGGAGCTCGGACGCCCGCGTTTTGGCCGCCATCTCCCCGAGCTTGAGCTGAATGGCCTGATGCTCCGCGATGGGCTTGCCCATGGTGGTTCGGGTCTGGGCATAGGCCACGGCCTCGTTGAGCGCCCGCCGCGCGATCCCAACGCCCCGGGCGGCGACATTGACGCGGCCGATCTCCAGGCCGCCGGTCGCCATGGCGAATCCCTTGCCCTCGACGCCCCCGACAAGGCTCATATCCGCGTCGCACGCGTAGTCGGAAAACCCGATCTCCCCGGTGTCGATGCCGCGATAGCCGAGCTTCGGAAGTTTACGCCCGCGCTGGATGCCCGGGAGATCAGCGCCAGTGGCGATATCGCGCGTGGGGGTGATCAGCATGGTCATGCCGCGATGGCGCGGCTCGGCGTCCGGATCGGTCTTGACCAGCAGGGCCAGGATGTCGCCCTCGATGACGTTGGTGATCCACAGCTTGGATCCGTTGACGATATAGCGGTCGCCTTCGCGACGCGCCGTGGTGCGAATGCCCTGAAGATCCGTGCCCGCGTCCGGCTCCGTCAGGCCGAGACCCCCGCGCAGCTCTCCGGTGGCGAATTTGGGGAGCCAGTAATCTTTCTGAGCCTCTGTCCCAAACTTCTGGACGATCAAGGCCATCATGAGGTGGCTGTTGAAGAAGCCCGTGAGGCTCATCCATTCTTCGGAAATCCGCGCGACGATCTTCACATATGTGCTGGCCGAGAGTCCAAGGCCGCCATATTCCGGGTCGATCAGGGCGCCATAGAGACCCATCTCGCACATGTCCTGAACGAGCTCGCGCGGATATTCGTCCGCCTGTTCGAGCTTCGCCGCCACGGGGGCCGCCTTTTTCACGAGCCAGCGGTCGACGGAATCCAGCAGAGCCCGTTCGTCGGCCTCACTGATGGCGGCGTGGATATTCATCGCTTAATTCCTTGTGGCGCGCTTAGGGGATGCGCGGAACATCAATAGGTTCCCAGGCGATCCTCCACCGACTGACCCCGGGCGGGGATCAGCATATCACGGCGGAAGCTACAGATGGTTTCACCCCTTTGGTTCTTGCCCAAAGTGCGGATAGTGACGATGCCTTGCCCAGGTCGGCTCTTGGACTCGCGCTTGGCCAGGACCTCGCTCTCCCCATAGAGGGTGTCGCCGGCGAAGACGGGGCCGGAGAAGCGCACCTCATCCATGCCGAGATTAGCGATGGCCTTTTGGGAGCAGTCGGTGACGCTCATTCCGATGAGCAGGGCGAGGGTATAGGTGCTGACCACCAGATTTTGACCGAACTCGCTGCCCTTGGCGTATTCGGCGTCGAAGTGGAGGGGATGGGTGTTCAGAGTCAGCAGGGTGAACAGGTGGTTGTCGGATTCAAGAACGGTCTTGCCCGGACGATGCTCATAGACATCGCCGACGATGAAATCCTCGAAGTAGCGGCCGAAGCTCTCGCGATACCGCTGAGGGCCGACCTCTTTCCAACCCTGAACCATTGCTCCTCCAGGCGCTTGCGCCGTCGCCCATAGGCCTCTTGGCCCCTGGCGGGCAACCGCGACGCTTAAACTCAGGGCGGCGGATGGGGTGGGATGCCGGCTGGAGCGGTCCCGTCCTGTGGGCGCCAATCTTCCGAGGCGGGCGGCGCGGGTATGGGTTCCAGCGGTGGCCTGTTCTGGCGCCACGAGGGCCAGTTTCCCAGTTTCCAGCGTTCATATTGCGGTCTTACGCCGAGATCCTTGCAGATCGCCTCGACCGCTTGCTCCAAGGGGAGGTCGAGAAGGGCGTCGTAGCGATCGCTCTCATAGAGACCCTCATGGATCTCCTGATAAATTCGCTCCCGCTCCTCCGCATCAAAGGAATCCGGATCAGCCAGTTCCGTGACGTGGCCGTGAATCTGGTCGCGCCGGGCCATGCGGTCCGGCTGGGGTTTTGCAGGATCGGCGGCCTGCGAGCGTCTGGGCGAGGTCTCGACGAGGGGGTCACCGGCGCGCAGGGCGGCGAGCTCCTTCTCCACCCTCGGCTGCAGCGCCACGCTCACGTGCAGGATGCGGGACGCCTGCACGAAGCCGTCCAAGGCCTCCTCGCTCCCCTGCGGCTTTTCGCCCGCTTCCAGCGCCTCCGCCTTGCGCCTCGCGATGCGGATGAACGTCATCGCGACAGCCTGAATCTCCTGCAAATCGCAAAGCCGCGCCTCAGCGCGAGGAATGCGCTCATCTAGGCTGGCGGAAAAGTACGCATCGAGGCTCATCACCCATATAGTTGCAGAACCACACGGGGTTGTCAATATGCAATCTCTGGAGGCGAGGCCATCCCCGCGCATAGGCCCAACCCCAATCTCAAACTTTGCGATTCCAGCCGTCGCGCGCCATAAGAGCCGATGTTTTCTTAAGGCCATACTCATGCCCCTCGACTCCGGCGAGATCGCCAAGACCTTTCAGTGGGATGATCCTCTCGATCTGATCTCGCGCCTGTCGGACGACGAGCGGATGATCTGGGAATCCGCGCGGGCCTATGCCCGTGGCGAACTGCTGCCTCGTGTCGTCAGCGCCTATGCGCAGGAGCGTTTCGACCGCGAGATCATGACGGAGCTTGGCGCCCTGGGGTTTCTCGGGCCCACACTGCCGGAAGACTACGGCTGCGCCGGCGTCAACCATGTGGCTTACGGTCTGATCGCCCGGGAGATCGAGGCCGTGGACAGCGGCTATCGCTCGGCCATGAGCGTGCAATCGTCCCTGGTCATGTACCCGATCCACGCTTTCGGCTCGGAGGAGCAGCGGCGGCGCTGGCTCCCTGGCATGGCCAAGGGGGAGATCATCGGCTGTTTTGGCCTTACCGAGGCCGATGGCGGCTCCGACCCGGCTTCCATGCGAACCGTCGCCCGGCCGGCCCCCGGCGGCTTTGTGCTTAATGGCGCGAAGATGTGGATCACCAACGCGCCCATCGCCGATGTGGCCCTGGTCTGGGCCAAGCTCGACGGGGTCATTCGCGGATTCCTTGTGGAACGGGGCGCCGCGGGATTCACGACGCCGCGGATCGAGAACAAGCTTTCCTTGCGCGCCTCGGTCACCGGCGAGATCGCCCTTAACGATGTGTTCGTTCCCGAGGACGCCCTGCTACCCCATGTGAAGGGGCTGCGCGGGCCTTTCTCGTGCCTGAATAAGGCGCGCTACGGAATCGCCTGGGGCGCCATGGGGGCGGCTGAATTCTGTTTCCACGCGTCGCGGGATTATGTCGCCTCACGTAGTGTCTTCGGAAAGCCCCTGGCCGCGCGCCAACTGGTGCAGAAGAAGCTTTCGGACATGGCCACGGAGATCGCTCTTGGCTTCGAAGGCGCCTTGGCGCTGGGCCGCCTGATCGATCAGGGCGCTTGGGTCCCGGAGGCCATCAGCCTGATGAAGCGGAACAATTGCGGCAAGGCGCTCGATATCGCCCGTTCCGCGCGGGACATTCACGGCGGCAACGGGATTTCCGGCGAATATCACGTGATGCGACACGCGGCGAACCTTGAGACGGTTAACACCTATGAAGGCGCCCACGACGTTCACGCCCTGATCCTCGGCCGCGCGATCACCGGCGAAAACGCCTTCTAAGGTCATGACGCCGGATGGGGGACTGACGCCCAAGGCTGGCGGGCCAAACCGGGCATGAGCGAGACGGACGGCTCAGGACATGCGGGTCGACCCGCGGCTTCCATGGCCACGGTGATCGCCGCCTCCTCCCTCGGCACGATTTTCGAATGGTACGACTTCTTTGTCTTCGGGGTCCTGGCGCCGGTCATCGCCAAGAACTTCTTCAGCGGGCTTGATCCCACCTCCGGCCTGCTCGCGGCCCTGGGGCTCTTCGGCGCGGGATTTTTCTTCCGGCCCGTGGGCGCCCTGATCTTCGGCCGACTGGGCGACCGCATCGGTCGCAAGAGCGCGTTCCTCACCACCGTCACCATGATGGGTGGCTCAACCATCGCCATCGGCCTTCTGCCCACCTGGAGTCAGGCGGGGGGTGTGGCGCCCTTGCTGCTGATTCTCATGCGGATCATTCAGGGGACCGCGCTCGGCGGCGAATGGGGCGGGGCGGCGGTCTATGTCGCCGAACACGCGAGGCCGGGCCGCCGGGGCGCCGCGACGGGATGGATCGCCGTGGCCGCCGCGCCGGGGCTCGTCGGCGCCCTGGGCCTCATCCTCATTCTGCGCGCGGTGATGGGCGAGACGCGCTTCGCCAGCGACGGCTGGCTGGCCGGCTGGCGCATCCCCTTTCTCATCTCCGCCTTGCTCCTAGCGATCTCAATCTGGATGCGACTCAAGCTCTCCGAAAGCCCTGCGTTTCGCGCCATGGAGGCGGCCGGCGGTCGGGCCAAGGCGCCGCTCGCCGAGGCCTTCGGTCAGTGGCGGCATCTGAAGCTTGTGCTCATCGCCCTCGTCACCCTTATGAGCGCACAAGGCGCGGTCTGGTACACGGTGTTCTTCTATGCCGAGCAGGTGTTCCTGGAGCGGTTCATGAAGGTTCCAGCCCAGACCGGCACGCTCCTGCTGATCCTCGTGACGGTGGCCAGCGGGCCCTTGTACATATTCTTCGCCGGCCTCTCTGACCGTCTGGGGCGCAAATGGGTCAGCTGGGCGGGCATGACCGTGGCGGTGGTCGCCTTCGTCCCAGGCTTTCATCTCATGGCGCGACTGGCTAATCCCGCTCTCGTGGAGGCCCAGGCGAGAACGCCTGTGGTCGTCGTCGCCGACCCGGCCCATTGCTCCTTTCAGTTCGATGTGCTGGGCAGATCCCGCTTCGCCACCTCCTGCGACATCGCCAAGGCGGCCCTCTCGAACGCGGGCATCTCCTACCGCAACCTCGCCGCGCCACCCGGCGCGCTCGCGCGGGTCGAGGTCGGTGGGCGGAGCGTTCCCGCCTTCGAAGGGTCGCGTCTCGCGGGCCCCGCGCTCAAGGCCGCGTCGGCGGCGTTCAACGCGAAGCTCAAAACGAGCCTAAGCCGCGCAGGCTATCCCGCCGCCGCCGATCCCGCCCGAATCAATTTCTGGGGCCTCGTCGCCGTGATGATGGTCTTCGTCACCGCCGCCACTGCCCTCTATGCCCCGATCGCCGCCGCGCTGGTGGAGCTCTTCCCCACCCGCATCCGCTACACGGCCATGTCGCTCCCCTATCACGTGGGCACCGGCTGGGTGGGCGGCTTCGTCCCCGTCACCGCCTTCGCCATCGTGACGGCCACGGGGAATATCTATGCGGGCCTCTGGTACCCGGCCATCTTCGCGGGCTTGAGCGTGATTACCCTCCCGTTTCTCCTGCCGGAAACGCGGGGTCGGGATTTGGACGCTTAGGGGCCGCCTCGAGGCTTTAGAGCCGCGCGGTCGCCGACGCTCAGGCCAAGGCGGTTCGCGGCCACGTCCTGCGCGGCCGCCTCCCGGGCATGGCCGGACAGACGGAGCGCCTCGCCCCAGAACAGGTGATTGCGGCCCCAGTTTGGGGCCAGCTTCTCGGCCCGGGCGAAGGCGGCGACTGCGCCGGCATAGTCTTTCTTGACGAGCCGCGCCTCGCCCTCGAGTTCCTCGACATCTGCGAAGCGGGGGCCTTTGTCGCGCGCGACCTGGAGCGTCGCCAGAGCCGCGTCGGGCTGGCCCCTGGCCAGCAGCGCCTCCGCCCAGTCGCGGTAGGCGAAGGGCAGGGACGGCGCCTGACGCACCGCGTCGGCGAACCAGCGGTCCGCCGCCGCCTCATCCCCCAGCGCGACTGCGACGCGGCCCCGCTCGCGCACGGCGTCATAGGCGTCGGTGGGCGTGGAGGCGATCAGTGCCTCGGCAGCCTCAGTCTGGCCAAGTCGAAGATCGGCCTCAACAAGCAGGGGCGTGTCATGGGCCGCCTGGACCTGGGCCAGGCCCGGAATGCCCTCGGGGATGGGGTCT
>Ga0116226_10000621_pt1 | contig 30309 bp, 19 predicted proteins | sample S1TSphfallax_FD_89692 | JGI IMG/M metagenome (GOLD analysis project Ga0116226, IMG submission 89692) | Host-associated microbial communities from peat moss isolated from Minnesota, USA - S1T2_Fa - Sphagnum fallax MG | ecosystem: Host-associated > Plants > Peat moss > Unclassified | place: USA...
ACCAGGTCGGACATCGATAATCCGGTCAGCAGGATCGACTTTTTGAGCTCGGCGACATCCGCCGCGCTGACCGTAGCGTAGTCTCGGAGCGGGATGGGGTCTTGCCACAGTAGACCATCCTCGAGGCGCTTCTCCGGCCCGAGATAGCGTTCTCGCGGGCCCATGTCGCGATGGGTCAACTTGTACCATGCCTTGGAGAAGGCCTGTGTGAACGCGTCGAAGTCGCGCAGGAATTTCTCGCAGACCTTGCGGTACTCAGGGTCAACCTTCAGTGCGAGGTCGCTGGTCATCATCATCAGCGGGTTCATTTTCTCGGGATTGTGTGCGTCAGGCGTCCTTGGCGCACCCGGGTCGATCGGGGTCCACTGCAATGCGCCGGCGGGACTCTTCGTCTGTTTCCACTCGAACTTGAACAGGTTCTCGAGGTAGCTGTTGTCCCATTGCGTCGGATTGGGAGTCCAGCTGCCTTCGATGCCGTTGGTCATCGTGTATTCTGCGAAACCCGTGCCTTCCGGGTTCTGCCATCCCAGGCCCATCGCCTCGATCGGCGCCATCTCCGGCGGGGGTCCCACGTTGGCGGCGGCGACCATGCCATGGCTTTTGCCGAAGGCGTGACCGCCGGCGATGAGTGCAACCGTTTCCTCGTCGTTCATGGCCATTCGGGTGAAAGTGATACGGATGTCGCGCGCTGATCCCATCGGGTCGCCGTTTGCATAGGGACCCTCTGGGTTGACGTAGATCAGCGCTTGATGGCTCGCAGCCAGTGGATTCTCGAGGTCATAGTCAGCGTCGCCATTCTGCCCGCGCCAGCGTTTGTTGCGTGTCACCATGCTGTCGGAGGATGCGACAGCCTTCGCATCCCACACCTCGGCGCCCCAATACGTGCTGGTGTCGGCCTCCCACGCGTCGCGTCGACCACCGCCGAAGCCATAGGTCGGAAATCCCATGATCTCGAGCGCGCAATTTCCAGTCAGGACCATCAGGTCTCCCCAGGAAAGCGCAGATCCGTACTTTTGCTTGATCGGCCAGATCAAGCGGCGTGACTTGTCGGTATTGCCGTTGTCCCACCAGCTGTTGATCGGCGCGAAGCGTTGCAGTGCCTCGCCGGCACCGCCGCGCCCATCGGCAATGCGATAGGTACCGGCCGCGTGCCACGCCATGCGGACCATCTGCGGACCGTAATTGCCGTAATCCGACGGCCACCACGGCACCGAAGACTTTAGAAATGCCTTGATATCGCCCTTGAGCTCCGCGAAGTCGATCTTGTTGAAGGCTTCGGCATAGTCGAATTTGGCCTCCAGCGGGTTGGCCTGAGGCCCGTTCTGGTGCAGAAGTTCAATCTTGAGACGATTTGGATACCAGTCCGACAGCGTCGGCGGTGTGCCGAAAGAACCGCCAATGCGGTCTCCGCCAAACGGACACTTTCCCGTCATCTCATGGGTCTGGGTGTTTGTTTTGTCGTCTTCGATGTTGATCATGGTATCAACCATGCTCGCAGAAGCGCCGTCGCGTCCGTTCGGTCCCGAACATAGCGAGAGCACCAGCCGATCCGCGGTAGATGTAAGAGGTTGCCTCGCCGGTCCCGGTGTGCAGACTCGAGCCCGTTCAGCTGCAAAACCTTCACATCACTGTCACACAGGCGTCACCAAGTCTTCTGTGTACGCTTCGAAGAGCCGCATGAATCCGATTTGTGCAAAGATCGCGGATCTCCGACGCGGCGCATGGGTCCGCGAGGAAACACATTACACAAACGACACTCGGTAACGCTCGATGCTTGGCCCGTCGGTATTCAAACGCTCGTGGTGTTCATGGTTTCGCTGTCCGCACTGTGGTGCCGCTACCTACCGGGCAGTGTCACGCTCCGTTCTATCCAGAGACAGTCCACGCATGACCGTTGAGTTCAAATGCGATGGCTGCGGTGAACTTTCGGCGCTCAGGCAGCCACGATTCATGACTGTCGGCTTACCGCTGATCGTTGCGGGTTGCACGTTCATCGCCTTCTACGTGCTGGTTCCTGCCGATATCTCTTGGTACTCACCAACAGCACTTTTGCTCAATGTGCTGATGATTCTCCTGGAGGTCGTTGTTACCTTGATAATTTCGCGAATCATGAAGCGCTTTGAGCCGCGCCGAGCAGGGGACTGCTGATTTTCCATTGAGTGGCTGGATTCGTGGCGCGCGGCTTGCGCTCGCCCCGCGATATCGAACAGAATCGCCGGTGTTCAAGTTCTTCGAGCTTTTGGTGGCGCCGACGGCGGTTCCGCCTGACAGTCCACCGCCCTCGCTCCACGATCCTCGGGCGCTGCTGCGGTTCTACTGGCATTTCGTCGCGCAAACCCCCGGGCTGATCGCGGCGCTGTTCGCGACCGGCCTGATCGTTGCCCTGCTGGATACGACGATCCCCGTGTTCATCGGACGCATCACGGCGCTGGTTTCATCCGCCACCGCCGCGACGCTGTTCCACGATGCGGGAGGCGAACTCCTGGCGATGGCGGCCGTCCTTCTGTTGGCGCGGCCGGCGGCCTTGTTTGCCCAATACCTGGTCACCAATCAGGCGATTGCGCCGGGACTCACCAACCTGATCCGCTGGCAGAGTCATTGGCATGTCGTGCGACAGAGCTGGACCTTCTTCCAAAACGACTTTGCGGGGCGGGTCGCCAATCGGGTGATGCAAACCGGTCCGAGCTTGCGCGAAAGCGTCGTGCAAACCACCAATGCCGCGTGGTACATCCTGGTCTATGGCGGCAGCGCCATCGTCTTGCTGGCGCGCGCGGACTGGCGGATCGCCATACCCATTGCTCTGTGGTTCGTCTGCTACAGCGGTCTGCTCATTGCCGTGGTCCCCCGGATGCGCGACCGGTCGCAGCGCATGTCCGAGGTGCGTTCGAATCTGACCGGCCGCGTGGTCGACAGCTATACCAATATTTTGACCGTGAAATTGTTTGCCCGCTCCGAGGACGAGGACGCCTTCGTGCGGGAGTCGGTCGATGAACATACCCGGCAATTCCATCGACAGCTGCGCCTCATCACGCAATGGAGCCTGTCACTCTCGGTGATGAACGCGGCGATGATGGTGGGAACGGGCGCTCTCGCCCTGCTCGGCTGGAAAGCGGGTCGGGTGCCGATCAGCACGGTGGCGACGGCCTTGCCGCTGGCGTGGCAGATATCGAACATGTCAGGCTGGGTCGCCCAAAGTGTGACCGCCATCTTCGAGAATGTCGGCGTGGTACAGGATGGCATGCGCTCCATCGCCGTCCCGCGCCAGATGGCGGACCCACCTATGGCCGCGCCGTTGCGTCTCACCGCGGGTGCGATCGAGTTCGATCACGTTGGCTTCGACTACGGGCGCGTGAGGCGCGAGGGTGAACGCGGTGGAGTGTTGCGCGATTTCAACCTGGGCGTGGCCCCGGGCGAACGTTTGGGGTTGATCGGCCGCTCGGGCGCCGGCAAATCCACGCTCGTGAACCTGCTGCTGCGCTTCTACGAACCGCAGTCCGGGCGGATCCTCATCGATGGTCAGGACATTGCGACGGTCACCCAGGAGAGCCTGCGCGCGCAGATCGGGATGGTCACGCAGGACACCTCGCTGCTGCACCGCTCGATCCGTGACAATCTGCGTTATGGTCGGCCACAGGCCACGGAAGAAGAAATCGTCGAGGCGGCACGCAAGGCACACGCACTCGTTTTCATCGAGCAGCTGGAAGATTGGGCCGGTCGTCGCGGATTCGATGCGCACGTCGGCGAGCGAGGCGTGAAGTTGTCGGGGGGGCAGCGTCAGCGCATCGCCATCGCGCGGGTCATCCTGAAAAATGCTCCGATACTGATCCTGGACGAAGCCACCTCAGCACTCGACTCCGAGGTCGAGTCCGCCATTCAAGAGCAATTGGACGCGCTGATGAAAGGACGCACGGTGATCGCGATTGCCCATCGCCTCTCCACCATCGCCCGGATGGACCGGCTCGCGGTGATCGATGACGGGCGCATCGTCGAGCAGGGCGCGCATCCCGCACTGCTGGCCCGGCAAGGCACCTATGCCGCGCTCTGGCAGCGTCAATCCGGGGGCTTTCTCGCCTCGTGAATCAACGCCATTTTTACTTTTAGGTTGGCGGACGTTTCTCATCCGGTAAACTTGGCACGCGCATACGCGAGCCTTACAGGGAGTCAACGATGCAATTGTTTTATTCGGCGACGTCGCCGTTCGTGCGCAAATGTCTGGTGAGCGCCTTGGAAGTGGGCGTGCGGGAGCGGGTGATTCTCCACCCCGCCGCGCCGCATCCGGTGAATCGCGATTCGGGCTTGGTGGCGCGCAATCCTTTGGGCCAGGCGCCGACCCTGATCACCGATGAGGGCGTCGTGCTGTACGACAGCCGCGTGATCTGCGAATACCTCAATTCGCTCGGCGACGGGCGGTTGCTGCCCAAAGGGGCGCTGCGCTTCGAAGCCTTGACGGAACAGGCATTGGCGGACGGCATCATGGCGGCTGCGGTGCTCATCCGTTATGAGATGACTGCACGGCCTGAGGCACTGCGCTGGCAGGACTGGATCGATGGGCAGATGGCCAAGATCACGGGCGGTCTCAAGGACCTGGCGCAACGTGCGTCGGGTTTCGAGTCGCGGGTGGATGTGGGCAGCATCGCCGTGGGCTGCGCACTCGGTTATCTGGAATTTCGTTTTGCAGATCTTGGCTGGAAGCAGCAGTGGCCGGCCCTCGCGGCGTGGTGGCTGCGATTCGCAGAGCGGCCCTCGATGGCCGCGACCCGGCCGCCGGTGTGAGGGACTGGCGGAAATAGCGAACGGCGCGACCGAGACGGGTTCCGCGGGATGGTGATCAGTCCTTATCGGATGCGTTCGTAAAGCGTCGCGCGGCGCATGCGCAGGATGCGCGCCACGATTTGCCCGAATCCCATCACAGAACTGCCCGAAGCGCCTTGCAGACTACTTCGCGCGTGAAGAATCATGGAGTGTTCACGGTGCGACTTAGACCAGAGGCCGGGTTGACGACGATATGAGAATTCGAATTTCCGCGGCGTTCCGGGTGTTGGGCGCGCTTTTTCGTCGCGCCCTGTGGGTCGCAGGCCATGCGCTGCAGTCAAGCTTCGGCGAGCTGCGGTGGACGCCGCCTGCCTGGATCCGCGGAATCGGCCGACTTTTCGGCCGGGCGAGCGCGTCCGTCAGGCGTCATCCCCGACGCAGTGGGCTCATCGCCGCCGCCCTCCTGGTCGTCGGAATTGGTGCGATTGGCGGCTGGCGCTGGTATCGATCACTGCCCAAGCCCGTCGAATACGAAGCCACGGTGACCGACCCGGAGCGCACCTGCATCGAATGCACACCGCCCGGCAAGCCCAACCCCGTGGTCGTGCATTTCTCGGGATCGGTCGCCCCCTTGAGCGATTCGGGCAAGCTCATCGACCCGGAAAAATCCGGCTTGAGCATCGATCCGGCGGTCGCCGGCGAATGGCGCTGGACCGATGACAAGACTCTGGTGCTGACGCCCAAGCTCGACTGGCCGATCGGCCAGACCTACACCATCCGGTTTGCGAAACACGGTTTCACAGCGCCCCAGATCCACTTGGTGAAATACGCGGTGAATTTCGCATCGCCCGCCTTCGCCGCCGCGATCGCGAACAACGAGTTCAACCAAGACCCCGTGGTTGCGGCGGACAAGAAAATTGTCACGACCCTGCAATTCACGCAGCCCGTGGACCCCGAAGCGCTCGAGCATCGGATCAAGCTGAAGCTCTACGGCAAGGTCACGGACACGATCGAGCAAGAGCAAACGCCCGCCCCCGCCTTCACGGTCACCTACGACAAACTCAAGCTGCACGCCTACCTCAAGACCGCCCAGCTACCGATACTCCCCAAGGGTGGCCGCGTCGACCTGCAGATCGATGCCGGCGTCCATGCCGCGCGCGGCGGGAACCAGACCAAGTCGCCCCTGCAGGCCAGCATCGCCGTGCCGGGTCTTTACTCCCTGACGGTGACCGACCTGCGCCTGACCATTGCGCGTGACGAACGCGACAACCCGAGCCAGGCGCTGGTCCTTGCCACGTCGCATTCGATCACCGAGCCCGAGATGAGCTCGCATGTGCATGCCTGGCTGCTGCCCGACAAAAGCCCGGACCCGCAGCGCCAGAAAGCCTGGGACCGGGCCAATACCCATCGGCCGTTCCCCTGGAACGTGAACCTGGTGACGCCGGACGTGCTGGCGGGCGCCAAGCCGCTGCACCTTGCCTACGTCGCCAACGAGCGCGAGCACGTGGAGTTGCACAGTTTCGCCCTGAAGACCGAACCCAACGCGCAGATCTACCTGCAGGTCGACCAAGGACTGCGCTCTTTCGGCGGCTATCTGATGGCGGATCCTGTCGCCCAAGTTCTCACGATGCCGGATTACCCGAAGGAAGTGCGCATCGCCTCGCAGGGAGCGCTGCTGGCGCTGTCGGGCCAGCGCAAGCTGACCTTGTTCACGCGGGACGTCCCGGCGGTACAGGTTCAGGTCGGTCGCTTGCTGCCGGACCAGTTGCAACATCTGGTGACGCAGACCGGCGGCGACTTCGCGCATCCGAATTTCAGCACATACTCATTCGATGCCACGAACATCACCGAGAACTACGTCGATGTCCTGACGCTGCCGACGCTGCCGGCGGGCACCGCGAACTATCAAGCCCTCGATCTTGGCGCATATCTCAACAAGCCCGGCGCGGGCCGTCAGGGCATCTTCCTGGTGAACGTCCAGGCCTACGATCCGGTGCGCAAACAACTGATCGGCGGGAACTACGGTGAACCGCAAACCGCGGATACGCGCCTCGTCGTCGTCACGGACTTAGGATTGCTCGCGAAGAAATCCGTCGACGGCTCGCAGGACGTGTTCGTGCAGTCGATTGCCGGTGGAGCGCCGATCGAGGGCGCGGCCGTGCAGGTCATCGGCAAGAATGGCGAAGCGGTATTGACGGAGACGACCGATGCCACCGGTCACGTGCACTTTCCGGATTTGAAGGGCTTCGTCAATGAACACGAACCGGTTCTCTATCTGGCCAAGCGAGGCGGCGACAGTTCCTTCCTGCCCATAAGATCGCATGTCGACGAAATGGAGCTGTCGCGCTTCGACGTGGGCGGCGTCAGCAACAAAGCTGAACATGCGGCGCTGAGCGCCTATCTTTTCTCGGATCGGGGTATCTACCGCCCGGGCGACGAGATCCGCGCCGCCGCCATCATCAAGACCCAGGACTGGCGGCGACTGCCCGCTGGGTTGCCGCTGCGCGTCGAGATCACCGATCCGCGCGGCCTGTCGGTCAAGCGCGATCTGATCCGCCTCTCCGCCTCCGGCTTCGAAGAAATCCGCTATCAGACACACGAGACAGCCGCCGCCGGCGCTTACTCGATCAATCTCTCGATCGTGAAGCCTAACGACCGCGAGGACCTGATCGGCACGACCAGCGTCAAGGTCCAGGAGTTCCTGCCCGATCGCTTGAAGATCACGACGCATTTTTCGGCCGAGCGCAGCGAGGGCTGGGTCAGCCCCGAAAAGCTGCAGGTACTCGTCGGCCTCGACAATCTGTTCGGCACACCTGCAACCGACCGCCGTCTTCAGGCGACGATGCGCCTATCGCCTGCGATCCCGAGCTTCGCGAAGTACAAGGACTACGAATTTCGTGATCCGCAGGCCGCCAAGGAGGGGTTCACCGAAACGCTCTCCGAGCAGCGCAGCGGCGCGGATGGCCGCGCCACCTTCGACCTCAACTTGGGCCGCTTCGCGCGCGCCACCTACCGCGCCAGCGTCGAAGTGCAGGGTTTCGAAGCCGATGGCGGTCGCGGCGTGACCGGCGGGGCCTCGCAGTTGGTGTCGAACCTCCCGTTCCTGGTCGGCTGGAAAGCCGACGGACGCCTGGACTACATCTCGCGCGGCAGCGCACGCGGCATCGACCTCATCGCCGTCGACGAGAAACTGGCGAAGCTGCCGGCGCCGGACCTGAAACTCAAGCGCCTCGAGCGCCGCTTCGTGTCGGTGCTGCTGAAGCAGGACAGCGGCGTCTATAAATATGAGTCGCGCCTCAAGGAGATTCCGATCGACGAGGCCGCCCTGCCTTTTCCGGGCGGCGGCGCGCACCTCGACGTCGATACGAGCGTGCCCGGAGACTTCAGTGACTTGATCATCGATGCCGACGGTCAGGTCTATGCGCGCATCGACTTCACGGTCGCGGGCGCGGCGAACTTGAGCCGCTCGCTCGACAAGAATACCGAGCTGCAGATCGTGCTCGACAAACACGATTACGCGCCCGGCGACACGATCAGCATGCAGATCCAGGCGCCCTACGTGGGGGCCGGACTCATCACGATCGAGCGTGATCACGTGTACTCGTGGCAATGGTTCAAGACGACCACGACGAGTTCGGTGCAGAAAATCCGCGTACCCGAAGGTCTCGAAGGCAACGGCTACGTCAGCGTGAGCTTCGTGCGCGATCCCGCGTCGGACGAGATTTATAGCTCGCCGCTCTCCTTTGGCGTGCAGCCCTTCTCGATCGCCCTGGACGCGCGACGCAATGCGATCCAGTTGAGCACGCCCGCGCTCGTCAAGCCCGGCGACAAGCTCAGCATCGGCTACCACACGGCACAGCCGGCGCGCATCGTGCTGTTCGCCGTCGATGAGGGCATATTGCAGGTCGCCCGTTACAAGACCCCCGATCCCTTGGGGCATTTCTTCCAGAAGCGCTCGCTCGATGTGACGACGCGCCAGATCCTCGATCTGATCCTGCCGGAATTCCGCGCCGCGATGCTCTCCGCTCCCGGAGGCGACCAGCGCTCCTTGCTGGGCGCCAATCTCAATCCCTTCAAGCGCAAGACCGATCGCCCCGTCGCGTGGTGGTCCGGGATCCTCGATGCCGATGCGCAGGAGCACCAGGTGGACTGGACGGTCCCCGACTATTTCAACGGCAGCGTGCGCATCATGGCCGTGGCCGTCAACGACACCAGCATCGGCGTGGCGGATCAGACCGCACTGGTGCGCGGCGATCTCATCCTCTCACCGAACGCGCCGCTGACCGTGACGCCCGGCGATGAGTTCGAGGTCAGCGTCGGCGTGGCGAACAATGTCGTGGGTTCCGGTGCCGAGGCCCCGGTGACCGTGAAGCTCGAGCCGTCGGTGCATTTCGAGATCCTGGGCGATGCGCAGACGACGCTCAAGATCGGCGAGATGCGCGAGTCCTCGACGCGCTTTCGCGTGCGCACGCACGATGTGCTCGGCTCGGGGAGTTTGAAGTTCTCCGCGAGCGTCGGCTCGAAGAACGGTTCCCTGGTCGCCACCGTGTCGGTGCGCCCCGCCACGGCCTACGTCACCTCGCTGCTCGCGGGCAGTTTCAAGGGTGACGCCAAAGTCACCGTGACGCGGAACATGTATCCGCATTACCGCACGCTGGACGCCAGCGTCTCGACCTTGCCGCTTGCGCTCGCGCATGGACTGGTGAGCTACCTGGATCGCTATCCCTACAGCTGCACGGAACAGCTCGTCAGCGAGGCGATGCCCGCGATCGTGCTCGCGCATCGCCCGGAATTCGGCGAGCTGAAGTCCCGGGAGGGGGCCAGCATCACCTCGATGATCGACGAGCTGCGTGCGCGCCAGATCGGCGACGGCTCGTTCCGCTATTGGGCGGGCGGCGTGGAAAGCGTCGACTTCGTGTCCGTTTACGCGCTGCATGTTCTGCTCGAAGCGAGCGAGCGGGGCGAGGCCGTGCCCGCCGATCTGCTGGCCGCCGGCAAACCCTTTCTCTTCCGGCTCGCGCGCCGCGACGGCAACAATCTCGCCGATGAGCGCACCTCGGCATACGCGATTTATCTGCTCGCGCGCCAGGGTGTCGTGGTCTCCAACGAGGCGGCCGCCCTGCAGCAGCGCCTCGGCAGCCGGTATGCCAAGGCATGGCAGCAAGACCTCGCCGCCGCCTATCTGGCTGCCGCCTATCAGTTGATGAAGCAAGACGGCGCGGCGAACCAGGCCATCGCCAGGGTGAATTTTGGCACGACGACCGACGTCGATCGCTGGCATCGCCCGATGAGCAGCGATGCCATGTTGCTCTATTTGACGGCGCGGCATTTTCCGAACCGGCTCGACAAGCTGCCCGACACGATGCTCGACACCCTCGTGACCCGCGTTCAGCAGGGCGAGTACGAGTCGTTGTCGGCAGCCACGACGATCCTCGCGCTGGACGCTTATGCCACGGCGGTCAGCGCCCATGGCGCGCCGAAATTGGGGATCGAGGCGACTCTCGCCGACAAGTCCGCGCGCGCGCTCAGTCTGCCCGAAGGTCTGTTTCCGCAGACGAGCTTCCCGGCCGAGACCCGCTCGCTGAACTTCACCAGCGATGCCTTGGTGCGCAGCTATTATCTCGTCAACCAATCGGGCTTCGATCGGGCGCCGACGACCCAGACGGCGAGCCAGGGCCTCGAGATCATTCGTGAGTTCCTGACCGCCGACGGCAAGCCGGCCGACAAGATCAAGGTCGGCGAGGAAATCACCGTGCACCTGAAATTCCGGGCGATCGGGCGACCCTCGATCGAAGACGCCGTGCTCGTGGACCTCTTGCCGGGCGGCTTCGACCTTGTCGTGCCGAGCAGCGCGCCGCCCGACGCGGCGCAGCTCGCGGCGTCGCCGGGCGATGCCGGTCAGGACGCGGACGAGGACACCGAACCGCGCGGCTGCCTGTGTCTCTGGCTCGTCAGCCGGCCGCGCAATTTTCCGGACTATGCCGACCTGCGCGAAGACCGAGTGATCCTCTACGGCCAGGCGACCGACCAGATCCAGGAATTCAGCTACCGCATCAAGGCAACGAACGCCGGCAGCTACGTCGTGCCGGCCTCCTATGGCGAGTCGATGTACGACCCGTCGATCCGGGCGCGCTCGGCCGCCGGACATCTGGTGGTGGATTTGCCGTGAACCGGCGCCCTGGCCTGGGATGGCGCGGAGTCGCTTTGCGCGCAATCGCGATGCGCGCACTCGGGGCGGGCGCAATCGCGGCGGGAACAGTTGCGCTGGCGCTGGTACTGCTGCGGATACTGCCGCACGCGCCGCTGTCGACGTATGCGCCGCAGTCTACAGCGGTGTACGCTGAGCATGGCGAGCTGCTGCGCCTGACGCTGGCGAGCGATCAACAGTACCGCCTGTGGACGCCCTTGTCCGAGGTCAGTCCGCAGTTCGTCGATGCGTTGCTGTTGCACGAGGATCGCCATTTCTACCGGCACTTCGGTGTCGATCCGACCGCGCTGATCCGCGCCGTGACGAACATGGCAGCAGGGGGTCCGCATCAGGGCGGATCGACGATCACGATGCAGCTTGCCCGGCTGCTCTATCATTTGAACACCCGTTCGGTCCTCGGCAAGCTGCGGCAAATGGCCGCCGCCACCTGGCTGGAACTGCGCTATTCCAAGCGCGAAATCCTCGAGGCGCATATCAACCTGACCCCTTATGGACACAACGTCGAGGGGATCGGCGCCGCAAGCCTTATCTACCTCGACAAGTCCGCCGCCCAGCTCACGTTCGCCGAGGCGCTGGCGCTGGCGCTGATACCGCAGTCGCCGAACCTGCGCGATCCCGACGGCGAGGAGTCCCCGGCCTTGAAGGCGGCGCGCATCAATCTCGCCCGCCTCTGGGCCACCCAGCATTCCCTTTCCGAGGCATCGCTCGCGTCCGCCGGCAAGACCTTGCATTTTCGCGGCCTGCATCAGCTGCCGTTCGAGGCACCGCATCTGGTGTCCGAGTTGCTCGCCGCGCACGCCACGAGTCACGCCATTCATGCGACGCTCAATCTGCCGCTGCAGCACCTCGTGGAACGGTCTTTGCAGCAGTACATCGCCACGCAGCGCAGCTTAGGGGTCACGAACGCCGCGGCGATGCTCATCGATTATCGCTCGATGCAGGTCAAGGCGCTGGTGGGCTCGGCGGATTTCTTCGACGCCTCGATCGGCGGCCAGGTGAACGGCACGATGGCGAAGCGTTCGCCCGGCTCTGCACTCAAGCCCTTCATCTACGCCCTCGCGATGGACCAGGGACTGATCCATACTCAGAGCATGCTCAAAGATGCGCCGACCGCGTTCGGCGCCTATGCTCCGGAGAACTTCGATGGCGCCTTCGTCGGGCCCGTGTCGGTCCACGACGCCTTGATCGCCTCCCGCAACGTGCCTGCGGTCAGTCTCGCCGCGAAGCTTGCGCAGCCGGACCTCTACCAGTTCCTGCAGGAGGCCGGCGTCTCGCATCTCGCGAGCGAGCGGCACTACGGCCTCGCCTTGGCCTTAGGCGGTGGCGAGGTCACGATGGAGGAACTCGTCACCTTGTACGCCATGCTCGGCAACCAGGGTCTGCTCGAGCCACTGCAGTACACCCTGCCGACTGCGCGAGGTCCCGCGAACCGGGTCCTGTCAGAGGCCGCCACGTTCATGGTCTTGAGCATCCTCAAGGACAATCCCCGGCCGGACGGTCTCGAGAATATCCGCCCTCAGGTCGCCTGGAAGACCGGCACTTCTTGGGGATTTCGCGACGCCTGGTCGATCGGCATCGTCGGTCCCTACGTACTCGCCGTCTGGGCCGGCAATTTCGACGGCAGCAGCAATCCCGCACTCGTGGGCGTTCAGACGGCGGCGCCGCTCTTCTTTCATATCGTCGATGGTCTGCGCGCAACCAATGTGCGGCTTCCGGAGGCGCTGGATTCGCCGCCCGCCGGCGTCACCGCCGTCGAGGTCTGTGCGGGATCGGGCGATCTACCGAATGCCGAGTGTCCGCACCGGATCAAGGCGTGGTTCATGCCGGGAAAATCCCCAATCCGCGTCAGCAGCGTGCATCGGCGCATCCTCATCGACACCCGTACGGGCCTGCGCGCCTGCGCGGACACGCCGCCGCGCGCCACGCGTGCCGAGGTGTTCGAGGCTTGGCCGTCCGACATCCTGCGTCTCTACGCGCTCGCCGGCATGCCGCGAAAGCCGATTCCTGTCGATCGCTGCGGGAGCAACACGCCGGCGGCCGGACAAGTCATGCCCTCGATCCAGTATCCGCGCTCCGGAGCGACCTACCAACTGCATTCCGGCGAACTTGGCCGCGAGACGCTGCAGCTTAACGCCACGGCTGGGCCCGATAGCACGGCGCTCTATTGGTTCGCCGACGGCGCCTATGTGGGATCGAGTCCGCCGAGCATCGCGCTCGCCTGGGCGCCGACGCATACGGGGGACGTGAGCTTGAGCGTGGTCGACGATCATGGCGACACGGCAGATCGAACGATTCGCGTCGCGGTGATTCCGTAGCGAGGACACAGAATCAGCGCTTGGTCAGCGGCGTGCCCGCGGCAACGGACCTTTTCTTCGCTTTCGGTGCAATGCGGAGCGTGGAAATATTGTGCAGACCCAGCGGCCGGGAGCACTCGCTGCAGCGGACGAGAGGACGCAATTCGTGGGCGCAGTTGCGGTGAAAAATGCGGTAGGACGATCCGGACGGCGAGGCCAACCAGCGGTCAGCCCAGGCATTCTTCAGCAACGCGTAGCCAAACAGGTCGCGGCCTTTATCAGTGAGGCGATACTCGTGCCGGGGCGGCCGGTGCTGATACAACCTTCGATTGAAAATGCGTTGTCGGACCAGCAGCTCCAGCCGATCGGCGAGGATGTTGGTTGCGATTCCGAGTTCGCGTTGCATGTCATCGAAGCGCCGAATACCGAAAAACGCCGTGCCGACCACCATCGGTGTCCATGGGTCACCGACGATGTCTGAAATGTGAATCAACTCGCGGCCCGTGCCGCTATGGTTGGCCGAGGTCACCGCGGACATTCGCCGGAACTGCCGCGGCGTGGGCACGCGTGCGGCATTGCCGCGCCCGGGAAGCAGGTACGCATCGCGAATGTCGACCGTGTCCGAGCAATGGGAGCAGGCGAGGATCGGCTGCATGGTCCGGCCGCACTCGGTATGCACCAGATCCAGCGGAATTCCCGCCCCTCGCGGCGCCCATCGCCGCTCCCAGCGCCAGGCGATCAGACTCAGATTCAACAGGTCGCGTCCTTTCTCGGTCAACCGATACTCGTAGCGGAGCGGGGCGCTGCAGTAGCGCTTGCGGTGGAAAATCCCGTCCGCCACCAGCGAGCGTAGGCGATCGGTCAGCGTCGCTCGCGAGGTTCCCGTGCGCTCCAGAAAATCCTGAAACCGTCTTGCGCCCAGGAACGCGTCGCGGATGATGAGGATCGACCATCGATCGCCCAGCACCTGGATCGCTCGGATGACGGCGGCTGATGTTGTTTTTTGTTCCGCCAATACCATGCGACAACTTTAGCAGAATGCGGCCACAGGGCGCCCGCGCTGCGGAATTGAGCGGTGGTCGTCCGGGCGTTTGCGCCCCGCGCGTCAACCTGTTTGCGTGTTACGCGGCTTGGCTCACGACGAAGCTGACCGTCGTCGTTGCGCTGCCGCCCACGTTGAGCGTGGCAAAGGTTTTTGCGCCGTCCACCTGATAGGCGCCCGCCGCGCCCGTCACCTGCTTGTGGCAATCGAGCAGCATTCGAACGCCGGTGGCGCCGACCGGGTGGCCGAGGCCGATCAGACCCCCGCTGGGATTGACCGGCAATCGGCCGTTGAACTCGATGTCACCGGATTCGATCGCCTTCCAGCTCTCGCCGGGCGCCGTGATGCCAAAATGATCGATGGCCATGTATTCGGTGGTGGTGAAGCAATCATGCGTTTCGATGCCGTCCACGGCCTCGACGCCGGGAATTTCAGCGCGCGAAAACGCGTCGGTGATCGTGGCACGCACCCAGGGAAAGATATAGGGATGGCCTTCGCTGGCGGACACCTTGGCGGCATAGCTGATCGGTGCCGTCCGATGTCCCCATCCGCGGATATAGCTCAGCGCCTCCAACGGAATCCCGCTGCGCTTGGCATATTGCCGTGCGGTCGCTTCGGTGGCGAGAAACACGATCGCGGCGCCGTCGGAAATCTGGCCGCAATCCTGTTTACGGATCCGCCCATCTATGATCGGATTGGCGCCGTCGTCCGCTTGAAAGCTTTCCGGCGTAAAGGTCCACCCGCGCGTCTGCGCGTTGGGATTGCGGCGCCCATTGCCGAAATTGATCTCGGCTATTTTCGACAGGTGTTCCGCGCGCAGACCGTAGCGGCGGTCGTATTCATCGCCGAGCTGACTGAAGACATGCGGCCACGGATAACGCACGCCCTGGCACTCATGGCCGGCCCACATTGCCGGTTCGCCGATCAACCGGGCCGCTTCGTCGCCGGGCACGTTGCGCATCTGTTCGATGCCGACCACGGCCGCAAGACCGTAGCGGCCCGCTTCGAGTTCCGCCGACGCGCCCAGCACAGCAAGACTCCCCGACGCGCACGCTCCCTCGTGGCGCGACGCGGGAACTCCGGCGAGATCCGGATGCGCGGCGGCCGCCAAGCCGCCCAGGTGCCCCTGGCGGCAGAAGAGTTCGGCAGCAAAGTTTCCGACATGCACGACCTCGATCTCGCGCGCCTCGAGCCTCGTCGCCGACAATGCATGCTCCAGGCAGTCCTTCAACACGTCCAGCATCTCCCAGCCGCGGCGCGCCCAGTTGGCGGCGAAGTCGGTTTGATGGCCGCCCAATATGAAAATTCGACCCGCCATCGTGAGCTCCCGCTGAAGGTTTGAAGCATGCCCGCCGGGCGACGCATCCGCAAAGCTCCACGGCTTCGCGGCTTCGCGGCTTCGCGCGCCCTGGAGTATGGCGACGTCAGTCGCCTAGTGCAAGCGTCTGGCGCCGCTGCTGGATTTAGAAGCGCTCGTAAGAGGGGTCGGCGCGGTCCTTGGTTCCGCGGCGCATTCCCGGCGCGGCAGGATCGAAGAAGCCGACACACCAACCCTGATTGGTCGGCGTATCTCGGTTCCAGTCGAATATCGTGCGGCGGTGCGCGATTTTCCAGTGCCCCGCGCGCCTCTCGAAGCGGTCCATCAGCCGGCCGCCCGTGAAAGTGTCGAACTCGCGCCCCTCTTTGACGAAACGGGCGAAGGTCCAAATGTAGGTCTCGACGTAGGCGATATCGCCCTTCAAGTCGATATGGCTGGTGCCGAGCAGGTGCTGCATCACGCCCATGTTGCGGATGCGGGGCACGGAAACCTGTATGTACTCGTGCGCGTTGCCGGTAAACGTGCTGCCATGCTCTTCCGTCGCATCGGGGTGGTAGCAGGTGATCAGCAGCGCTGCATCGGCCCGATCAACCCCGCGCGCGTATGCGGCCAACACCTGGCGTATCGAATCGCGCGCCAGCATCCCCCCGATCGCTTCTGCTTGAGTCTCCTGGTCCATCGTTGTTTCCTCGTTGGTCTCGTAAAACGCGATTGGTCTTGTAATCCGCGGGCGGATCGTGTTGGATACGCCTGTCACTGGCATTATAAGACTGATAAGGGGAGATTGCATGTCAGATAGCTCGCCGCCGAACCGGCCGCCGCGCCGCCAGGTGCTCACATGATCCGCCACGATGGACGTGTTGCCATCGTCACCGGCGCCGGCAAAGGCTTGGGAAGGGCCTACGCGCTCGCGCTGGCGGCGCGCGGCGCGCGGATCGTGGTCAACAACCGCCGTCGGCTCACCGACACCCCGGGAGACTCGAGCGCGGAGCGGACCGTGGCGGCGATTCGCGCCGCGGGAGGCGAGGCGGTTGCAAACTTCGATGACGTGCTCACGCCGTCCTCGGGCCCGAATCTCGTCGCTCAGGCTAAAGATACGTGGGGGCGTCTCGACATCATCGTCAACAACGCGGGCGTAGGCCAGCATCTCAACTTCCAGAAGATCACCCTCGATGAGTGGCGCGCGATCTTCGACCTGAATTTCTACGGGTCGCTGTATCTGACCCACGCTGCGTGGCCTGCGCTGCGCGAGCAACGCTTCGGACGGATCGTGGTGTCCGCGTCATCGGCGGGACTGCACGGACTGCACGGATTGACCGCCTATGCCGCCTCCAAAGCTGCGCTGATCGGCTTGATGCGTTCGCTGGCTCAAGAGGGCGCCGGGCGTAATGTGCTCTGCAACGCCATATGTCCCTACGCCACGACGGCGATGACCGTGGAGCAATCCACGCCGGAGATGATTGCGACCATGACGCCGGAACTGGTCGCGCCGCTGGTCTCTTATCTGGTCAGTGATCAGACCAAGACGAATGGCCGGGTGATCGTTGCCGGCAAGGGTGCATTCCGCCGGGCGGTGATGGTGGAAGGCCCCGGGGTCGCGTATGCGCGCTCCGCCGAGGTTACGCCCGAGTCGATCGCGGCCGACATCGAGGGCATCGATTCACTCGCCGCGCCGCGCGACTTTCCCGACGCGCTCGCCGCATTCGACCAGTTCTATCAGACCTCGCCAGGAGTCCTTTGATGCATGCTGGGCTGGCGCCCGGATTCGCGCTGAACCTCGCGGCGAGCGCTGCGGTGCTGGCGGCCTGCGTCCTCATCCTCTGGGTGATCAGCATCCGTATTGCCGACATCAGCATCATCGATATCTTCTGGGGGCCCGGATTCGGCATTGTCGCGCTGGTCGGATTCGTGCTCTCGGTCAGCGCCGGGCCGCGCCGCGGCCTCGTCACGCTGCTCACGGTCGCCTGGAGCGCGCGCCTCGGTGCGTACCTATGGCGGCGTAATCATGGCAAGGGTGAAGATCCGCGCTACACCTCGGCATTCCGCAAGCGGTACCCGCACAATCTGCATTGGCACACGCTGCGCAAGGTGTTCCTGCTTCAGGGCGCGCTGATCTGGCTGATCTCGATCCCGGTGCAGTTCGCGCAATACATTGCACGGCCCGCGCAGCTTGGCATCGCGTCGCTGTTGGGTTCGCTGCTGTGGATGACGGGATTTCTCTTCGAAGCGGTGTCCGACTACCAGCTGGCCCGCTTCAAATCAGACCCTGCCAATCGCGGACAGGTGATGGATCGCGGTCTGTGGCGCTATACGCGGCACCCCAACTACTTCGGCAACGCCTGTCTATGGTGGGGATTGTGGTTGATCGCCTGCGACAACCGGCTGGGGCTGGCGACGGTATTCGCTCCCATCCTCATGACCCACTTCCTGCTGAACGTGACCGGCAAGCGGCTGCTCGAGCGACGGCTGACACGGTCGCGGCCGGAGTACGCCGACTATGTGGCGCGCACCAGCGGCTTCATCCCCTGGCCGCCGAAGTCGCGCTCGTGAGCCGCATGTTTCGTGTGGTGCAATGGGCGACCGGTTCGATGGGGCGGACCGCCCTGCGTCGCATCATCGATCATCCGGACCTCGAGCTCGTGGGCGTCCATGTCTACGATCCCCGCAAGGCGGGCCGCGACGCAGGCGATCTGGTGCGGCGCCCCGCCACCGGTGTGTTGGCGAGCAGCCGCATCGAGGACATCATCGCACTGCGCCCGGACGTGGTCATCCACGCGCCGCGACTCTCCGAGCCGTACGAACTGCAGAACGCGGAGATTTTGCGGCTCCTGCAAGCCGGCATCAACGTCATCTCGACGGCCGGGTTTCACCACCCCGACGCGCACGGCCCCGCCTATGCGGGGCCATTGCGGGAGGCATGCCGCGTTGGCGGCAGCACGCTCGCCGGACTCGGTCTCAATCCGGGTTTCATCGTCGAGCGCATCGCCGTGGCACTCACCGGGATGTGCGCCCAGTTGTCGTCGATCGCCTGCCACGAAATCGCCGACGCCTCGAGCATGCCCGCGGCGGAATTCGTGTTCGGCATGATGGGCTTCGGCTCGGATCCCGGCGTCCGCGACATCACCCGAGGCCCATTGGCCCGCCTTTACGAGGAACTGTTCGGCGAGGTGTTTCACGCGGTCGCCGATGCGCTCGGCACGCGGCTCGAGAGGCTGCTGCCGCAGCATGCGCTCACGCTCGCTCCGAATGACATCACGATCCGCGCGGGGACGATCCGGGCGGGAACGGTGTCTGCCACGGAGTGGCGTTGGCGCGGCGAATTTGCCGACGGCCGCTGCATGCTCTATTCGGTCCTCTGGACTGCCGACCCGGGCGCGCACGGTGCGAAGCCGCACAGCGCGGCGCAGTGGCGCCTCGAGCTCAGCGGCCGGCCGAACATTAACGTGACGATCGTGATCGAAGATCCCGACCCGGGGGCGCCCCACATGCGGGCTGCCACCGATGCAACGGTGGCGATTGCGCTGCGGGCGATTCCGGACGTGTGTGCCGCGCCGGCCGGGTTTTATCGCGTCCCGGTCAGCGGAGCGTTCCGCGAACGGTTCGCGGAGGACGTGGGTGTTGCGAAACGCTGACGTTCGGTAGTACGATGCGTGCGTCTAGTTATGCAAGTTATAAAAAGGCCGCCGCCACCGCAAGGTGTCGGACGTCCACGAAGTGCGATTTCGCCCATGGCGGAACGTTTTCGAAATTGCTGCATTCGGTCGGGGAGTCATGAATCATGCAAAAGAATCGCTCAAGTACGGCATCGCCTGCCATTCGCAGGCTTTGCGGTCTCCACCCGGCCGGTTTACATCCCACGCCCCCGGCCACATGGAGATCCACGCCTATGATCATGTCGAGTTCAAAATTCCTACCCATGTTTGCGATGGCACTCGCTTTTGCGGGCACCGCGGCCGCCGAAACGGCGTCCACCGACACCGGCCCCGCTGACACCGACCGCCTCGAAACCATCATCGTCACGGCACAGCGGCGCGAAGAGAATCTGCAAGACGCGCCTCTGGCGGTAACCGAGTTGAGCGGCGCCGAGATGGCGGATCGTCGGCTGTTCTCCGCGGAGGACATTTCCCATGACGTGGTGGGTCTGTCGTTCACCGCGAATTCGCCGCAGGCATTCGAACTCAATATCCGGGGCGTCACCAATACCCGCCTGACCGCGCCGACCGCGGACCAGTCCGTGAGCACCTTCATCGACGACGTCTACGTGAGCCGTTCGGGCTCGATCAGCGCGAACTTCTACGACCTCGACCGAATCGAGATCACGCGCGGTCCACAGGGAGTGCTGCTCGGCAAGAACGTGTCCGGCGGGGCGCTCAGCGTGTACTCCGCCCCACCGAAGTTCGATCCGGGCGCGGACATATCGGTGGACGTCGGCAACTACGATCTGCACCAGGCCACCGGCTTCGTCACCGGGCCGCTCGGCGGCGACTTCGCGGGCCGCCTGTCGTTTCAGACCATCGATCACGGCGGCTATGCCGAGGATCTCGAGCATGGCGTGCCGCTCGAGGACCTGCATTCCGTGCAGTCTCGGGCCCAGATCCTGTTCAAACCGGGCGACTCGGATTTCCGGGCGCATCTCACGGTCGAGTACAACAAGGACGATTCCAACGGTCCGAACCGCGTGGGCGTCGCGTCCCCGGACTGCCTGCCGGGTCCCTGTCTGCAACCCTGGAGCAACGGTCGCGCCATCATATCGGGGATCATAGGACCCTTGAGTCCGCGCGAGAGCTGGCCGACCTGGCCCACCTTCGCCGGCGACGCGACGCCGACGCCGCAAGGCGTGCATCGTGAGAACGAGAGCGCGATTCTCAGGCTCGAAAAGGACGTGCTTCCCGACGTCTCGCTGACCAGCATCAGCGGCTATCGCGGCGGCCACGGCAACTCGTTCTACGATCAGTCAGGGTTGGGTCCCGTCAACCCCTACGCGGCGACGGTCGATGCGCAGGACCCCTTCCTGTTCGCCGAGCCGGTGTACTTCGAGGACAAGGTCAACCAGTACTCCGAGGAGCTGCGCCTGCTGTCGTCGTATCCGGATAGCCGCATCGATTGGATCACCGGTATCTATCTGCAGCGCATCGGCGTGCATCAGTTCAACCGCTTCTGGGGCGACTCCCTGATTCCGCCACTCGCGACCCTTTGCGGCGAATCGCATTGGGACGATCACGGCACGAATTCGGACGCCGCAATCTTCGGCCAGCTCGGGTTCAAGATCACCGACGAATGGAAACTCGATGTCGGAGCCCGCTACACGCACGACAAGAAATCGGGTACGCAGGTGGCGACGGCCGTAGCGACGAACTGCGCGGGGCAGCCCGAGAATGATTCACCGTTGACTCCGCTGGCCGTGGTGCCCGGATTCGTCGCTCCGTACGGCCAGTCGTGGTCGAAGGTGACTCCGCAGGCCACACTGACCTTCAAGCCGCACGAGGGGCTCATGTCCTATTTCACGGTGTCCGAAGGCTACAAGGGCGGCGGCTTTCAGAACGATTCCTCGAGCGCCCAGGTGGCCGAGCTCGCGTACAACCCGGAAACGGTGATCAACTATGAGCTTGGCCTGAAGCTCGGATTCCTCGACGGGCGGGCGCGTTGGAACACAGCGCTTTTCGACATGGACTACAAGAACCTGCAGGTGGAGCAGACCATCGGACCGCCCTGCTTGTGCAACATCATCAACAATGCTGCCTCATCCACCATCCGGGGATTCGAGACCGAACTGCAGCTGCAAGCCACGCACGCGTTGTATTTTTTCGCCTCGGGCAGCTATCTGGACGCGAAGTACAAGAAGTTCATCGACGCGACGGGTCTCGATGACGGCGGACACGAGTTGCAGCGCACGCCAAAATACCAGGTCGCGGTCGGGGTGGAAGGCGTCACTTCGGTCGGTTCCTGGTCCGATGCGTTGCGCGCGCGGATCAGCTTCAAGGAGCAGGGCAAGATGTACTGGGCACCGGACAATTACACCTGGGAAGATGCGTACGGATTGCTGGACGGGCGCGTGACGCTGGCGCCGCCGAATTTGCGCTGGAACGTCTCGGTGTGGGCCAAGAACATCACCAACACTCTGTATCGCACCAACATCATCCCCATTTTCGGCGATGAGGTCTCTTCTTATGGAGCGCCGCGCACCTTCGGCGTGAGCCTCAATGCCAAACTCTGACGCCTCAACGCCGGTCTCCGACCGCAAGCTCGAAGTGCTCGCTGCGCTGCAAGTCGCGAACCAGCTCAAGGACAAGGCGGCCGTCCTTGCGCTGGTGACCGCCGACGTCGAGTACCACTACCATGTGGGCTCGAAGCCGCTCATCGGCCGGGAGAAGATCGGCAAGTTTCTCGACTACCATTGGGGCCATACCACGGACGCCGTATGGTCGATCCAGACGCACGCCGTCACGGGGGACAAGCTGCTGGTGGAGGGCACCGAGGAGTTGACCGATACGAATACGGGCCAGCGGGTGCATACGCCGTACATGGGCATATTCGAATTCCGCGACGGCCTGATCGCGCGCTGGCGGGATTACTTCCAGCTTACCCCCGCGCCGGCCGGCGCCGCCGCGGCATCCGTCGGCGCCGCTTCACCTGCCGGCGCACCGCCGGGATCCTGAAGGGCCTCGATGCGCGACGTCCACCTGTACGACGCCGTGCGCACGCCGCGCACCAAGGGCAAGCCCGACGGCGCCCTGGCCGGCGTCGCGCCGTACGAGCTCGTGGGGCAGCTCGTTCGGGCAATCGAAACGCGGCACGGACCCGACGTGCCGCGCGCCATCGAGCGGCTGAGCTTGGGGTGCGTCACGCAGGTCGGGGCGCAGGGCGGTCACGTGGCGCTGGTGTCGCGAATCCTCGCCGGGCTTCCCGATTCCACGGTCTCGGTGACGCTCAACAACTACTGTGTGTCGGGGATGACCGCGGTGGCGGGTGCCGCACGGACGGTCGCGACCGGCGAGGAAGAGTTGTCCCTGGCAGGCGGTGTCGAGAGCATGTCGCAGGCGGCATTCGAATCGGACCGGGCGAGCTTCTTTTCGGACGCGGGACTCGCCGCGCAGATCAAGTACGTACCGCCGCCGATCGTGGCGGACTGGCTTGCGACCGAGGAGGGATTGACCCGCGAAGAGCTCGACGCGGTGACGGTCGACTCGCATCGGCGGGCGGGTATCGCCTGGAGCGAGGGCCGCTATGCGAGCACGGTGGTGCCCGTGGTGCGTGCGGATGGTTCACGGGTGGAGCGTGACGATATGATTCGTCCGCACATGGTGACCGCGGATCTCGCACGCTTCGGTCCCGCATTCGAACCCCTCGGCGCGCTGGGCGCGGATGCCTTTCTGGCGCGGACCGTTCCGCGACTGGCTGCGGTCCGACATCTGCACGCGCTTCCACACTGCCCGCCCATCGCGGACGGCGCGGCGCTCATTTTGCTCGGCAGCGAAGCCGCGGGCGGCCGTCTTGGCCTGCGATCACGGGCGCGGCTCGCCTCGATCGCCGAAGTGGACACCGACCTGACACGGCCGTTCGCCGCGGGCTTCGCCGCCTTGCAGCGGTTGCTGTCGCGCAGCGGGCTCAAGCTCGGCGATCTCGGCGTGATCGAATTCATGGAAGCCTTCGCCGCCGTGCCGGCGAAGTTCCGGCGCGAGCATGATTACGACCCGGAGCGGGTGAACGGCAGCGGGGGCCACCTCGCGATGGGCCATCCCATGGGCGCATCGGGGGCGATCTTGATGGCGACGCTGCTGGCAGAGATGGAGCGCCGCGACGTGGAGTGGGGCGCCGCGGTGGCGCACGCCGTGTCGGGCGTCGGTTGCGGCATGTTGCTGCGTCGGGGCTGAAGCTTGAGGTTGCTTGCATGCAGATAGAAAACAGCGTCGCGTTCGTCACCGGTGGAAATCGCGGCATCGGCGAGGCACTGGTGCGCGCCTTCGTCGCCGCCGGGGCAAAGCGCGTGTACGCGGCGGCGCGGGTCAAGGAATCCGCCGCGCATCTGACGGCCGAGTCTCCCGCCCAAGTCATCGCGATTCAACTGGACGTGAGCGATGCCGACAGCATTGCGCGTGCGGCCGCGGAGTGTCCGGACGTCACCATCCTCGTGAACAATGCCGGGCAGTTTCACAATCAAACGCTGCTGCGGGCCGCCGACCTGGCGTTTGCGCGCAGCGAGATGGAAGTGAATTACTTCGGTCCTCTCGCCATGTGCCGCGCCTTCGCCCCCGTGCTCGCGCGCTCCCGCCCAAGCGCGATCGCGAACGTGCTGTCGGCCGGCGCCATCGTCGCTTCCCCGGTGATGGGCGGGTACAGCCCTTCGAAATTCGCGGCCCGGGCGATGTCGGCCTGTCTGCGCGCGGAACTGGCGGAGCAGGAGACCGTCGTCACCGCCCTCATCGTCGGCTCCGTCGATACGCGCATGGCGGCGCATGTCAAAGGCGCGAAAGAGCGGCCCGAGACCGTCGCCGCCGCCGCGCTCGCCGCGATCCGCCGCGGTGTGGCGGAGGCCGATACCGATCCGATGGCCATCGAAGTGCGCGCCGCGCTGCTGCGCGAACCCGAGGCGCTGGCTCGCGGCATGGCACGGCTGCTCAAGGCCGCGGAAATCAAGACCGGACGATGAGCAGGCCGCATCCCTGGGAGGCGGTGTATCCCCCCGGTCTGGTGTGGGACCTCACGCCGCCTTCCTTGACCCTCGATGAGCTTCTGGGCGGAGCGGTGGCGCGATACGGCAATCGCGCGCTGCTCGACTATCGCGAAACCGAGATCTCCTATGCCGAGTTCGGCGAGCAGGTGGTGCACGCCGCCGCCGGACTGATGCGGCTGGGGATCAGGCCGGGCGATAGAGTCGCGTTGTACCTGCCAAACACGCCCTACCATCCCTTGAGCTTCTTTGCGGTCATCAAGGCCGGTGCGGTCGTGGTGCATCTGTCGCCGCTCGACTCGCCGCGCGAGCTTGCGCACAAGCTCGAGGACAGCGGCGCGCGCGTTCTGATCACGGTCAATCTCGCGCCGATGCTGGCCGCCGCCGAGAAGCTGCTCACGACCGGCCATGTCGACCGGATGATCGTCGGCGACGATTCGGTATTCGGCACAAAACCGGGTCCGCCGCTGGCGCCGATTCCGAGCGGCGATCCCCGGATCGTCGATTTCGCGGCGCTGCTGCGTGAGCCGCCGCCGCCGGCCTGGCCGAAGATCCTGCCCGGCGACCTTGCAGTACTGCAATACACGGGCGGCACCACCGGTGCGCCGAAAGGGGCGATGCATACGCATGCGACCTTGTGCGCGGCCGTGGCGAGTGCCGAGCAATTCACCAACGCCCAGGTGCAAAGCGACGGGCAAACGCCCGAGCGAGTCATCGTCGTGCTGCCGCTGTTCCACGTCTATGCATTGCTGCTGCTGCTGTGGCACCTCGGGCGTGGGTCGGTCATGTCGATCCATCCGCGCTTCGACGTCGAAGCGGTACTGCGCGACATCGAAGTGAAGCGTGCCACGAACTTTCCGGGCGTGCCGACCATGTGGATTGCGCTCAATGCCGTTCCCGGAATCGAGCGGCGGGATTTCTCCTCGCTGAGTCAGGTGGGTTCGGGCGGCGCGCCCCTGCCGCCCGAGGTGGCGCAGCGCTTCGAGACTCTCGTCGGGCGGCGGCTCGGCGGCGGATGGGGCATGACGGAAACGGCCACCGCCGGCACGGCCAATCTGCTGGTCGGACTGTTTCGCGCAGGATCGATCGGGGTGCCCCTGCCCGGATTCGAGGTGCAGATCGTCGCCCTGGACGATCCGCGCCGGGTGTTGCCGATCGGGGAAACCGGCGAATTGCGCGTACGCGGCCCAAACGTGTTCACCGGCTACTGGAACCGTCCCGAGGAAACGGCGGCGGCGTTCGTCGACGGCTTTTTCCTGACCGGCGACATCGGCCGCATCGACGCCGACGGCGTGGTCTACCTGGTCGATCGTAAGAAGGAGATGATCATCTCCGGCGGCTATAATGTCTATCCCAGACTCATCGAGGACGCCATCTATGAGCATCCCGCGGTCGCTGAGGCGTGCGTGATCGGCGTTCCCGATGCGTACCGCGGTCAGGCGGCCAAGGCGTTCATCGTGCTGCGGAGCGGCTGCGCCGAATTCTCGCTGCAGGAGCTGTGCGGATTTCTCGGCCAACGTCTCGGCCGCCATGAAATGCCGGCGGCGCTCGAGTTTCGCGCTTCGCTGCCGAAAACCGCGGTGGGCAAACTGTCGAAAAAAGACTTGATCGCGGAGGAGTCGGTGAAACCATGGATTTGAAACTCTCGGCCGAAGAGGCCGCCTTTCGCGACGAGGTGCGGGCGTTCATCGCCGAAGAGCTCCCGCCGCAGACGCGCGCCAAGATGCTGCTCGGCCAGGAACTCGCCAAACAGGACGTGGTCGACTGGCAACGCAAGCTCAATGCCAAAGGTTGGGCGGTCCCCCATTGGCCGGCCGAATGGGGCGGACGCAACTGGAGTGCGATGCAAGAGTGCATCTTTCTCGACGAGCTGCAACAGGCGCCTGCCCCGACGCCCCTCCCCTTCAATGTGTCGATGGTCGGGCCGGTGATTGCGACTTTCGGTTCGGAGCAGCAGAAGGCTCGATTCCTGCCGGCGACGGCCAATCTCGATATCTGGTGGTGCCAGGGATTCTCGGAGCCCGGGGCCGGTTCGGATCTCGCGAGCCTCAAGACCATGGCGCGACGCGAGGCGGACTGCTACGTCATCAACGGCCAGAAGGCATGGACCACGCTCGGCCAGCACGCGGACTGGATTTTCGTGCTGGCGCGCACGGATCCCGGCGCGCAGAAAAAGCAGTCGGGCATTTCCTTCCTCCTGGTCGACATGAAGACTCCCGGCATCACGCTGCGGCCGATTCAGCTGATCGACGGTGGCCGGGAAGTCAACGAAGTCTGGTTCGACGACGTGGTCGTGCCGCTCGAGAATCTGGTGGGCGAGGAGAACCGCGGCTGGGAGTGCGCGAAGTTTCTGCTCGGCAACGAACGCATGGGGATCGCGGGTGTCGGCATGTCCAAACAGCGCCTCGCCCGCATCCGTGAACTCGCCGCCGGCGAACGCGTGGGCGGCGGCACGCTGCTCGAGCAGGGGTGGTTCCGCGAGAAATTGATCGGCGCGGAGATCGAGCTCAAGGCGCTCGAAATCATGCAGCTACGGGTCGTCGCTCAGGCCCACAAGCGCGGGCGCACGGGAACACCGGATCCCTACTCGTCGATTCTGAAGATCAAGGGCTCGGAGCTGTTGCAAACGACGAGCGAGCTCATGATGGACGTCGGCGGACCGTACGTGCTGCCCTTCGCCAATCCGCCGGTCGGACCGGAGTTTGCCGCCACGACGGCCGCGACCTACTTCAATTTCCGCAAGATCTCCATCTTCGGCGGCACCAACGAAATTCAACGCAATATCATCGCGAAAGCGATTCTGGGGCTGTGAGCGCATGGACTTCGACCTGAACGATGACCAACGGATGCTGCAGGAGAGCGTCGCCAGGATGCTGGCGTCGGCCTATGGCGACTTCACGCGCCGGCGCACCTACCAGGAACAGCCCGACGGCTTCGACCGGCGTGTCTGGCAGGAGTACGCGCAATCGGGCCTGCTGTCGCTGAACATTCCGGAACGTTACGGCGGACTTGGGCAAGGCGCGGTGGAAACCTTCTTCGTCATGGAAGCATTCGGTGGAAGTCTGGCGCTCGAACCTTTCCTCACCTCCTCCGTGCTCGGTGCAGCGCTGGTCCGGCACGGCGGCAGCGAAGCGCTGCAGGCCCAGATACTGCCGCACGTGGCGGACGGCACGGCGATTCTCGCGCTGGCCCAAGTCGAGCGCAACTCACGCGCTGACTTGGGGTTCGTCGAATTCGCGGCGCTCGAGGACGACGGCCACTATGTGCTGAACGGGGACAAATCGGTCGTACTTGGCGGCGGTGCAGCCACCCACGTCATCGTGTCGGCCCGCACGGCCGGAGCGTCCGGTGACCCGCTAGGCATCTCGCTGTTCATCGTCGATGCCGGGAGCGCCGGCATCACGCGACGGGTTTATGCCACCCAGGACGGCATGCAGGCAGCGGAAATTTCGTTCCGCGACGTACGCGTACCGGCCGCCGCCGCGCTCGGGGTTCCCGGACAGGGCCTGGCGATTCTGACCCGCGGTGTCGATGAGGCGATCGCAGGACTGTGCGCGGAGGCGGTCGGGGCGATGGACGCTCTCACCGCCATGACGGTCGAGTATCTCAAGACGCGGCGGCAATTCGGTGTGCCGATCGCCTCGTTTCAGGCGCTACAGCATCGCGCGGTGGACATGCGCATGGCGCTCGAGCAGGCGCGCTCCATGGCCATCTACGCCGCGCTTTGCGTGGCGGACGGCGACGAGGCGACGCGGCGCTGGGCGGTCTCGGCGGCCAAGGTGCAGATCGGCCAGGCGGCCCGCTTCATCGGTCAACAGGCCGTGCAGCTGCATGGCGGCATCGGAATGACCATGGAGTACAAGGCCGGACATTATTTCAAGCGGCTCACCATGATCGATGCGCAATTCGGCGACTGGCGGCACCACCTGCGGGGACTCGCCGCCCGAGCGGCGTGATAGCGCCGACGTCAGCGGTCGGCGCGGGATTCAATCAGGGCTGTCCGACGCGCTGAATCAATGGTTCGATCGCCTCCGGCACCGGACCGCCGCCCATCATCTGATCGACGATGGCCGAGTCGAAATAATCCCTCCAGCCGGTGATCAGATCGTCGTGAAACTCGATGACGCCCGCGTACGGAACCGCGATGCGATGATCCTTGGCGTCGGTGAAATCGTCGACTCCTTCGACGAACAGCCGCGACCCGCTGACCGCGTGGTGAAAAACGCGCCAGTTCTCGGCATGGCGAGCAGGGGCGAATTTTGCGAGCAACTCCCGGGCGGCGGCCTTGCCGCGCAGCGGCGGCTTGCTCACGAATACGTACCATTCGATGTCGTCGGCCATGTGCGCGAGCACGGCTTCCGCGTCGTGCCTCTTCCAGGCCCGGATCACGTCGAGATACAGCCTGAAATAGTCGTGCTGGGGCGCCCCGCTGTCCGCCGCGACCGCGCCGCGCGGCGCAACCGAACCGCCGGCGAGAGCCGCGGTGCAGGCGGCACCGAGGAAAGATCTTCTTTTCATGTTGCCATCCCCTCTTCTGATTGCCGCGACGCGACGTGCGATCGTGTGCAACGATCGTTCGACATGGCGCCTCCCCTCTGCGACAATTTACGATCCTGAGTTCAATAGTGCAAGCGAATTTGCCGCAAGCGCAGAGGCACTGATCCGATGGATTTCCACCTGCTCAAGAAGATTGCTGCCTTCTATGCGCGGTTCACACTGAGCTTCACGCAGGTCGGCTATCGCGCACGTCGCCTGACCTGGGCCTCCGCACCGCTCGACTTCTCCGGACAGCACTGGCTCATCAGCGGTGCGTCGGGCGGCATCGGGCGGCAGATCGCCCTCACTGCTGCGGGCGCGGGCGCGTTGGTCACCGCGGTGGCCCGCAACGGCGGGAAGCTGGCGCAATTGACCACCGACGCGGGGGCTCTCGGCATTCGCGGCCTCGTCACGGAGGTCTGCGACTTATCGCTGCAGACCGATACCGCGCGCCTGGTTGAAAAGCTCGCCGCGTCTGACCGGCGGATCGACGTCCTCGTGAACAACGTCGGCGTGCTGAACGACGACCATGTTCTGACGAGCGAGGGCCGCGAAAGTTCTTTCGCGATCAATTTGCTCAGTCACTATGTGTTGACCGAGGGTCTCATCCGGCGCAAGGGGTTTGCGACCGGCCGGCCGCTCGTCATCAACATCACCTCGGCCGGTGGCTACAATGTGCCTCTCAATACGGCGATGTTGAACATCATCGATCCGGCGCGGTTCAACGGCACGGCGGCCTATGGCTTTCACAAGCGCGCCATGATGGTTCTCAACCAGTATTGGCGCGACATATACGGCCCGCAAGGATTCACCTTTTATGTGATGCACCCCGGTTGGGCGGATACCGAGGGGGTGAAGCGCTCCCTGCCGAGGTTCCGCAGGATTCTCAAGCCCATTCTCCGGGACGCGGTGTCCGGCGCTGACACCGTGCTGTGGCTGGCGGCCAGGAGGCCGACCCAGCCGGAGGAAGAGATCGTCTGGTTCGATCGCAGGGTCCGGCCGGCGCACGTCTATGAGCGCACGCGCATCTCGAAGGACACTCCGCAATCTCTGGCTGCCTGGCTCGACCGCGAACGCGCGCGATTACCGGGCGCCGCTTGAGGATTCGATCATGCCAATGACGACGCGCCACGCAGGCTTTCCGCCAACCCGGTTGCCGATCTTTGCCGCGCCGATGTTCCTGGTATCCGGACCCGAACTGGTTCTCGCGGCGTGCCGCGCCGGAATCATCGGCGCGTTTCCGACGCCGAACGTGCGCACCTCCACGGAACTCGAGGAGTGGATGATCACGATCACCGAGGGGCTGGCGCGCGCCCGCGTGGAGAGTCCGCATGCAACGGTCGGTCCGTGGTGTGTGAACCTCGTGACGCACTCCACGAATACGCGCCTGGCGGCGGACCTCGAGCTGGTGGCCAAGTACCGGCCGCCCATCGTCGTGACCGCGCTCGGCAGTCCGAAACCCGCGCTCCCCGTCGTGCACGCCTACGGCGG
>Ga0116226_10000622_pt1 | contig 30308 bp, 13 predicted proteins | sample S1TSphfallax_FD_89692 | JGI IMG/M metagenome (GOLD analysis project Ga0116226, IMG submission 89692) | Host-associated microbial communities from peat moss isolated from Minnesota, USA - S1T2_Fa - Sphagnum fallax MG | ecosystem: Host-associated > Plants > Peat moss > Unclassified | place: USA...
CCTGCGGAAATCGTGATCGGTATCCTTGGCATCGAAACACTGTTCGGCCGCAATACCGGCAACTTCCGCGTGATGGATGTGTTGACCACGCTGGCATTCGCCTACCCGGATACCCCGAATCGCGCTACGCGTATGGATTACTTCCGCAGTGAGCTGGAAAATGCGCTGCTGTTTGCACGAGAGTCCGACATCGACCCGTTCAGCCTGCGTGGCTCCTACGCTGGCGCGATTGGCTATCCGCAATTCATGCCCGGCAGCATCCGTAAATATGCGGTCGATTACGATGGCGATGGCAAGATCGATTTGCGCAATTCAGCCGACGATGCTATTGGCAGCGTCGGCAACTTCCTCGTACAGCATGGCTGGCATCGCGGTGAACCCACTGTTTTTGCCGCCAGCGTCAGTACGCCGGTAGATAGCACGCAGACAAACGCATGGCCGTCATATATCGGCCAAGGACTGGAAGCGAAATTCACCTTGGCAGAACTGAAAGCTGCTGGCGTGAAACCGCAAGTCGAACCGCCTGTGGATATGAGTTATGGCCTGGTCGATTTGCAGAATGGCACCGAACCTACGGAGTATTGGCTCGGTGCACCGAACTTCTTTGCCATCACCCAATATAACCGCAGCTATTTTTACGCGATGTCGGTCGTCGATCTGGGCCGTGCCGTGCATAGTGCGCGCGATGCGCAGGATATCACCGTCGATTCCAGCAAATAAGCTTAGCAATCCGATAGCAACCACATCCGGTTGCAACTTCGATACAGGTGTTATCGGCTGTCGGCAATGACAGTCGATAACACCCACAAACCGTGTTACCTTAGTCCGCATCAAGTCACAGAGACTTCATGGACGACGTCGATGGGCAAGCTCAGCTTTCGCATGCGTTTGACGCTGCTGTTTGGCGGCTTGTTTCTGGTCGTCATTCTGGCTGCAAGCTTTGCGATTGACCGGCTGGTTTCCAGCCGTATCATGCGCAACAACGGCGAGGCCCTGCACAGCCTTGCCTTCAGCATGTCCAAGGCGATTGCCACCAATCTGGAAGAGCGTGAACGTGAAGTGAGGCTGCTGGCCTCGTCGAACACGCTGACCAATGATCCGCTGGATTCCCCGGCAGTACGCACCAGTCTCGACACCACCAAGCGCACCTACTCCTACTACGCCTGGATAGGCATCGCTACCCTCGACGGCAAAATCGTTGCCGCCTCCGACGATACGCTGGTCGGCCAGAGTGCCAGCGCACGCCCGTGGTTTAGTCAAGGTAAAAGCGGTTTGTTTATCGGCGACATCCATCAAGCCGTGCTGCTGGCGAAAACGCTAGGGCAAGGTGATACACGCAACCCATTGCGCTTTGTCGATTTTGCATCGCCGCTACTTGATAAGGACGGCAACATCCGCGCCGTTCTTGCAACGCACGTGCTGTGGAACTGGGTGGAGGACATCATCAACAATCTGCGCCCGGCAACAGCACAAGCAGATGATATCCAGGTATTCGTCGCCGACCACAACAACGCCGTGATCTCGCCATTCTCGGCTGTTGGTACGGTGGTGCTGCCTGCCTCCACACCAGAGAACCAGCATTACCTGATTGCGCCTTGGTCAGATGGCATCGACTACCAGTTTTCATCTGTCAGAGTCAGTTCGCGCACCAATACAGATCTGGGTTGGCGTATTCTCGTCCGGCAACCTCTGGATACTGCAAAAGCACCAGTACGGCAACTGACGCAGATCGTACTGGAATTGGCGATAGCCGCATTGATCGCCTCTACTGCCACTGCATACTGGGTCGCGCGCGAAGTGAGCCTGCCGGTGGAGCAGCTTTCGTATGGTGCCGACAGGATTGCCGAAGGTGACGCCAGTGCCAATCTGGAAGTGACTTCTGGTGCGCCGGAACTGCGAGGTCTGGCGCAATCGTTGAAGAAGATGACGGAAACACTGCTGACACAGCAAAAGGATTTGCGTCGTTTGAATGCCGATCTGGAATACATCGTCGAAACACGCACTGCCGAGCTACGTAAAGCCAATGACGAGTTGCAGGAAAAGGCCGAAGCCTTGAGCCGCCTGGCACGCACCGATGCGTTAACAGGACTCGCGAATCGCCGCGCCGCCATTGAACATCTGCATGAACTATGGGAGCTGCATCGTCGCGATGCAATTCACTACTGTGTCATCTTGGTCGATATCGATTTCTTCAAGAAGGTCAATGACACCTACGGCCACGACGTCGGCGATCAAGCCTTGACGCATGTGGCGACGCTATTGAGAACGCACGCTCGCGCCACTGATGTTGTCGCGCGCTTCGGCGGCGAGGAATTCCTGATCTGCGTACCCGGCACCGACATACAAGGCGCGTTGGTGTTTGCCGAGAAGCTGCGCGCCGTCATTGCTGATACCCCGATGAAAACAGTCGGCCACGTCACCATCAGCTTAGGTGTCGCCCAATGTGTGGCCGATGACAGGGATGAAATGGATGCAGTCAACCGCTCCGACCAAGCGCTCTATCGTGCCAAGAGCGAGGGGCGCAATCGGGCGGCAACCTAGTGACGAGCTATAGTATTAGTCGCTTTCGCCTTGCAACAACACCCGGTCAATCTGCACCGTCTTGTCGCCGCTGGTAATCCACGCCTGCCCATCCTGTATCGTGCATTGCAATTGCATGGTGCGTTCGGCGAGTGCTGCCAGTGCGGTACTGGCATCTGGATCGATACTATAAACTGTCAATTTCTTCGCCCGTTCGATACGGCTGCCGGTTTGTCCCCACCAGATCGGCACGGTCGGGCTGTAGGCATAGACGATCACGCGCTCGGAACGGCCACAGGCTTTCAGGATGCGCTTGTCGTCAGGCAAGCCGACATCGATCCAGAGTTCGATGGCATCGGTAAAATCCTTTTGCCATAAATCCGGCTCTTCTTCATTGCTCAAGCCTTTGCCAAACGCGAGTCGTTCGCTTGCATGCAGCATGAAGGCAAGCACGCGCATCATCATCCGTTCATCAGTTTCGGATGGATGGCGCGCAATCGTCAGCGCGTGGTTTTCGTAATAGTTGCGGTCCATGTCCGAAATCTGGACATCGGCCTTGAAGATAGTTGCTTTGAGTGCCATGAGGCGCAGTATATCGCGATTCCGGCCTTGCAACGTCAGAAATTGCGACAGCACGGGCATTTGCCGCACCGTCGCAGCCGCGTATTTATGGAGTCTGGCCTCTTGATCTGGATAGTGCCCTGTTCTTCATGCGGTCAAGCACCAGGTACACAACCGGTGTTGAATACAGGGTTAGTAGCTGACTGATAACAAGTCCGCCAATAATGGCAAGGCCAAGCGGCTTACGGAATTCGCTTCCATATCCCGAACCAAAGACCAGGGGCAGCGCACCCAGAATCGCCGCCAGGGTGGTCATCAGAATAGGACGCAGGCGGATCATGCAGGCTTTGTAAATTGCCTCTTCCGGTGGCAATCCATGCAGGCGTTCCTGTTCGAGTGCGAAGTCTATCAGCATGATCGCATTTTTCTTGACGATGCCGATTAAAAGAATCACGCCGATCAGGGCGATCACACTCAATTCGAAATGGAAGATCATCAACGCTACCAGAGCACCAACACCTGCCGAGGGCAAGGTGGAAAGGATGGTCAAAGGATGTACCAGGCTTTCGTACAGTATTCCCAGAACGATATATACCGCCAGAATGGATACCCCTACCAAAATGGGTTGATCGCTCATGGAATCCTGAAATGCCTGCGCGCTACCACTGAATTCAGCAATCATGTTGGCAGGAAGATGCAATTTCTCGACAGCGTCTCCAATAGCCTGCGTCGCGTCACTCAGCGATGCACCGGCGGCCAGATTGAAGGAGATGGTCTCAGAAGGAAACTGGTCGCTGTGATTGATGATCAGGTAGGATTGCCGTTCCTTGAAGGTAGCGAACGCAGACAGAGGAACCATGGGGCCGTCAAAATTACTGTTCGCTGCAACCGTCAATGTCGGCGAAGAGGCGGATTGCCCGCCCGTACTCACATCTGCACCTGTGGGTAGCCAAATCTGATTAAGGATGTTGAGCCGCTCACGGTACTCTGGCTGCACTTCCATCACCAATCGATACTGGTTGGACGGGTAATAGAGGGTGGAAATACGACGCTGTCCAAATGCATCATACAAGGTCTGGTCTAACACGGAGGTGTTTACCCCTAAACGGCTTGCCAATGGACGATCGACATCGACATAGCGTTGCAGACCGCGATTCGAGCGAGTCGTATTCACCTGCGTGATGCTGGGGATGTCTTGTAGCGCCTTCAAAAGGCGCGGCCCCCAGACGGTCAAATCAGTCAGTGTTTGTGCTTTCAAGGTGTACTGAAATTGAGCAGCAGATTTCCGGCCACCGATCACAAGGTTTTGATCAGCTTGCAAATATAGCCGCACACCGGGAACCTCCCCCGCCAGAGTGAGCAAATGCGAAACCACTTCGTCGGCAGACTTCTTGCGCTTCCCAAGCTTATTCAGATATACGAAAACCGTACCGAGATTGGCGGTTTGATTCGAGCCAACAAAGGCGACAACGCTTTCCACGTCTGGATCTTCCCGCAATTTATCCTGCACGGCTTGCAGGTCCCTTTGCATTTCCGGGAACGAGGCGTCTTGCGATCCGACCATGACCCCCGAAATTTTTCCGATATCTTCCTGCGGAAAAAATCCCTTGGGGATGACAATGAACAAGGCGACATTGCAAATCACAACCAAAGCAGAGACTGTCAGAACGCTCCCCGGATGTTGCAGTGAGAATCGCAAAGAACGTCGATACTGTCGATAAATCCATCCCTCGCCATTTTCTGATTCTTTCTTTTCGCCAGAGTGTGTCTTACGCAATAACAAACGGCTCATCATCGGCGTCAAGGTCAGGGATAACACCATGGAAATCATGACTGCAATGGCCATGGACACCGCAAACTCTTTCAGCAACCGCCCGACAATCCCTCCCATCAGTAGCAGCGGGATAAACACGGCGATCAGCGATATGCTGATTGAAAAGACGGTAAAACTGACTTCCTTGGTGCCTTGGATGGCGGCATCCAGCGAAGACATGCCATCTTCGATATGCCGCATGATGTTCTCGGTGACGACAATCGCATCATCGACTACAAATCCGGTCGAAATAGCCAGAGCCATCAGCGAGAGTATGTTTAAACTAAAACCGAGCCAATAGATGACAACAAACGTACCCAACAGGGACAGCGGTACAGCGATTGCAGGCACAACTGCGGCGCGCCAGTCACGGAAGAACACCAGGGTAATCGCGACAACCAAGATAATGGAAATCAGCAGCGTGAATTCGATATCGTACAAAGCAGCGCGAATGGTCGTAGTACGATCCCCCACAATATCCACTTTTGCTGCCCGAGGAATACTTTGATCGAGAATCGCCAATTGCCCTTTGACGTTTTCGAGCGTTTCGATCACGTTTGCTCCGGGCTGCTTGAATATCACAAGCAAAACCGCAGGCTTGCCATTCATCAAACCAAAATTATTCACGTCCTCAACGGAATCGAGAATGTTTCCGAAATCCGATAAGTGAACGATGCCGTCTTTCGTTTTGATCTCCAAAGGCTGATAGTCCTTTGCATGATCCAACGCATCATTGGCGCCAATGCTATACGCCTGATCGCCAAACGAAACAGAACCGAGAGCCTGATGGACATTCGATGCCATCAAAAACTTTCGGATGCTTTCAAGCGATATCTTGTACTGGCTCAGGCGATCGGGATTCAATTCAACCCGAATAGCAGGCAACGCACCGCCACCGATCGTCACATCTCCGACACCCTGCACCTGCATCAGTTTTTCCTGGAGCAAGGTGGATGCAATATCGTACAACTGGGATCGTGTCATCGTGTCCGATGTCAAAGCCAGCAGCATGATCGGGGCATCGGACGGATTGGATTTCGTGTACGTAGGGTTTAACGGAATATCTGCCGGTATATCACTCTTGGCGCCATCGATTGCCGCCTGCACGTCACGGGCGGCCCCATTGATATCGCGGCTGAGATCGAACTGCAGCACAATCCGCGACATGCTGTTAAAACTGGACGACGTCATTTGCCGCAAGCCGGAGATATGGCCTAACTGTCGCTCCAAAGGCGCTGTCAGGGAATTTGCAACGGTCACTGGGTCAGCGCCGGGTAGCTGCGTTCTGATGCTGATTGTCGGATATTCCACCTGCGGCAATGGTGCAACGGGCAAGAGGAAAAACGCAAGCAGGCCAAACAATGCCAATCCGGCGGCGAACAGGGAGGTGCCGATTGGTCGCAGAATAAAGGTCCGTGCGAACGCCATTACACAAACCTCGCCATAGTTTGTGATGCCGAAGGAATGTCAATAAACACGGTATGGCGATCAGCTGGTTTCATATTACTGGAGCACATCATGCGCAATGGTCTTGACCGATGACATTCACTGATTCGCAGCAAGTGGCGCCCAGCCACCACCGAGGGCTTTTATCAGCAACACATTGGTACGCGCCGTCTCCCCAACCGCTTCATACAATTTGAATTTCGCATCCATATAGGTTTGTTGCATATTCAAGGTGTCGCGTCGACTGGCGAGCCCCAGCTTGAGTAGTCGCTTCTGACTATTGAGTAAGGCCAGCGACTGTTCCGCGTTCTTTTCTGCGGCATGATTCCAGTCATCATTGAAGCGCTTTGCTGCGAGGTTGTCTTCCACATCGGCAAAAGCCGACAAGACCGTATTGCGATAAAGAGCCACCTCCTGTTCATAATTGGCCGTTGCCTGATCCACACGTGCGGAACGCGCACCGCCATCAAACAAGGTTCCTGCCAAAGAGGGGCCCACAGACCAGAAATGGAAAGGCGCACTCATTAGATGGAGAAAGGACGTGTTTTCAAAACCTGCACTGCCGTTTAAATTCAACGTGGGGAAATAAGCATCCTGAGCGATGCCGACACTGGAATTGGCAGCGGCCACCCTTCTTTCGCCGCCAATCACGTCAGGACGACGTTCCAGTAGTTGCGAGGGAACAGATGGCGGAAGCGAGATATTCTGAAAAGAGTAAGAGGCAATGGCATCAAGAGAAAACTCAGAAGGAGATTCACCGACAAGAAATGCCAGCGCATGTTCGAACTTCGCCCTATCGCGTCGCAATTGCGGAATAATGCTATCCAATTCACTTAAGCTTTTCTGCGCGTCCAGAAGATCGTCGTTTGAGGCCAGTCCCAAATGTACATCCCGTTCCGACATATTAATCAATTCGAGATAGGTGTCGCGCTGTTGCAAGCGTAATGTAATTTCAAGATCGAGCTTTCGCAGCATGAAGTAATCGCTTGCAACCAGCGATATGACACTCAATTTCTGCGCAGCCCTTTCCGCATCGCTTAACTGCGCCAATTCCTTCGCCTGATCTATTTTCTTGGAAATGGTTTTCCATAAGTCAGGCTCCCAAGAAACTGCCATTCCAGCTCTCGTATCGTGTTCAACGTACGAATACAATTTCTGGCGACTGCTATCATAAAGAACATCACGCGCGTCGGTGCTGGCGACTCCGGCAGTGACTTGTGGCATCAATCCCGCCTGATTCTCGGCGACTGCGGCAATGGCATTTTTATACGCGGCCGAGGCAGCTACAATCGATTGATTGGCGCGAAGTGCGCGCTGCGCCAAGTCGTTAAGCTGATCATCCCCAAACAGCTTCCACCATTCCGATGAAAAATCCGAAAGCTGTGTGTCATGTGAATCAGCAGTGGCAGTGGTCCATTGGATATCTTCCTTATACTTCGCAGGAACATCGACCTTGGGTCTTTCATACGGCGGTGCAGAACTGCATCCGCCGATCAGGAAAAGAAACGGAAGGAGAAGCCATGCACAAGAAACCGAGGGATGACCTTTGAAAGCAAACATACTTATTTTGTTATTCATACCCGCTTCTCAATGCCCGCCAACTTCGCGTGCTCCGGCATGCCAATTACGTATGCCAAAAGCCAATCGATTCAATATCAAATACACCACCGGTGTAGAAAACAGGGTCAGTAGTTGGCTCGCGATCAAACCGCCGATGATGGCAATACCCAGTGGATGACGCAGTTCGCTGCCGATGCCCGTGCCAAACGCAAGTGGCAGCGCGCCGAACATCGACGCCATTGTTGTCATCATAATGGGCCGGAAGCGCATCGCGGCCGCTTTACTGATCGCCGCAACCGGAGACAGGCACTGCTTTCTCTCCAGTTCCAGGGCGAAATCTATCATCATGATGGCATTCTTCATCACGATGCCAATCAGCAGAACGACACCGATCAGCGCGATGACATCAAAATTCATGTGGCTCATCCACAAGGCAAGCAAAGCGCCCAAGCCCGCAGCAGGCAAGGTCGAAAGAATGGTCAGTGGATGAATCAAGCTTTCATAGAGTATGCCCATCAAGATGTAAATCACGACGGTTGCGGCAAGCACCAGGAGCATTGAATTCCTAAGAGACGATTGGAAAACCTGTGCAGCTCCTTCAAAGTAGGTTTCTATTCCCAGAGGCAGGTTTAAGGAATTTTTAATCGACGCCAATTTCCCAACGGCTTGATCCAGGGAGTGTCCCGGTGCCAAATTGAAAGCGACCTGTGAGTACGGAAATTGCCCCTGGCGATTCACCGCAAGTGGTGCAGACTCCAGCTTCACCGTTGCAATCGCGGAAAGCGGTGTCACTTTTCCATCAGCCGTTTTCAAAAATAGGTTATTCATGAGATCTGCTGTGTTGCGCGGCATATCATGTGCTACAAGCACGACGCGGTATTGATTCAGCTCTGTATAAACGGTCGAAATTTGTCGCTCACCAAAGGAATCGTAAAGCACATTATCAATATCCTGCTGCAGAATACCGAGTCGTGACGCGACCGCACGATCAATATTCAACGTGATTTGGTTACCAGTCTGCTCCGCCGTACTGAAAACGTCGGCAAATGTTGGATCAGCGCGCAATGCCTGTGTTAATTGAAGGTTTGCTTTGGCCACGGATTCCGGGTCTGTCGCTTGCATACCTATCTGATACTCCGTTGCTACGCTTTGCGTATCCAGATTCAAATCCTGGATCGGCCTCAAGTACAGCTTCATGGAGGCATCAGACGCAGCTGTCTGCATCAATCTGCGTAGTATGTGATCTTGAGACGTCGTACGCTGATCGAAAGGCTTTAGTTTGATCAGAAGATGTCCCGTATTGAGGGTCGCATTATTCTGGTCGATACCAACAAAAGAAGAAATCCCGCCCACATCTGGATCTTTTAACAGCTCAGTAACCAAATTCTGCTGGGTGTCAATCATCGCCTCAAAGGAAATCTTCGGGCTGGCTTGCGTAATCCCCGCCACCAAGCCAGTATCTTGCACGGGGAATAAACCTTTCGGCATCCAATACAAGGTTGCACATGTTCCAGCAATGGTAAGTAAAACACAGACCATCACAAATAGTTGATGACGTATTGCCCAATCAAGTTGGCGTTCGTATGCACTCTCAAATTTATGCATCAAGGATGTCTTCTTTTCCTCACTTTTCGTATGCGATTTGAGCATACGACTGCACATCATGGGAGTCAGCGTTAGGGAAACCAGCGCGGAAACAACGACAGCAACGGAAAGGGTCATTGCAAATTCACGAAATAGCCGACCGACAATATCCCCCATGAAAAGCAATGGTATCAGTGCGGCAATCAGAGAAACAGATAAGGAAATAATCGTGAAGCCAATTTGCCGCGATCCTTTTATCGCAGCATCGATTGGAGAATTCCCTTCTTCAATAAACCGGATGATATTTTCGATGACGACAATTGCATCATCCACCACAAATCCGGTAGCAATCGTCAATGCCATCAAGGAAAGATTGTTTAAGCTGAAGCCAAGAGCATAGGTCGATGCCAAAGTTCCGATCAAGGTAACAGGAACGCTTACCGCGGGAATCACGGTAGCCGGCAGATTGCGCAGGAAGAGAAAGATGACCATCACCACCAGCGCAACGGCAGTTACCAGTTCGACCTGTACATCCTTCACCGATGCCCTGATTGTTTCCGTTCTGTCTGTCAGGACTTCAACAGATACCGATGAGGGGAGCGTAGCCTGCAATTTAGGCAGCAAATCCCGTATGCGATCAACCACATTGATCACGTTCGCACCAGGTTGGCGGCGGATATCGATTTCAATGACTTGTTTGCCATTATTCCATGCAGCTTGCTGCGCACTCTCTGCCCCGTGACGTGCCTGCGCCACCGCAGCCAGTGTAATCGGCAAACCGACCTTATCTTCAAGAACGAGATTTCTATAATCGGCTAGAGACGACAATTGGTCATTGCTATCAATCGCATAGGATTGTGCCTTGATATCCAGATTACCTTTTGCCAGGTTTTGATTGGCATTGCTGATGGCATCCCTCACCATCTCCATCGACTCATTCATGCCGGCAAGCACCTTGCTGTTCGCTTCAATACGAATGGCTTTCTTATGCCCACCCTCAATACTCACAAGGCCAACACCTACGACCTGAGATAACTTCTGAATAAGCCTTGTATCAGCCAAATCTTCTACCTCGGTCAGGGGTAGATCATCGGAATACAGCGCCAAGGTCAAAATCGGCGCATCTGCAGGATTGATTTTGCTATAGAGCGGGGGATATGGCAGATCTGCAGGAAGCAACTTACCCGCACCGTTAATCGAGGCTTGTACCTCTTGTTCCGCCACATCCAATGGCAAAGACAGATCGAATTGCAAAGTCACATTGGACAAACCATCCGAGCTTGTCGAATTCATTTGCTTCAAGCCCGGCATTTGGGCAAAGCGCCGCTCCAGAGGAGCGGTGATCGTTGTGCTGATCGTCTTGGGATTGGCGCCAGGGTAACGCGTATATACCTGTATCGTTGGATAATCCACCTCAGGCAATGCGGAGATGGGGAGCAACCAGTATGCAAGAAGGCCACCAAGCACGATTGCCACCATGAGCAATCCGGTGGCGATAGGGCGATCAATAAATGGACGAGAGAGATTCATTCTTACGCCTACTGATCTTCGCTCGGTTGCGACGTCACATTATTTTTCGTTGCAGATGGTGTTGCTGCCTTATCCCCTTGTGTGGATGTATCTTCAGCGATGTCGGTATTCTCTTCTGATGCCTTCTTCTCGCCTTTGGATTTGCTGCCATCAGCTTGGTCGCCGGTAGCTTCCTTAACTGGCTTTTCGCGCAATGGCTTTTTGGAGTCCACCCGGATTTTAGCGCCACTGACCAATCGGTCGGAGCCACTGATAATGACTTCATCTCCTTCTTTGATGGAATCATCCTTCACCACGACATAGTTGCCCCGGGTTGTCGGCCCTACAGTCACTTTATGCATGACGGCAGTTTGGTCCGAGCCAATCACAAACAAGTAGTCACCGACTTTTCCATGGCGAATCGCATTCTCAGGCACGACGATCGCATCCTTGAGGAAACCAATTTGCAATCTCGCGTTGACGAATTGGTTGGCAATCAGATTCCCTTCCTGATTTTCAAATTTTGCCCTGACCTTGATGGTTCCGGTTCCAAGATCAATCATATTGTCGAGTGCAAAGAAATTTCCTCTACCGAGAACGGTCTTCTTATCACGGTCCAGAGCCAAAACATGCAATCCCTTGCTATGGGCCAAAGCGTGCTTGACACGTTTGACATCGTCCTCCGTGATAGGAAACTCCACCGTAGTCGGGCTGGTCGATACGATTTTCGCTATGCTTTCACCTGGAGTAACCTGCAAGAAATTTCCAGCATCAATCTGGCGTAAGCCGATCTGTCCATCGATGGGAGAGCGAATCTTGGTATAGTCCAATTGAACCGTAATGTCATCGATCGCGCCCTGGTCGCTGAGAACACTTCCTTTATATTGGTTGACCAAAGCCTCCTGCGCATCAACAACCTGTTGTTTTACCGATCCGCTTTGCACCGCTTGCCGATATCGGTCGAGATCGATTTTCGCGTCTTGAAGCAAAGCTTGATCACGAGTCATCTGCCCCTTCGCCGTCTTCAATTTGGCTTCCAGCTCACGTGAATCGATCAAGGCAATCACTTGATTTTTCTTTACCTTACCGCCCTCCTTGAAATTCAGGCTTTTAATGATGCCCCCTACCTGGGTGGTAATCTCGATCGTAGAGACGGGAACGACCGTTCCCAGGGCATCAAGATAGACGCTGACGTCCTGCCGCTCCGCCACTGCAACGGATACGGGAAATACTTGCTGTGCTTTAGATGTTTCAGGAGCTTCCCGAGCAAAAAAAGACAAATCGATTTCAATGCCAAGAATAATCAGCAAAAAAAATAACAGCAGTTTTTTTATCATTTGTTATGAAGCCAAAAGCATAAACGGGATTCCAGGAAATCAGCTCAATACCAACCGTCAAGGAAAGGTACACATACAAAAGACTGCAACACTACCAAAGTCGACTTACCGCAGCACGCATTTCACCAGGATCGCCACTTGTCCAAAATTGTTCCGAACCACGGATCGACTTCACTTCCAACATTCCCTCTTCATGCAAGCGATTCTTTAAATGCAAAGCAACAGCTTTACCCACCTCAAGAATAGCAATTGCCGGGCCACAGATCTCCTGTATTAAGGCATGGATGAATGCATAGTGCGTACAACCCAACACAATCGTATCGACGCCCTTTTCAATTAATGGCCGCACAAATTGCGTCACCAACAAGCGAAGCTCAGGCTTCGCCAGGTCACCGGTTTCAATGAAATCGGCAAGACCTGGACACGGCTGCGATATGATATTCTTTCCGGCGCCAAAACGCTTGATTAATCCGTGGAACCTTGGATTCCTTAGCGTCGCCTCGGTTGCAAGAACTCCGATCCCCCCAGATCGCGTCATTGCCACTGCAGGCTTGATCGCTGGCTCAATACCGATGATCGGCAGTTGATAACGCGACCTCAACACGTCAACGGATGCAGCTGTTGCAGTATTGCAAGCAACAACAATGGCTTTTGCCCCTTTCTCTATGAGAAATTCGGTGATTTCCACCGCGCGATTACTAATAAAGTCGGGGCTTCGTCCTCCATAAGGGAAATTGCCAGCATCCGCAACGTAGAGCAAATTTTCCCCATGCAGGGTGGATCGAATCTGCCTGAGCACGGACAACCCACCGATTCCTGAATCAAAAACACCAATCGGATTGGTACAATTTTCTGATTGCGAATGCGCCATCTTCATATCAGCCCACCTTGTTCTCGATGCATTTGGAAAAAGATGAAATCGTTGGATAACGGAACAAGTCGATTAGCGCGAAATCTCTCTTGAATTCCGTACTCAAGCGCCTGGAAACCTCGACAAGCAACATCGAATGTCCGCCGATTTCAAAGAAGTTGTCTTCGACGCCAACACTGTCTGTACCCAATACCGCAGTCCAGATCTGCCAGATTGATTTTTCGAGAGGGTTACGCGGAATCGAGCGAGATACCGGGCGTGTATAGCGATCTTTCTGTGTTGGTTCAGGCAACGCACGACGATCCACTTTTCCATTAGGCATCAATGGAATTTTCTCCACACTGACAAAAGCGGCAGGAACCATGTATTCAGGCAACTGGCTACGCAAGAACTCACGCAAAGGTGTGATGGACTTCATTCCGCCCTCGACCCGCAGATAGGCAATCAATTCCTTGTCCATTGATCCCGTAGCATTGCGCGCAACAACCACACTTTCCTGAATATGCATATCTGAATAGCGCATTAAGGTGGCTTCTATCTCACCCAGGTCAATACGGTTTCCGCGTATTTTTATTTGTGCATCGGCGCGGCCGACAAACTCGATTGCGCCATCCGGCAAACGTCGTCCCAAATCCCCGGTTTTGTAGACGCGCATATGCGGCTCGTTCGCATCGTGGCTGAATACTCGCGCATTGAGGTCTGGCTGTTTCCAATACCCGACGGCCACGTATGGGCTTTTGATCGTAACCTCACCGACTGCATAAACCCCGGTAGGCAAGCCGGCCTTATTCAATAGGGACACCTGCGTGCTTTCCACTGGGAAGCCAACAGGTACATTTTTACGCGCCAGCGTCGTCGAATGATCCATAAAATATTGCAAAGCCAGTGTCGATTCGGATGGCCCCATGCCATTCACGAAGACAGCGTCGGAAGGAAGGTGCTGTTTAAAAATCTCCAGGTCGCTGGCTTGCGTTTCTTCACCACCTAAAACGACTGCGCGCACTTCATGCAGGCACTCATCCTTTTCCATGCCTTGCATCAGGTAACGGAACACCGTTGGAGTCGAGTGAAAAAGTGTGATGTGTTGTTCTTGAATCCAACCAGCCAAATTGTGTAATCCGTTACGCTTGAGATCAAACGGATAGAGGGTCGCGCCCGACAATAAGGAGCCGAAAATGTCCATCATCGCGGCATCAAAACCGAACGAGGCGACCAGGCTGACGCGATCCTCCCCTGAAATGGACAATGCACGAATATAGGAACGCGCATGATGCATCACGTTGCGATGATTTTGCATCACGCCTTTAGGATGGCCGGTCGATCCCGAAGTAAACAAGACGTATGCAAGTTTGTCGGGATTGGAAATCGGCTTCAGTTCTGGCGATATCTCCGCATGGAGACTGCTCTCGATTTCAAACAAGTCGATTCCATCAACACAAATTTCCTGTGCCAGCGCCATATTTTCCGAGCTGGAAAGGACAGTTCTGGCCCCGGTAGTTTGCAGAATATATGCCAGGCGTTCCGGCGGATGGGAGGAGTCAAGCGGGACAAAGCTGCAACCAGACTTCAAAACCCCAAGCATCGCCGCCGTCATTGGCGCATCGTTGTTACACAGCAAACCGACGAATTCCTCATTCTGTGCCGGACGATCTGCCTTTGCCTTGAGCAGCACACTGGCAACTGCATCAGAATAGGTATCCAATTCCGCATAAGTCCAGCTACGTGCTTTCGTCGCGACGGCTAGTCTGCTTGAATATTTCTGCACGACCGCTGCAAAACGCTGGGGAATCGACGAATCAAGCTGGGAAAGAGGAAATTCCGTTGGATCGGGGAGCGCCAGGCGGGCCGGCTCATTGGGCTTCTGGCTTAAATAGGCGTTGGCATTCAAATGCGATGACGAAGGAATGTCTGGCGCGTTGACTGCTTCTACCAGGAGAGCGATAAGCTGATTGAAGACCTCGGTGAGGTAGTTCTCGTTATATAAGTCTGTATTGTAGACAGCGGAAAAATAGGGGGTTTTCTCGTCAATCGCAAGAAAGATCGTCAAATCAAATTTGGCTTGCGTTTCTGCCTTTGCCAAAGGCGACAATACCAAACCTGGGAAATCTGCAGAGCCCTTTGGTGCGCTAAAGCGATTGAAAAATATTTGGAATAATGGCGTCCGGCTTGGGTCTCGCTTGGAGCCCATTGCTTCTACCAATTTATCAAACGGGACGTCCTGATGCGCCAAAGCACCTTGCACCGTCTCGCGCACTTTCTGCACCGCTTCACGGAACGTGGGGTCGCCCGACAAATTGGTACGAAGTACGACGGCATTGATAAAGGCACCGATAATCTTTTCAAATTCGGGTCGTGTACGTCCTTCGACAGGAGCACCTACAACGATGTCTTCCTGCCCAACATAACGTGCCAGCAATAATTTGAAGGCAGCAAGGAAAACAACAAAGGAAGTCGTGTGTTCCTGTTTGCAAAAAGCCTTTATCTGCCCGGCCAAATCGAGGTCGACATTGACCCGCATGCGCGCGCCGCGATACGTTTGCTTTGCAGGACGTGGCGATACGGTCGGTAGCTCCACTGCAGGCAAATCGGCCAGACGCTCGCGCCAATAACTCAATTGCTCGGTCATGGACGCACTCTTCAACCAATCTCCCTGCCAGTGCGCAAAGTCCCGGTATTGCGCTAATACTGACTTGACGGGGGGCTCAATGCCATTAACCAATGCATTGTAATGAATTCCCAATTCCGAAATGAACATGGGAATGGAGCTACCGTCACAAACCATATGATGGAATGCAATCATCATCAAATAGTCAGAATCGTCCAGCTTCACCAGCATCATACGTACCAGAGGCCCATTCGATAAATCAAAAGTCTTGTTAGCGACTGGCGAAGTCTTGGTAAATCCAGCAGCTAAGCGATCTCCCTGAACGTCAGAATCGACCTCTGCCAGCATAATAGGCACATGCAGTGTCGGAGCGATGCTTTGAACTGGATGCCCATTGACCAGCGGGAAGGTGGTTCTGAGAACTTCGTGCCGGGCAATAATCGCATTAAGGCTTTGTTCGAATTTTTGAAGATCGACGGAAATAGCCAGGCGATAGTGCAAAATGATGTTATAGGCAGATGATGACGGTTCCAATTGTTGGTGAACCCACATCGATGACTGCAGAAAAGACAGTGGGATGCTGTCGTCATTCCGCGCTTTTTTTTCAGTGACAACCTGCAAGTCTTTCTTGGCTTTTATCTTGCGCAGCAAGAGTGATTTTTGTTCATCCGACAGCACAGAAAGTTTTTCAGAAATCGCATTCGCAACCAATTTATTTTCCTCTTTTCGATAAATTAAAATGTCTCCTGGCATTTTTATACCAGCTGCCATTTGCCATTCGCGTCGGTTGAGCTGAGCCTCAATTTCCGTCGCAAACAGGCCGTATATCATTCCACCGAAGGGTGTCCTTAACGCTCATGCAGACTTTCTGTGCGCAAGCGGAATAAAGGCGCCAAAATAAAATCACTTACTTTTCTCGTACCAATCTTGATATCAACGGTCACCCTCATGCGTGACATCAGGTGAAATGTCTGATGATCCAGAGTTACCGATTCAACAGGAAGGGAAACCCTCGCAACAAAGCAGGACTCTCTGCAGCATCTTCCCTTGAGCGTATGGATATCCTTCAGATAGCCTTTTATGACGCCATACCGCGCTGCAGGTATCGCATCAAACTTGATATCCACCGCCTGACCTGGCCTGACAAAACCTATGTCCCTGTCCAACACATAGGCGTCCACCTCCAGGTGATCACCAGAGGTTGACGATGCTGCGGCAGACACAGAGTGATCATTCTCCCCAGGCTGCAATTGCTCCTGCACTACTTCGAAGGAAGTCGGCGTCGCTTTTCCAACGCGAACTCCCCCGCCAGTTCGTTTGTCTCCGGGTTCGTAGCAAACCGAGGATGCGGCTGCATCACTGCTCCCCTCGTCCTGCGCATCAACAACGACGCCACGCGCCACCGCAACAATGTCGATTTCGGTACACCTTGCCCAAATGCCCGCACTGATGAAGAAGCAAATCAGTATCCAACTGGTTGGACGCAGGAAGAAAGAGCGCCCAGTATGGATCTCATAGTGCAAAGGCTTCTTTTTGGATTGCGGAGTACGGGAAGCAGCCTCTCCTTTTGATTCGACTTTACTAAGCTTCAATTGCATGAGCCAGCTCCACAATCTCACCCATCAGTCCGGCAAAAAATCCATTGTTTCTTACGACCTCTTCGGGAGAGCCGTCTTCGGAAATTTCGCCATTGGAGATAGTGATAATTCGTTCCGCGTTTTTTAAGATCGTTGGTCGATGTGCGATGATGAATGTCGTTCTCCCCCGGCATATCTGTTCCATCTGCATACCAATGTGACGTTCGGATTCGAAATCCAAAGCGCTGGTAAATTCATCCAGTATGAGAATCTTGGGGTCCCCAACGAGTGCGCGAGCGATTGCCACTCTCTGACGCTCTCCAATGGAGAGGCCGCGGCCAAACTGTTCCAACATGGTGTCGTAACCCTTCGCTTTCTGAAGGATAAATTCATGCGCGCCAGCTAACTTTGCTGCTGCAACGATTTCATCGTATCCTGCAGATGGATTGCCGATGGCGATATTGTCCCGTATGCTCATGTTGAACAGCGTGGCCTCCTGCGGCACCACGGCAATGTGACGGCGCAACCATAAGGTGTCGATATCAGCGATATTGCGCCCGTCCAGTAAAATCCGGCCGCTGCTGGGTACATAGAGGCGCTGAATCAAACGCAGCAGGGTACTCTTGCCTGCACCTGAAGGGCCAACCACACCAACGACCTGACCTGCGGGGATGGTGAATGTGATTTTGCGCAAACCCTTTTTCGCATTGCCCTGATAGAGAAACTCAACCTCCTGAAATTCGACCTTTCCAGCGATATCGGGTAATCCCCCATAATTTCCATTGGGGCTCTCTGATTCTGCACTCAGGATTTCATCAAGTCGCTCGACTTGCGTATTGGCTTCGGCGAAGCGCGACCATAAAGGAACGATCTTTGCGACAAGATTATCAACCTGACGCAGCAACATATTGAAGGTGACAAGTTCTCCCACGGTGAGGATGCCATCGATCATTTGATGTGCCCCCATCCATAGCACCACGACCCAGGTCAAGCGGGTTCGGATTAATGCTCCACCGCGAATAATATCTTGCAATTTATACGCATCGGAAAGAGCTTGCAGTCGACTCAGATAGCGCCCCTCCCATCTGCGCTGCATGTAATTCTCTGCAGATAAACCCTTCACCGTTTCTATACCAGTCACCATTTCATTGAGGAGAGAATTAACTCTGTCTCCCTTGGTCGCGGCGGCGGAAAGTCGACGTTGCAATATAGGGCGCATTACTACAAGAAAGACGACATAAGCTGTAGTTGATAGAAGCACGATGGATAACAACAGTCGGCTATATATCCCCATGACGATCAGGCAGAGAACAATAAACGTGGGGTTAATCAATCCTGCTTCCAGCACATCCGTGACAAAGAGGCGGATTGCACCGATCTTGCGGAAACGTCCGATAACGTCAGTGGGCTTTCGTCTATTGAAGAAGCTAAGCGGCAGATGCAACATGCGAGCCAATATTCCGAAGTTCAGCTCCGCATCCATACGATGCTTGATACCAAGCAAAATATCAGCCTTGACAATGCCAAAGACGAACTCTGATATAGCGATGATGACGAGCCCAAGCGTTATAGCGTTGAGCGTTTCGTACCCACGATGCAGCAACACCTTATCGATAACCAGACCAAATGCTATTGGAATAAAAAGTCCGAATAGATTAATAAAAGTCAGTAAAAGCAAGACTTCAAAAAATGGTAACTTATGTTGCAAGGCGGCTTCCCAAAACAAGGAAAAACCCTTCTTTGGCTTTGCCTCTTCTATGACCCCATTCGCCTGCAACAACAGTGCTCTACCATTCCAATGCTCCTGGAATTCTTTTTGAGACAAAACAACGCGCAAGTTTTCCGACACACAGAATATGTGTATCTCTTCCTCGCTTTTTTCCTCCACGAGATAGTATTTGGCATCCTGCGATTGAAGAATCGCAATTTCAGACAAGGTAATCAATTGATGCCAACTCAGATTCACTTCCCTGGCTAAAAGCCCGGAGTATTGCAAAACCATTGCGCAACTTTGCAACGTCGGCTCTCGGTCTTTGAATTTCTCCGCATACCCGTCGATATCAACGGTCATGCCTGCTTTTGCAAGCGCCACCTTTATACAGGCAAGAGCAGCAGGCCAACTTCCACAATCAACCTCCTGTGATGAGGAGGCCGGCTTCCTATGTGCGTGAATCACCTCGATAGAGGCGGAATGCTTCAGCATAGGGACTCCATGGCTGCGTTGCCATCTCCGGCATGAATCGGGTTGATCAAACCACTCAAATATTCTGCCAATGCACCCAAGGTCGAATGTCGGAAAAATTCCATCACTGGAATTGCCAAATCGAACTCGTCGCGGATTGCCGCCAGAATTCTTATGATAAGGAGGGAATTTCCGCCCGCCTGGAAGAAGCTATCTCCCATAGATACGTGCTCGACTTGCAGCAACTCTTTACATGTCTTTTCGATCCACCTGGCAACGGGACCTTGCGCATTGGATGCCGAATTTCCAGGGCGGCTTTCCGGTTTTAATTCCAGCAATGCTTTACGATCAACTTTTCCAGAAGCATTAAGCGGGAAACTTTGGAGACAGAAGATGTTTGACGGACACATGTAATGCGGAAGACTACTCTGCAAATATTCCTGCAGTATTTCGGGATTGTTTTCATCATCCGTCTTCGCTACCACGTATGCCGTCAAATTTGCCTGATCTGTGTCCTGATTTCGCAGTAGGACGGCGGTATCCGCCACTGCTGGATGGCGCCGCAAAACCGCTTCGATCTCCCCGAGCTCAATGCGGAATCCGCGCAATTTGATCTGGCTATCCGTTCTTCCAATAAATTCAATCTCACCTGGCTTGATCCAGCGCCCGAGATCACCTGTGCGATATAAACGTCCCCCATCCGACGCAATTCCCGAAACGAATTTCTCGGCCGTCAGTTCAGGTCGATTTACATAGCCGCGAGCCAGGCAGGCGCCGCTAATAAATATTTCCCCCACCCCGCCAATTGGAACATTGCGGAAATAGCGATCAAGAATATGCAATCGGACATTAGCCAGATTGCCACTCAGAATCGGCTGACCATCAGATTCACTTACCTTGTGCGCACATACCCATATCGTGGCTTCCGTGGGCCCATAGACATTCCACAGATTCTTGGAATATTGAAGCATGCGCAGAGCAAGCGGCCAGGGCAATTTTTCGCCACCACAGAGCATCACCAAATCCTTGCTTGGCTGCCATCCTGCATCCAGCAATATTCTCCATGTCGCTGGAGTAGCCTGCATAATGGAGATATCGCTATTTTCGATGTAGTGCGCCAACGCTGTACCATCGGCGATTAACATGCGATCAGCGATCTGCACCGATGCCCCCACAAGCAGGGGCATCAACAATTCAAGTGCTGCAATATCGAAGGTCAACGCCGTTATCGCGAGGAATTGATCGTCCTGCTTGATACCCAGGCGGGCAACCATCGACAATAGACAATTTAGCAGGGATTGATTCGTGATCTGCACACCTTTCGGCACACCTGTTGATCCAGAGGTGTAAATCACATAGGCAAGATGATTGCTTTGTGCACCAACAATGGGCGCATCGCAATTTGCGTCAGCAGAAGAAAATCTGAGGGCATCGATATAAACTTTCGGAATTGCGACATCTTGAAATAGCGCAGCCGACTCCGTCTGCGTCACGACCGCAAAGACCGAGGCATCTTCAAGGATATTCAATATCCGATTACGTGGCCCCATGGGGTCCAGCGGCAAATATGCCGCCCCGGCCTTCAGAATGCCCAGCAAGGCAACCAGCAAATCGAGGGATCGCTCCATGGATATGGCCACGACCGTCTCCGGCCCCACACCCATCGCCCTAAGATGGTTTGCCAATTGATTGGCGCGACGATCAAGCTCAATATAACTCAGCGACTTGCCAGCGCAAACCACCGCAGTTTTATGCGGACTACTGCTTACAGATGCCGCAAAAAGATCCGCATAGGTTTGGGTTCCGGCAAGTGCGAGAATTTTCGCATCCTCTTCGGGGTTCAGCACCGGGGCAGAAATGTCTCCCGCGACATCAAATGATGAAATGGCCGCCTGCGGTTTGAGCAGACAGGCTTCAAGCAATTGCACATACCCTTCAAGCATTTGCCCCATCATGTCCGAGTCGAACAAATCTGTGTTGTATTCGACTCGTCCACCGAAACAATCCTCGTATTCGAGAATTTCATATGCCAGATCAATTTTCGCCGTCGCTCTTTCTGGTTGCATATCAGATTCGAACGCAATCCCCTGCGTCTGATACTGAAACAATTGAAAGGAGCATTGGAAAACCGGATTTCGGCTGGGATCGCGCTCAACTTTGAGTTCATCGAGAATATGCTCAAATGGCACTTCCTGATTCGTCAATGCATCCAAAACCGTATGGTGAAGGCCTTTTACAAAATGGAGGAAGGATTGCTCCGCATCCAAGTTGGAGCGCAACACCATCGTGTTGATGAAGACGCCAACAATATCTTTATGTTCAGGCAAAAGTCTGCCTTCGGTGGGAACGCCGACGGCAATGTCGTTCTGACCTGAGTAGCAAGACAAAAGCAGCTTGAAACCAGCCAGCAGAACGACAAAAGATGTGGTGTTGTGTTCGCGCGCGAATTCCCGTATGGTCGCAGTCAGCTCAGAAGAAATTTTGATGCGAATACGCGCACCGGCATAGGTTTGAACCAAGGGGCGCGGCCTCTGCGTCGGCAGGTTCAAGGTAGGAACATCTGCGAGACGTCCTGTCCAATACCGCAGTTGCTCACGAACCTCAGTTGTCAGCAAGCGCTTTCTCTGCCATTCCGCAAAGTCCTGGTACTGAGCAGGCCGACCGGAAAGAGATACCTGCCTTTTGAAAAACAAGGCTCTGTAAATCACCCGGAGTTCATGCTGCAAAATCTTCAGTGAACTGCCATCGCAAATAATGTGATGCAGGCACCACACCATCACCCATTTCTTCCGATCGAGGTGAATCAACATCACACGAAGCAGGGGCGCATTCTCAAGATCGAACGGAAGGCGCACCATCTTGTGTATTTCCTCCATTGCTGCGGCCGTTCTTTCTGTTGGCGGCAGCGAGCGGAGATCAAGATTTTGCAATGGCACAGGTACTGTCTCAGCGACATGCTGTACAGGTTGACCGTTCTTAGGGAAGAAATTCGCCCTTAACATATCGTGGCGTGCTACAAGTCTATCGATGCTTTTCTGCATCAACCTCGGGCTAACTGATTCATTCCAATGCATGACAAACGGGCAGTTATAGCTAACGTTTGCCTGGTGGATATGACTCAAAAACCAGATGCGTTGCTGCGAAGCCGTCAAAGGAAACTCCGAACCAACCAATGGCACAACGACGGACTCCTCCGCTTCATCGTATGCAGGAAAATTGCTTTCACTGATCTTTCTTGTCTGCAGTGCTTTGAGGAGAAGCTCACGCTTTTCACCAGACAAGTTGGCAATACTATTTTTGATGGAATCCATTGAAATAAGGTCTTTTTAGCGATGCAGGCGAAATATAGCTATGGCAAGGTCTATAGCGAAGACGTCGCCCACATCAGCAGATTCTCTCGAAATAAGTCGGCATACCAGGGTTTCCAAAGCTGACGTTGGGTACATCGAAAATATTCAGTCAGAAATTGGATACCTGCCGATTTAAGGGGCATCCTTATGCCATCAGGGATAAGTCATTTGATAGAAATTCCAGTTTTTGATGGAATGCTGGCCATTGAGCACCTTGTCAGTCTTGTACCAAGATCCATCAAGCCGACAATCTCATCACCTCCCATGGAGGTCAGAGTGGAATTTGGACAGACTCCATCAAAGGACGTTGAGTGACACGCTGGCACCCACATCGATGAAAATCCACATTCATCTCCGTCTTTTGCTGCGTCCATCGGCAGCCGATATTTCTCTCTGCTTCTGGTCGTGCCGTTATCGGAGAAGAAAAGCAATCCCAAATTCACTTTGAACCTCTTTCAAGAATATCTTTTCCATTAGGGGAGGACGTTTTGCGCCTTCCCCAAATAGAACAACCTACTGAAGCGCTAGCGTATTACGCAGCTCTTCTGGCGACAGCGACTCGATGTCGTTCAACAGGTGGGCCAACTCATTGGGGTCCAGCTCGCCCGCATACTTCAGCATGATCAATTCCGCTGTTTCGGAAATCGTCGGTGCCTTGAACAAATCCTGCAGAGGGAACTCAACCTGGAAATGTTCGCGTACACGGAACGTAAGGCGAACCGCCATCAGAGAATGGCCACCCAGAGCAAAGAAATTGTCCTGGGTGCCGATTCGCTCAATGCCGAACAGGTCTTGCCAAATCCCCGCCAGTTGCTCTTCGATCTCGTTTTCCGGTGCAACATAGGGAGTCGCCAATTGTGGTCGTGGATGGAGCGTTCGCGTCGGTTTCTTGATGTCCGCAGGCACACTCTTGATTACCTCTTGATTCAAGGAATCCAGTCGCTTTGTCTTTGGAACATGTATTTCCGTTGGCGCAACGATGACTTGTTCATATGGACTTGCCAGGATGCGTTCAAATGCCTCTACGCCCTCTGCATTGGTCAACGCCAACTTCAACAATTCGTGTCGTCTTGCCTTCATGGCTTCCGGCACTTCCACTGAAACCGACATCCCAACTTCACGCCAAGTGGGCCAGTTAATTGCGACGACGCGTGTCGTGCTCGATGTAGCGGACAATCTGGCTACAGCATCAAGATACGCATTGGCTGCCGCATAGTCGATTTGTCCATCCACTCCGCGGATGGCATCGACAGACGAACACAGCGCAATGAAATCCAAGGTCCTGCCCTTCAGAATATCCAGCAGGTTGTTTGTACCTGTAACCTTGGGAGCAAGGACGCGTTCGACCTCGTCCCGCGATTTCAATGCGATGATGCCGCCACCCGGCACACCAGCGGAATGAATTACGCCGTTCAAGACACCCCATTGCGCATAAATCCCGTCAACCAACCCGGCCAACCCAACACGATCGCATACGTCCGCACTACGTAACTCGACTTCCGCACCGGCCAACTCCATCTCCATTACTTTTTGTAGCAGATAGGATGTGCTCTTTTCGGTACTTGGATCATCTATGCTTTGTTGCCATTGATCGCGAGGTGGTACTACACGACGCCCCGTCAGGATCAAGCGTGCCTGCTGGGTGCGAGCCAGATGTTCTGCCAGAACAAGCCCGATCCCGCTCGTGCCGCCAGTAATCAAATACACGCCCTGCTTACGCAAGGTAGAACCGCCCATGGGCATCTCCAGCGTGGCCTTCTCCAGGCTATATGCCCAGCGGTGGTTATCGCGCAATGCAACGGTACTTTCAGCACTCCACGCACCGACTTCTTTCAGCAAGCGATCCGCAGCCTCGCCACTTTCCGTATCGGATGCAGGCAGTTGGATATCGACAATACGGCAGGATACGTTCGCAAATTCGAGCGGTATGACGCTACGCGGCCCTGCCAACATGGATTTGATGGTATCGACTTTGTCTCGTCCATCGACTTCATACATGCCCGTTGCAGCGATACATACGTGCAAAGGTGTGAGGCTGGCTTGCGATGAAATAGCCTGCATCAGCCATAGCATGCTGAAGAAGGAGGATATCTCCGGCGCGTCATCGGACACAGGACTATCTTGACCCGGAGTGATGCCCCACATGTGCATCACGTGATCCGGCACCAATTGATTGCGGTGCAGATCCTCCAGCAGATTCTTGTAATCCTCGGAATTTCCTGGATTGATCTGATAACTGAGATGATCCAATTTCTGATAGGTATCAGCCCGATCAACGATAATCGGTTTATGCCCCAACTCGGAGAGGCGCTGCCCGAGAGAAGAAGCGACACCCAGTTGGTCTGCGAGAATCAACCAAGTCTTCGGGGATTTTTTCAGATCGTCCGATATGCTGCGTTTCAGCGGATTCAGGCGCTTCCAATTCAATGTGTAGAACGAGTCCGCTAGTGCTGCTCTTACCGGTGCAATAGATTTAGGCTGGTCATTACCCGTTTTTGGCTCAATCCAGAATCGCTGTCTCTCAAATGGATAGGTTGGCAGAGGGATGCGTCCCAGGGCTTCATCCCGGTTATATGCCTGCCAATCCAACGATGCGCCTGCGCGCCATAGGCTTGCTACGCAGTTCGCCAAAACGAAGCTCTCGTTTTCGACTTCACGTGCGTGCGGCAAGGACGACAGTACAACCTGATCAGCCGCTAGGGCGCGATGCTGCTTTACCAAAGCGCTCATACTCTGACCAGCCCCGACTTCCAGGACGATATCGCACCCCCCTTCCAGCAAAGTTTGGATACCAGTATCGAATTGCACTGCATGGCGCAAATGCCTTGCCCAATAATCGGGATCAACAGCGTCTTCGTCCGTCATCCAGGTGCCGGTAACATTTGAAACAACGGGGATGGAAGGTTTGTTAAACGATACCTTTGCAAATGCATCCTTGAACTCCTGCAAAATCGGACTCATCATGCGGGAGTGGAATGCATGGGAAGTACGCAGGCGATTCGACTCAATACCAGCAGTTGCAAGGAATTCCTGAAAGCTGGTAACCACATCACGTTCGCCCGATACCACGCAAGAATTTTCGCCATTGACCAATGCCAGATCAAGCGGCAGTTTGCTTTGAGTAATCAGCCTCTCGCACTCGGACGAGGTGACGGCAACTGAAATCATCGAGCCATGAGGCAATGATTGCATCAAGCGGCTACGAGCCGCGACAATAGCAATGACATCATTTAACGAGAAAATGCCAGAGATACAAGCAGCGACGTATTCACCAATGCTGTGGCCCAACATATCTGTCGGCGAAATTCCCCACGACATCCAGAGTTTTGCCAGCGAATAGCAGATGGAGAATATCGCTGGCTGCGCCATGCCAGTTTCATTCAACTTCTCTTGCGATTCTGCCTGCTTGTCTTTCTCCGCATAGAGCAGGTCACGCAAATCGACACCAATCAGTTCAGCAAACAAGTTGCAGCACTGATCCATGCTTTCCGTGAAAACACGTTCCTGGCGATAGATGTGGCTGGTCGCACCAACCATCTGGCTGCCTTGTCCCGGGAACACAAATGCCACGCGTCGCTGCCCGGCTTGGACCCTCGTACCGCTGCCTATTGCATCTTGCAATGTCAGCGCTACCGACTCCTTGTCATTGGAAATGACAGCCAGCCGATTCGAAAATGCTTTTCTTCCGACTTGCAGGGTATACGCGATATCAGCAAGCGACTGATTCTTTGCATCAGTCGTCAAATGCAGCATCATGTTTTCGACAGCCTTTGTCAGCGCCGTTTCAGTTCTTGCCGATATCGGCAGAATGCTCCACGGACGCTTGCTTGCAGCAGAGCTGACCTGGGTCGGCGGCTCTTGAATGACAACGTGTGCGTTGGTGCCACCAATGCCGAACGAGCTAATCCCCGCCAGACGCTTCTCGGCGTTCTTGGGCCAGTCTGTCAATTTGGTATTAACGTAGAAAGGGCTATCTGCAAAATTGATTTGCGGATTTGGATTCTCGAAATGCAAGCTGGGAGGAACTTTCCCTTCCCTTACGGCCATGACCGTTTTGATGAAGCCCGCGACACCAGCAGCACCATTTAAATGGCCCAGGTTCGATTTCACCGAGCCTATTGCGCAAAACTGCTTCTTATCTGTCTTCAATCTGAACGCTTCTGTGAGCGCTGTGACTTCAATCGGATCTCCCAATTGCGTGCCGGTTCCATGCGCTTCGACATAACCGATTGACTCAGGTGATACCCCAGCAGCAGCCTGCGCCTTGGCGATTACCTTGGCCTGCCCATCGATACTTGGTGCGGTATAGCCAACCTTTACGGCACCATCATTGTTGATGGCAACGCCCTTGATCACGGAGAGGATAGTGTCCCGGTCTGCGAGCGCATCCGAAAGACGTTTGAGCACGACGACGCCGACACCATTGCCGAACACTGTGCCTTTGGCACTCGCATCAAAAGTACGGCAATGTCCATCAGGAGACAAAATGCCTCCCTGGTGACACATATAGCCACGTGCTGCAGGCACCGATACAGAAACACCTCCAGCCAAAGCAATATCACAATCCCCGGCGAGCAGATTTCGAACAGCCACGGAGATTGCAACCAGGGATGTCGAACACGTGGTTTGAATACTGAGTGCGGGACCTCTGAGGTTGAGCTTGTATGCAACGCGGGTTGCCAGATGGTCTTTATCGTTACCAATGGCAATTTCCAACATCGGTGCATGACCCGACAGGCTACGGTGAGGCCATAAATTCGTCAGCATGTATGAGTTATGTCCAGATCCTGCGAAGATACCGATCTGGCCTTTGAACCCGTCAGAATAGTAGCCGGCAGTCTCCAGCGCTTGCCAGGCATGCTCCATGAACACCCTGTGCTGAGGGTCCATCACCTCGGCTTCGCTCGGGGAATAGCCAAAGAATTCCGCATCAAAATACTCTATTCCCTCGATCACACCACGAGCGGGGACATATCTTGCATTATCGATTACCGACTCAGGGATACCACTCTTCAACAGTTCATCACGGGAAAATTGTGTAATCGATTCGACGCCATTCTTGATGTTGTTCCAATATTTGTAGATCGAGGTCGCACCAGGAAACGTGCAGTTCATGGCTATAACCGCGACATCGCGCTCTTCCGAATGAGCACGCTCCGATCTTTCTTTTGCATTTTCTATTGACACGTAAATCTCCACATTAATAATCACAAAATTTCATCCGCACGTAACAATCTTGAAGCGCGTCATGATGAAGCTCGCCATCACAAAGACCATTTATGGAACTCGTGATTTGCAATCTAATAGTTAGGAAAATAGTAATTTCCTGCCTAGTTACTTATCAATGTGCATTTGTAAACATTGCCATTCTCATTTGAAGATGATAGGCAAAGAGCAGCGAAATCTTTATTAGTATCGGATTACTACAGGGTGATTAAAACGCAGCAGAAAAATAGCTTAATAGTTGAATTTTTAGGTATAAAGTAAATAAAAATGTCATTCGAACGACATTTAGGCGCGATGCAGCTCTGCTTATATTTACTTCCAGCATTATGAACTGTCGCTGGATATACAATCATAACCATCAATATGACAAATACAAGACAAAGAAAGTGTGCGACAACCGAACACGCAAAATAATTCGCAAATATTTATCTCGCCAATACAACTTGCAAGTACTGACCCCAATAAAAAATAAACGCCCGCAAATCAATCAAATGTAATTATTTTGACTAGCAATTTCAGATAACTATTTGAAAGCACTTATCTTTTTCGAGAAGCACTCATAGTGTTTGGGAGACCCGCTCTTTGTTATGATTAATTCTTGTGGCATACAGTAGAAATACTAGGTCAAGCGACAGGGATTAAGATTTCTTTAACTGCTTCGATCAATTTCACTTATCTCATTCATCTGACTTGTTCTACGGCTTTTTCCTCAAGGATATTTATCGATTGAATTTAGGAAATGAGATAGCTCGCAGCACCAAGAGGAAGTCTTAATACGAGGTGTGAGGTCAAGCCAATATCAAAACATTTTAAATATTTGACATGTCAAGCAATACAAAACCATGATTGCACACTAGACGAAGCTATATCGAGTAAGAGGACGTACTACACTGATGCGAACGTAATTTGGGAACCTGCTGGATAGATGAATTCAGCGCCAATGGATGCGGGAAGGCTGGATAACGCCAGTGCGGTGTTTATGACCAATCCGCACGAGCACGACATGGGTCGTTATACAATGTTGTCAATACATCTTCATTCGCCAGCCCATGATCCTCGACCCGAACGTCTGCCCTGCTATCGTCACCGCCACCCAAGACTGGTTGGACAAGGCCGTGATCGGTTTGAATCTCTGTCCCTTTGCCAAGGCAGTGCGGGTAAAGAACCAGATTCGCTTTGCAGTATCCGATGCAACCGATGCCGAAACCCTGCTGCATGATCTGGCCCTGGAGCTGGAACTGCTGTCCAAGGCCGATCCGCAGCAGATCGATACCACGGTGCTCATTCATCCGAATGCGATGACGGACTTTCTCGACTACAACGACTTTCTGGGTGTCGCTGATGATTTGTTGGAGGAGCACGAACTCGATAGCGTGCTGCAGATTGCCAGCTTCCATCCGCAATACCAGTTCGCCGGAACAGCGCCTGACGATATTGAGAATTACACCAATCGCTCACCCTACCCTATCCTGCATCTGCTGCGTGAAGACAGCATAGAGCGTGCGGTGGATGCCTTCCCGGATGCCGCCGACATTTATGAAAAAAACATGGCAAGATTACAGCAATTGGGTCATGCAGGCTGGCAGGCACTTGGTATTGCCGCAGCACAAGAGCCTCATTCCCCAAGCGACGAACAGGCTTGATTTCCCCGAGAGTTCAGGGCCTCTGGGCATTCCTAACCATTTTAAAGCAGCGATTCGGCATGCAGAATGTTGCTAGACAGATATGAAGACTGAAAAGCAACAGTGCCAGATGTGAAATACATGATTTAACAATATTTATGTTGCACTTTTGGAATTTTCTAACTATATTTCCAAAAGACAACACACGTAAAGCAACAATAGACAGCCCTGATAAATCGTAGTCACCGGGCCAAAATCATGTCAGGAAGCTAAGCTGTATGCATGTACGGTGGGCATACAGGCACGAAATGGCTAGACCACTTAGGTCATCCGGTAGGTTTGTAGGAGGTCAGATAGAGATTGCTGCGGTGCTGAATCTGGTTGCATGACGCTGATGCAACAATCCAATAATAAAAGACACTTGAAAGCCCATCTTCGGTCAAGATTGCTTGTACAATAATCTTGCGATGTGGAATTTTCCAGTTTTTGACAACTTAGTTAGACAATACTATGAACAGCTCAAGACTCGCCGACCAACTCGCTTA
>Ga0116226_10000623_pt1 | contig 30307 bp, 28 predicted proteins | sample S1TSphfallax_FD_89692 | JGI IMG/M metagenome (GOLD analysis project Ga0116226, IMG submission 89692) | Host-associated microbial communities from peat moss isolated from Minnesota, USA - S1T2_Fa - Sphagnum fallax MG | ecosystem: Host-associated > Plants > Peat moss > Unclassified | place: USA...
AGACCAGCCGCGCTCGCGGTGTTTGCTAAGAACCCGAAGGCAGGCACCAAGGCGCCGGCAACGAGCCCGCCCTTGACGAGTGCACGACGAGAGATTTTGTTTTGCATCGTAGAAATCCTATCGTTGAGAAGGACAGTCTTATTTTCGCGCTTTTCAGCTGGTTGGATTCATAAGTAATATTAATTGTTCAGTGCCCGGAACGAAACACCCTCACGTTCGACGCGCAGCCAATCTTAGCCGCAAGTCCCACAAATGACATCCCAATGCGATGATCATCCAGAGTGCGACTCGCTGCCAAGCCGCCGCGCGCAGCGCTTCTCGTAGCGCCAAGAGCAATGCGGCGCCCGCACTCAAGCTCACGACGAGTGCGAGCGGCGAGATCATCCCGCGTGACTTTTTGCGAACGAGAATCAATACGATCAACTCCGCGCACATGAATGCCAATATCAGCAGCACGATCTTGCCGCTGGCGAAGAGTTCATCCACGGCTGGGTTCAGCCACCGATGGGAAACGGCGCGTTCAATTGCACGATCTTCCAATTGAGCATCGCGGCGAACGAAACCCACAGCAGGTACGGAGCGAACAGGAAAGCCGCGCGCCGCGACGCCGGCGCGACCAGCCTTATCAGCAAGCCAATGGACAACCATAGAAAACCCACTTCGTACAACGACCAGTCAGGGCGCTCGAGCCGGAAAAACAGCAGACTCCAAAGCAGGTTCAAGAACGCGTTGAGTGCGAAGGCAGCGAGGACAGCTTGACGCTGCTCGCGCGTCGCTGGTTGGCGCCAGAACATGACACCCGCCAAAGCGCTCAACGCAAAAATCAAGGTCCAAGCCGGCCCGAACAACCAGTCGGGCGGTTGCCAGGATGGTTTAAGCAACCGGTAGTACCAGGAGCCGAGTTGAGTGATCAGGGCGCCGAGGCCAGCGACGGCCAGGGCGGACAGGGCGGCCGCGGCCACGGGCCGCCAATAACGGCGGCCTTCGATCACGCGCGCACGATCCCCAGCAAATGCCCCATGTCCTTGAAAAAGATTCGCATGTGTGTCATCGGTTTCGCACGGACGAGTTTCTTGTGCATGTACGCCTGCCATGTCAGGCGTTGCACGTCAGGGTCGCGACAGATGCTGACGAAACGCTCTCGCCGCTTGTCGGACGAGTACCAGAAGCGCTGCATGATCCCCAGAACCCAAAACACCATGCCGTGCGCCTTCATGAAATCGCGGCGCGCTTGGCGCAGCGCGCTCGGATTGCCGGTTTCCAGGAATGTCGCGACAGCAGCGCCGGCAAATCGCCCACCCGCCATCGCGTAGTAAATGCCCTCCCCCGATGCCGGCGCCACCACCCCTGACGCATCGCCGGCCAGAACCACATCGCGGCCATTGTCCCACCGCTTGAGCGGCTTCATCGGGATGGGCGCGCCCTCACGCCTGATGGTCTCGCCGGTGAGGTTCGCCTGTGAGCGCAGGTCGGTCACGGCACCGCGCAGCGAGAAGCCTTTGTTGGCACTGCCGACGCCGATGCTGGCCGTAGCGCCATGCGGAAATACCCAGGCATAGAAATCCGGCGAAAGATGCCCTTGGTAGTAGACGTCGCAGCGCGTGGCGGCATAGTGATCGGTCGCCTTCACCGGCACCCGGATGATTTCGTGATACGCCGCCACGTAACGAATGCGGTCGGCGCCCGGTATGCACTGCTTTGCCACGGCGGACATCGCGCCGTCGGCGCCGATGACCGCGCGCGCACGAATCTGCACCTCCTCTGATTTGCCGCATCGATAGTGAACGATGGCCATGCCGTCGGTGTCGCGAGTGATCCGATCGAATGTGCCCATGCGCAGGTCCGCGCCCACGGCCCGCGCGCGCTGGCGCAGCCATTCATCGAAGGTTTCGCGATCGACCATGCCGACGAAGCCGCCCTCGATGGGCATGTCCACCGCGGTTTTCCCCGGTGAGATCATGCGTGCGGAGTTGATCTTGGCGACCAGCAGAGCATCGGGGATCTCGAATTCCTCGATACATTTGGGTGGAATGGCGCCTCCGCAGGGTTTGATGCGTCCGGCCCGGTCCAATAGGCAGACCTTGTTCCCGCGACGTGCCAGATCCGTTGCCGCCGTCGCGCCTGACGGGCCGCCGCCCACCACCACTACGTCGAATGTTTGCATTGAGTGCGTCATGCGATCACCGCCATTGGGTTAGCCACTGTGTGGCGTTGGTTGGTCGAACCGACTCGGGCTGCGAATCGGGCCGCTATGAAGAACAAAACAGCTTCCATGCCGAAGACGATGGAGAACGCCGTCACCGGCGACCCGAACACATGCCGGATCAAGTCCACGGTACCCGTGCCGACGATGCCCCCGAGCGCGAACGCGACCGCCTGCGCGGCGCCCCATAGCCCCATGCGCACGCCCGCACCGCCATCTGCGCGGTGGTGCGCAAGTTCCATCATGGACCCGATGGCGGACACCGCAAACACGCCGTTGGCCACGCCGAGAATGACGACGGACGCGTTGAGGGGCCCGGCTCCCATGCTCGTGGGTCCCAGGATTCCCGCACCGGCCAGGCTCAAGATGGCGAAAGCCGACGCGGAGCAGCCGGCAATGGTCCACGCCCGCAGGGAACCCGCGCGCCGAGTACCGCTGCAGACCAGACCCACACAAACCATTCCAACGAAGACCCCGCCGTGCCACAGCCCGGACAGTTTGGCGGACTGCCCGATCGTGTAACCGAACACCAAGCCGCAAAACGGTTCCAGCAGCAACTCCTGCGCGCTGTACGCGAGCATGGAAACGAACACGAACAGCGTGAAGCCGCGTGCCTGGGGATCGATCCAGACCGCGCGCAACGCCGCCGAGAACGACGGCACCCTGGCCGAATGGCTTGGCTCGTCACGCCTGCCGAACCGCCCGGCGCTCTTCTCGGCACGCTCCTGCTCCACACGCCATAGAGCTGCCACCGCCACCAACAATGCCGTACCGGCGGCGACACCGATCACCCGCAACAATCGCGCCGGTGAGTACGGATCCAAGAAATGCCCGACGGTCGTGGACGTGATCGCGAAACCAGCGATCATCAAGACCCACATGATCGAGGCCGCGGCCGCGCGCCGACGGTCGTCGACCTTCTTCGCCAACAGGACGAGCAACGACGTGCCCGCGGCACCCACGCCGAGGCCCACCAACGTATAGGCCAGCACGGCGAGCGCCACGCCGCTCCAGGGATGGAGCGGCATCGTGACGGTGGCGAGCGCGCAGAGCATGCCGCCGGCCGCCAGGACCATCATTCCGCCGACGATCCATGGCGTGCGCCGTCCGCCCCGATCGGAGCCGTAGCCGAAGCGAGGACGGATCATCTGCACCGCATAATGCAGCGCGACCAGCATCCCCGGCAGCATCGACGGCAGCGCATATTCGACCACCATCACCCGATTCAAGGTGGACGTGACCAACACCACGACCGAACCGAGCGCCGCCTGCACCAATCCCAATCGAATGATGGCGAGCCAGCCCATCAGATGAGGCCCTTGAGTGCGAAACCGCTCACCAGCATACCGCTGACGTACAAGGTAACGCCGGTTCCTTGATACCAAGCCGCGCGTTCACGCGGGCTGCCGAGCAAGCGGCGCATCATCAATAGTTGTATTCCCAGCAGCACGCCGACGGCGATCGCTTGATGGGGGGCACCCCACGCCGTCAACAACGCGACCACGACGAATTGGGGCAGTGCCATCACCACACAGGCAACATCAGCGGCGTGTTCCGCTCCGAGCAATACCGGCAGCGAGCGCACGCCACAGCGCGTGTCGCCTTCGATGGACTTGAAATCGTTCAGGGTCATGATGCCGTGCGCGCCCAAGCTGTATAGCGCTGCCAGGACGATCGTGCGTCCCGATGGCGTCACTCCGCCCAACATCACGGCGGCACCGGTGACCCATGCGAGGCCCTCGTAACTGACGGCGCACGCGAGATTTCCCCACCAGCCATTCTGCTTCAGGCGAATCGGCGGGGCGCTGTATATCCATGCCAGAACCAACCCCGCCAGCGCCGCAACGAGCACCCACGTACCCAGAGCCGCGGCGCAGATCAACGACAGCAGACTCCAGATGATGGCGACGATCAGTCCCCAGTGGCCCGGCATGCGACCGGACGGTATCGGCCGCCCGGGCTCGTTGATCGAATCGACATGCCGATCGAACCAGTCATTGACGGCCTGGCTCGACGCACACAACAGCGGCCCGCACAGCACCACGCCGGTTACGATCAGGAGCCAGTGCCCACTCCAAGCGACTCCTGACGAGACGGCACCACACCCGAATGCCCACATCGGCGGAAACCAGGTGATCGGCTTCAACAGTTCCAAAACGACCGCCGGTGCGGGAACTTCCGCACTCATGGGCGCAACCGATCGTGCAACGGGATTGGCCATCGCGACCGCCTATCCGGATTGCTCGCTATCAGCCGATGCGAGTTCGCCCAGACCGTAGCGCCGCAATTTCGCGTAGAGGCTCTGACGGCTCAGACCGAGGATCTCGGCCGCCGATGCGCGGTTGTCCCCGGTAATCTCCAAGGCCGCTTCGATGCATAGTTTTTCGATCATGTCGGTCGACTCCCGCACCAGGTCCTTGAGCGGTACGCGGCCCACCAGCTCCGTGAGTTGCTCGACGGAACGGGGCTTATCGCGATTCACTTGCCGGTCGAAGATCACGCGTTGGCCCACGTCGCGGATCGTGAAGCCGAAACAGGGCTCCTCGCCGTCCACCACCGACACGGCACAGATCTCGACATCGCTGGTCGAACCGTACTCACCGCGCAATTGCGTCGCGAACAAGCGCAGTGCGCCGTGTTCGCGCAGCTGCGCCGTCAGAAGATTGAAATCGACTCCCGGACGGCCCAGCCAACGTTCGAGCGGCTCGTTGCGGGATTGCTCCTCGGTGGCGAGCTGCACCAGATCCAAGAACGCCCGATTCGAGAAGAGAATCCGCCCTTCCAAGTTCGTCACCACGAAGCCTTCCGGTGCACTGGCGACGATCTCCAAAACCTTGGAATGCTGGGTCGGTGTCGACGAGGTACGCTCCGCATTCAATGGCGCGAGTCGAATGAGGAAAAACGAGGATCGTTCCTCGCGGAACAGCGATGCGGAGGCCAGAAATTCGCGGGTCCCGTCCGCCGACGTGGCCGCCACTTCGTTGGTGCGCCCCGTGGCCCGGACCGCGCCCAGCAGACCTTGGAGTGCTTGGGTGCTGGTCTCATCGAAACCTTCGGGGAACAAACGACCCACCAGCCGCGACGCGCCCTCCCCCATCAGCTTGCCTGCCGCCGGATTCGCCTCCAGCACCTTGCGGTTGCTGGCATCGACGATCAATACCGCTTCGGACGCCACTTGAAACAACAGCCGGTGACGCGCTTCCGCCTGGCGCAACTTCAAATACTCGCGCTCCATCGATTGCTGTGCGCTGACCAGTTGCTGCTGCAGGTTAGCCATGGGCTGCATGCTGCGGCCGAAGGCGACGACTTGGCCGGCGCTGTTCATCTGCACCGCCGCATAGCTGACGGGCACGGTCTGACCGGCACCGGCCACGTGATTGACCATGCGCCAGCGCGGCATTCCCTTTGCGGCGGAGTCGCGCAGCAGTGCCTCGACTTTGGAGCGGCTGTCGACGCTCACCGTGTCCGCCCAGGTTCGGCCGATCCACTTATCGGCAATCGACGCGGACAAAGCTTCGCTGCCGAACGACACGTCGCGTATCACGCCTTGCCGTGCGTCCGACACGACGAGCGCGATGTCGGCCGACACCGTGATGAGCTTGCTGGCTGACTCGCTGTCGAGATCGGTCAACCAAGTCGTCGCACTGCTGAACTGCTTCACGAGACCTCATCCACACGCGCGTTCATTTGAATCCTTGTTTCTCAAGTAAGTCCGGACGATGCCCGGCAACTACACATCGTCTCGGCCCGCAGCACCGCCATCGGCCCATCGCTTGCCGTCGCATCGGCACCCACGAGATGCGCGAGTTCCGGTTTGGCCACCAAAACCGGGCCGCCGATGAGGATTCCAACGGTTCGATTGAGCGATGCATGGCGGATGGCGCTGATGATGGCCGCGAGGTCGTCCACACGGGATTCGCTGCCCACCGACAGGCCGATGACCGCAAACCAATTCTGTCGCGCCAGTTCCAGAATTTCGGCGCCGTTGGACGGGTATTCGTTCCACACGTCCCAACCGGCCTTGCGCAGGAACTGAGCGACCAAGGTGATGCCGAACGTATGCTGATCGCCCGGCACGGGCGCCAGCAGAATGTTCTTCTCGCGCTTGGCCTCTGGCACGTCCGGCCGGAACTCCGGGCTCAACTCGCGCAGCAGCTGATGCAATCTGCACAAGCCGACCGTCACCTGCATGAAATCGCACTCGTCCTCCTCCCACAGCAGGCCGAGTTCGCGTGCCGCTGGCGCCAGCAACCGCAAGCACACGCCCTCTAGAGACGCGCCTCTGCCGCGCACGGTGTCCACATAGGCCGACGCCACGGCAACGTCGTGCGCCAGCAATAGCCGCACGAGCTCGCGCACGTCGGCGTCATCCGGATTTTTCGCGTGGTCCGGGTTCGCCATGCTGGCTTGTGGCGCAACGGGTACTACGCGCCGTGCCATGACCAGGCGCGGCACGATCTCACCTTCGATGGTGCGTACCAACCGGGCCATCCTTTCCTGAGATTCGATTACCTGCGATTCCGCCATTTGCGATTCCGTCACTCGAACTTCCGTCCCCGCCTCCGTTTTGACCTCAGACCGACTTCCGCCACCGGGCCCGCACTTTCCCCGCCCCGCCGAAATGTCACCCCTGTGCATTGGTTCCAAACCTCCAAAAGGAACGCGGGCGTAACCCCGCAGGCTCAACGCCTTCTGTTACCGAAGGTCGTTTACATAAAAAAACGCGATCGTCGACGTCTCATGTCTGCCCGCGGACTTGGCCCGCTGGCGACCTTCTCAACTTCACTGTCAGTTGTCAAGTTTCCTTTACGTACAGTTTTGTTGACAGTTGGATACAACGGCGTTAGGGTTACTTCGATGCCGCTGTACACAAAAGACGAAAGACTCCGGCGCGATCGTTCACCGTGGACCTTGGTCCAGGGAATTCTCGCCCCGATACAATTTTTGGTGTTTTTGGTCAGCGCCGCGCTCGTCGTGAGATTCCTGCTGACCGGAAATGGCCTCGCGGCCGCGACGGTCTCCGTGGTCGTCAAGACTCTCCTTCTGTACACCATCATGGTCACTGGGTGCATTTGGGAGCGCGATGTGTTCGGCAAGTACTTATTTGCGCGGGCATTCTTCTGGGAAGACTTCGTCAGCATGTTCGTGCTTGCGTTGCACACGGCCTACCTTGGGGCGCTTTTATTCGGCGCTCTGCATGCGCGCTATCAGATGTACATCGCCTTGCTAGCGTATTCCGCCTACTTGCTGAACGCAACGCAGTTCATCATCAAACTTCGCAAGGCGCGGCTCGAGGGCGCGCGCCACGAGCAAACACCCGCGCAAAGCGTCGCGACGGGGCTCTTGACATGAGCAGCATCAACAACTTGAGAATGTCGGCGGAGCGCGGCCAGCGAGAAGTGTTTTGCGGCTTGACGGGCATCATTTGGCTTCATCGCAAGATTCAAGATGCGTTTTTCCTGGTGGTCGGCTCGCGCACCTGCGCTCACCTGATTCAATCGGCCGCCGGCGTCATGATATTCGCCGAACCGCGTTTCGCCACGGCCATCATCGACGAGCGCGACCTCGCGGGCCTCGCGGATGCCAACGAGGAACTGGACCGGGTGGTGAGCCAACTGCTCGCGCGGCGCCCCGATATCAAACTATTGTTCTTGGTCGGCTCCTGTCCTTCCGAAGTCATCAAGCTTGATTTGTCGCGCGCGGCTCTGCGGCTGTCCGGTCGATTCTCGCCCCAGGTGCGGGTGTTGAACTATTCGGGCAGCGGCATCGAAACGACGTTCACCCAAGGCGAGGATGCGTGTCTGGCATCGCTGGTGCCGAGTCTGCCGGTAACGCCGCCCGACGCATCGCCCAATCTCTTGGTCGTCGGGTCCTTGGCGGACGTCGTGGAAGACCAAATGCGGATTTTGCTCAATGACATGGGCATCACGGACGTGCAGTTCTTTCCGCCGCGCCGATCGACCGAATTGTCTCCCATCGGCGCGAACACGCGCTTTCTACTGGCACAGCCTTTTCTGGCGGACACGGCGCGAGCCCTCGAAGAGCGCGGCGCCAAGCACCTTCCCGCTCCGTTTCCGCTCGGTGCGGAAGGCACGCTCGGCTGGTTGAAAGCCGCTGCGGACGCATGGCGCATCGACGATGCGCGATTTCGGCAAGCCGTTCAACCGGCCTACGATCGCGCCCTGCGGACGCTTGGCCGCTATCGTGACCAACTGGTGGGAAAGCGCGTGTTCTTCTTTCCCGATTCGCAACTCGAAATTCCGCTGGCCCGCTTTCTGGCGAACGAAATGAGCATGGAATTGGTGGAGGTGGGCACCCCCTTCCTCCATCGCGCCCATCTTGCCGCGGAGCTGGCGAACCTGCCTGCGGGCACGTCGGTGGTCGAAGGACAGCACGTCGAAAACCAACTCGACCGATGCTTTGCCGCGAGTCCCGACTTGGTGGTCTGCGGCCTGGGTTTGGCCAATCCGTTGGAGGCGCGCGGCCTGACGACCAAGTGGTCGATCGAGCTGGTGTTCACACCGATCCAGGGATTCAATCAAGCGGCGGATCTGGCTGAGCTATTTGCAAGACCGCTCGTGCGCCGCACGCGATTGGTGGCATAAGTCATGCAACTCACCGTCTGGACATACGAAGGCCCTCCGCACGTCGGCGCGATGCGCATCGCCACTGCGATGCAAGGCGTGCACTACGTTCTCCATGCACCGCAGGGCGATACGTATGCGGATCTGCTCTTCACCATGATCGAACGGTTGCCGCGGCGGCCGCCCGTGACGTATACGACGTTTCAGGCGCGCGACTTGGGTGGTGATACGGCCGGACTGTTTCAACAAGCCGCAGCCGATGCGTTCGAACGATTCAAACCGCAGGCCATGCTCGTCGGTGCGTCTTGCACGGCCGAATTGATTCAAGATGACCCGGGCGGCCTGGCGCGGGCATTGAAGCTGCCCATTCCTGTGGTGCCGCTCGAGCTGCCGTCTTATCAGAAGAAGGAAAATTGGGGCGCCGCCGAGACGTTTTATCAACTGGTGCGTGCCCTCTGTTCAAAAGATGCGCCACCGCCCGGATTCAAGCGCCCGGCGCGCGAGGCGGGCACTCGCGCGAGTTGCAATGTGCTCGGACCCGCGGCTCTCGGCTTTCGCCATCGAGATGACATCAAGGCGATCAGCCAGATACTCGAGCAGCTCGAGGTCGACATCAATGTGATCGCCCCGCTTGGCGCATCGCCGGCGGATCTCGCGCGTTTGGGTGAGGCCGACTTCAACGTCGTGATGTACCCCGAGATCGCGTTCCAGGCGGCCCAGTGGCTGGGTCGTACCTTCGATCAACCGGCGGTCAAGACCATTCCGATCGGTCTCGGCGCGACGCGCGAATTCATTCAAGAAGTCGCCACGCTGGCCGGCACCGACCCGTCGGTGGCGCTCGCGGGGACGCCCTCTCACTCCGGTTGGTACTCCCATTCGGTAGACTCGACTTATTTGACCGGCAAGCGGGTGTTCGTGTTCGGCGATGCGACTCATGCCGTTGCCGCCGCACGAATCGCTGCAGAAGAGCTCGGGTTTACCGTCGTTGGTCTCGGCACCTACAGCCGCGAATTCGCACGCGATGTGCGCGAGGCGGCCAAGAAGTATGGGGTTGAGCCACTCATCACCGATGATTATCTCGCGGTGGAAGCACAGGTCGCCGAACTGCAGCCGGAGCTGGTTTTGGGCACGCAGATGGAGCGGCACATCGCCAAGCGGCTGGGCGTTCCATGCGCGGTGATCTCGGCTCCGGTTCACGTGCAGGACTTTCCGGCCCGCTACTCGCCGCAGATGGGGTTCGAGGGCGCGAACGTCATCTTCGACACGTGGGTGCACCCGTTGATGATGGGCCTTGAAGAGCATCTGTTGACCATGTTCCGCGGCGACTTCGAGTTCCATGATGCCGCTCCCGCCTCGCACTTGGGGTCCACCGCCGTCGCCGCGAAAGCTGCGCCCGCGCCCGTCGTACAAGCCGTGTCGAAACCGGCCACGGTGGGAACCACCTGGGCACCCGAGGCCGAGAAGGAACTCGGAAAAATTCCCTTCTTCGTCCGCGGCAAAGCGCGGCGAAATACCGAACGTTTTGCTGCCGATCGATCCGTTGAACTGATTACGGTGGAGACTTTATACGATGCCAAAGCGCACTACAGCCGCTGACAGCAGCCCGATCCGATTCGTCATCGTTACCATGGACAGCCATCTGTCCAGCGCCGTCGCGCGGGCGGCACTGCGGCTCGGCCACGAATATCCGGGGCTGTCGCTGATCATTCACGCCGCCGACGAATGGGGCAGTGACCCGGCCGCGCTGCAGCGCTGCTGCGATGACATCGCGCAGGGCGATATCGTGGTCGCCACCATGCTGTTCATGGAAGATCATTTCCGTCCGGTTCTCAAGGCACTGCAAGATCGCCGCGAAGGTTGCGACGCCATGCTCTGCGCCATGTCGGCTGGGGAAGTGGTGCGCCTGACGCGATTGGGCAAGTTCAGCATGGACGGCACGCAAAGTGGCCCGATGGCCTTGCTCAAGCGGTTACGAGGTGGAAAGAAGAAGACCGCGACCGCCGGCGCAGAGCAAATGAAAATGCTGCGCCGGATACCGCAGATGCTGCGGTTCGTTCCGGGTACCGCTCAGGATGTGCGTGCCTATTTCCTGTCCTTGCAGTACTGGCTCGCCGGCTCCGAGGACAATATCTGCAGCATGGTGCGGTTTCTGATCGGGCGCTACGCCACAGGTCCACGTGCGGCACTTCAGTCGGCCGCCAAGGTGGCGGCGCCGGTCAGCTATCCTGAAGTCGGCGTCTATCATCCGCGCATGCAGGGTCGCTATAGCGAGCGCGTCGAGGACGTCCCGTTCTCGCCCGGACCCAAGGGCACCGTCGGCGTGTTGATGCTGCGCTCATATCTGTTGGCCGGCAACGCCGGTCATTACGACGGCGTGATCGCCGCTCTCGAATCTCGCGGCCTGCGCGTGATTCCGGCCTTCGCATCCGGACTCGATTCGCGTCCCGCGATCGATAAATTCTTCGTGCAGAATGGCGTCGCCAGCATCGATGCCCTGATCTCGTTGACGGGCTTCTCGCTGGTCGGCGGACCCGCCTACAACGATTCCAAGGCGGCCGAGGACGTACTCGCGGCGCTGGACGTTCCCTACGTGGCCGCGCATCCGCTCGAATTCCAAACATTGGATCAGTGGGGTGCCTCGGAGCGCGGACTGCTGCCGGTGGAAAGCACCATCATGGTCGCCATCCCAGAACTCGATGGCGCCACGGGTCCGATGGTGTTCGGTGGACGGCCGGGCGGCGCCGGTGTCACCTGCACGGGCTGTCATCACGGCTGCACGTTCAAGGCCACCGACTCGGCGGCGGACATGCAATCCTGCCCGGAACGCGCGCTCATGCTGGCCGCCCGCGTGAGCAAGCTTGTCGCCATGCGCAGGGCTTCCCGTGCCGAACGCAAGGTGGCCGTCGTCCTGTTCAATTTTCCGCCAAATGCAGGAAACACGGGCACTGCAGCCTATTTGTCCGTGTTCGAGTCGCTGTACCGCACCTTGGAATCGATGCAGGCCGCGGGTTACCGCGTCGAATTGCCCACCAGTGTCGATGCTCTGCGCGAGAGCATCATCAACGGCAATGCCGGTCAATTCGGCGCGCTCGCGAACGTGCACAAGCGGATACCGGCCAATGATCACGTGCGCCGTGAACGCTTTCTGAAAGAGATCGAGGCCCAATGGGGACCGGCGCCCGGCAAGCAGCAAAGCGACGGAGCTTCGATTCAGGTGCTCGGCGAACGCTTCGGCAACATCTTCGTAGGCGTACAGCCGGCATTCGGTTTCGAGGGTGATCCGATGCGGTTGCTGTACGAGAAGGGCTTCGCACCCACGCACGCATTTTCGGCCTTCTACCGGTTTTTGCGCGAGGACTTCGGTGCCCATGCGGTGCTGCATTTCGGAACTCACGGCGCGTTGGAGTTCATGCCGGGCAAGCAATCCGGCATGTCGGCGGCTTGCTGGCCGGACCGCCTGATCGGCGACATGCCGAACTTATACCTGTATGCCTCGAACAATCCGTCGGAAGGAGCGATTGCGAAACGCCGAATCGGCGCGACGCTCATCAGCTACCTCACCCCGCCGGTCACCAATGCCGGACTTTACCGAGGTTTGCTCGAGTTGAAGGAGTCGCTCGAAACCTGGCGCACTCATAGCGAGAGCGATGCTGGACAGCGCGCGGTACTGGCGGCTGTCATCCAGTCACAAGCCGCCGGGCTCGACTTGGCCACGCTCGAACCGCATTGGTCGCCAGACGTGGCGGCTACGGCCATCGATGGACTCGGCAATAGAATTCTGGAATTGGAGTACACCCTCATCCCGCATGGTTTGCACGTCGTGGGTCGAGCGTCGTCCGCCGCCGAACGCTTTGATTTTCTGCGGGCCATGGCCCAATCCTACCCCAGTGCCGACATTGCAGAGACGCAGCTGGTGGGAGCACTGCAATCCTTGATCGCGGGCGCGACGCCCGAAGCCGCACTCGCCGCTTCGGGCATCGAGAGCAACGAGGCCCATCTGGCGCAGTTTCGTGAGCTGGAACGCAGCAATCGGTTGCTCGGTGAGAATGGCGAAGTGGACGCGGTTCTGCGCGCGCTGGACGGCAAGTTCCTGCGTCCGGCGCCCGGTGGCGACGTGGTGCGCACGCCCGCCGTGCTGCCCACGGGACGCAACCTCCATGGCTTCGATCCGTTCCGTATTCCCAGTGCGTTTGCGGTGCGCGACGGTGCGCTGCAGGCGATGAAACTCATCGAACGCCACATGGCGGCGGGAAATCCGTTTCCCGAATCCGTCGCTCTCGTTTTGTGGGGAACGGACAATCTGAAAACCGAGGGCGGCCCCATCGCGCAAGCCCTGGCGCTCATGGGCGCGGTTCCCCGCTTCGATGCCTACGGCCGGATCGCCGGCGCAACGTTGATTCCGCTCACCGAGCTCGGTCGGCCGCGGGTCGACGTGATGATCACGCTATCTGGCATATTCCGCGATCTGTTGCCGCTGCAGATCAAGCTGTTGGCCGAGGCATCCTTTCTGGCGGCATCCGCCGACGAGCCACTCGATCAAAACTTCGTGCGGGCGCATGCCCTGCGCTACCAGCAAGAACACAACTGCGATCTGGAAACGGCATCGCTGCGCGTCTATGGGAATGCCGAGAGCACCTACGGTTCGAACGTCAATCATTTGATCGAGAACAGCCGCTGGGACCAGGAGGACGAGCTCGCCGAGACCTACACACGCCGCAAGAGCTTCGCTTATGGACGTTCGGGTACCCCCGTGCAGCACACGGCGCTACTGGGAAGCGTGCTCGCCGACGTGCAGCTGACCTATCAAAATCTCGATTCGGTAGAACTGGGTGTGACCACGGTCGATACGTACTTCGATACGCTGGGCGGAATCAACAGCGCCGTGCGCCGCGCCAAGGGTGGCAAGGCCACGCCTGTCTACATCGCGGACCAGACCACCGGCACCGGTACCATTCGCACGCTGTCGGAACAAGTGGCGCTCGAGACACGCACACGCACGCTCAACCCAAAATGGTATGAGGGAATGCTCGAGCACGGCTACGAGGGAGTCCGGCAGATCGAGGTCCATGTGACGAATACCCTGGGCTGGTCCGCCACGACCGGCGAGGTTCAGCCCTGGGTGTATCGCCAGATCACGGAGACCTTCATCCTCGACCCGGAGATGCGCGCGCGGCTGGCGAAACTCAATCCCACCGCATCCGCGAGGGTCGCCAACCGGCTCATCGAGGCATCGGAGCGGCAATATTGGCAGCCCGATGAGCAAACGCTCGCGGCGCTGCGCACCGCGGGCGAAGAACTTGAAGACAGACTCGAAGGCATTTACGAAGGGGTAGCCGCATGAACATCGCCAGCGTACCGGTATCGGCGCTCAAACATCGCACCATACGACCGGCTGACGGCGAAGGCAGCGTACAAGTTCCACTCGATCCGAATTTGAAGATCGGTAACGCGAAGGTGTTTGCCGTTTACGGCAAGGGCGGTATCGGCAAGAGCACGACGTCGTCGAATCTGTCCGTGGCTTTTTCCAAGCTCGGCAAGCGCGTGCTGCAAATCGGCTGCGATCCGAAGCATGACTCTACCTTCACGCTGACCAAGCGTCTGGTGCCGACCGTCATCGACGTGCTCGAATCCGTGAATTTTCACTCAGAAGAGCTGCGCATCGAGGACTTCGCCTTCGAGGGGTATAACGGCGTCATGTGCGTCGAGGCCGGCGGGCCGCCGGCCGGTACGGGTTGCGGCGGCTATGTGGTCGGTCAGACCGTCAAGCTCCTGAAAGAACACCATCTCCTCGAAGATACCGACGTGGTGATCTTCGACGTACTCGGCGACGTCGTGTGCGGCGGCTTCGCGGCACCTCTGCAGCACGCCGACCGGGCACTGATCGTGACCGCAAACGATTTCGACTCGATCTTCGCCATGAACCGCATCGTCGCGGCCATCCAGGCCAAGTCGAAAAACTACGCGGTGCGGCTCGGCGGCGTGATCGCCAATCGCAGCGCCGGCACGGATCAGATCGACAAGTTCAACAATCGGGTCGGCCTCAAGACGATGGCGCGCTTCCCCGACTTGGACGTCATCCGGCGCAGCCGGCTGAAGAAAGCCACGCTATTCGAGATGGACGACTCGCCGGAACTCGACGCCGTAAAGACCGAATACCTGCGTTTGGCACAGGCGCTTTGGGACGGTACCGACCCTTTGATCGCCGAGTCCATGAAGGACCGGGACATTTTCGACTTGCTGGGGTTCGACTAATGGCAACCATCGACTATCAACAACGTCGCGGGCAGCTCGAGACCTACTTCGACAGAACGGCGGTGGAGGCGTGGGCGAGGCTGACGTCCACGGCGCCGGTCAGCAAGATTCGCGCGACGGTGCGCGAGGGTCGCGATCGCATGCGCGCGACGTTGCTGGGCTTGCTGCCGACCGACCTCAGCGACAAGTCGTTGCTGGACGCCGGGTGCGGTACGGGTGCGCTCAGTGTCGAAGCCGCGCAGCGCGGTGCCGCCGTCACGGCCATCGATCTGTCGCCGACGCTGGTCGCTCTCGGGGGCGAACGTCTGCCCGCCAAGCTCGGTGCGGGCAGCATCGAATTTCGGGTCGGGGACATGTTTGATCCCGCGCTCGGCCGCTTCACGCACGTGGTCGCCATGGATTCGCTGATCCACTATGCCGCGGCCGACGTGGTCCGAGTGCTGGCGGGTTTCGCCCAGCGCACGGAGCGCTCGATCGTCTTTACTTTCGCGCCGAAGACCCCGCTGCTCGCCGTGTTGTGGACCGTTGGCCGGCTGTTTCCGCGGCGGGACCGGGCACCGGCCCTCGAGCCGATCTCGGAACGCTCGCTGCGTCGACACCTCGCCGCGGAACCCGAGTTGCGTGGCTGGCGCGTCGGCCGCACGCTGCGCATCACGAGCGGCTTCTATAAATCGCAGGCCATGGAGCTCGTCAAACTATGATTCGCATCGGCGAGAAGCTGACCAAACGCTGGATGAAGATCGGTACTGAATTTCTACCGTTCGCCGATGCGGCGAGCCCGGAACTGCCGTTGGGCCGGCTGCTACGGCTGTCGTTGTTCCAGGTTTCCGTCGGCATCGCGATGGTGTTGATGATCGGTACGTTGAACCGTGTGCTCATCGTCGAATTGGGCGTGCCAGCATGGCTCGTGTCGCTCATGGTGGGGCTACCGTTGGTGTTCGCACCGTTTCGTGCCTTCATCGGGTTTCGCTCGGACAATCACGTCTCTGCCCTCGGCTGGCGCAGAGTGCCCTATATCTGGATGGGGACACTGCTGCAATTCGGCGGTCTTGCCATCATGCCCTTTGCGCTCCTGATCCTGTCGGGCGATACGCACGGGCCGATGTGGATCGGTCAGCTGGCTTCCGCATTCGCCTTTTTATTGGTGGGAGCAGGGCTGCAAACGACGCAGACGGCGGGACTCGCGCTCGCAACCGATCTGGCCACCGAAGAGACGCGCCCGAGCGTCGTGGCGCTCATGTACGTGATGCTACTGGTGGGCATGGTGGCCGCTGGCCTTGCGTTCGGCAAATTGCTCGCGAACTTCACCGAGATCCGGCTGATCCAAGTCGTGCAAGGCGCCGCGGTATTGACGATGGTCCTGAATTTGCTGGCTCTGTGGAAACAAGAGGCCCGCGGCACGGTGCGTGAGATCGTCGTCAAGTCGGCCAAATTCATCGATTCCTGGCGCGAGTTCATCAAGCACAAGGGGGCCGTCCGGTTTTTGCTGGCCGTGGGACTCGGCACCGCCGCCTTCAACATGCAGGACATCGTACTCGAACCTTATGGGGGCGAAATATTGCATCTGCCAGTCGCCGCCACGACGGCGTTGACGGCCATGCTGGCCGGCGGAATGTTGGCAGCATTTTCCATCGCGGCGCGTGTGCTGGTCCATGGCGGTGACCCCTATCGCATCGCCGCTTACGGCGCCGTGATCGGGTTGTTCGCTTTCGCCGCGGTGATTTTCGCGGCACCCATGGCCTCACCCATGATGTTCCGGATGGGCGTCTTGGCGATCGGTTTCGGTGGCGGCTTCTTCTCGGTGGGCACGCTGGCCGGCGCGATGGCGCGGGAGCGGAACGGCGAGAACGGCCTGGCCCTCGGTGCGTGGGGTGCGGTCCAGGCGACCAGCGCAGGACTCGCCATCGCCTTGGGCGGCGCCGTCCGCGACGGCATTACGAGCCTCGCCGTGCATGGGTCCCTCGGACCCGTCCTGACCGGGGCGTCGACGGGCTATAGCGCCGTCTACCAGATCGAAATCGTCCTGTTATTCGCCACGCTGGTGGCGATCGGACCGTTGGTGCGTTCGGGAACCCGCGCGGTTCAAACCGAACCACGGGATTACAAGTTGGCTGAGTTACCCAATTGATTACTTTTTTAGAGGGGATTGCGTGATGACCAGGGGCGCTATTACGGATTACATCGATGTTGCTCAGATCGTTCTGTATGCATTTTGGATATTCTTTGCAGGCTTGATCTTCTACCTGCGCAGGGAGGACAAACGCGAAGGCTATCCGCTCGAATCGGATCGGTCCGGCCGAGTGCTAGTGCAAGGCTTGCCGAGCGTGCCGAAACCGAAAACCTTCCAGCTCGCCGACGGCAGCGCCGTGCTCGCGCCGAGCGGCAAGCGCGATCTGCGGCCCATTTTGGCCACGCCGATGGGTCCGTATCCCGGCGCACCGTTGGAACCCACCGGCAATCCCATGCTCGATGGCGTGGGCCCCGCCGCTTGGGCTGAGCGAGCCAACATTCCGGACCACACTATCGATGGTTTGCCCATGATCGTGCCGTCCAGACTCGCACCCGGATACGGTGTGTCGCCCAAGGATCCCAATCCAATCGGCATGGACGTCTACGGTGCCGATCGCGTGCTGGGCGGCACGGTCACCGACATCTGGGTCGATCGCGCCGAGCCGCAAATACGCTATATCGAGGTCAAGACCACCGGACCTCGGACCGTGCTGTTGCCATTCACGTACGCGAAGTTCGATGCGACGCGACGCCGCGTCAACGTGCGCTCGATCTTGGGCTCGCAATTCGCTACCGTGCCGGGCACCGCGAGCCCGGACCAGGTTACGCGTCGTGAAGAGGACCAGATTCAAGCGTATTATTCGAGTGGTAATCTCTATGCCACGGCGGCCCGTGCGGAGCCACTACTATGAGCCACGATGATTTCGATTTCGAACCCGTGCGCGGATTGCCCGCCAATCTGCCCGAGAACGAGAAGTTGTTATGGCAAGGGGCGCCCGAATGGAAGGCGCTGGCGCTTCGGGCCTATCACGTCAGGAAGGTGGTCGCGTACTTCTCCCTTCTTGTCGCATGGCGTATCGGCTCGGGCCTGGTCTCCGGGCATGACGCCGGATTGTTCGTTTCTTGCCTGTTGCTCGTCACCCTCGGCGGCATCGCGATCGGCGTCCTGACACTGCTGGCGTATCTGAATGCACGTTCCACGGTCTACAGCATCACCAGCAAGCGGGTGATTCTGCGGCACGGCGTCGCCGTATCGCTGACCTTGAATGTGCCGTTCAAGCTCATCGATGGCGCCGATTACAAGGGCTTCAAAGACGAAACCGGCGACATCGCGCTGCGTCTCCCGGACCGGGAAAGAATCGGCTATCTCATCACGTGGCCGCATTTGCGTACCGACAAGATCACGCGGCCGCAACCGAGCCTGCGAGCGCTGGCCGACGCACGCCAAGCCGCGGCCATCTTGAGCGCTGCACTGGCTGCGGATGCCGGGGCGGAAGGATCACAGACTAGCGTCATTACGGGCGTTCCCGCCGGTGCTCGATCCCCCCGAACCGAACCGCACGCCATCGGACCTCAGTCGAACGGACCGCGCACGGCCACCGCGTAGAGGAAAGCCATGAACCACCCCGCTGCTGAACGTCCCGTCGCCGAACAAACGCTGCCGCGCGGCCTTCTGGTCGGAGCCGGCATACTGGTGATCTCCTCGCTCGTCATGGTCGGTGTCGCTCGACTCACCGGCTATCGCCCGGCGGCGCCGCCGGTGAGCACCGTGGTCCAAAGTTACGATTTACGGTTCGAGGATCGTGCGGACGGCGCCGTGCTGGTCTATGACAGCGCCGACAACGTGCTCACGGACACGCTCGAGCCGGGGACGAACGGATTCGTGAGGGGTGTGCTGCGCGGGCTCGTGCGCGAACGGCGCGCCGACCACGTGGGGCCGACTCCCCCGTTCCGGTTGACGCGTTGGGCGGACGGCAGATTGTCACTCGATGATCCGTCGACCGGCCGACATGTGGATCTCGAAGTGTTCGGGCCCGCGAATGCCGGCGCATTCGCGGACATCCTGATTGCGACCAGCAGCCACAAGGACAAATCATGAGCGATGCAATTCAAGAAATGGGTTTGCCATCGATCGAGTCGCAAGCGATCGACTCGACCGAGTCGGCAACTCGCAAGGCCGAGGCCAACACGCTCCTGAGCCCGCGCTTCTACAAGACGGACTATGCGGCTTTGGAGCGCCTCGACGTCACGCCGGTCCGCGCCGAATGGGACCAAATGATGGCGGAGTTCAAACGCGACATCAACGGGGACCACTTCCAGCGAAACGCGCTGTTCGATTCGGAGGTCAAGGCGCTGCCCGCCGACCTGCATCAGGAGTTCTTGGATTTTCTCATCAGCTCAGTGACGGCCGAATTTTCCGGCTGCGTCCTTTACAGCGAAATAAAACGGCGCGTGAAGAATCCGGACATGCGCGACTTGATGGCCTTCATGGCGCGCGACGAGGCTCGGCACGCCGGCTTCATCAATCAGTCGCTCAAAGATTTCGGCGTCGGCGTCGATTTGGGCTTTCTGCGTCGCGACAAGAAATACACGCACTTTCGGCCCAAGTTCATCTACTACGCCACCTATCTGTCCGAGAAGATCGGTTATGCACGCTACATCACGATCTACCGCCATCTGGAGCGGCATCCGGAGAAGCGCTTTCATCCCATCTTTCGCTGGTTCGAGCGTTGGTGCAATGACGAGTTCCGGCACGGTGAGGCGTTCGCCCTGATCATGCGCTCGAATCCCCATCTGCTGCGCGGGCACAACAAGCTCTGGATCCGGTTCTTCTTGTTGGCGGTTTTCGCCACCATGTACGTGCGCGACCACGATCGCCCGCTGATGCACGCGGCCTTCGAGATGGATCCGACCGAATACGATTTCACCGTGTTCCGCATCACCAGTGAAATCTCGAAACAGGTCTTCCCGTTATCGCTGGACCTCGACAATCCCAAGTTCCGGCTGGGACTCGAGCGCTTGCGCCGGATAGCCGTGTCGACGGCGGCGGCAAAGGCGCAAGGCGGTTTCGTGGGGAGTATCAAACGGGTAGGTTTAGGGATGGCCGCGGCATTCACATTCGCGCGGCTCTATACCCTACCCGTGCTGCACCACTCGCTCCCGGATCACGTCGGCATGGTACCGGCCTGGTAGTCTTTGCTTAAGGTGAGGGCATACGAAAAATGAGCGATTTTGCGGTGCCTGCGGCCTATGCCGTGCTCGTCTGGTGGTTTACGACGGGCATCATTCTCTTCTTGGATGGATTGCCCCAGCGCACCTTCCGATGGAGCATGGGCGTTGCCACGGCCGTATTGATCGTGGCCGCCTGCCAGCTGCATGCCAGTTCGACCGACGTCAGCGTCAATGGCGCCTACATGGCGTTCTCTTGCGCCATCCTCGTCTGGGGCTGGCTGGAAATGAGTTTCCTGATGGGGTTCGTCACCGGCCCGCGCACCCACGCGTGTGCGGAACGCTGTTCGGGCTGGCGGCATTTCATGCACGCAACCGAGGCGATAATCTACAACGAGCTTGCAACGCTCGTGGTCGCAGCCGCGCTGCTAATCACGACGTGGCAGGCACCCAACCGGGTGAGCTTGTTCACCTACTTGATACTGTGGGCCATGCGTCTCAGCGCGAAGCTGAACTTATTTCTCGGCGTACCGAATCTGGGCGAACAATTTTTGCCGACGCATCTGCAATATTTGAAGGGGTTTTTCAAGAAGCGTCCGATGAATTTCTTATTTCCGATTTCGATCAGCGCCTCGACCATGGTGCTGACCATGCTCGTACAGAAATACCTGGCGGCGGATGGCGCGGCTCAAGCGACGGGCTACGCTCTCATCGCGAGTCTCTTGGGTCTCGCCGTGCTCGAGCATTGGTTCATGGTGCTGCCATTGCCCAGCGAAAAAATGTGGAACTGGGCTTTACGGACGAACCGCGGCGCGCGCGCGCGAGCCGTGTGAATACGCGAACTCCCGCGTGAATTCCGCACCGAGCAAGAAAATCTGGGCTGAATAGAAGACCCACAGCATCAGCACGATCAGCGACCCGGCCGCCCCATACGCAGAGTTGAACGAGCTTCTGCCGATGTAGATCCCGATCAGCGTCTTGCCCACCGTAAATAGGAGTGCCGTGGCGGACGCGCCGATCCAGACGTCGCTCCAAGGAATGGATTCGCGGGGAACGTACTTGTAAATCATGGCGAACAACAGCACCGCCATGCCGAAGCTCAAGGTCAGATCGAGTACGGGTAATATGATTTCCAAATGCGGCATGAATGTCCCGAGCCAGCCGCCGAACGCCGACAGCGCCGCGCTCGCCACCAGCGACACCAATAACAAAAAACCCACTCCGAAAACCATGCCGATGGACAACACGCGCCCCCTCACGAAGCGCCACCAGCCCACCGACCGCTTTTGAGGCGGGGTCTGCCACACCCGGTCCAGCGCATTTTGGAGTTCGCCGAACACGCTGGTTGCGCCGATGAGCAAGGTAATGACGCCGAGTGCTGCCGCCAGTCCTTTCTTGTCGCTGTAATGCGCGTTCGCGACCAGGTCGCTGACCGCCTTGGCGCCCGCATCGCCGATGAGCGCCTGCAGCTGAGCGAGGACCTCGGTCTGAGCATCGTGGGCACCAAAAAAATAGCCCGCAATGGCCATCGAGATGACTAGAATCGGCGCAATCGAGAATATGGTGTAGTAAGCGAGCGCCGCGCCCATGCTCGAGGCACGGTGCTCGAACCATGCAGAGACCGACTTGACCGCGACCGCCTTGATCGTTGCGAGCAACGATTGCGCCACCGCCGGCCGCGCGTCGGGCGTCATGACCGGCCGAACGCTGCCCGCTTCCAAGGGTTCGTCGACTGCCGGCGTTCCATTACTCACGCGCACCGGCTGCTCCCTCACGCACTAGCGGGTTGGCCGCACTTGTCTGCGTGTACGCTCGATCGCTTCGTTCGGATTCGTCGGCTCGTCGGGATCGTTCTTGAACCCACCCGGCTCGGACACGGTTTCTTGCCGGCTTTCGTCGACGGCCTTGGCCTTTTCAGCGTCCTTGGCCCTGTCTTCGGTACGGGACATCATCCACCTCCTCCACCATCAGATCGTAATCGCACCGTAGAGAAACGGCGAATTTAATCCAAGGCAACGAAGGCACCACTACCCGTAGGTATTCACCGACGTCGACGGGTCCTTCACCGCCATGCCTCGCCGGGTTTCAAAGTCCCGGCGAGGATGCGTTCCCGGTTGGCCAGCCGGGAGCCCGTGCTCGGAGAAGAAAGCGGCTACAGCGATGGCTGTAGCGAGGCCGTGGGTGGTGCCGCTGCGGGTGCCGTGACCGGCGTATCGGACGGAACCTCGCTCGTATGCAAAGGTCCCTGCAACTCCGGATAGTCCTTGGCCATGCTCGTACCATACAGAGGCTTGAACACCCCCTGGTGGCAAGTCGCACAGTTTACCTTGGCCACGTCACCCAGCACGCCAAGACGATGTGCCGGAAAGGTCGCTTTGAGGGGCAACAGATAATCGTTGTTCAGATCGCGCACCATGCGGATGCCGTACCAAGCCGTGGTCCGTTTCGGCGTACTCGCATCCCACACGGCAAAGGAGCGGCTGTTGTGGCAATACGTGCAATTGACGCCCAGCGATTTGGAGAAATGCATCATCAACGCATAGGTTCCCTCGGTTTGCTTGATCGACGATCGGTTACCGTCCGGCAAGGCGTCATCGGAGATCACTCGGATGTTCTGATCGCCGAGCAGAAGCCGAGTAAACGGATCGTACGGCAGCGAACTCATTCCCACCCCGGGCGACGGTTTGTTCTGACCGGCATTACTGGCGATCAACCCCGTCGTACTCGACTCACCCGGATTGATGAACCAGACGTTCTTGGGCACGGCGTTGCCGCGATGGCAGGTGTAACACGTGACGCCGGTCTTGCCCACATGGTTCTTCCAGTCCGTATTTATATAACGAACCATCTGCAGCATGCGCCTCGCGACGACTTTGGTGTAACGACCGTCGCTCGCCATATTCGCGCCATGGCAATAATTGCAGCTCTGGTCCGGGGGTGCGACCCATTGGGTCATGGCCAGCATCACGCGCGTGAACTGCGCCACATTCAGATCCTTGAGCACCTGGATGTTCTGATACACGCTGCTCGCCAACGGACCCTCGGCGGGCGCCGCAGGTATGGCAGCCGGCACTATGTTGGCCGCAGCCGTGACCGCGTCGTCACGCGGGTTGATGATCTCTTCCATCGCGGTGCCGCGATACCCCCCCTGCAAGGCCTCGACGGGCGGCCGCTCGCAGCCCGCCACTAATCCCAATGCACCCACCAAAACCAGAACGTTCCGACAAAGGCTCATTTCGGAGCTCCCGTAACATCAATGAGAACCAATCCAGTCCAAAAAAAGCTCATTTCGGCGCTCCAGGAAGCGTCGCAGGATCGATGACCGGCGGAAATACGTGCGGATACATCGGCGCAACGTGGTGTTTGACTGCCCAAAGATACCAGTTATCGACGACGGTGCCTGTCAGCAAAATGCCGATTCCGCCGACCAACGGACAGAGCACCGCAAACCACCACGCCCACCGGTGGATGGACTCCATGGTGGCATTGAACCCCATGGTCCAGCGCCAGAACAGCCCCGCCCGCTCCGCTGCGGTGCCGCGATCGACGATCTGTTCCAATTCGCGATCGCCGCCCAGCCGGCTGACGGCGAGGATGGTGCCGCCGTGCATGGCAAACAACAACGTGGACCCGTACAGAAACACGATCGACAAGCAATGGAACGGATTATAGAAGAGATTCCCATAGCGCAGCGAGAACGCCGCGGTCCAATCCAGGTGCGGAAAGATGCCGAACGGGACCGCCTCGCCGAAGCTACCCATGAGCACCGGCCGAATGATGCCCAGCACCAACATCAACCAGATCGCGGCCAAGAATGCCCAAGAGACGTGGGTGCCCATCCCCAATGCGCGCGCACGCCGATACATACGCAACCACCAGAGCAGCACGGACGTGGTCAGGAAGAAACCCGCCATGAGCCACCAGCCCCCGTCCTGCAGACGCGGGATGTGCAGACCGTTGGCGGGCGCCGGCGGCTCCAGCGCGAGCCAGGGCAGCTGGCGCACGAATTGCACCGGGTTCCAATGAACCGACGCAAACATGTTGAGGCCGATGATCTCGAAGGCGATGAAACCGCAGATCAGCGACATCAGTCCGAGCGTGCCCAAGTAGATCGGTCCTACCTGCGCGTCGCCGAATCGGCCGAGCAGGTGATTGAATCCCACCGGCTTCTGTCGTCCCCACGCGCCTCGCGGCAATTGCACGCCGAGATACGGCGGCGCGTGGACTTGTACCCGAGTAAATATGTTCTGATATTCAGCCATGATGATCCCCAAACAGTTCGTTCAATTCCAGATGGACAGATTCAACCACCAGCCCCACCATTCAGGCCAACCGCGCGTCCAGAATGGTCCGCTAATCAAGATGCATATAGCGCTCCAAAACCCGGCGCTGATGGCCAGGAACAGGCCAAGACGGTGGATGCCCAACGAGCCGATGGAATAGCCGATGGTGTCGCGAAAATAAGTATTTTCGTGTTCGGCCGTCTGCACCGGGCCGGTCTTCGGATTCGCGGCCGACAAGATGACGGCGCCATGCAGCGACAGCGCGAGCGTGGTGGCGAAGAAGAAACTCACCGCCAGCATGTGGGCGGGATTGTAGTGAAAATGCAGGTACTGATAGCCCGTGTTGGACACCCAGTCCAAATGACTGAATATGCCGTACGGAAACCCATGACCCCATGCGCCCAGAAGTAAAGGACGAATGACCTCGAGAGTCACATACGCGAAGATGGCGGCGCCAAAGGCAAACGGCACGTGATAGCCAATGCCCAATTTGCGGCATATCTCCACCTCTCTAAGCGCCCAGGACCCGAATGCCCCGATCGCACAGATGGTAATGAACTGCCAAAGCCCCCCTTCGCGCAATGGCGCGAGCGCGAGGCCGTATTTCAAGTCCGGCGGAGCAATGTTGATCTGCCAGACGTTCCAGGTCGGTCCGATGGCCGCCCCCCAGACGATCAGCAACGTACCCAGGACGGAGAAGAACACCGTCGTGACACCGAAAAAGCCGACGTAAAAAGGCCCCACCCAGAAGTCGAACAAGTCGCCACCGAGAAGGGTGCCGCCGCGAACGCGGTATTTTCTTTCAAAGCTGAGCATCGCCATGTTTGTGCTCTCTCATCCAAAGTTATCGCACCATCGAACCATTTGCGGACCGCCGCTTCCGGCGGCGGTGGGGTCGAAGCTCGTACTTCGCCCCCCGCCGCCATCAGCAAACAGTGTTACGGCTTCGCTGGATCTGGCAGCGTCGACATATGCTGCGCAGCTGCAGAAGGAGCCGCGTGACCGCCCAACCAATTGAACCTGTCGGTGCTGAGCAGGATGAAATGAATCACCAGTGCCAGTACGAACAGGAACGTGAACAGAGCAATCAGAGCCCTGCGCGGATCGAATAAAAGCCAAACTCGCCACATTTTCTAATCTCCTATGAGGAATCTTGAATTCACGACAACCGAACTTGAAGCGACTGTTCGCCTAAAGCCAGGGCCGCCATTGCCACACTAGAAAATGGGCAACGATCGCGATCACCGTAAAAATGATGAAGCTCGTTACAAAAATGCCATGAAACTCTTTGGCTTCGGTCTCGGTCAGTCCCGAGAGAGAGCCACGTCTTTCGTCAGCCATACATCTCACCTCCAAACACAGGCCTTGCGGCCATCAATCGCGCGTCATTCGCGCGACCCTTAGAGCCGCGGCGGTCATCATCCCGCCCCGACACCCCTTCCGCCCGAGAATCCCGGGCGAATCCTTGTTGAACCTGCAGTCGGCCGCCCATCATGCGGGCTCCGCCTGTTTCGAATTTCGACTACGCGGCAAGCGCTCGACGCCCACGTGATCTTCGCCCGCGAGCTGCGCGGCGCGCTCCGCGGCATCACGCAGCCGTTTGGCCGCAGAAATGCGTACCAAGATCGGCTCGGCCTCGACCAAGTCGTCCAATGCACGCTGTGCCTCGTCCGTCCAGCGCAATTCCCGGTGAAGCCGCGACGGCGTCGCATCCACCTTGTCCAACTCGCTGCCCAGCGGCAGGATGTTGAACAGCGCATCGAACAATGCGTTGCACACCTCCTGGATGAGGTACGTCGCTCCGCTGTATCCCATGAACGGCGTACCCGTATGCCGCCGGATGATGGCGCCCGGGAAGGACGCGGGTATGTACATCGCGCGTACGGCGTTCTCCGCCATGTACATGCGCTCGTTGAAACTGCCGAACATGATGAGCGGCGGCGTTTCCTTGATCGCCTTGCGCACGGCATCGTTGTCCGGTTTGTGTCCCGCTCGTCGCGAGAACGAGAATGCGCACGGCAGGCCCATTTCCGTTTCGAGAAAATGCCGGATGCCGCGGGCGTACGTTTCCGTCGCCACCACCGCAAAACTGGCCGTTCCGAAGAAATCCTGCGTGACCGAGCGCCACAGGTCCCACAGGGGCTTGATGGTCGTGTGCTTCTCGCGCTCGATGAACGGCTCGGGGTCGATGCCGAGAAGATCGCCGAGCGTGCGCAAGAACTTGGTCGTGCTGTGCAAGCCAATCGGCGCCTGAAGGTATGGGCGCTCCAAGGTTTCGCACAGGAGTCGGCCGAATTCCCGGTACATGCAGATGTTGACGTCGGCATCGATCAGCCGCGGCACATCCTCGAGATGGCTGCCGAGCGGAAACGTCAGATTGATTTCGGCACCGATGCCCTCGACGAGGCGCCGTATCTCCGCCAAGTCGCTCGGCGTGTTGAACGTGCCATAGATCGGCCCGATGATGTTCACGCGCGGCTTCTCGCCCGGCGCACGCGTCTTGCGGGGCGGAATCTTCTTCTTGCCGTACTCGGTCCACAACCACGTCATGGCGCGATTCGCGCTCTGCCATTGGTCCTCGTCGATGGTCCGCGGCAGGAAGCGCTGAATGTTGGTGCCCTCGGGAGTCACGCCGCCGCCGATCATTTCGGCGATGGACCCGGTGACGACCACCGCGGGCAGATTCGGATTCAGGCTCTTGTGAGCGCGCTTCATCGCGCCCTCGGTGCCGTGCTGGCCCAACTCCTCTTCGCCGAGCCCCGTGACCACGATCGGCAGTTCGTGCGGCGGCAACGCATCGGTGTAATGCAGGACTGACGTGACGGGCAGATTCTCGCAACCCACGGGCCCGTCGATGATCACCTGCAGTCCCTTGATCGCGGTGAACACGTACACGGAACCCCAGTAGCCGCCGGCACGATCGTGATCGAGCACCAACATCAGGCCATCTCCTCTGCTTTGCGCTTGGCGGCGAGTTTCACGAGCTGCGCCTTGTAGCGCTCCCGAAACTGCGGATGATCCTCGGGCTTGTCCTGCCAAACTCCCGCGGTGTCGCCGGTACCGACGCCCTCGAAGAAAGCCTTCATCTCGTCGAACCGCGCCTGATTACCCAGCGCCGCGTTGATCACTTGAGCCAGTGAGCCGGCACCGGCGGGCCCCATCAGTGGTCGAGCGGATATCAAATTCGTGAAGTACAGCGCGGGAATCGCCAGCTCCTTCGCCTTTTGCACCACGGGGGTCGTACCGATCGCGAGATCGGGTTTGAACTCGACCATGGCGGCCAAGTCCTGTTCGAGCGAGGCGCGGTACTGCAACTTCACGCCCTTGGCCTCCAGCCATTCGCGATCGGGGTCCGACCACTCGGTGCGCGGACACGCCGTTCCCACGTAGCGCACGTCCGCGCCGCTCTCGACCAACAATCGCGCCACCAACAATTCCGAGCCTTCATAGCCGGACAGCGTGATACGGCCGCGTATCGGCGATTTGGACAGCGCACCCTTGATGGCGGGCAGGATCCGGTTCTGCGCGGCGGCGACTTTATCGGCGGCGATGCCGCAGGCCTGTCCGATCGCGGCCAGCCAAGCGGCCGTGCCGTCGTACCCCACCGGCGCCGATCCCACGATGGATCGGCCGGCAGCCGCAAACTCGCGCACCGAGGCCGTGTAGAAAGGATGGATGGCCGCCACGACGGCGCAATCCAGGGCTGCGTACAGTTCACGCCATTCGCGCGTCGGCACCACCGGTCCCGGCGCGAGCCCCATGGGCTCGAGCATCATGCCGATACCGACCGGATCGACCGGGAACATCTCGCCGAGCAACGTGACCGTCGGTCGCGCGCTACGTCCACCACGGGGCGCCTGAACCGGGCCCTTCACGGCCTCGGTACGTGCATAGCGCAACATGGCGCCGGCGAGCACGTCTTTCGCCTCCGCATGGGTCGGCACTCCGAAGCCCGGAACGTCGATGCCGATGATGCGCACCCCGTTGATTTCCTTCGGCAGCAACTGCAACGGCACACCGGACGCGGTCGGCACGCACAGATTGATGATGACCACGGCGTCATACAACGCAGGATCGGCCAGTTTGAAGACGGCTTCGCGGATGTCCTCGAACAACTTGCCCGTAACCAGCGTTTCCGAATTGAACGGCACGTAATTGACCGTACGCCGCGCACCATAGAAGTGGGACGTGAACGTCAGACCGTATACGCAGCACGCCGAACCCGACAAAACAGTCGCCGTGCGGCGCATGCGCAGCCCGACGCGTAGCGAGCCGAACGCCGGGCACATGCTCTGCGGCTGATCATGAGGTCCGGCGGGATAATCCGCCGCATAACGCTCGAGCGTCTCGGTTTTTCCGGCGGCCGAGGCTGCGCGACGCATCTCGTCCTTCCCGCTATGGCAACCCAGGCCATCGCCCTGAGTGGCGGCCACGTTGATGGCGGCCGCAGAGATGCTAGGAGTGGCGCTCATGGTTCAGACCGTGTCGTAGACGATCTCGAGGGTGGGCTTCTCGATGTGGGAGCTGCCGCACATGTCCTCATGAGACGCCGGCTCCAGCACCACGTTGCGACCCACCACTTCACCCTTGAACAGGCCGAGCAACTGGTCCTGAGTCAATGGTTTCGGACGCAGCGGCGGCGCCTCGGCGACGTTGGCCGCCAGCTCCTCGAACAGAGGACCCCACGCGGTGCCGGGACGGCCGACGATGTCGTAGTTCGCGCTCTTGCGCCGGATGTCCTCATTGGCGGGAATGGCCGCCAAGACAGGAATGCCCGCGGCCGCGGCGAACGCCTGGGCTTCGCCCGTGCCGTCATCCTTGTTGATGACGAGGCCGGCGACGCCGACGTTGCCGCCAAGCTTGCGAAAGTATTCGACGGCCGAACAGACGTTGTTGGCGACGTAGAGCGACTGCAAATCGTTCGAGCCGACGACGATGACTTTCTGGCACATGTCGCGCGCGATCGGCAGGCCGAAGCCGCCGCACACCACGTCGCCGAGAAAATCGAGCAGGACGTAATCAAAGCCCCATTCGTGGAAGCCCAATTTCTCCAAAAGCTCGAAGCCGTGAATGATGCCGCGTCCGCCGCAGCCACGACCGACCTCGGGTCCGCCGAGCTCCATCGCGAAGACGCCGTCGCGTTTGAAGCACACATCGCCGATCTTGACCGGCTCGCCGGCCAGTTTTTTCTTCGCCGACGTTTCGATGATGGTGGGGCACGCCCGGCCGCCAAACAGGAGCGAGGTGGTGTCGCTCTTCGGATCACAGCCGATCAGCAATACCTTCTTACCTTGTTGCGCCATCATGTAAGACAGATTGGCGAGCGCGAAACTCTTGCCGATTCCGCCCTTACCGTAGATGGCGATGACCTGTGTTTCCTTGGTGGCAGCTGTGGTCGGCACCGCGTCAGGCTCGATGGCCGCTTCAGCGCGTAGCGCCTGGAGCCTCACCTGCTCGGCTCGCAGGGAGGAGGAATCAGCTAGGGACGTGCTCATGAATGCCTTCTCCAGTCCAAAATCATTTTCAAGCAAGACGGATCGCTAAATGCGGTGCGATAGGCGGCGGCCGCGTCGGTGGCCTCGTGACGATGAGTGATCAATCCGTCCAAGCGCAGCGCGCCGGACTCGGCCAATGCCTTGACGGCGATCATGTCGGGCTCGCGCCATTCGGCAGCGACGCGGATTCGCGCTTCGCGCATGAATGCGGGCGGAAACGCGAACGACAGCGGTTCGCTGTAGAAACCGGCGAGAACGATTTCACCGCCCGGCGCGAGTCGGCCGATCAGCGAATCCAAGATTTTCGAGTCG
>Ga0116226_10000625_pt1 | contig 30273 bp, 22 predicted proteins | sample S1TSphfallax_FD_89692 | JGI IMG/M metagenome (GOLD analysis project Ga0116226, IMG submission 89692) | Host-associated microbial communities from peat moss isolated from Minnesota, USA - S1T2_Fa - Sphagnum fallax MG | ecosystem: Host-associated > Plants > Peat moss > Unclassified | place: USA...
GATGGCATTGGCGACAACGAGCTGGCCTTTTTCAGCGGCATCCCGAGAGCCAGTGGCAAGTTGACTGGCCTGATGGGCGTTGTCAGCGCTTTGGCGTACGGTTGCAGTGATTTCTTCAAGGCTGGCTGAAGTTTCTTCGAGACTGGCAGCCTGTTCCTGCGCGCCGGAGGCGATATTTTCAGAAGCTGCGGCGAGCTGCTGCGAGGAAGAGCTGGCTTGGTCAGCATTGTCAGAGACCTCCTGGAGGGTGTCATTCAGCTTTGCAATTGCACGGTTCAAAGCTGCAGCCATCAGGCCGACCTCATCCTTTGTGTCCAGTTCCATGGATGCCGTGAGGTCACCATCTGCCAGTTGCTGTAGAGCGGTGACTGCGTTGCCCAGAGGTATAGCAAAGCCACGGGCGATAAAGAATGCCAGCGCGAGACCGGACAGGAGAGAGATGACTGTGGCGGTGACCATGAGTGTGCGGGCAGATTCAAAGCCAGCAATGTTGGACTGAAAAGTTTCCTCGGCGTGCTCTTTTTTGCTCTCGCGGGCAATGTCGGCTGCGTTGCGAATGATGGTGCGATATTGCGCCACCACTTCGTTGGTCTTGGAGGCCTCCGAGACGTTTTTCGCATCCAACTGCTGATACTGCTCTTTAATGGCCTGTTCATAGTCGGGCAAGGTCTTGCGAATGATGGCAAGCTGGTCCAGCCCTTTTTTGTTTACAAACAGCTTGTCGGCCTCATCCAGACTAGAACGTAGATCACTGAGCAGTTCCAGCACTTGTTTGTGGTCTTTATCATAGGCTGCAGGATTAGACCCGTTGACAATGGCATGAAGATTGAGGCGGCCAATGGTGGCGATATCGATGGTCATGTTGTCGGCTTTTTCCATGCCAAGCATGTCCATGTGATAGAGCGACTCGACACGATCATTGCCTTTGGAGAGGTTGTTGATACCTAGAATGGCAATGGAGCAAGTGAGGACGATGAGCAGCCCAAAACTTAACATCAGACGGGGTGTGGCTTTCAGATTGTTAAACCAACGCATGTGTGGGTTCCTTTGATTTTTGATTTCACGCAATTGCGGCTGACTGGTCCGCGGGCACAACTGCCAGCGGCAACTTCACCGTTGGTTGTAACGAAAACAGATTCAACTCCGTAATAGTGGTGACATCCACAATGGGCGCGACACAGCCGTCACCCAATATGGTTGCCCCCATCAAGCCATCCACTTTATGCAGATGTTGTTCAAGACTCTTTACGACAACTTGCTGCTGGCCCAACAACTCATCCACTACAAGACCAATCTTTTTATTGTTGGCTTCAACAATGACAGCCAAGCGACGATTGCCCAGTGCATCATCTTCAAAATGACCGCCCAGCTCACTCGAATCTGTGCCCTCAAGGGCAAGACCCAAATACCGACGCAAACGCAGCAGCGGGATTGACTCCTCGCGAATTTGAACCACTTCACCCTGTGCTGCGACACGAACGATCTGGTTGTCGCGCAGAGGTACTGTTTCAATGACGGAGAGTAGAGGAAGGACAAGAGTCCTGTTGCCGACGCGAACCAACAGGCCTTCAAGGATAGCGAGGGTGAGGGGCAGCTCAATGGTGACGGTGGAGCCTTTACCCTTGGTGCTCGAGACGGAGACGGTGCCGCTCAACTGCTGGATGTTGCGCTTGACCACGTCCATGCCGACACCGCGACCGGAAAGATCGCTGATGGTGTCGCGGGTGGAGAAGCCCGGCTCAAAGATGAGCATTTGGATTTGCTGGTCAGTCAACTGGGCATCGGGAGAGATGAGACCGCGCTCAACAGCCTTGGCGCGGACACGTGCGGGATCGATACCGGCGCCATCATCAGTAATCTCAAGCACTACTTTGCCAGACCGGTGGAAGGCACGCAGTTTGATGACACCTTCGGCTGGCTTGCCAGCAGCGGTGCGGGTTTCAGGGCCCTCAATGCCGTGGTCCGCAGAGTTGCGAATGAGATGGGTAAGCGGGTCGCCAAGCATCTCCAACATGCTTTTGTCGATCTCAGTTTCCTCGCCAGCCATTTCAAGTCGTATCTGCTTGCCAGTCATGATGGCAATGTCATATACGGTCCGGGTATAGCGATGGAAAATGGTTCCTACTGGCAACATGCGGACTGACATGACACGCTCATGAAGCTCGCGGGTGTTGCGCTCCATGGCTGCTACAGACTCGCGAAGTTTGGGGAGGAGTGAAGGCTGGAAGTCCTCGACCATTTGCGCGGTCATGACGTGGGCAATGACCAGTTCGCCGACCAGGTCAATGAGTCTGTCTACTTTGTCAATGGGCACGCGGATGGAGCCAGAATCGCTGGCAGCCGCTTTTTTGCTGGATGGGGTTGAGGTGGTCTGCGGCTTCTTTGCATTGCCGGTTTCGGGGACCAGCGCGATTGGTTTTGCGGGCGCTGGTGTATTTTCACCAACGACAGGATTTGCACCAACAACCAGGGTCGGCCCCAAAGAAGGTGCGGGTGCGGCTTTGAGTCTTTCGATTTTTATCTCGGCGAGATGATCGACAAATTCAAACACTTCGCGAAGTTCTTCAACAGGCCGGTCGGTTTCAATCTCCACTGTCCAACTGAGGTAACACTTCGATGTATCCAGGTCAGTGAGTAAGGGCAATTCATCAATGTTCTTTTTGCATGAGAGCACAGTGCCGAGGTCTGCAAGGTTCCGCAGCATGACAATGGGATTGCTACCGCTCGAGAACATTTCCCTATCGGGTACAAAGCTGACGCTATAGACCGAAGTTGCGTTGGCGGGAGTTTTATTTTCGCCAATTATTTTATTTTCACTGCCTGATCCTGATGTCTTAGAACCGTCTTCCCCCACGGTTGAACCTGTTGTGAGCAAGGACTCAATCATCACCATTAATTCGGAGGCGTCCTTGGACATCTCCTGATCTACATCGCTTTGGACCATAGAGTGCAAGACATCGACAGAGAGCAGCAGAACGCCGATGACTTCTTCAGTGGCCTTCATCTCCATGGAGCGGAGCTTGTCGAGAAGATTTTCAAGCGAGTGAGTAAAGCGGACAAGCGTGTTGAGTCCAAAAGCGCCAGCACCACCCTTGATGGAGTGAGCGGAGCGGAAGATGCTGTTGAGCAACTCGACATCATCGCTGTTGGAGCGCAGTTCGAGCATGTTGGCCTCCATCTGGGCAACATGGTCTGCACTCTCCTGGAGGAACGTCTGGCGAAATTGGCTTAGGTCTATCTTCATGGTTTCCTACGTTTTCCTATGTGTTGCTATTTCTTGCTAGGGCAAAACTTTGGCTACAGTTTGCAGCAGTTTTTCTGGGTCGAATGGCTTGACGATCCAACCAGTTGCGCCAGCGGCCCTGCCTTCCTCTTTCTTGGTGGCCAGGCCCTCAGTGGTCAGCATGAGGATTGGTTTCAACTTCATGGCTGGAATTTTGCGGACATTCTGGATGAGAGTAATGCCATCCATCACGGGCATGTTCAGGTCAGTAATGATCATGTCCACGGTTGCAGCGGCAAGTTTATTTAATGCGTCCTGGCCGTGCTCGGCCTCGATGACATCAAAGCCACCCTGACGAAGGGTGAAACTGACCATCTGCCGCATTGAATTTGAGTCATCTACGATTAATATTTTTTTCACTGCATTAGCTCCTCAGGACCCAGACCGTTTTATGTCCCTTGATTTTTTAACAGCACTCATTCTTAAAACAGCACCACTTCTCCTGCACCTTGCTCTTCATCTGCAATACCAGCCACTTCACGTTCCTCCAACATGGTGTAGGAACTAAAGCCATCATTGTTGGCGATTTCATTATTGTTGCTATTGACGGGGCAATTACTCAGTCGAGACTTTAGAGTTTCCAAGTCATGAACGACATGGGCAATCCTCTGGCTGACGCGGTCCTGAAACTGCATACCGCGGACTGCGGAGCCAATGTCTGCGACGAGCAATTCACCATCGCGAGACATTTGCGTCATCATGTTCTTCATTTCAGCGTGGGCTGACTGGAGGCCATAGAGGGCCTCATCCACATCCCTACGGCACTCTTCGACTTGTGCCAGATCACGCAAGTTCATCTGCTGTAAATCTTGAAGAGTCGAGCCTGCGAGATTGCGCAACTCACTGACCATGTCTTTTACACGATCGGTCACTTTTTGGGAGCGTTCAGTTTGCTCGGCAACTTCAACGGCGACTACAGCAAAGCCAGCGCCGATTTCGCCAGCATGGGCCGCCTCAATGCGTGCATTGAGGGCCATGATTTTGTTTCCACTGGAGATTGCCTCGAGTTCTCTAATTGCGGATGAAATTTTTTGTGAGGCTGCGTCCATCAACTTGATGCGCTCGATAGCACGAGAAGAAACTTCGCCGGACTCCTTGGTGGTATTGAGAACATGGACCAGGGTCTGACTACACTGTTGAATCAGACTTTCAAAACTGGGCTGTGAATTATTGCCAGGGTCACCATCACGGAGGAAGCTTTTGCCCCGTGAGACGGTCGCCATGGCGCGTTCCGCAATTCCCTGGAAGCTGCCGCATACATCCATTACTGCAGTTTCAATCTGCTGCGATGTCTGCTTTAGCTGCTCACTCATTTTGCTCAGGTGCGGCAGATAGCGAGAGAATTCGGCCTCCAATGAGAGCTGGTTAGCAGCCATACCATCCTCTGTTGGAGAAACAGAGGATGATTCATTGAATATCGTTGAAGTATTTAGGTCCATTTATTGACTGGCCTCTTTGCTTACGTTGGCATCTGGAGATGGCAAGAGGTCGGTTGCGCCGGCAAACTCAAACCACTTTTGCAGTTGGGGAGTTGCCCCTGAGAGGTCGAGTGTGTGGCCTTGTTTTTTGAGGTCAATGGAGAAAGCAAGCAATATCTGGAGTGCAGTCGCATCAAGATGATCGACGGAGTCCAGTGGGACCTGCACATCACAGTTTTGCTGTAACACGGTAAGCGCTGCTTCACGCAATTGGTCAGGTGCAATCCATTCGCCTGAGCTGTCGATTGCTTCGAATATCGTTTTACTGCTCATCTAGACACCCATGAAGTGCCGACATCCCAAGCTGCAAAATATATGGCAGCATAGGTTGTGGGCCTAATGCTCGCTCGAATAGTGTGTTAAGAGCTACAGTGCATACTTCGCCTGTCGCGGTATTCAATCACACAAAAGTGCTATCGGCATCTTGGGGGGGGGGGTTATGCGTCTTATTTTATAAATAGAATTTTTTGGACTTTAGTACTGTTTGAGGAAATATTGATTTCAACAAATATCAGCACCAATAATATTGTTTCAACAAATAAACAGCTTTTATGGCTAGGTGGAGATAGGTAAAGAACATCGCACTGACTATATCAAGAGTTAGATTTTTTGTTACGAGCCAACCGCTAGCGGTATGCACTATATCGAAATAATTCAATAGATCCTTACTTGGGTGCTCAAAGCTATTGACTACCTTAAACCTAAGCAGACCATCGTCAGTCCAATCCAACAATTTGTAAGAGGTATATATCCGATCTACGTACTGCGTCTCTTGCTAGTCCTGAGCAAAATGGGTGCTTTCGCGACACCATATCTCTAGTTCTAAAGCGATCAGGTCATTATTTTTCAGGATGAGAACAGCATAGAGGCCAGTTTGGTAGTTGTAATGTTCAGCTGAAATAACGCAGAGGTAAACGAAATTTGGCCTCGGAAATCTTTTGCGTTTAATCACCTTTGCTGATTAGGGCCGGACACTTCAGTGAGGATGGTTGTACTTCGCCTGCCTATGCCGGGTATCCTTTATATTAGACATGAATTCGCTGGGACTCTATATTTCATTTCCGTTCTGCAAGGCAAAATGCAGTTATTGCAATTTTGCATCTGGCGTATTTGCGCCTGCGAGGATGCAACAGTATGTGGACCGTTTGTGTGCAGAATTGACGGAAGCCCAAGAACATGCGGAGTTCCTGCGGGCGCAGTTACCCGGTATTGTGGACACGATCTACTTTGGCGGAGGGACCCCCAGCCTGATTGCCGCCGAGGATTTGCAGCGATTATTCGTTGCAATGCAGGCGCAGTTTGAATTTGTGGATGATGCAGAGATCACAATGGAGTGTGCTCCGGGGCAGTTGAGCGACGAGTTGTTAGAGGCATGGCTGCGGCTGGGTGTGAATCGGGTGAGTCTTGGTGTGCAGAGCTTTGTTGATCGAGAAGCGGCGGCAGTGGGGCGCTTGCATACCCGGGAGTCTTGTCTGGCTGAGATTGGGAGATTGCGTGCTGCGGGACTGAAAAATATCAACGTGGATTTGATTGCCGGGCTGCCCCACCAGACGACGGCGAGTTGGGCCGATTCGCTGGATGTGCTGTTGGATGCGAGACTTCCCCATGCCAGCGTTTATATGTTTGAGGTGGATGAGGAGTCACGGCTTGGGTTGCAGATTTTAAATGGTGGTGAAAGGTACGGTGCCGCGGCAGTGCCATCTGATGAATTGGTAGCAGAATTTTACTTAGATGCTTGTGAGCGGCTGAATGGTGCGGGTATAGGGCAGTATGAAATTTCAAATTTTGCACGGGCTGGGGCTGAGTCGCGACATAATTTGCGGTACTGGCGGCGACTGCCGTACCTAGGGATTGGGCTGGATGCCCACTCGATGTTGGTGGCTAAAGCAAAGAATTACGAAGCTATGCGGTTCGCTAATACGGATGATTTAGACCGCTATTGTGCTGGGAATGCGTACTTGTCGCCAGAAGGTATCACTGTAATCCAGGCGCTGGAAGAATCTTATTTTCTTGGACTTAGGATGAATTCTGGGATTGATTTGACGGAGCTGCAAGCGAAATTTGGGGGCCGGGTGCGTTTCTATGAGGAAGCGCTGAGTGAACTAGCTGGGGAAGGTTTTTTGATCCAAGAGGGAAGTAGAATTCAACTGACAAGCAAGGGTAGATTGCTTTCAAATGAGGTATTTGGGCGATTGATGGAGACCACAGTAGCTTGATTTTTGAGATTTACGACAGGTAATGGGTGTGAAATGCAGGATTAACCAAACTGTAGCATTTCTGGGGCATGAATACGGTAGGCTATCCACGATACATTGGATATGAGGAGATAGTTTGAGCCAGACAATTTTTGTTCTTGAAGACGATACGGACATTTCGCGCCTGGTGCAGTACCACTTGGAGGCGGCAGGTTACACTGTTCGGTCTTTCGCATCCACAAGCAACGTAGTAGCAGATGCTGAGCGGCAACCACCGGCACTGTTTTTATTGGACATCATGGTGCCGGGCGGAGATGGCACTGAGGTATGCAGAAGGCTGCGTCAGCACGCTGCATTGAGTACAACCCCGATTATTTTCTTGACGGCAAAGGCCAGTGAGAATGACCGTGTACTTGGTTTGGAGTTGGGGGCGGACGACTACATCACCAAGCCATTTGCGACGCGCGAGTTGGTGGCACGAGTAAAAGCGGTATTGCGCCGGTTTGAACGGCCTACTGCGCCCAGCCTGATACAGTTTGATGCGATTGAGATTGATGCGAATGCGATGCAACTGCGCATCAAGGGGGAACTGACCACGACGACTGCCACGGAGTTCCGGCTGCTTGATTATCTTGCCCGGCATCCGGGGCGTGTATTTAGCCGTGACCACTTGTTGGATGCAGTCTGGGGAGACGCTCGCTTTGTGACTCCGCGATCTGTAGATGTGTATGTGCGGCGGATTCGTGAGAAGATTGAAGCCGATCCTGAGACACCAAGGTATTTGAAAACTGTGCGTGGTGCGGGATACCGGTTTGAGTTGCCAAAAACGGCATAAACTCATCGTTAGCATTGCTATTCGATTTCCCCTTGAAAGACCCTGTCTATGCGGCACCTGATTCCTAAACTGATTGTGCTGATGCTGGTGGTAATTATGCTTCCGGCATTGGCTGCATTATTACTGGGTGCCAGCTATTGGCCTTTGGTGCTAGTGCTAGTCGTCTCCTTTTCATCTGGAATAGCCGTTTGGATGGGAGGCATTGTTGCGCGCAGGGTTAGTCCAGTGCGCGAATTTGCGGGAAAAATAGCAGCAGGAGATTTGACTGCGCGAATTGAAAACACTTTAAGTCCAGAGGACAGAGACTCATGGAATGAAATCACAACGGAACTGAATGCAGCAGTGGCGAGATTGCAAAAGCAGATAGCATCACTGGAAGCCAGCCGCAGCGAACTGCAGGCAGTAATGGACAGCATGCAGGAGGCGGTAGTTGCTGTAGATGCTAATGCTCGGGTGCAATGGACAAACCAAATCATGCAGCGCATAACTGGTGGTGCGGTACGGCTGGGGCAATCTTTAGTGCATACTGTGAGGGACCCGGAACTGCTGCTTTGTGTCCGTACAACACTTGAGTCGCGTATCGTGAGCGCGGCAAAGGCGAGTGCAATTACTCCGGGACGCACATTTGAGGTGAATGCGACGCCGACTCCAAGTGGCGGGGCAGTGGTGGTGTTGCATGACATTACACAAGTGGAGCGCGCTGAGACGACACGACGGGACTTTATTGCCAATGTATCGCACGAGCTGCGCACCCCATTGACATCGATCAGTGGATATGTGGAGACGCTGCTGGATGCGAACGACAGTCTGGACAAACATGCGCGTGAGTTTTTGGGCATCATTCTTAAAAATGCAACCCGAATGAATCGGCTTACTGAAGACCTGCTGGCGCTGGCGAGGGTTGAATCTGGGGAGCATAAGCTGCATCCGCACCCTGTATCAGCAAAGATATTGATGGAGGACGCAGTACATTCTCTGCACGGACTGGCAGAGGACATGGAAATGAAATTGGAGACTGGTCCTCTCTCACAAATTAAAGTGATGGCGGATGCAGATGCAATCCAGCAAGTGCTAACAAATTTGATTGAAAATGCATTGAAATATGGGCAGAGTGGTGGAAAGGTCATAGTATCTGCAGTAGAGGTGATGGCGGGAATTGGTGGGGAAGATGCCCCTTCGATGGTGGAATTTCGGGTACAGGACTTCGGCCCCGGCATTGCCTACACGCACCAGGCGAGAATTTTCGAACGGTTTTATAGGGTGGACAAGGCGAGATCTAAAGAGTCCGGGGGAACAGGTTTGGGACTAGCTATAGCGAAACACATAGTGCAGGCACATGGTGGTGCAATACGAGTTGAGAGTGAATTAAATTTGGGCGCCAGTTTTATTTTCTCGCTTCCAGTTGCTTTGAATTCGCACCCTTTTCAAGCCGATGTAACCAAAATGTAACAATTCATCTTCACAATGAGGTTTAACGTATATGAAAGTACGTTTGTAATCCAAGGGGGAAGAGTGAAGATTAAATTTATTCTAGGTATTTTGTTGCTCTCAGCAATCACATCTGCTGATGCACAGAGCTTGAATGGCGCAGGTGCAACGTTTCCAAATCCGATCTACACAAAATGGTTTTCTGAGTATCATGAAGCCCATCCGAATGTGACCATCAACTATCAGGGCATTGGTTCTGGCGGTGGCATCCGTCAGGTAACTGCTGGCACGGTTGATTTTGGCGCGACTGACGGCCCGATGACCGATGCGCAGTTGGCCGAGGCAAAGAAAGCTGGACACGATTTGCTTCATATCCCCACAGTGCTTGGCGCGGTAGTTCCCGTATATAACCTTCCGGGGATGAAGTTTCCGCTGAAGTTCTCTGGAGATGTGCTGGCTGACATCTATCTGGGCAAGATCACCATGTGGAATGACCCGCGCTTGGTCAAGGACAATCCCGATGCTAACCTGCCAGCCTTGAACATTTTGATTGTGCATCGTTCAGATGGCAGTGGTACAAGCTACATTTTCACTGATTATCTGAGCAAGGTCAGTCCGGCGTGGGAAAGTGGTCCGGGACGCAGCACCGCAGTCAACTGGCCCCTGGGTATTGGTGGTAAGGGTAATGAAGGCGTGGCTGGCATGGTTCGTCAGAACCCCGGTGCGATTGGCTACGTCGAGTTGATCTACGCTCTCCAAAACAAGATTGATTATGGTTTGGTAAAGAGTGCTGCTGGACAATGGGTGCAGGCGTCAATCGAGAGTGTGACGAATGCAGCGGCAGGGGCGAAAATTCCTGCGGACTTCCGGGTATCTATCACCAACGCACCCGGCAAGGAAGCCTATCCAATTTTGAGCTTCACCTGGTTACTGATTCCCAAGAATTCTGTTGATCCGGCCAAGGGCAAAGTGCTGGTGGACTTTGTAAATTGGATGATTGACCATGGTGAGAGTGAAGTCTCTACTCTAAGCTATGCACCATTGCCTGCATCTGTGGCAGCCAACGTGAAAAAAGCAATTCTGGCAGTTCACTAGGTCGCTGTGTACTAGGTTTTATAGACAAACAATAAAGACCCGCTTGCTGTCGATGTTTATGTGAGCGGGTTTTTATTTGTAAGTAATTGATTTTTGGTGGCATGTGTCGATTATTGATCTGTGACTACAAATTATTTTGTCATAGATTTACGCGCGAATTCATCGTCTATTTACATTTACGCCATAAATTAAAAATGTGGTTGTTAAGTTGCAGAACACTCCCGTTGCAGTACTCCAAAATGTAAGAGAATCCATGACTTCCGATCAAGAAACATCCAGCGCAAGCGAGAGTAACTCAGAGCAGATCTCGCCAATACGCATATACCTTGCGGGTCGTGGTAGCTCGGCAACAGCGGACAAGTCCTTCGTTGGGCTAATGTTGCTATGTGCGCTCAGCATTTTTGCAATTGTTTTGTTTATTGCGTATCAACTAACTATCAGCTCAAGCCTGAGTCTGCATAAATTCGGGGTGGGATTCTTTTTTAGGTCGGCTTGGGACCCGGTCAACGGAAATTTTGGTGCACTACCATTCATTTTTGGAACTTTGGTCACTTCATTTCTTGCGCTGCTCATTTCGGTCCCTCTGGCTATTGGTGTTGCAGTGTTCATCACTGAGATGTGTCCGCAGGCCTTCCGCACATCCTTGTCATTCTTGACTGAGTTACTGGCTGCCATCCCCAGTGTTGTTTATGGGTTGTGGGCAATCTTTGTACTAATACCGTTGATGCGAGATTATGTGAATCCGGTACTGATACACCTTCTTGGATGGACTGGTTTGTTTGGTGGATACAACCTGGGGCTGGGACTGCTAACGGCGGGTGTGATTCTTGCCATTATGATTCTGCCGATAATCTCGTCATTGACGCGCGAAGTGATGATGGCGGTTCCGCACAGTCAGCGTGAGGCTGTTTTGGCGCTGGGTGCAACTCGTTGGGAGATGATCCGCATTGGCGTATTGCAGAATGCCAGGATTGGCATAGTCGGCGCGGTGATTTTGGGGCTGGGGCGTGCCTTGGGCGAGACTATGGCGGTAACGATGGTGATTGGAAATAGCCCAAAGATCAGCCATTCTCTGCTGGCACCGGGACATACTATGGCCAGTGTTATTGCGAATGAGTTTAGTGAAGCCAGCGATGATATGTACCTTAGCGCGTTGATTGAGATTGGTTTAGCCCTGTTTATTGTGACGGTGATTGTGAATGCGTTTGCCCGATTATTGGTATGGGCAGTGACACGTGGCGCTCCGGACCGCGCAGCATAAGCCATTATGTTGATTGTGTGAACTGGGGAATAAGAACTGGGGAAATAGATGAGTGAAGACTTCAAAGGCGGGCGTCTCAACTCCATCGTGCGAACGGTGGAAAACCACTTTGTGACTGGACTGGCAGTGCTGAGTACAGTACTGGTTGTCGCACCTCTGGTTGCTGTTTTTAGCTATCTGCTCTACAAAGGTGCAAGTTCGCTGAACTGGGCTTTCTTTACGAAGCTTCCTGTCCCGGTGGGGGAAACTGGCGGCGGTATGGCGAACTCCATCATAGGCTCGGCTGTTGTGTTAGGACTTGGCAGTTTGTTGGGGATACCGGTTGGAATTGCTGCGGGCGTCTATTTGGCTGAGTTCGGGCGCGGTCGGGTGCTGGCAAATATGGTGCGATTTACGGCAGATGTATTGAATGGAGTTCCTTCAATTGTGATGGGCATTTCGGTCTACGCCCTGATCGTACTGCGCGAGAAACATTTCTCCGCTTATGCCGGTGGTGCCGCGCTGGGCATCATGATGGTACCGACTATTACGCGTACGACGGAAGAGATGCTGCTGACAGTGCCGCATAATATCCGCGAAGCAGCATTGGGGTTGGGCGTGCCGAACTGGCGTGCAGTCTGCTCCGTGATGCTGCGCACTGCATCGCCGGGAATCATTACAGGGTGCATGCTGGCATTCGCGCGTGTGGCTGGTGAGACAGCTCCACTGCTGTTTACAGCCTTCGGCAACGAGTTCTGGCCGACGGGATTAAATCAGCCGATTGCCGCTTTGCCTCTGCAAATTTACACTTATGCGATTTCTCCATACGATGACCAGCATCGACTGGCATGGGCTGGGGCGCTGGTGCTGATTGTGTTGATTATGGTTTCTGTGACGCTGGTGCGGTATGTAACCAGCCGCGGTGTGTTGAAGGGAGCTAGCTAGTGGGTGTAGGTATTGAAGTGAAGAACCTGAACGCGTGGTATGGACAGACGCATTCGCTGGTTGACATTAATCTGACTATGCCAGCGAACCATGCAACTGCTCTGATTGGTCCCTCAGGTTGCGGCAAGTCAACATTCGTTCGCTGTCTTAACAGAATGCATGAGACCAACCCAATTGCACGAGCGACTGGTTCAGTGCGGATGGGAGACATTGACGTATATAAAGACGCATCGCCAGTTGAAATTCGGCGTCGCATTGGAATGGTTTTTCAACGACCTAATCCATTTCCAACCATGTCAATTTATGACAATGTTGCCAGTGGACTAAAGCTAAATGGCTTTAATAACCGAAAGATATTAGACGAAGTGGTGGAGCGCTCACTGCGTGGAGCAGCCCTTTGGGACGAAGTTAAGGACGATCTGCGGAAGAAGTCCGGTGCAAGTTTGTCCGGAGGTCAGCAGCAGCGGTTGTGTATTGCCCGCGCACTGGCAGTGGAGCCAGAAGTACTGCTGATGGATGAGCCTGCTTCGGCACTGGACCCAGTTTCCACGTCGAAGATTGAAGACCTGATTTTCAATTTGAAGTCGCAATACACGATTGTGATTGTGACGCACAACATGCAACAGGCGGCCCGAGTTGCAGAGAATACAGGATTTTTCCTGAATGGCAGAATGATTGAGTACGATTCGACGGACAAAATATTTACCAATCCAACCGATAAGAGAACCGAAGACTACATCACAGGTAGGTTTGGATGATGAGAATTAAATTTCACCAAAGCTTGGACGAACTTAAAGAAAAGCTGCTTGTGATGGCAGGGATGGCGGAACAGGCCATTCAGCGCGCAATTGAGGCCTATCGTGTACGAGATGCTTCCATATGCAATCTAGTGTTGCGTTCGGAGCCATCGATTAATCGGTTAGAGCGAGAAATCGACCAGATGGCGCTGGACCTGCTGGCGATGGAACAGCCCATGGCCATTGACCTGCGATTTATTCTTGCAGTCATCCACATTAATGCTGATCTTGAGCGCGTAGGCGATCAGGCTGTAAACATTGCAGTGCGTGTGCGTGAGATGGAAGCATTTTCATCCATTGACCTTCCAGTGGACATACCAAGGCTGGCTGAATTGGCAGCAGCTATGGTGCGCAAAGCATTACAGTCGTTCATTGAGGCGGATGCCGAAATGGCAGCAACGGTGTTGACGATGGATGACCAGGTGGACAAGATGAATGAAGCGGCGTTTTATGCGCTGAGTTCTCTAATTCGTGAACAGCCTGAGCTGACTCCACAGGCATTGAATGCGCTTATTGTTGCACGTAATTTGGAGCGGGTTGGCGATCACGCAACAAATATTGCAGAAGATGTGATCTTCTGGGTGCAGGGCAAAGATGTGAGGCATCATGTTCCAACTGATGCCTCTTAGCGGTGGGGGGCATACTCCCACCAATCAAATGCCGGAACTAGTGGATAATAAAGCGCAAGTCTGATGGGTTTAGAGCCGCCATGACGAAGATTAATTGCATGAGCGTAACCCTCGAGTTGAGTTTGATAGATTGAGCGCTGTATGTCTAAGAAGTCTTGTTTACTCTGTTGAATCGGTTCGGATGTCTTATAGTCAACGATCCAGATGTATCCATCTCCGTCCTCTAAAGGATTTGCAGAAGCCTCAAACAAGCGGTCCATGCGCAGTTGAACTGCTGCATCGTCACGATAAATGGAAATTCCAATTTCTGATTCTGATGCCTTTTTAGCTGTCAATATCCAATGACCATAACAATCGTTGATCGCATTTTGCAGCGCTTTAATAATATGGTCAGAAAGATGATGGAGTTGGTCCTGATTTGCGCCTTCATATCGCAAAAGAGCCATGATGGGCTTTGATGAGTTTTTTATCTGTGCCAGCAATTCGTCCACAGAACTTGCAGACTTAAATTTCTGTGCAATAATTTCCATCCAGCGGTGAACAACGTTTCCCATAGCACGTGCAGCTAGGGAAGAATCTGGTCGTGGGGTTATTGCGGGGCCAACAACGCCTATGGATTCAGTGGTAGATGCAACATCACCTATATCTTTGAAAGGTGCAAGTGGGTCGACTGATGCATGAACTCTTCTAATCCGCATTACTTGTTCAGATGTATTTGCGGCAAGTTGAAAAACTTGCTGCGATGTGGGCACTGCGATTGGTTGGTAGGCAAGATAAGCAGGCCACGCAGCACCGAGTAAGCTATTTTTTTGTGGTTTATAGTCTGGTTTGTCTTCGATAACAGCGAATAGATGAAGATGTAGTCGTGCACGAGTGCATGCGACATAGAAGAGCCGTTTGAGTTCTTCTGTTTCGCGCGCGTCTCTAAAACTGCGTATCCAATTAGTAAGTCGAGTTGCGTCCGAATTTTCATCGGTGTCCTTTGCAGGTATTGGCGAAAATAATGCAGAAATAGAATCAGCACTAGAATTTGATTGGTTGGGAAACTCAAACCACGAGAGTAGTCGAGTATTGGTTCGGCGTGAGGTCTTCTGCAGTGCGGGTACAAAAACTATGTCCCACTCCAGCCCCTTGGCCTTATGGATAGTAAGAATTTCAACAGATGCCCGTGTGCTACTTGAAGGAGAAGCATAGAGCTTAGTGAGTCGTTGCTGAATCGAATCAGCATTAACGGTTACGCCTTCTGCATCCAGAGAGCTTAGCAGATTAAGGTAACATTCAACATTCTCAAGTACATCCTCTTTTGTCTTATCTGGTCGCTGATACACTTCGGCAAGACCAATGCCACCGACTGATAACCATGTACGCTCAATCAGCTCGGCGAGTGGTATGCGACCGATATTATCTAAAGCGGATTTGAGAATACTCCACACGCGAAGAAGCCGTTGTTTCTCCTCAATATTTAGTAGTTCTGCATTTTTCTCGATCAGCAAAGGCAATGGAGTTGATGTTTCAGATGAGCCAGTAATAGTTAGAAGGCTGGTGAGTGTTAAACCGCACCAGGGTGCGCGTAGGATTGCGAGCCAGGCAGTCCGATCACCAAGATGCAAAAGTGCACGTGTCAATGCAACTAAATCGAGAACTTCTGGTTGACTATCGAGACTGTCAAACTCAGTTGCTGAGTATGTGATGCCGCGCTGATGCAAGCAGGCGATGATGGGCGCTGCATGATTGCGACTTCTAACAAGGATGGCAATGCGTGGCCTGGTATCTTTACCCGAATTAGAGTCACCTAGATGGTCTTCAATGAGATCCGCAATTTCTTCAGCCTGTTCTTGAGTGCAATGCTGATATGCCTGATCTACAGTTTTGTTGTAGGTGCGAATATGCCAATTTCGTCTGCCGTCAGTCGGTGTGAGTATGGGAGATGAACTTGCATCTTCAGAAATAAATATACGCGTGAAATCTTTGTTGAAGTCATTGACGAGGTTCTTCTGTGAGCGGAAGTTTGCTGTCAGCTTGATTGGATGTAGCTGTATGTCTCCAAGTCCATTCTGAATCGTGTTTGTGAAGAGTTCGACACGGGCCTCACGAAACAGGTAGATGGACTGCTTCGGGTCACCCACAAGAAATACGGTCTGGCTAACCCCGTCCCAGCTTGCAGTGATGTTTTTTAATAACTCGTATTGAGTTATAGATGTGTCTTGTAACTCATCAACTAGAAGGTGCTGAATTCCAGTTCCCAAAGATAGCGCAAGATCATTGAATCCATTTTCTTTTTTTAGAGCTTCGACGGCAGCCATGGAAATGGCATTGAAGTCACACTGTCGACGTTCCGCAAATAGAACATTTAATTCAGCACATGCATGATGCAAAACTCGAAACAAGGCTGATGCCACTTGCCAATAATCATCTGGATATTGCACTGGGGGCAACGTAAGTAGAGATTCCAGAGCTGAACGCAGCAGTTCAGTATCATTTGGTCCAGTAGATTGAATGGCGTCCAGCATTTTGAGCATTCGGTTGTTCTCAGGGCTTTGTGCCGGAAATCCATCCTTCTTATTGACAGTTTTCCGCCATGCACTTTCGGATTTAGTCAATAACATGGATGCAATACTTTGCCAGTGTGCTAGATGATTAATATCTGCCAATGGGATTGCGTCAGATTGAAACCATGGATTATTTTTCATTGGAATGACATTCTGATGTAAGTTTCGAGTGGCTATATGTAGAAGTCTGGACAACTCTGTTAAGTGTTCAGCCCTGATAAGGTTGGCTACATATCGAAGATGTGACTCATTGACTTGGCATAGAGTATTTTCAAAGTCCTGACGCGCCAAATCAATGTTCTCGTTGGATAGTGGAATATGTCGCAGCCACTGATCACGGCATTGCAGCATTTCTGAAATTAGATGAGCACATTTCCCAAACTTGCCATTTAGGTGCTGCAAAACTACATGCAAAGCATCATTCAAGTTAAGTTTATTACCGCCGAGTTCACGCAACGTTCGTTGTGCAGCTTCGTCATAGATGGGGCGAGCATCAGAGACAGGGGCCTGGTCACCGGTGCTACTGAGCAAAGGTAGACGACGAACAATCTGCGCACAAAGGGAATCTATAGTCACAATGTTTAGTCTTTGTGAGTCACGAAGTAAATGCCAGCTTCTTTCCTTACTTCGCTTTAGTACAAGTTGAGCCAGATTTCTCGTCGTGAGATCGAATGGAGTGTCAGGCGAAGATGACAGATTATCTTTTGCAGACTGCAATGCATTAATGATGCGGCTTCGCATTTCTGCTGCAGCTTTGCGTGTAAAGGTAATCGCGAGTATTTGCTCCGGTTGTTCAATTTCACTTTCAGCAAGTAAGCGAAGAAACCTTTGCATTAGCAGTCCTGTTTTACCAGAGCCAGCGGGTGCTTCCACGATGAATGAGTCATTTATATCCAGGGCCTGCAGACGTTGCTGATGGTCGGGAGGGTTCGATTGTGCTTCGTTACTCATCGCCCGTCACCTCTGCGTCTTGTTCATTCAGTCCGTCCTCATTCTCATCTATGGATGCACTGATTTTAGAGACTCTACATAAAAGTTCCTGCTTGCAGTGTTCGCATGTCTTATATTTTATTTTTGGGTCAACGAGCGGAGTCCCATGATGAAAATCGTTGGCGAGTCTGAGCAGCTCAGTATGCCACTCTGAGGTTTTTTGTTGCATGTCAACTACTTTTTTATCCGACTTTGGGGTGCCGTCTTTTTTTAATTTTGGATAATTCAAGATGTGGTGATCATTCTGAAGTCCAGTCAGTGCGAGCTCTCCCGGACGCACCCGGGCAAAGGCGATTGCTTGGACTGTATTCGGACCGCGGGCAATTGCATAGAGGGGCAACTGGGGTTCATTGGGGCGCGGACAATCCCAATCCGAGGGCTTGCATGTACCGGTCTTGTAGTCGATGAGGACTTCGCCGTTCGATACTGTATCGATACGGTCCACACGTAATTGAATTTGCAGCGGGCCGATCTGTGTTTCGTCTATGGTTAGCTCAGTGCTGGTTACGCTAAATGCGGGCCGGGCATCTTCGACCAGCAGCCATTGCAGTAGCAGTTGTACGATGCTCTCAAGCTGGACATTTAGTGCGGAGTTTTCCAAGGCTGATTTGGGTTTGATGAGACGTTGCAACTCCCGAGATGCGAAGTGCCGAAGCTTACTGGCACGCTGCTCTTCAGTGAGTTCGCGCAGCGCAGTTTGTGTTTGGACATCATTCCAGAACTGTTGGAGGACATGATGCATAACATTACCGCTATCGCGAGCGTCGATGCCAAATTCGACAGGTTCTAGTGCGGCAGCATTAAGTCGATACTCTGCAAATGCGCGAAATGGGCATAAAGACTGTGCCTTGATTAAATTTGCTCCGCCCTTAAGTACTGTTTCAGAGGGCGGCTGTAGTATGCCGACAGCGTCAACTTCCTCCAGCATTGAGGAATAAAGCGGCAATAGTGGTGGTAACTGATCTGAGTTATAAATGTTCTCGTTTAGGCCGGATTGAATAAGTAGTGGAGAGGCTAAATGCTCGCCATCACTGTTTTCTCTGTAATGGCTAAATACAATTTCTTCGGCACTGGATTGGATGCGCTGTTGCATCGTGAGAGCGAGCTTATAGTCTGCATCTGGATTAGCATGTGGCATTTTTAAATCATGCTGTAGTTGCCATGGCAGTAAGGGGTTCGTTTCACCACTGGGTGGCCATGAATCAGCAGTTGCTCCAGTAAACCAGATTGCATCGAATTGGCTGCCAGCAGCTTCAAGAACGCCGAGAAATTGTACGGGAGCATTGTGAGACTCTGGGGCAAAAAGACTATTTCCTGATATAAATTGCAGCTTTGCAATAGCTTCTTGCAGCGTGATATTCATATTGCTGAAGTCGAGTCGAACAAAGTCATCAAACAACTCTGTCCAGCGCTCAAGTAATTGGTATTCTGCACTGTCCAAAGGACGTGTGCCAGGCCAACCGAGTTCATAAAGGGCTTTCTGTATGATCGATGCCCATTGAGAATGGTTCTGGAGCGCACCCCGTGGCGGTCCGAGATGTCTGCGGAACGAATCCAATTGATTAGCATGAGGGATTTCTTTATGGTGCTGCGTAGTTTGCAGAAAGTCGTCCAAAGATATTTGTGGGAGTAAAAATTTAGATTTGCGGAGGCGCTCAATTTCGAACTGCACAGAGTGCTGTTGATATTGGCCGGAAGCAGGGAGCCATACAGAGCGTAGTAAGGATGCAGCTTCTTCAAAGGGCAGGGGGCTGATGCACCAACGCAGAAGAGAGAGAGCTGCTGATGTCATGGGATGACGACTAATAATAGTACCCAGTGAAAACTCAAAGGGTGATGAGTGGTTGAGCCGAGATATTTTGAGCCGAGTTGGAGCAAGTACTCTACGGAAGATACGCTCGGCTTCTGCACGACGTGTATCTGCATCCAGCAAAATAATAGCAATGCGTTTATGCTGATTTTCATTGAGTTGATCGCGTGCCCACAATGCAGCAGCGTGCAGCTCATCACGAGGAGATGCATGGGAATTCCACGCAACTTTATTTGGAGTAGTCATTTCAGGCTTGGCGATTAGATAGTCGATACCGGCATTTTTCATTGACGCTAATAGCCGTGATTGTGCAGGCGTAAATCTATCAAATCCTAATAAATATATTGGGACTAACGGAGGGACAATCTGTCGTGTTTTGTATGAGTCAGTGAGTACACTTTCCAAAGAAGATGCTGGCAAGAGTCGTTGTTTTGCACACTCAGAAATAAAAACATCACGCCATTTGCGAAATGTTTCCACACTGCTATTTCCCCAGTGGCGCTGAAATTCAGAGTCAGCACAATAAGCATTGAGCAAATCATTTGCATCACCAGCGTGGAGTGCGAGTGAGTCTGCACCTTGAATAGTTACTGCAACTTGAAGATTTGGATGTCGTGGCTGATTTGTATTGATGATATTTCGCCAAAGTTCATGTTCCTGCATTTTCGTAAGCAATAGGCGGTCATCGTGGTCGTAGGCAAGTAAGTCGACCCACTGCGCACGGCACCAATCATCCCATGTTTGTACTTTGGCAGCAGGCCATGCTGTATCCCCAGCTCTATGATGTGATTGGTCCCACTGCTGCCGGACATATCTCGCAGCGCGCTGATTGGCTGTGACTACTGTTGCTCCCTCTGCGAGCGCATTGATGATCTGAATGGAAGTGGGCATTTTTCTTGATGCTGGCTGCAAATATGATGCTTCATTATCGCTGAAATTATATTTATATAGTCAATAGCGCCATGTTATAAACTATAAATATTCATGCATTCGATGACGATAGTCCGCAGGAAAATTGTTGGCAAGCTGGCGCATAGGCTGCTGGCAATGTTGCTACTGCTGATGACTCTCGGCGCCATTCCTGCGGCTGCACTGAATGTAATGAACCAAGATGCAACGATGGCAGCCAACTGCCCTTGCTGCCGCGCGCATGGTATGCATTCGATGTGCAGCATGCGCATGCATCGTGAGCTACTAGAGCAGCAGTCGAGCAAACCAAGTATTAACAGTCCTGCATGCCACTGTGGACTAAGCACACCTGCGGTATCTTCCGTTGTAGCAATTGCCGTACCTGCACAGTTACTCACGCTTCCGGTGCCATCTGTTCTTGCTCGTCAGTTGCACACAGTCGATTCATACAGGGAGCATGTGCAGTCACTGGGCCACTCGCGTGCGCCTCCCCTCTCCTAAAACCAGAGCCTAAGTTGTATTCATAGCAAGGGTGATAACCCTGTAATTTGTGCTGAAAAAAAACAAGGCATTCTGTCCCTAAGGAGGACTACATGTATCGCTATTTAATGATTTTTATCGCAATATTGAGTTTGCTAAATGCTGGTTATTCGCAATCCAAATCTAATGTTGCCACATTGCATGGTGTGGTGACGGACGCATCGGGTGCGCGGATTTCGGATGCAACTATCAGCGTTAAACCGAATGGCAACGAGGCGGTTTTTACTGCATCCACGAACAGCGCGGGTGAGTTCACCGTAACTGGACTAGTGGCTGGTGCTTATAATGTGACGGTTGACCAGTTGGGATTCAACAAGGTGTACCAATCTGTGAAGCTGGTTGCGGGCCAGACAACTGAGATTGTAGTTGAATTGAAATTAAATGTGCTGACGCAAAACGTGACGGTGACTGCGAGGACTGCGTCTGTGACTTCAGCTCCGACGGCGCAGACGATCACGTCTGTAGACCGGCAGGACACAAAGGACTCGGCTGATTTTACGATCCAAGAAAGCCTTGCCCTAGTGCCAGGCGTGACGACGATTACGGGTAATGGGCCGCGCGATATTTCCATTTCATTGCGCGGATCCAATGACCGCCAGTCATATGGCATACGCAATGCCATTTTGTTTGAGGATGGATTTCAAGTGACGCAGCCGGATGGATTGGGTCGTGCGGACCTGGTTGATCCACATGCGTATGACTCGATTGATGCAGTGCAGGGCCCATCGTCGGCAATGTATGGGAACAATGCGAATGATGGTGCGATCTTTTTCCACACGCGACCGGGTGCGGACGTGAATGGAATTGATTTTGGGACGGACGTAGGGAGTTATGATTTCCTCAACAACTACGTAACCATCGGAAATGCATCTGATAACTATGATTATTCAATATTTCTGAGTAATACATTGGGTAAACAGAGTTATATCCCAAACTTTGCGTTTGATACGGTGACGGCGAACATACTTTCGACATTTAGTTTTCGGAAGCAGGACAGGATCACCTTCAAGTTCATTAATAATGACTTGGACACCGAGCTGCCGGTGCGGTTGTCATTGAACCAATATCTTGCCAATCCGTTTCAACATGGATGTACAGGCTACAGTAGTTCCACTGCAAATACGAACAATTGCTCCACCGACCATGTATATGTGAATGGGACCGCCGGTAGTCAGGTCTATGTGACTCCAGATGTGGCGCAGAATGGACGGCATGATCGGCGCACCATTGTGGGCGCACGATGGGAACATGATCTGAAGCAGAACACAACATGGCGTACGCAGATCGTATGGGACGACAAGGACATTGACCAACCAACGGGTGCTACCACTGCACGCGGATCGACTCCATCATTTATTTTACTGAGCGATGGCACGCGCATCGGCAAGCTGTTTGGACATAAGTCAACCACTTATGGTGGCGCGTTCTTCAAGTATGAGGACACGAACTCCAACGGATACAACCTAACTGCTACAGGCGCGCAGGGTGCGTACACCTCCGGTGCATTCGGGACAATCACCGGAAGCGGTGCGCACATACGGGAAGAGCTCGAGTTGGGGCCGCGAGTGACACTGGTTGGCGGTATTGGATATGAGCACACAGCATTGTCGGATGGAGAGACGCTCTACACATACTCTTCATCGAATGCGCTTACTACCGCTGTCTACAATGCGGACCGGCTATTCAACAATTTCGCACCAGAGGCGGCAATACTTTTGCGAGCAACAGACAATTTGAGAATCCATGCACGTTATGGAACGGGTTATGGCACACCTACCAACAGCTCATTCTTTATTACTCCACAGGGCGTCTATGGCAATAACACAGCACTGAAGGCGCAAACCAACATCGGCATTGATACTGGCGTTGACTGGTTGATAGCGCGAAATATTCAATTGAGCACAACCGGATTTTACGAGCGCTTTGCGAATGAGAATGTGACACAATCTCCTGGTGCTGGATTGTTGAGCTACACGTTCAATGCGCCGTCCTCTGCACATCGTGGTGTTGTGACTGGTATTGACTGGCATCCTGCACCGGTGGTGGCAAATGGCTTGCGCTTTCGGGCTGCATATCAGTTGGATGCCCAGGTGTATCGCGACTATACGGAACAATTGAGTGCGGGCAACTTAAGCACATCGTTCAATCGCGCGGGCAACCGCATACCGGGAGTGATTCCCAACAACTTGAATGCGCGTTTGATCTACGATCAGCCATCGGCGCGCAGGGGCAACTTTGGGACTTATGTGGAGTTGAACTATCGTTCAGCATTTTGGCTGGACAACGCCAACCTACTTGCTGCGCCTTCGGCCACGGTTGCGAATTTTGATGTACATTATGATCCGCCGCCCGGGCATGGTATCTGGTCGCGCACACACTTTTATTTTGATTTGCAGAATGCGGCGAACCATACCTATGTTGGATCTGCGAGCAATATTACGGACACGATCAGCTCTAGCACGGGACTTGAAAACCCGGGATATACCGGGACTGCATCTCTTGCTGCAACGGGAACAGGAGCGATTTATGTGGGTGCACCGCGGTTGTCGATAGGCGGATTCCGCGTGAAGTTCTAATTTGTTGAATTGGAAAAAGTCGGCGGGGCGAAACCCCGCCGACAACACTACTCAGATAGGGGTGAAATTATGGCGAGTGCATCGGTTGCAGTATCTCCGTTGAAAAATAAGGGCCTGGATTATCGCATTGTCTGGCGGTGGCATTTTTATGCTGGTTTGTTCTGCATACCGTTCGTGCTATGGCTGGCATGCACGGGCACAATCTTCCTGTTCAAGCCGCAGATCGAGGGCCTGCTGGACCGTCCTTATAATCATCTTGTGATTGGTCAGCGAGCGACGGTCAACGACCAGGTGCAGACTGCCATAGCGGCAGTGCCGGGCTCAACCCTTGATTCCTATGAGTTGCCCCATAGACCAACTTCTGCAGCACAGGTGCTGGTTGATAAGGGCACACAACAGTTTCGTGTCTATGTACATCCTGCGACGCTGGCTGTCTTAAAAGTTGTCAACGAAGACCATCGGCTGGAAAATGTAGTTTTCAAATTGCATGGCGAATTACTGATGGGTGATGCTGGTTCGTATATTGTCGAAACTGCTGCTGGCTGGGCGGTTGTGATGGTTCTGACAGGTTTATTTTTGTGGTGGCCGCGGGACGCAAAAGGGCTTGCGGGAGTTTTATATCCACGCATAAGGCAGGGAAAGCGGACATTTTTGCGGGACATCCATGCCGTTACAGGTGTGTACGTGTCTGTGTTTGCGTTACTGCTGCTATTTACCGGACTGCCGTGGGCTAAGGGATGGGGTGGGTACTTAAAAGCTGCGCGTAAGTTGGGTGTTGGCCATGCGGTTGCTCAGGACTGGACAACGAGCAGTTCTGAGATGCTTGCTGAGCGGGCGGCGCGTACTGGAAGCAGTGGAAATATGTCGGATATGAGTGGCATGTCGACCATGCACAACATGCCGGGCATGACCGGGATGCATCACATGGAAGGCATGGCGAATTTGGATGTATCAGAACATGCTGAACATGGCGGAATGCATGGTGCGCACTATGGCAGCAAGTTGAGTGGACCAGATGCATTTGTTGCCATCGACAAGATGGTTGCGACGGTTGCGCCATTAGGGTTGCCGAACCCTGTGCTGATTTCGCCGCCATCCCGTGCGGGTGGAAACTGGACAGCCAAGTCGGACACACGTGATCGTCCACTGCGGGTGAATTTAGTGCTGGATGGGAAAACGGGTGCAATCATCAAGCGCACAGATTTTGAATCCAAACCCTGGCTGGACCGCGTAATTGGCACTGGGATTGCGGCCCATGAAGGCGCCCTATTTGGATGGCCCAATCAACTGTTGAGCCTGTTCACTGTGACTGGGCTAGTGACGCTCAGCATCAGCGGACTGATGATGTGGTGGCGCAGGCGGCCTGAAGGGGTGCTGGGTGCTCCGGTGGCCATACGACTAGTGCGCTTCTCAGCGGGACTCATCGCGTTACTGATTGCGCTCGGAGTTTATTTCCCATTCCTCGGCGCATCAATGATTTTTGTGCTGCTGACAGAAAAATTTCTTCTGCGGAGGATTAGCGGGGTGCGGCGCTGGTTGGGACTTTACACAGCAGCACCGCAAAACGCCTAGCACCTAGCGCTATGCTTGCATTCAAAGGCACGAATGCTGAGACTAATAGAGGGAACAACAAGGAGGATAGACCATGAATTGTGCCCGATTGACTTCCATGATTGCGCTATGTTGGATGGTGGCCGCAGTTGGTAGTGGGGTGCTGAGTGGGTGCCACCAGCAGGGTGCGACTTCAACATCATCTAGCCCTGTAGTGAAGACATACAATCTGCGCGGCAAAATTGTCTCCGCTGACCCCGCCACCGGTCTGGTCACGATTGATGGCGAGTCTGTTCCCGGCTACATGGATGCGATGACGATGAGTTACAAGCTCAAGGACAAGAACGTCGCGACCGAGCTGCATCCGGGGGACCGCATTACCGCAAAGATATTAGTAGGCAGCAGCGATGACGATACTGTGCTGGATGAAATAGTCATTATTTCGCAGGCCAAGCCCGACTATAAACCAGCTGCCGTTTATCATGTGCCTCAAGCGGGCGAACCCGTCCCTAACTTTGCTTTTCTGAACCAGAGTGGCCTTACACGTCATTTGCATGACTACACTGGAGAGGTCTTGCTAATTACATTTATCTACACTCGTTGTCCGCTTACAGATTATTGCATTCGCATGAGTCGTAATTTTGCAGAGATAGACAAGCAACTTAATTCTGATCCAGCCATCTATTCGAAGACCCATCTGCTCAGTATAAGTTTTGATCCCGCGTATGACGTTCCTTCCGTATTGCGTAGTTATGGCGAAGAATATACCGGGCGTGGGGCGAAGGAAACATTTGCACATTGGGAGTTTGCAGCTACTCCAAAGCAGGAGTTGCCGAAGGTGGAGCAGTTTTTCGATCTCGGCGTGACCACTGATGAGAACAAATCAATATCGCATTCGCTTTCTACAATTGTTGTAGGGCGCGATGGCAAAGTCGTGGCTTGGTATCCGACTAACGAATGGTCGCCGCAGGATGTTGAGGATGTTATGCGCAAGGCTGCGAGGGGCGCTTAATGGGGCTTTTAGCTGTTTAGAACTGCAAGCTATAAAAAGGTTTATCCTAATCGAGTATCTGATGTGATTTCAATTGATGGAGCAGCTCCTTGGCTAACGTAACAGTCCGCATCGCTGCAATTCTTATTTTTCTCGGCATAGTATTTTTTGTTCTCACCGGGTCGAACGCACCAACATCTCTGATTCCAGCCTTCTTCGGCATTGTTTTGCTGGTACTTGGATTTGTTGCACGGACAGAGGACTCCAAGCGTCGCATGATGGTGATGCATATTGCCGTTACTATTGGTTTGATTGGTTTTCTGTTTCCCGCCATCCGTTCGGGCAAAGTTGTTTTGGCGAAGTATATGAGTGGTGTGCCCATTGCACACCTGCGAGCAGTCCAGGAGGAAGGGCTGATGGCGGTAATTTGTCTGCTGTATGTCGTGCTCTGTGTGCGTTCCTTCATTGCAGCTCGGCGTAGTCGCGCAGTATAAGTCCGATCCAGCAAAAACTATTTAGACTTGGAGCGCAAGCATGGCTGGGATCACGTCCTCAGGTTTTGGCGGGAACAGTGGTATTCGCGCTGCAGATTCACGAACTCGCGGTGGTGCAGCGGCACGAGCAGAGTTGAGTGCATCCCGGCCGAAGCCTGAACTTCGCAGGGTAATGCCGGAGATATGGGCTTTAGTGAGGCCGCGTCGCTGGCTACTGGCGGGCTGTTTCATAATTTTGGTCATCAACAGGGTGTCTGGCCTAATCCTGCCAGCTTCCACGAAATATCTCATCGACAATGTGATGGGTGCTGGCCAGATGGGCCTGCTGAAGTACATCATTGCTGTTGTGGTGACAGCGACGTTTGTGCAGGGAGTAACTTCCTATTCGCTGACCCAGCTTCTATCCAAAGAGGGCCAGCGGCTTATCTCTGACCTGCGTATGCAGGTGCAGCAGCACATTGGTCGTTTGCCGGTAAGCTTCTATGATTCCAACCGAACTGGCACTCTGGTTGCCCGCATCATGACGGATGTTGAAGGCGTTCGCAATCTGGTCGGTACGGGGCTGGTGGAGTTTCTTGGTGGCATTATGACGGCCATCCTAGCATTCTGTTATCTGATAAAAATGAGCGCGCAGATGACGGTTGTCACATTCCTGATTCTTGGATTGTTTGCATTCATATTGCAGAAGGCATTTCGTACCATCCGGCCCATCTTTCGTGAGCGGGCAAAAATCAACGCCGAGGTGACTGGGCGACTTACTGAGTCTCTGGGCGGTGTGCGTGTGGTGAAGGGTTACCACGCTGAGGAAAGTGAAGCGCGCGTTTTTGCCGTCGGTGTGAAAAGACTACTGGATAACGTCATCAGCTCACTGACGGCACAGTCGTTGATGTCATTGGCATCGACAGCGGTGCTTGGTGTTGTGGGTGCGCTGGTTATGTATCTTGGTGCGCTGCAACATCATGCTGATCCAAAGCATTTTACGGTTGGAGTCTATTTCACCTATACATTATTTCTTGCATTCATGATTGCGCCAATAGTTCAGTTGGTTTCGATTGGTACCCAGTTGACCGAGGCAGTTGCGGGGCTTGATCGCACCAATGAAATCCTTTCTGAACGCGAAGAGGACAGTGAGCCCGCGCGCGTAAATACCGTTGAGCCAATTCGCGGAGAAGTTATATTCGACAATGTCCAGTTTGAATATGAGATGGAAAAGCCTGTCCTGCATGGAGTCAGCTTTGTTGCCAGGCCCGGCTCAGTGACAGCCCTGGTGGGATCGTCAGGCTCCGGCAAGTCAACCATCATCTCACTGGTCTGCGGGTTTCATACCGCCAATGGTGGCCATGTACTGGTAGATGGTGTTGATCTGGCGACCATCCGGCTGAGTAATTATCGCCAACAGCTGGGTGTTGTATTGCAGGAGACATTTCTCTTCGACGGCACCATACGTGAGAATGTGATGTTTTCACGGCCCGCATCGACCGAAGAGCAGATGCTAGAGGCGTGTCGCATTGCGCGTGTGGATGAGTTTGCAGAGCGCTTTCCTGAAGGATATGACACGATTGTTGGTGAACGTGGCGTCAAGCTTTCCGGTGGCCAGCGGCAGCGGCTTTCCATTGCGCGCGCAATATTGGCCAACCCGCGTATTTTGATTTTGGATGAAGCTACCAGCAGCCTCGATTCAGAAAGCGAGGCATTGATTCAGCAGGGTCTAAGCTACTTAATGCAAGGCCGGACAACATTTGTAATCGCGCATAGGCTCTCAACCATTCGCAGGGCTGATCAGATCCTTGTAGTGGAGCAGGGCAACATTGTCGAGAGTGGCACTCATGAAAGTCTTTTTGCGCTGCGCGGAAGATATTACGATCTGTACACGCGCCAGCATGGGTTGGAGACAAATCTTTTTCTTGCCCCCGGTGAGGGGGGTGCTGATGTAGATAAAACCAAGGCATAGTCTAAGTCGATGTATATCGAACATATTAGCGTCGCAGGGGAAGCGATGGCATTGCATATTGATAATCCGGAAGTGGAGCAGGAAATTGAGGAGCTGACTGCTGTGACCAGTGAGACCCCGACCGAAGCCATTGGCAAGGCGGTGTGCGAACGCCGCCGCAGGCTGTAATTGCGAAAGCATGCGCCTTACCCTGAGGCTTACGAACAGATCATGCAGTTTGCCCGTGCTGTATCTCCCATGCCGGGAAAAGACAACCGAACGCCCGATGAAATTATTGGCTATGACGAGAATGGATTGCCAACCTAATGCTGATCGACTCGTCCGCCATTATTGCCATTGTCCAATCCGAGTCAGACGCAAAGCTCTGCTCTGGCGCAGTCAGTAATGACCCAATAAAATTACTATCGGCTCCTACCATGCTGGAAATAAGTATGTTACTTGTCAACCGATCAGAAGTGGCATACGAGGAATTTTTGCGGCTGGCTAAAAACGTCAACATAGAAATTGTGCCTGTTGATGAAGAGCAGTCCAACATAGCCATTGACGTCTTCCGCCGTTACGGTAAAGTCAGGCATCCAGCCCGATTGAATTACGGTGATTGCCTTTCCTGTGCCCTTGCAAAACAGATGGACGAGCCGCTTTTCTTCAAAGGTGACGACTTCTCGCAAACTGATGTTAAAGTTGCTGTATAGAAAAACTAACCTGAATTTAGATTTTTTCCACCCCAAGCTGGGTGAGAATGAACGCATAATCGAAAGCAATTTCTTTTAGATAATCATAGCGACCGGATGAACCGCCATGGCCGGCGCTCATGTTGGTATGCAGCAGCAGGGGCGTTGAGTTCGCCTTCAATGTCCTCAGCTTCGCCACGTATTTTGCTGGCTCCCAGTACATTACCTGTGAATCATGCAGGCTGGTTTTTACAAGCATGGCCGGATATCCACCCGCCTGCAAATTGTCATACGGTGAATAGCTCAGCATCACCTGAAATGCTTCAGGCTCATTTGGATTGCCCCACTCCTCGTACTCGGGCACGGTGAGTGGCAGGGTTGCATCCAGCATGGTGTTCATCACATCCACAAAAGGTACATGGGAGACTACCGCTGTAAACAGCTCCGGTCGCATATTGACCACAGCCCCCATCAACAGACCGCCGGCACTGCCGCCCTCAATGGCCACACGGTCGGCAGAGCCGTAACCCTGATCAATGAGATGTTCAGTGCAACGGATAAAGTCGGTAAAGGTGGTGCGCTTGTGCTGCATCTTGCCGGCATCATGCCAGGCCTCACCCAGGTCTCCACCGCCGCGGATGTGTGCGTAAGCCAGCACCAGTCCGCGATCAAGCAGAGACAATCGCGCTGGGCTAAATCCCACGGGCAGCGGATAGCCGTAGGAGCCATACCCGTATACATAGAGCGGATTGTTGCCATCAAGGTTGAAGTGGTCTTTGCGATACACCAGCGATATGGGAACTTCGACACCATCCTCTGCCCGCGCCCAGATGCGTTCGGAGGCGTACTGCGACCGCTCAAAGCCGCCGGGTACAGGCTGTTGCTTCAGCAGAGTGGACTCGCCGGTAACAACATCAAAGTCATAGACAGAAGAGGGCGAAACCAGCGATTGATAATGATAGCGATACTGCCTTGTATCGAAGAGCGCATTGGGCCCAGGCGAAGCTGTGTATGCCGGTTCCGGAAAAACAATTTCGCGCGCAGAGCCACTGAATCCAGAAGCTGACAACGGATAGATACGCATCTGCGGCAGGCCCCGTACACGCTCAACCACGGTAATAAAGCTGGCGAAGAGATCAAAGTCCTCAAGCGGAGCTTCCACCCGGTCAGGCAGCAGCTCCTGCCAGTTTTCGCGGTCACTCGCGGCCACCGGCGTGACCACCAGGCGATAGTTCGGGCCCTTGTCGTTGACGCGGATCCAAAAATAGCCATCCCGGTGCTCAGGAAAATATTCCTGCCCATTGACGCGCGGGGCA
>Ga0116226_10000626_pt1 | contig 30248 bp, 34 predicted proteins | sample S1TSphfallax_FD_89692 | JGI IMG/M metagenome (GOLD analysis project Ga0116226, IMG submission 89692) | Host-associated microbial communities from peat moss isolated from Minnesota, USA - S1T2_Fa - Sphagnum fallax MG | ecosystem: Host-associated > Plants > Peat moss > Unclassified | place: USA...
GAATTGGCATGAAATCGATATTGCGTTGTTCCTGAATCTGGCGGATGAGGACTTGGTACTCGGCCTTGTCAATGGATAGGAGATCGCCGACGGAAAGGCCAACCAATTCGCTGATGTGTCGATTGCTGGCAAGTTTGGAGAAGGGGAGGTTCATGCGGCGAATGTGACCCATCCTGTCCAGACCGACGATGGGGAAGGCTGAATTATCAATAATGTTGCGAAACTGGGTGATGATGGAAGTGAGTTTGCGTTCGTGAGAGAGGAGGCGATTGCCAATGTTGACGCGGGCGATGAGTTCATCTGGCAGAAAGGGCTTGTGGATGTAGTCGTCAATGCCGGATTCGAGGGCGACCAGCTCATCAATTTTGGCCCTTTGTTTGGTAAGCAGAATGATGTAGATGTAATTGAAGTTTGGGGAAGTTATGGTGCGAAGTTTTTTGGCGATGCTGAGGCCGTCGTAGATGGGGAGTTGCCAGTCAAGCAGAGCGATGAGTTGTCCGGTTTGTTGGTCGATGTAGTCCCAGGCAAGCTGGCCATCCGCAACAGATTTGACATCATAGCCAGCCGAGATAAGTGCTTTAGAGGCAGCAATGCGTATCACCTGTTCATCAGACGCAACCAAAACATTCATACCTAACCCACATACCTTTCTAGCCAGCTCTCGCAGATAAACACTGAATCAATATCGGCAAACGGTCCCAGAAGGTCAGGGATGTTGAGAAGACGACGTTTGTTGGAGCAGGTTGAGTATCGTTTTGGTACAGAGCTGCAAGAACATGGGCAAATCCTGTGTGGACAAGTGTTTAGGCAACAGCCTTGGCGTGACCATTCAAAGCGTTTTTATCTACTTCCCGCTGGTTGATGAAAGTGATGAGATAGGTGGCGGTATCAAGTCCGGTGACTGGCTGGCCATTGATGTAGGTCTCAGTGTTTCCGACATTTTTCCAGAGCGGCTTGATGGGCATGTGGTCAATTGGACTGGCCTCTTGAATTTTGCGGATGAGAGTATTTAGTTCAATCGGATGGATGGAAAGCACTTCGGCAATGGAATGGCCGATAAGGCGATAGGAGGTGCCGTTGCCAGAGATATTGGAAAAGGTCTTATTCATGCGGCGGATAATGCCCTTTGCATCGAGGCAGACCATGGGAAATGGGGAGTTATCGACCATGGCGCGGAACTCATTGATGATGTTGTTGAGCTTATTTTCATGGTCCAGGAGGCGCTTGCCGATGTTGACGCGGGCGACGAGTTCATCGGGGATAAAGGGGTGATGAAGATAGTCGTCGATGCCAGCTTCGAGGGCGACCAGCTCGTCTAATTTACTTTTTCGTTTGGTGAGCAGCAGCACGTAGACATAGTTGCGAAATTTAGAATTGCGGAGTTGGCGACTGATTTTGATGCCATCGTGGTCTGGCATTTGCCAATCAAGGACTGCAATCAGCGGGCCGGTTTGAAGATCAATTTCTTCCCATGCGTCCTGGCCATTGTCCACACAGCGGACAGCATAGCCCGCAGCAGACAGGGCAGTAGAAGCCATGTGGCGGACAGTAGCCTCACTTGACGCAATTAGAACCTTCACTAAAACCACCTGTCGATTGAATTCGTCGACCTGATTCATTGGAATTATCGGCCAATGTAATGAAAGAGATAGTCCTGATTTGGGATTAGGAAGTGGGCTGGAGGTTGAGGCGCTTGGTTTCGAGATAGGTGTAATGGATGCGATGGATGACGGTGATGGTGGAGAGGACGGCGAGGACCCAGAGGACGGCAGGCATGGCATCCCAGCGATAGAAAAGAGCACCGAGAATAACGAGGACAATGCGCTCAGGGCGCTCCATGAAGCCGACTTTGCAGGAGCCGATGAGTGCCTCTGCGCGGGCGCGGGTGTAGCTGACCATGAGTGAAGTGGTCATGACGAAGGCGACGAGGAATACGTAGAAATAGCGATTGCCGCGAGCATAGTAGACCAAGAGGCCGAAGAAAAGGGCCACGTCAGAGTAGCGGTCGATGACGGAATCAAAAAATGCACCGAAGACGGAGACCTGATTGGTGGCGCGGGCGACGCGACCATCGACCATGTCAAAGATGCCAGCACCGATAATGACCAGTCCAGCATAGAGGAACATGCGGTTGGCGTTATAGGCGCGGGCGTAGCCGAAGAAAAAGGCGGCGACGGTGTTGATGACCAAACCGAGAAATGTGAGGAAATTGGGCGAGATGCGGGTGAGGGCAAGGCCGTCCACAATTTTTTGCAGCAGCCAGCCGCTGCCTTTACCGAATGCGCTAGTCCAAGTCATTTAGGTTCGATTTTACTCTGTTGCGTCATGGATGGTGGTGAGTTTGAGGATTTCAAGCTCACGGTTGCCGTTGGGGGTGACGACGGTGACGGTGTCGCCGACCTGCTTGCCGATGAGGGCGCGGCCAATGGGCGAGGTGGTGGAGATGAGGCCTTTGGTGACATCGGACTCCTCACTGGTGACGAGCTTGTAGACAATTTCAGTGTTTTTGCTGGAGTCGAAAACGACGATGGTGGAGCCGAAGGCGGTGCGGTCATGCGGGATATTGGCGAGGTTGACGAGGGACAGCTCCGCCATGCGCTTTTTTAGCTGCCCGAGGCGGGCGTTGACGAATACCTGGCGCTGCTTGGCCATGTGGTACTCGGCGTTTTCGCTGAGGTCACCGAGCGCGACGGCCTTTTTGATCTCAGCGGGGAGTTCGGTGGTCAGCTCGTGCTCAAGGAGACGAATCTCTTCTTCGAGTTTCTTTTTGATGTGTTCTGGCATAGTGCTTTCTACTATTCAGGGCGCGGGGCGCGGCTGAATTACTGATTATACCCGGTTAGATGCTGAAAACGCGGGCTGAAGCTACTGGGAGGGGTGGTTGCGGCGGGAACCGAGCTGGGAATCAGGCTGGGAATTGGGCTGGGAATCCAGCCAGGCCTGGAGGATCAGGACGGCGGCGACCTGATCGACGACGGCTTTATGGGCGGAGGGTGGCAGGCCGGAGGCGGTAAGGTGGCGATGGGCTTCAGTGGTGGTGAGGCGCTCGTCCCAGAGGTGGATGGGGATGGGAGTTTCGGACTTGTTAGCATCCTGCAGGGCATCTTTTAGGGCATCCACAAAGGCAGTAGCTTTAATGGCCTGGGAACTTTGATCGCCAGAGAGGTGAATAGGATTGCCGGCGACAATCTCCGTGACAGAATGCTTGCGAATGAGACGGACGAGGGAGCGGAGGTCGTCGCGGAGGCGGGTGCGGGTGAGGGTGAACATGGGCTGGGCGGTGAGGCCGAGGGGGTCAGAGAGGGCAACGCCGATGCGGCGGTCGCCGATGTCGAGACCTAGGACACGGGATGGTGGGACGCGCTCGGGCATGTGTATCTAGTTTAGGCTGGGCGGCGCGGTGGTGCGGCAATAGAATGGCGATATAACTAAATTTGGGGAGATGGGATGGGGCGGTTTATAACGTTTTTGCTGGCGGTAGCAGTGATGGTTGCGGGGATGGCATACGTGGCGATTCATACTCCATACGGACCGGAGACGGAGACCTTCGTTGACATTGCACCGGGCAGCAGCACCCAGCAAATTGCCACACAGCTAGAGCAGGCAGGCATATTGCGCAGCCAGTATTTGTTTGATGTGGTGCGGGCGATGCGACGGGGCAGATTGCAGGCGGGCGAGTATCGGTTTAATCGTCCGCTGGATGTGCTGGAGGTATATGACCGACTGCACCGCGGGGATGTATTTACGGTGCCCGTGGTGGTGCCGGAGGGCTACAACATCTTCGATATTGCACAGGCCGTTTCTGCGGCAGGACTGGTGGGGCAAAAGGACTTTTTGCATGCGGCGGAGAATGATGTATCGCTGATTGCGGACATTGCCCCCAAAGCAAAGAGCCTGGAGGGATATTTGTATCCAGACACGTACCGTTTTCCGCATAAGGTGACGGCGGAGCAGGTGGTGGCGACGATGGTGAGGCGATTTCGGCAGGAGATGGTGCGGCTGAGGCTGAATCATGATGCTCCAGAGGAGATTGCACGGGTGGTGACGATGGGGTCACTGATTGAGAAGGAGACGGGGGCCTCAACAGAGCGGGGGCTGGTGGCAAGCGTCTTTGAGAACCGGCTGGCAAAAGGAATGCCGTTGGCGACGGACCCCTCAGTAATTTATGCGGCGCTACTGGCGGGGCGTTATCGGGGGACGATTTATGCGTCAGACCTGAAGTATGACTCGCCGTACAACACCTATCTTCATACTGGGTTGCCGCCGGGGCCGATTGCCAATGCCGGTGAGGCGAGTTTGAAGGCGGCAATGAATCCGGCGCGGAGTGATTATCTTTATTTTGTTAGTGATGGCGCGGGACATAGTGTGTTTTCTGCGACGCTAGATGAGCATGACAAGCATGTGGCGGCGTACAGGAAAGAGGAGAAGTTGGCGGGGAGAAGATAGAGGCTTATCAGCGATTTACACCGATAAAACTGATCTACACCGATAAATCAAAAGCAAAGGGCGAGGGCGGGGTAAGGTCAATAACCGGGTAAGGCCAGAGCGGGTAATGAAGACGGATTATCCAGGCCAGTATGAGAATCGTGGGGGCGGGGTAAAACATCTATACTGATTATTACGCTTCTATGTATAGATTTCGGCTTATATCTGCGTCGCTGCTACCCATCTTATTGTTGCCAATGACAGGCTGTCTGGTGCGTACGCGGAATATCTTGATTCGCACGCCGCCGGGCGTGGTAATGAATGCAACCACTGCAGAACTGGTGGATGGCGTGAATGCGCGTTATGACGCGCTGCAATCGCTGACTGCGACGGTGGACATCAACGCAACGGTGGGCCATAACGATACCGGCGAAGCGAAAGATTATCCAACCTCGCGGGGATATATTTTGATCCGCAGACCGGAGATGCTGCGTGTATTTGGGCTGCTGCCGGTGATCCGCACGACAGCATTTGACATGGTGAGTGATGGGAGCACCTTCAACCTGTATATTCCGCCGGAGAGCAAGGCATTTACGGGTGGCATGACGGTGGAGACGCCTTCAAAGAATGTACTGGAGAATTTGCGTCCGCCCATGTTTGTAGACTCGCTGTTGATAAAGCGGATTGGGCCGGATGAGCTGGTTTCGCTGACTTCTGACACACGCATTTTGGACACGAACCGCAAATCACACCATGTGGTGGAGGAGCCGGACTACAACCTAGGGACTTACCGTGAGAAACCAGGAAGCAACCAGTTGGTGCCGCTGAGGGTGATCCACATAAGCCGGACTACTTTGCTGCCCTACCAGTTGGATGTGTATGACGCAGACGGCAAGATTGAGACACAGACAATGTATGAGAATTACGCGCTGTATGGGACGTTAAAATTCCCATCAAAAGTGACGATCAATCGACCGCTGCAGAACCTGACCCTGACGCTGAATATAGTGAAGCTGGACAGCAACCAGCAGCTTGATGATGACGAGTTCAAGCTGGACATTCCCAAGGGAACGCCGGTAAAGAACCTGAAATAGCCAAAAAATCAGCGGTAGCGGTCGAGGCCGGCGCGGGCAGAGTGTGCCGCGATGACGGCATTGATTTCGAGCGCGAGAGCGAGAGCGGCGCGGCCATCGGTGGCGGAAACGCGCGGTGTGCTACGGGTGCGAACACAATCCAAAAATGACTGAATTTCAAAGCGCAATGGCTCACCGGGGGTGACTTCGAGGCGCTGAAAAGCGAGACCGGCGGAGGGATGGGCTGACTCTGCGGGCAGGCATTGGTTGGGATTGGAATTGGACGCAATATTGATGAAAAGCGCCTCCTGGCGGGCATAATCGAGCGAAACGTACTGGTGGGGCTGAAAGAAGCGCAGCTTGCGGACCCGCTCCGTGGAGACGCGGCTGGCAGTGAAATTGGCGATGCAGCCGGAGTCAAATTCGAGGCGGACGTTGGCGATGTCGACCTTTTGCGAGAGAACGGGGAGTCCGACTGCGCGGACTTCGCGGACGGGGGACTGGGCGAGGTGGAGGACGATGTCGAGGTCGTGAATCATCAGGTCGAGGACGACGTCGACGTCAAGCGAGCGCGGGGTGAAGATGCTGAGGCGGTGCGCCTCAAAAAACATGGGGCCGTTGAGGTGGGGCTGGAGGACGGTGACGGCAGGATTGAAGCGCTCAAGATGCCCAACCTGAATGATGCGACCGAGAGATGCGGCCTGTGCGATGAGGGCATCTGCCTCTGCGAGGGTGGCGGTGAAGGGCTTTTCGATGAGAACGTCAACGCCCGCGGCGAGTAGTTTTTGGGCGACGGTGGCGTGGTGGATGGTGGGGACACAGATGGACGCTGCATCAATGTGGATGGAGTTGTTCTGGATGCGGGTGATGAGGTCGTCTACAGACAGGACGACTGTAACTGCGGACGGGACGACCGCAATGGCAAATTCATTGGCGATTTCAGCGCCACGGGCTGGGTCAGACTCGACCACTGCGGTGAGATGGACGGATGATGGCGAGGCTGTTTCCAGCTCACGATAGAGACGGATGTGATTGCGGCCAAAAGCACCGGCACCGATGACGGCGATATTCAAAGGCGGTTGGTTCAATGGCGGCTGCGATTGGCCCACGGTGGCAGAGATTACTTTCCCTGAACTGCGTGCAGGCAGCGGGTGTACAGCTCAAGCAGCGGAGCGACGGGGTCTTCGGGTTTGGATGCGCCTGCGGCGACGAAACCGGTGGACCCGGCGGCGGGACGGCCAGCACCGGTGGTGGTGGCGACGAACTTTAGTAGGTCGAGAGCGATGTCCTCAATACGACGTGCCTGATTGTTGCTGGAATCCATTCTGCTGCCTCCTAAAGGATGTTAACAGAACAAGAAGGTTCTTGCTCTGCGGGGGATGCGGGGGAGTGTTGCGCGTGGGGCAGATGCTTGATTAGGCAGGCTGTTTTGTGCAGCGGCTTAGTTTTTTGCGGCTACAGTTTTTGGGTGCAGAAGCAGCAACGGGTGGCGGCAAGGGGGATTTCGCTGAGGCACTCAGGGCATTTCTTGGTGGTTGGCTCCGCTGGTCCTGACGCAGGATTGAAATGCTCAAGGAACTTGTTCATGGGGACAACGACGGCGAAATAGACGACGGCGGCAATGAGCAGGAAAGAGACGACGGCATTGAGGAAATTGCCGATTTTGATATGACCGCTGCCAATGTTGAAGACGATGAAGCTGAAGTCGGGCTTGCCGACGGTGGCGGAAATCAAGGGATTGAGGACGTCTGAGACCAGGGAACCGATGATGGCATTGAAGGCCGCGCCGAGGATGACGGCGACGGCGAGGTCGACGACATTGCCGCGCAGGATGAATTCACGAAAGCCTTTGAGCATGGATGACTCCGGTGGGTTGTATTTAAGGGGAACTCGGATAGGTTACATGAGAAGGGGGACATGGGGACAGAGGCAGAGGCAAAAGCGGGACAAGAGCAAGGGCAAAATGACAGGGCAAACAACTTAGAGTTCGTTGATGACCATGCAGACACGACCGAGGACATGGGAGGCGGGTGAGTCTCCGGGGGCGATGGGTTGTAGGAGGACGGGGTAGCGGAGTTGGTAGGGGCGGAGGATGAGGCAATTCTGCTGAAAATGGAGGTAGCGGAAGAGGAGATGGCCGGAGCGGACGGCGTAGATGCTGGCCTGCTGGGAGTTATAGGGGGCAAGCGAGTTGTAATGGCGGTCGATGACGGCGATGCAGCCGGGGGTGAGGACGGGGCCCATGGGGGCGGCCTGGTCGAGGTCAATGCGGACGGCAAGAAAGCGCTGCCAGCCGACGCGCTGGGAGGTGGCGGGAGGTTGGTGGGCATAGAGATGGAAGGCGGGGACGCGGACTGTCTCCATGACGGAGCTGGGGGCGATAAACTGTTCATTCAAAAGGGCGGAGTGGGAGACGATGGGGACGGACTCGACGAAAACCTCAGAGGTATAGGTGGTAGGACTGGTGGGTGAGGAGGTGGCTGCGAGGTGGAGCGGGAGGATGTTCTCCACATTGAGGCCGAGGGCGGCGAGGACACGGTCGAGACCCTCAAGGCTGAGGGAACGGCGGGCGTTGAGGAAGTTGGAGATGTGGGCCTGCTGAAAGCCAACCTGACGGGCGAGTTGAGCGCCAGTGAGGTTGCCACTCTCAATGCGGCGGAGAAGTTCGAGCCGGAGAAGTTCATGCAGGTCGGCGAAATTCATGCTGGAAACATATCATTATGCAATTTTATTGCCTATGCGCAAATATCTAATTGCTAATTTTCTAATAGTTATGAATCTTAGATATTTGAGAGCAAAAGTCAATTATCGAACAAAATAAGCTGGTTACGACAGATAATTCTGAATAATTTGCAATAAAACAGTTGACTAAGTAATTACTTACAGTTATATTTAGGCTCTTCACTATGCAGATAGATATGACCTTGTGAGAACAGAGAAAAAACACGGTCAATCGGAAGGAACCTGCCTCTCCCTCTCCCGGGGAAATAGCGAGCGACGTAGAGGAACTCGTAAATTGAGTTGGATTTGGTGGTGCGCACGACCGGAGAAGTCGACCATGACCGAGGACAGCCAATCAAAACTGCGGCAGGCGAAGCGGAGGCCGGAAAATGCCGGTCCGGTGAGTTTGTGCGGAAGCAGAAAACGGAGAAAAGATGAATACCTTGCGTGTGGATCTAAAAGTATGTGAAGCATGTGGCTGTTTGTGGTTGAGAGCAGCGGGAGTAAATCGGGGGGCGTACTGCAGTCGGTGCGTCCATGTGCTGTCAGAATTTCCGGCACCGAGGGAAAAGCGGCAGCGTTCACAAAGTAAGGCAAATGCAGGGGTTGGCGTGGTGTGCCGGAGCCTGCAGGCGGTAAATGAGACGGCTGGAGGCAGACGATGAGCACAGCCAGATGCGTTTATAACCTGAATCCGGCAGGAATTATTGCGAAAGGCAGGGCAATAGAAGGACAGGCGGGGCAGTCGGCAAGGCAGCTTAGGGGCAGTCGGCGCGAACGGCTGCCAGCAGAAGACGAGATGTATGAGGTGGCACCAGAGATGGCGTTCTACCGGAAATACACGGAAGGAATGCTGCGCCGGTATGTGCGTATGTCTTTGGAAATGGGGAGGGTACCGTCGCTGATGGGCAAGGAGATGTTTCGCTCAAAGGTGACGAGTTATCGGATGCGGACGTTTGAGGACGTGATTATTTTCGTATTCGACATTGAAAAGTGCCTGGCGAAGCTGGATGAGGTGTCGCAGGTGCTGGTGGCCCGGGTGGCAATGCAGGAATACACGCAGGGCGAGGCGGCAGGGTTGACGGGAATGAGTCTGCGGTCAGTGGCGCGGAAGTATGCAGCGGCGCTGGACCGGTTGACGGCGATCTTTCTGGAGATGAAGCTGCTGGAGCCGCGGATGGAAAGCAGGTGTCAATAGACGACCGCAAGGAAGAGCTGGGTAAGTGGTAGAAAGCAGGTGGCTTCCAGATGATGGCAGGTTGGCAGAGAGAGGTAGGCTGGGTTGCTATCCTGAATAGGAGCTAAAAAACACAGCGGAGTATCTGACAAAAGACAGAAAAATACTGTGAGGAAGAGCAAGGGGGCGCAAATGCGTCCCCTTTTGCTTTGTGGGGGGAAGAACGTGACAGCGAAAAGAGTGAGAAAAGCGACGAGCAAACGGAAAAGAGCAGACGAGGCAAAAACGATTGTAGCGGAGGCAAAAAAATGGGCGAAGGAGAAAAACCCCCATCTTCCACGAAACCTGAGGTTCATAACCAAGAAAAAAATGCGGGATGCATGGCCAACCATCATCGACACAATGGTGGAGAAAGCGGAAAAAGGCAGTGTGAACCACGCCAAATTCATTGTGGACTTGGGTGGAATTAAGGACAAACCAGCGGAGAGAAAACAGGCTGAGAAGAGTTTTGCGGCCCTGCTGAAGGAAGAGTTGAAGAAGAAACAGAATGCTGAGAAAGCTCCGAAGAAGCCAGTGGAGTTGGCAATGGAAAATTTGGGGCTAGATAAGAGCGGGAATTGTGTGCCGGTGGATGGGAAGTAAGAGCATACGGCAGGGGTTAGGTCAAAGACAACGGGAAGGGCAAAGGCATTCGTGCTGTGTGGCAATATTCGCCCCCGGCCCACCCTTCGCAAAGGCGGCGAAGGATGGGGCACCCGGCATGGTTCAAACGCGGGCCCCTAGGGGATGACAAGGCAAAAGTTACAGGGATGTTGAGGGGATGAGGATGAGATTGCGGAAAATTTTGATGGGGCTGGTTGAAGTGGCGGCTATTGTTGGCGGGATGCTGATGGTGGCGGGCGTGGCGCAGGGGCAGTTGGCGACGACGCTGGTGCAGGACACGGTGTATCTGGCGAATGGAAGCCCGGCGCAGGGATCGGTCATCATCAACTGGGGCGCGTTCCAGACGGCGAGTGGGCAGGCGATACCGCCGGGGTCGACGACGGTGACGCTGAGTGCGAGTGGGGTGCTGAGTGTGACGCTGGCAGCGAATGCAGGCGCGCAGCCGGTGGGGAGCTACTACACAGTGGTGTATCACCTGAGCGATGGGACGGTGACGCGCGAGTATTGGGTGGTGCCGGTGTCGAGTAGTGCAGTGACGCTGGGTGCGATCCGAAGCGGTGTGCTGCCGACTTCAGTGGCGTTACAGACGGTAACGAAGAGTTATGTAGACCAGGCGATTGCAGCGGCGATCCCGCTGGCAAGCAGTGGTGGAAGCAGCAGTAGCAGCAGTGACGCCTACGTACCGCTGGCAGGTGGAACGATGACTGGACCGCTGGTGTTGCCGGGAAGTCCGACGGCGCCCTTGCAGGCGGCAGACAAAAGTTATGTAGATACGAGTATTGCCGGGTTGACGGCGGGACTGGGACAGAAGGTATCGACGGTGCCGAGTGGGGTGCAGACGGTGGCACAGCCGACGGGAACGTCACTGGGAGTGAATGCGCTGAATGGCGAGTTGTATGCGAGCCAGTTCCAGAGCGGGTTGGGCAACAACGGCATAGCGAATGTGATGGCAAGCAGCAATTGCAGCAGCGGATGCGTGGCGGTGGCGGAGCCGACTTACGCGGGGACTGAGACCTGGGGCGGGGCAAATTTGTTTGGCACGCAGGGGTTGAGCTGGCCGTACATGAGCTATCTGCATGATTTGCGGGGTGGCGCGGACACAGAAGTGCATAAGGACGCGCATAACGGGCTGAGGCCTGGGTATGAATTTGCGCACTCGATTATGGACACGCGGACGCGAAGCACAGCGGCACTGGACGCGATGGGCAGACAATGCTGACAGCGATAGATGCGCTTGAACTGGGCGGCAATGTGGTGATTGAGGCAGGAAATGTGTTGCTGAATAGTGGCAGCAATGGTGTTCTGTGCGGGCTATACCAAGGAGCGACGGGAGTTGCGAATTGCTTTGCAGGACATAGAGTGCGGCAGAGTGGGGCATCGACGATTGTGGTGCCGCTGGTATGGGGCAGTGAGGTGGGGACCGCATTCACGATTGTTGCAGGGCATAGTTATACGCTGCGAGTGCGGGTGTATTGCACAGAGATACAGCGGGTGATGCAGACCTACTACGCCATGAATGGTGGAAGTCTGGAGCAATTTGGTGGTGGATTGGTGGCAGCACCGATGAATATAGTGTTTGATTTGCAGGACCTGGGGAATGCATCGAACACGCCTGCGACGGTGCTGTATGACGGCAATGTTGCGAGTTCGCCAGCGACATGTGTTTTTGTGGCCATGAACAACATCAATATGACGGGCAGTATGGGTTATTGCCGAATGACGCGGACGGGCACGGCATGGGTGGTAAGCCAGCCGCCGACTGGCGCAGCGTATACGCGGCTGATTGGGCTGGCGGGTGAGGGTGCAGACTGCAAAGTTGAGTCGACGGGAAAGATTAGTTTTTATGCTGGTCGAGTGCCAGTGGCTGGCGAGGTGGTAAGTGTTATCTATCGCGTGCCGGCGCGGTCTGTGGCGAGGTTGGCGAGTGAGACGAGCATCACCAGCGAGGGTGCGAGCGGGTTGCCAGGGGTGGCGCAATGGCTGGGGAAGGTGGAGCAGCCACTGACGCGCAGCTCGGCGGACTGTGAAAATGCGGCGGCGGCGATGCTGGTGTTTGCAGCGAACCCGACGGCGGCATGGGCGGGCGCGTATGCGGATATGAATCTGCAACAAGGTGTGGATGTGTGGCCGGGAGATATGCTTGCACTGCCGCAACCGAGTGGAAGTGAGGGCGGGAGTGTTGCGCTGGATGTAATTGTGCGGGCGGTGACGATTCGTTGCAAGGGAAGCAATCCTGAGGTGATGGAGTACAAGATTGCGTTTGCCAATGATTGGGCCGAAGGACTGTCGCTGAAGCTGAGCGAGTCAATCTCAACAGACGTGATATTGCCACAGATAGCGGAGACGGTGACGGGCAATGTGCTGGCAGATTTGCAGCAGTTGGCGGTGACGTCAATCAGCACAAGTGCGATCAACATCAATGCAGGAGTGAGTGCGCCAAGCGGGGGTGGGTTTGAGGTGCGACGACGCGATGGAGACTTTGGACCACGGGTAGACCAAGACTTAGTGCTGCGAAGTCCAGTGCAGAGTTTTACGATTCCGCGAGCGGCACAGACGGAGCAGTATTACATCCGCATGTATGACGGTTCGAGTCCGCCGCTGTATTCGCGATTTTCAAGCGCAGTGTTTACAAATGTGCCGGTGTAGGGGTTGAAGCGGAGGTGAATGATGACTGAGTTTGAAATTACCGTGCTGACGGACCTGAGTGTTTTGAAGAGCCAGATGACATCACTACTGGGAATTGGGCAGCCGGGGCGGATCAATTCGATTGAGGAACAAATCCAAATGCATGAACGGTCGATACAGCGGGTAAAGGGACTGGCTGGAGCAATGAGCATTATTTTGGTGCTGATTAATCTGGCGATTGACTACTTCCGGCGATAGCAGGCGGAGAAAACTAAAACGATTTTCAACGTTGTAAAAACACACTCGGTGAGAGTGAAGGGAGAACTGTATGTCAACAACTGAAGTGGTGTATACGGGCAATAAATTTGCGCAGTTTTTTGAGCATGTGGGACATGATGCCAAGGTGGTGTTCTCTGTGGGAGAGAAGCTGGTGGCGGACCTGCCGAAGTACATCAAAACAGCAGAGGATGCTGGTGGCGATGTGAAGCAGATTGTACCGCTGGTACAGAATGTGATTACAGCATCACTGTCGTTTGCGAAACCAGCGATCGCAATTAGTGCAGCACTGGCTACGGCGGGGACTAATTTGTCAGCAGATGAAGCGGCGATCGCTGCGGTGGTTGGTGCGGCGAGTTCGCTAGATTCAGCAATGAAGGTGTTTATCGCTGCGGTGAAAGCGCTGGCAGTGGCAATTGGTGCGGACTGGAAGCAGCTGGTTGTTGATCTGGATGTGGCGGCATAAGAGGCGAATGCTTGAGGTATTGCCCAACGTATAATCGAGTGCGTGGGCGATGAACTATTAGTTGGAGTGGTGATGGGCAGCCAGAGCGATCTGGCGACAATGCAGCCTGCGGTGGACGTGCTAACGGAGTTTGGTGTGGCGCATGAGGTGCGAGTGGTATCGGCACACAGGACGCCGGACTGGATGATGGAATATGCCGAAACAGCAGAACACCGCGGGCTGCGGGTAATTATCGCCGCAGCAGGCGGAGCGGCACATTTGCCGGGAATGCTAGCGGCAAAGACTGTAGTCCCAGTGCTGGGTGTGCCGGTGGCGGCGACGATGCTGAATGGGGTCGACTCGCTGCTGTCGATTGTGCAGATGCCGAAGGGTGTGCCGGTGGGAACGCTGGCGATTGGCAAGCCCGGAGCGGCGAATGCTGCGCTGCTGGCGATTGCGATTCTGGCAACGACCGATGTGAAGCTGCGCGAGAAACTGAAAAGCTGGCGGGTGGCGCGGACGGACGATGTGCTGGCGCAGACCTATCCGCTAAAAGCTGTAGAAGACAAGCTGGAAAATCAAAAATGAGTGTGAGCGAGCGGAAGGCGATCCTGCCGGGAGCAACGATAGGCATTCTTGGCGGCGGACAACTGGGGCGCATGATGGCGATGGCAGCGCGGTCGCTGGGGTATCGGATCCAAGTGCTTGACCCTGACCCGGCGTGCCCGGCGCGGCCCGTGGTAGATGCATGTTTTGAGGGTGGATGGGACGACACGCTGACGGCGGCTTACATGGCGCGCGGTTGCGATGTGGTGACGCTGGAGATTGAGCAACTTTCGATTGCGTGCTTGGATGCAGCGGCGCGGTTTGCTCCGGTGAGGCCAGGAGCGGCGCTGCTGGCAGTGATTCAGGACCGGATAGAACAGAAAAATTGGCTGGTTAAGCATGGGTTCCCCACGGGTGAATTTCGTGCGGCACGGACAATAGATGGGTTACGCGAGGGCGTGAAGGCGCTGGGTGGACGTTGCTATGTGAAGAGCGCGAGAGGCGGCTATGACGGACGCGGGCAGGCGAAGATCGGTTTTGGCAGGACGACGGTCGAGGATGAAGTGCTGGATGCCTGGAATGATTTAGGCGAGCGAGCATGTATCGCAGAGCAGGCACTGGAGCTGGAGAAGGAAATATCGGTGATGGTGGCGAGGACGCCATCTGGCGAAGTGAGTGGGTTTCCGGTTGCGCTAAATCATCATGAAAACCAGATATTGGTTTGGAGTGTGATTCCGGCGCCGATACCGGCTGAGCTGGCGGCGAAGGCGAAAAAGATCGCTGAAGAAATAGCGGACACCTTTGCGCTGGAAGGGCTGCTGGCAGTGGAGATGTTTGTGACCCGCGATGGCAAGCTGCTGGTAAATGAACTCGCGCCGCGGCCGCATAACAGCTATCACGCGAGTGAGCGGGCATGTGTGACGAGCCAGTTTGAGCAGGCAATCCGGGCAGTGTGTGATTTGCCGCTGGGCGATGTGGAGGTACTGCGACCGGCGGCGATTGTGAATCTGCTGGGCGACACCTGGTTGCGCGCCACGGAAGAAAATCGGGCGGTGCGGTTTGATGAGGCGCTGGCGGTGCCGGGAGTGAGACTGCATCTTTATGAAAAGGCGCGGCCACGGAAGGGGCGCAAGATGGGGCATTTATCAGCGATTGGGAGTACAGCGGAAGAGGCCATTGCGCGGGTGCTGGAGGCGGAGAAGCGGCTGTAGATTTACTTAGCTGATTTCTTCATCCCAATTTTCTAATTTTGATTTGAAGGTTGCCATGAATTTTCCCGCGTCGGCACCGTCGATGATGCGGTGATCAAATCCAAGAGAAAAATATTGTACGGAGCGAATGGCGATGGAGTCATTGCCGTGTGCGTCAGTGAGGACCATGGGTTCTTTGGCGAGGCCGCCAATGCCGAGGATGGCGCTCTGGGGCTGATTGATGATGGGCAGGCCGACTACGTCTCCGAAAACGCCGGAGTTGGTTAGGGTAAAAGTGCCGTCGGCAACTTCATCGGGCAGGAGTTTTTTGGTGCGGGCGCGGGCGGCCAGGTCGGCGATGGCGCGGGCGATGGCGGTGAAGTTGAGGGATTCGGCCTGCTTAATGACAGGAACTATTAGTCCCCACTCGAGTGCAACGGCGATGCCGATATTGATGCTGGCGTGGTAGCGGATGGAGTCGCCCTGAATGCTGGCGTTGAGGACGGGAAACTGGCGCAGTGCGGCGATGGCGGCCACGGTGATAAAGGGCATGTAGGAAAGCTTGATGCCGTACTGCTGTTCGAAAGCGCCTTTTTCTTTTTCGCGCAAGCGGACGATGCGGGTCATATCGACCTTGTAGATGCTGTGTACGTGCGGGCTGGTGTGTTTCGATTCGACCATGCGCTGCGCGATGATGGAGCGCATTTTGGTCATGGGGACAAGGTCGCCAGACATCGGTATGGGTGATGCTGCGGGGGTTGTAGTAGGTAAAGCTGCCGAGGCTGTTTGGCTTGCGATGTAAACAAGGACGTCACTCTTGGTGATGCGGCCACCGGCACCGGTGCCGGAGATTTGGGTGAGGTCAACCTTGTTTTCCCGCGCGATACGACGCACCAGGGGGGACAGCTGCAGATCGGAACCATTCGCAGCGGGGGTGGTTTGGGCTGGGTTGTCAACAGGAGTCATAACGGCTGGGGTGCCAGTAGCCGGTGGTGTTTGTGTGCTGGCGGATTCGGTAGGTTTAGGGCCGGTGGCTTCGCTGCCGATGACGCCGCCAATGACAGCGACGACAGTGTTGATGGTGACTGTTTTACCGGCCTCGACCAGGATGCTGCTGAGAATGCCCGCTTCGGGCGCAGGGATTTCAGCGTCCACCTTGTCGGTGGTGATTTCAAAAATCGGCTCATCGCGCTCAACTGCATCGCCAACTTTTTTGAGCCATTTGGTGATGGTCCCCTCGGTGATTGACTCGCCCATTTGGGGCATCACAACATCAGTTGGCATTCCAAACCTTCCCTAAATAACCCGAACTTGAAGCAGTGCGATAGCAATTATTGATTATAAACAGCGTCGCTGAGTAGTAATTCGTCGAGTGAGCTGCCCCAGAGAACATGGCGGGCAAAGATGTGGCCGAATTGGCGGGCGATAGTGTGCTCGACTTGCTGCATGGTTGGCATGACGTGTTGGGGGCCGGGCTGGGATGCAATTTCTGTCTGAAGGCTAGTAACGCCGAGATGGGTGATGCCGCAGGGAATGATCAAGTTGAAGCCGTTCATATCTGTAGTGAGGTTGAAGGCGAAGCCGTGGGAAGTGATGCCGACGGAAACATGAACGCCGATGGCGGCGAGTTTGCGCTCGGGCGTGGAGCTTGTCCACACGCCGGTGTGAGGGGGGATGCGCTGGGTGGGGACGCCGTAGTCGGCACAGGTGCGGATGAGCACCTCTTCGAGCAAACGGACATAATCGACCGGGCCGAGATAAGGGCCGCGTTTTTGGGGGAAGTCGCCGCGCAGGTCGAGGATGGGCCAGCCGATCAGCTGGCCAGGGCCGTGAAAGGTCACATCGCCACCGCGATTGGTTTCGTGCAGCTCGACGCCATTTTGGATGAGGAAGTCGTCGCTGGCCAGAACATTTTCACGACGGGCATTGCGGCCGAGGGTGATGACGGGAGGGTGCTCAAGGAGCAGGAGGACATCCCCGATGCGGTTTTGTTTGCGGAGGTCGATGGCGCGCTGCTGGATGCCAAGTGCATGGGAGTATCGGATACGGCCGAGCGAGATGAGGTGGATGGGGTGCATTATCTTGGATGATCGATCGCGATGGGTTTGCGCTGGTCCATTTCTTCAATAGCTGCAAGATAGTCAGATATAGCAGATTTTATGTTTTCCAACGCTTCCTTCTCGGTATTTCCTTGTGACCAACACCCGGGAAGCTCTGGGCAGCTAACAGCAAATCCATCGTCTGAGGGCATGAGTTCGGGCTTATATTTCATTGTTCCTCCAGATGGAATGCTATTGGACATGGATAACGATGGCGATTGAATTATGCGTTGATGGCCATGCCTTCGACTGCGGCGAAGCCGTCGAGCAGGCTTTCGGCGAGCGTAGGATGGGCGTGGAGAGTGAACATCATCGACTCAACGGTAGCTTCCAGGTCGAGGGCGGTGACGGCCTCGGCGATCAGCTCAGTAGCCTGGGGGCCGATGATGTGAACGCCGAGGATTTCGCCGTACTTCGCGTCGGCGACCACTTTCACAAAACCGTCATGCGAGCCGAGGATGGTCGCCTTGGAGTTACCGGCGAAAGGAAACTTTCCAACTTTAATGATGTGGCCTTTTTCTTTGGCGGCGGCCTCAGTGAGGCCGATGCTGCCGATTTGCGGCTGAGTATAGGTACAGCCGGGGACGCGGTTGCGAGTGACGGCGCGTGCATATTTGCCGGCAATGCGAGCGGCGACCACCATGCCGCACATGGAAGCAACGTGGGCGAGTTGGGGCAGCCCGGCGACGATGTCCCCAATGGCGAAGACGCCGGGTTCGGCAGTCTCCATCCACTCATCGGTGGAAATAAAGCCGCGATCGAGGTTGATTCTTGTTTTCTCCAGCCCAATATTTTCTGTGCGCGGGGCGCGGCCCACGGCGACCAACACTTTATCGGCTTCTTTAATTTCGGCTTTGCCCTCAGCGGTAGAGAAGCTGACTTTGACGCCTGCGTCGGTCTTTTCAATCTTCTCTAACTTAATGCCTGACAGTACGGTGATACCGCGCTTTTTGTAGACGCGGGCGAGTTCGCGGCTAATTTCCTCGTCCTCTGCCGGGACGATGCGGGGCAGGGCCTCGAGCAACGTAATTTCAGCGCCAAAGCTGCGGAAGATGGAGGCGAATTCCGAGCCGACTGCGCCAGAGCCGATGATGACGAGGGACTTGGGCATTGTTTCCAGTGAGAGGACCTCGATATTGGTGAGGATTTTGTCATCGGCCTGATAGCCGGGTAACATGCGGGCGACGGAGCCGGTGGCAAGGATGATTTTTTTTGCCCGGATGAAGCTCATTGTGCCGTTGGTGTCGCCGGTTTGGACCTCGACAGTGTGCACACCGTCTTTGGCTGGGCCGCTAAGGCGACCGTAGCCGGTCACGGTGGTGATTTTATGCTTGCGCATTAAAAAGTCGAGGCCCTTGGTGTGTTTGATGATAATTTCATTTTTGCGCCTCTGCACATTGGCCCAGTTGAGGGTGGCCTCGCCGATGCCGTCAATACCGAGTTTTGCTCCGTGCAGGACATGCTCCCACACCTCAGCGTTGAAGAGTAGGGCCTTGGTGGGGATGCAGCCGACGTGAAGACAGGTTCCGCCGAGACGGTCCGTTTTTTCAATCAGGGCAACTTTCAGGCCATACTGCGCAGCGCGAATGGCTGCGGTGTATCCGCCGGGGCCGCCGCCGATAACTGCCAGGTCGTAAATTGTTTCCGTTGCTTCTGCCAAAGCTTAACTCCGTTGGGCTGTGAATTTGGCCAGCCAAAATGCAATACAGGGCACTCCTACTAATGGTACGGCAATGGGTGCGGGGATGGGACAGCGCAAGCACTCTTTCGCGATATGCTGCATAATCTACGCATGGCATCTACGACGCTCATCTCGGTCAGCGAATATCTGGCGACCAGCTATCGCCCGGACTGCGACTACGTGGACGGAGAAGTACAGGAGCGCAACGTGGGCGAGCGGGAACATGCATTGCTACAGGCAATTTTTACAGCCATTTTCAACAACAACCGTAAGACCTGGAACTTGCTCGCGTTACCGGAACAACACGTTCAGGTAGGCAACACACGATATAGAATTCCGGACGTCTGCGTTATTCTCAAATCCGATCCAGTCGAGCCAATCGTGCGGACTGCGCCGCTTATCTGCATTGAAATTCTTTCGCCGGAGGACCGGTTACAGCGTGTGCAGGAACGCGTGGATGATTATCTGCAAATGGGCGTGGGGCATATCTGGATAATTGATCCGAAGACGCGCCATGCTTACATCGCCAGCAACGCAGGATTTCAGGCCCCTGCGAACGGCGAGTTGGTTGTGCCGCATACACCGATTCGGATTGTGCTTGCGGATGTGTTTGCAGAGTTTGATGAGATGCAGACGCAGGGCTGATTCCTACCCCAGCAGCTCTGCTGCTTGTTTTGCAAAATAGGTGACGATGAAGTCTGCGCCGGCGCGGCGGATGGAAAGTAAAGACTCCATCATAGCGCGTTCGGGTTCAAGCCAGCCGCGTTCAAAGGCAGCATGCAGCATGGCATACTCGCCGGAGACTTGGTAGGCGCCGAGGGGGACATCAAAACGGTCGCGGGCTTCGCGGATGATGTCGAGATACGGGCCAGCGGGCTTCATCAAAATCATGTCGGCACCTTCGATCAGGTCGAGGTCAATTTCTCGCATGGCTTCGCGGCGATTGGCACTATCCATCTGATAACTGCGACGGTCGCCGAACTGGGGCGCTGAGTCCGCTGCCTCGCGGAATGGGCCGTAGAAAGCGGATGCAAATTTTGCGGCATAGCTAAGAATGGGCGTGTCCTGCAGGCACGGAATTTCGTCCGCAGCCAATTCGAGGGCTTCGCGGATGGCACCGACGCGGCCATCCATCATGTCAGACGGCGCGACGATGTCCGCACCGGCGGCAGCGAGCGAAACGGCAGTACGGGCAAGGAGCGCGAGGCTGGAATCATTTTCGACTTCAAACTTGTCTCCTGCGCCAGTGACGATTCCGCAATGGCCGTGGGATGTGTATTCGCAAAGGCAGACATCGGCGATGAGGACGAGCGGGCCTAATTCGCGTTCGGCCTTGAAGGCGCGCAAGGCCTGCTGGACGATTCCCTGCTCGTCATAAGCCCCGGTGCCGAGATCATCTTTTGACTCCGGTAAGCCGAAGAGCAGCAGACCGCCGAGGCCGAGTGAGGCGGCTTCGCGGGCTTCTTTGATGGCCTCATCAATGGACAGATTAAAAACGCCGGGCATGGAGCTGATCGGCTTGCGTATGCCTTTGCCCGGGGTGATGAAGAGCGGGTAGACCAGAGCGCCGGGGGTGAGGTGGGTCTCGCGGACGAGTGCGCGCAAGGCTGTGGTGCGGCGCAGGCGGCGCATACGAGTAACAGGGAATTCCATTTGGCTATTTTAGGACTTTTATGGCGGCAGTGGATTGAGTTACTGGGCATCGTCGTGAAACTGTGACTCTTCTGGAACCATGACCCATAGCGTGCAGATGGCGAGTGCGGTGCCGAAGGGCAGCTTCAAGAGAGACAGTATAGCGGTGAGGATGGCGATCACCCGTCCCCAGGGACGATTTGACAGTAGCGCCAATGCAGTGACGAGTGCCAAAACGCTGCGGATGAGAGCGATTTCTGCCAGATAGGGCATGATGGCCGCAAAGCCATGCATCCCATGCGGAAGGCCGATATTGCCCTGCAACCAAGGGGAGATAAAACTCAACGCGATGGAAAAAATCAGCAGACGGGCCAGCAGGCTATAGATGCCATAGACAAGCCATAAAATACCCAGCGTCATGCGATGGCGTTCGGCGCGAGTGGGCCTGACCGCAGATGGCGGAACTGGCGGTGGCGCAAATTGGGCCTTGCCGCAGCCGGAACAGAAACGAGCGCCATCAACCAACGCCACGCCACAGTATGAACAGAACATTGGGCCACCTTTCAACAGATTAGGCCGCTTTCAACCCTCATCAACAAGAATACGCTGTTGGGCATGTTGAATGACGGGCAGGAAGACAGCGGGCAAATTACGATAGAGAAATGGCCCTGCTACCTGATGTCCCAGCGCCGCTTGCCGAGTTCAGCGCCACGGCGTTGGAGTGGGAGCGTTTGCGTGATTTGGTAGCCGGGTATTCCAGTTCGCCAGTGGGACGGGCTTGGGTGACTGCGCTGGTGCCCACAGCGGACGCGGCCTGGCTGGGGACGCAGCATGAACGCACGGAGGAGGTGCGGAAGCTGATTGGGGCGCAGGTCTCGTTTGATTTTCAACCGCTGTTTGATGCGACGGTGCTGCTCCATAAATCGCGCATTGAGGGCGCAACACTGGAGGCACTGGAAATCCGCAACATCCTTGGCGTAGCGGAATGTGTGGCAGCGTGGCGCAGCATTATGGCCGCACCGCCGGACGGGAATGAGGATGCGTATCCGGCGCTGCGAAGTTTGAGTGCGCCGCTGATGCAGACGGACGCATCGGGGAATATATCCGGCCTGGTGAGGTCGTTGCAGGGACGGATAGAGCCTGATGGCAGTTTGAATGATGGCGCATCGCCGGAGCTACGGCGGTTGCGCCGCGACATGGAGCGGCAACAGCGGCAGATTGAGGCGACGCTGAATTCATCGCTGCGGAAGCTGAGCAGTGATGGCAGCACACAGGAGTCGCTGATTACGGTGCGCGGCGAGCGGTTTGTGATCCCGATCAAAGCGGAGCACCGGCGGCGCGTGGCGGGAGTGGTGCATGGAGCAAGTTCTACCGGGCAGACTTTTTTTGTAGAGCCGCTGGATGTGATTGAGGAGAACAATGAACTGGTCCGTCTGCTGGATGAGGAGCAGGCGGAGGTGCATCGCGTGCTGACTGCGATGACGCGGGAGATTGGACAACATGCGGAGACGCTTGCGGTTGGGTCGCGCATCTTGGCTGAGGTTGAGTCGCACTTTGCGCGGGCAAGGTTTGCAGTGGCATACAACGCAGTGCGTCCGGAGTTTTCTGGCGTTGGCGATGCAGCGGATGAACTTAGGTTAGTGCAGGCGCGGCATCCGCTGCTGGAGATGCGTTTGCGAGCTGCGGGGCAGGTGGAAAAGCTTGTCCCACTGGACCTGGCGTTTGCGATTGATGAGAGTTCATCCGGGGAGAGGTTGAGTGGGTCGGCACGGCAGATGATCATCAGCGGGCCGAATACGGGTGGCAAGACGGTGACGCTGAAGACGATGGGGCTGCTCTCGCTGATGGCGCAGTCGGGAATGCCGGTGCCTGCGGAGATGGCGAGTTTGCCGCTGTTCACGGCGGTGTATGCCGATATTGGTGATGCACAGTCGATCGAGCAGAGCCTCTCAACTTTTTCAGCGCACATCGCGAATATCAACCGGATTACAGCGGCGGCGGACTCGGGCTCGCTGGTGCTACTGGATGAACTGGGGTCGGCGACTGATCCTGATGAAGGGGCGGCACTTGCGGTGGCAGTGGCGGAACATTTTTTGATGGCCCATGCGTGGTGCTGCATCACGACGCACCTGACGGCGCTGAAAGTGTATGCGGCGAACAACAGCGCAGTGCAGAACAGCGTGATCAATGCGGCGGCTGGATTTGATGAGCAGACGCTGGCGCCCACATATCGGTTGCGGATTGGAGTGCCGGGCGCGTCGGCGGGCATTAATATTGCAGAGCGGCTGGGACTGAATGCGGGGATTATTGGGTCGGCGCGTGGAAAATTGAAGTCGCAGACGGCGGATATATCGCGGTTCATTGACCAGCTCCACGGGCAGCTTGCGGCGGCGGCAACGGAGCGCACCTCGCTGCGAATTCGTGAACAAGAAGTGGCGCAGGAAAAATTAAGGCTGGAGCATGAAGGCCGCAATGAGCAACGGGCACGGGTGCGTGAGCTGGAGGCGAAACTGCAATCCCTGCTGAAAGATTTTGAGTATCAGATACGGGAGACGGTGCGAGCGATAGAAGACCGTGCCTCGGCACAGAAGTTGAGCAAGGAAGCGGAACGCCGCATTTCACGATTGCGGAGGGAGTTCAGCGAGCAGTTTAACTCGACCGTGGTTGCGCATAAAACCGGCGCGGACACGGGGGACACGCACGCGCAGCCGCATGTAGTGCGACACGTTGCAGCCGGAGACACCGTGCGGTTGAAGACGCTGGGGCGCAATGCCACGGTGCTGCGCTCACTGGACAGCAATGCTTGGGAGGTCGCGGTCGGCCCGATGAAGATGCGCATCGCGAAGGACGAGATTGCTGAAGTGGTAAGCAGCGCGAATGCGGGTGGCAATGTGTCGCCGCTGGTGGCGGTGCGAGGGCGGAAGAACATTTCGGTTTCGCTGGGGAGTGGGGCATCGTCGGGAGCATCCATTGATGAAGACGGCCCAAGTGCCTCCATGGAGATCAACGTGATAGGACAGACGGCGGACGAGGCGCAGGATTCGGTGGAGCGATTTTTGGACCGGGCATTTCTCGCTGGCCTGCCGAGTGTGCGGATTGTGCATGGAACGGGGATGGGCATTTTGCGACGAACGCTGCGGAGCTATTTGAAACAGCATCCGCAGGTGGCAACGGTGACGGAGCCGCCGCACAATGAAGGCGGAGCGGGGGCGACTATTGTGGGGTTGAAGCAGTGATGTAACATCATTGCGAGAGTTGGAGGCAGATATGCAGCGTCGTAAATTTCTTAGTGGTTCTTTGGTAGGCAGCGCAACGCTGATGGCATCAAGTTTTGGTACTCTGGCGAAAAATTTAACTGCACAATCTGCCGCATCGGGTAAGCAGCCCCGCGAGTATTACCAACTGCGCCGGTATCATTTACAGTCCGGCCCGCAGACCAAGCTGACAGCGAATTACATTGCGGATTCCCTAATACCCGCACTGACGCGCATGGGGATGGGCCCGATTGGCGCGTTTAATTTGAGTTTTGGTTCGGAGTCACCGGCGACCTATGTATTGATTCCGAGCACGAATTTAGAAGCGCTGGCGACCATTGATTTGAAGCTGGTGGAGGATGCGGAGTTCGTCAACAATGCCGACTTATTTTGGAATGCGCCTGCAATTGCACCGGCATTTCTTCGTGTGGAGTATTCGCTGCTATCGGCATTTCCGGGCTGGCCGCGCATCACACCACCGGCGGCGGTGGCGGCCAAAGCAAAGCGCATCTATCAACTACGGACCTATGAAAGCCCCAGCTATGGCGACCATGTCCGTAAGGTGGAGATGTTTCACAACGGCGAGTTTAGTTATTTCCAGAAGGCGGGATTCAACCCGGTGTTTTTTGGCGACACGCTGATTGGGAGGCAGATGCCGAGCCTGACCTACATGCTCAGTTTTGAGAATCTGGCGCAGCATGACACGCTGTGGGCGGCTTTTAGCAATGATCCTGATTGGAAGAAATTGTCTGCATCGCCGCGCTATGCGTTTGAGAGCATTGTGAGCAATATTTCTAATTTGATTTTGAGTCCGCTGGCATCATCGCAAATTTAGCATTTCTGGCTCAATTTCAAATCCTCATGGGCATGATGACGTAGCGGTAGCGGTATTCACCGTCTGCTTCCTCTGGGCGGACTTGGCCAGCGGACTGAGCATCCTTGAACTCAAGGCGGACTTCAGGTGTGCCTACAGCCTTTAGGAACTCCAACAGATAGGAAGAGTTGAAACCAACGACAAGTGGGTCAAAATTATAAGGGGTTTCAATGGAATCCTCAGACTCACCGGAATCAGCTGAAGAGGAAGAGACTTTCAGTTCATTCTGCTCCAGCTTGAGCTTGATGGCACCGGAGCGCTCGTCGGCAAATTGAGCAACACGCTGGATGGCGGCGGCAAGATCAGTATTGCGCACGACGGCAAATTTGTTGTTGTCGCGGGGCATGACGGCATCGTAGTTGGGGAATTGCCCGGTAAGTTTGCGCGATGTAAGAGTGCGCCCACCAATACGGAAATAAAGCGTCTGGTCATCGTCTGCAAAAGACACAAATTCTTCATCGGTTGCAGAGAGCAGAGAATACAGTTCCTGCAAGGCCTTACGAGGAATAAGAATTTTCTTTTCGCCGTTGATGCCAGCTAGTGTGTCTCCACTTTTTTCCGCCAGCGCCAGCCGATGCCCATCGGTCGCCACCATGGCCAGGCTCTCGGCCTTCAACACCAGCAATGCACCATTCAGTGTGTACCGTGACTCCTCCGCAGAAATGGAAAAAATCGTCCGCGAGATAAGGCCTTTTAGTGTGGCCACGGGTAAATCGACTGAACCTGTAGCAGGAAACTCTGGCACTTGAGGATAATTCACTCTGGCCATGCCGACCATCTTCGTATTCGAGCGGCCTGCGCGAATCTGCACCCAGTGGTTCTCAAGCATCTTCACGCTCACATCGCCCTCGGGCAACAGCTTGATGTAGTCAAACAGCTTACGCGCAGGAATCGTGCAGGCACCGGGCTTCTTTACACGTGCTGCGGCGCTGGTACGGAAGCTCTGGTCAAGGTCCGTCGCCGTAATCGTTAGGCGATCATCCGCTGCTTCAAACAAAATGTTTGAGAGGATCGGAATGGTTGTTTTGCGCTCGACCACCGATTGAGCAGCAGTCAACTCACGCAGCAGATCAGCGCGGCTGATGGTGATTTCTAGCGTTCCGGCAGAGGCGGCAGTTTGTTCGGCGGTCGTCACAGGCAAATCTCCTAAAAACTTCATGCTGTTCAGCTAAGCCCAGCGTTTTCATTGTAGGGTGAATCGAGTGTAAATGTCCCGTTTTTTCAAGGATGAATTTTGTGGGAAACAGGGTCCTCTGTGTGAAGACTTTGTTACTGCTTGGTACGTGTGAATAAGACTCTTTTAAAGATAAGTATGAATCTATTCCTAAATCTAGTAGCAGTAGTAGTTTTGGTTGGAAATGTGGAGAAGCGAACCAAAACCCTATTTGGGGCGGTGAAACAGACGGTACATGATTTAGAAAACGTGTCCTGTTTCTACCGAACAAGCGGAAAATTTAGCTTGTAACTCACCCTGTCATCTGAGTTAGAAGATGTTGTTCCTAATTATTCACCGATGAACTGGACTCTGTTTGAGAAAACTAATTCTATTAGTGCAAGATACCGCCAAATCACTCATCCAAAAACACTTGTGCTGATTAAGTTTTCAACATACGCAATCATAGCCATGTGGATTAGAGGACAGGGAAATTGATTTCTATAATTCCCCCACACATGAGACAAAACAAAAAACCCTTCGCGATTTCGATCACGAAGGGCTTTTAGAGATACTAAGAGGAAAATTTATCCCAGAGTTTCCATCAATTGATTGATGGTCCGGTTCATGTCCTTGTCATCGCGGCGCTGCTCATCAATCTTTGCGATGGAGTGCATCACCGTTGTATGGTGCTTGCCGCCAAACTGACGCCCAATTTCCGGCAGGCTTGCCTCGGTCATTTGCTTGGCCAGATACATGGCAATCTGGCGCGGAACCACAATCTGGCGCGAGTTGTTCTTCTGCTTCAGCTCCGATACTCTCATGCCAAATTGCTCAGCCACGGTGCGCTGTATTGCCTCAATGGTGATCTTGCGTACCTGTGTATCAATAAACTGCTTCAAGCATTGCTGCGCCGTCGGCAGCGTCATCTCAGCATTGTTCAGGCTGCACCATGCAATCAGGCGCACCAGCGCGCCCTCCAGCTCACGCACATTGGTGCGAATGTTGGAGGCGATAAACAAAGCCACGTCAGTTGGAATGGTTACGTGCTCGCTCTCAGCCTTCTTTTGCAGGATTGCGACCTTGGTCTCCAAGTCTGGCGGCTGAATGTCTGCAATCAGGCCCCATTCAAAGCGGCTACGGAGTCGGTCTTCAATTTCTGCCAGCTCTTTTGGAGAGCGGTCACTCGCAATCACAATCTGCTTCATGGATTCATGCAAAGCATTGAAGGTGTGGAAGAACTCCTCCTGCATCCGCTCTTTGCCAGCCAGGAATTGCACGTCGTCAATCAGCAACACATCCACATAGCGAAACTTATCGCGGAAGCTGGACATTTTGTCATAGCGGAGTGAGGTAATCAGCTCATTCACAAATTTCTCGCCAGAGACATAGCAGATTGCCGCTACCGGGTTTAACCGCTTTACCTCATGCCCAATCGCCTGCATCAGGTGGGTCTTGCCCATACCCACACCACCATAGAGGAAAAGTGGGTTGTAGGCCTTAGATGGTCGCTCTGCAACAGCGCGTGCCGCTGCATGGGCAAACTGGTTTGCACTGCCAATTACAAATCCATCAAATGTGTATCGGGGGTTCAACTGCGCCGCAGTGCTCCAGTCAAAGCGTGTCTGCTCAGGTGGGGCCTGTGGGCTTCGCCGCATGGGCGCACTGGGAGCATGGCTGGGGACAGGTGCAAATCCACCATCACCTCGCACACGAACATTACTTGGATCGTCTGCTGGAGTCACAAAAGTAACATCGTCCACATCCAATGCCAGCGCTTCAATTGCTTCATGGATCAGGTCACTGAATTTGTCGCCGATGTGTTGAAACTCCGCTGCGGGTATACGTACCACCAGAGTTTTTCCACTTAGGTGGCTGAACCGCGTCGGCTTTAGCCAGGTATCAAAAAGTTGACGGTTGATTTTTTTCTCAAGCGCGCCCAGTATCCTGACCCAAGGATTCAATACAGTTGTTGCCGTTGATACAAAGGACATAGCTTTCCAATCTTTAGCCCATCTACCGCCCAAATCATTGTTCTTGCGTCCGGCATTCACTGTAGACGGGCTGCATAACGTCTTCACGGCAAATGGAATTCCCCAGACCGTCTGCTTGCCTCATAGGTGCGAAGCCATACAAGCAAGACTGCCCCCCCTCAGATATTTTCTCTGAAGATATTTCCGCCAGTCTATAGTGTTTCTTTTACTTAGACTGGCTCCTGTGCATGGAACAAGTTTTTGTTACGGAAGTGGTGCTGTTAAACTCATGTGAACGAAATTAACAGTAGCATGGAAAAAACTTTTCAACAGCTTCCAGTCATGCAGCAGAGTAAAAATATTTCATCTTTGCACCACACATGGTGAAGGTAATGCCCTGAAGTAAGTTACTTGCTACTTTTTGGTCAGTGTTACTGTCGGTCTTGCAACACCAACAACTGACTTCAATGTCGTCCACCTTTATGCGAACACGATTACTTCAACTGAGTTTCGTAACGGTCGAAAAAAATATCTTCAGAGGGAGAGCAGGTCCTTCTGCACTTTGCCAAATAAACAAAATCCGCTATACTAAAAGTTCGTCGTAAGGCGAAAACATTTTGTAGTCGGAGCCAGTTCCATGCCCAAGCGCACTTTTCAACCCAACCGCCGCCACCGTGCCAAGACCCACGGTTTTCTCAGCCGCATGAAGACCAAAGCCGGTGCCGCTGTTCTCAGCCGCCGCCGTGCCAAAGGTCGCCACAAGATCGCGGTCAGTGCTGGATTCCGCGACTAACTCCGCAATTATTACGGACACAGCCGCCCGCTTTTGTAGCGGGCGTTTTGTTGTCCATTTCTGCCGAGAATATTCACGTCATTGTTGGATAATGCAGTATGACTTCAGCGAAGCTGGTTGACCATCGTCTGCGAAAACATGCCGACTATCAGCGCGTATATCATGATGCCCGCCGCCAAAGTGCCCGCCAAATGGCCTGGTTTGCCGCTCCTCAGCCTGTAGTTGACAGTCAATTCTGCTCTGGTCCACGCATCGGACTCACCGTACCCAAAGCCATCGGCAATGCCGTGGTCCGCAATCGCATCAAGCGCCGTATGCGCGCCGTTATTCGCAATCGTATTGCAGCCCTCACCGTGCCTGTTGATGTGGTCATTCACCCGCGCCGGGCTGCTGCTGAGGTGGACATTCACTTGCTAGAGAGTGATGTTGCCAGCATTTTCACTCGCATTCAAAAAGATTTTTTCAGGCAGAAATAATCATGCCAGGGCAAACAGTATCTCCGGCCGCTCGCCTCTTGCTTGGGTTACTGCGTCTCTATAAATTTGTCATTTCTCCCACACTGCATGGGGTAATGGGTGTCCTTGGGCCTGTCACAGCGCAATGCAAATTCATTCCCACCTGCTCAGAATACGCACACAATGCCATTGAAATTCATGGCGCTGTGCGCGGCAGTTGGCTTGCACTGCTGCGTCTGCTGCGCTGTCACCCTCTTTCCTCCGGTGGTCTTGACCCCGTGCCCCCGCGCGTTTTCACTCCGCAGCATTTACCATAGATACTGGACTACTAATTCAGTTCCACAATTCCTAACGGACCCATAACCGCTTTAGATAGAGAGATTCTCGTTGGCTGAACATCATAATCCCAATCAACAGGGCGCTGGCTCGGACACACGCTCCACATTTACCTTTTTTCTTGTAATGATGCTGGCCTTTTTAGGCTGGCAGTTTTACACCCAGAAGACTGCCAAGCCTGCCGCTACCTCGCAGGCACCTACCGCCAACCCAGTCGCGCCGGGTCCGGCCGCTGCCCCAGCTTCGTCCACATCAACAAGCAGCGCACCCGTACCCACGACTACATCTCCTGTAATTGCTGCGAATGATGAAAGTGAAACCATCGTTGAGAATGAACTCTATCGCATCACCTTTACGAATCGCGGTGGACATGTTCTTTCGTGGATATTAAAGCGCTACAAAGATTCTGAAGGCCATCCGCTTGATCTGGTTGATCCCGTTGTTGCCAAAAAATATGGCTACCCGCTTTCAATGTTTACCTACACACCTGCGCTTACAGCAACACTGAATCAGGCCCTGTATCAGCCCTCCGCTAGTGGTGCGCTTAACTCCACTACTGCAGGTGGCACTACGCTTAGCTATGAATATGCCAGCGGTACGGGTCTGGTGGTGCATAAAACATTTCACTTTGATGCGACCTATGTCGTACATGCAGACACTGTTGTTACCCAGAACGGCGCACCTGTTCGTGCCTTAATCAACTGGCCCAGCGGACTCGGCGACCAGGGTGCCGAGATTGCTGCCAACAAGAACCGGCGCGGCAGCAGTGCGCCTCTGCAAATTGACGAGTCGCGTTATGGCAAGACCTCGCACTTCAATCCAAATAAAGTTTCTGGTGGGGCCACCGCAGATGGCGA